>JAABUP010000236.1_pt1 | contig 34477 bp, 30 predicted proteins | sample 5559201 | NCBI WGS metagenome assembly JAABUP01 (sample SAMN10711887, study PRJNA513373) | rock metagenome | isolation source: Antarctica rocks | place: Antarctica
GACCAGACCAGCTGGGCCTACCAGAAGCCGGGGGGCAGTGACAGCAGTGCCGGCGGTGACGGGGAGGACTCCGGTGCCGCGAAGTCGCACTCCTCCGGGGACGCGCACGGCAGCGCCGGGGCGACGCTGGACGACCCCTCGAGCCTGCGCGACGACACCTTGCAGCATCCCCGCTCGGTCTTCCAGGTGCTGACGCGGCACTACGCGCGCTACACCCCGGAGATGGTGGAGCAGACCTGCGGCGTGCCGGCGGAGCAGTTCCTCCGGGTGGCCGAGACCGTCTGCGCCAACAGTGGTCCAGACCGCACCACCGCCTGGGTCTATTCGGTCGGTTGGACGCATCACACGGTGGGGGCGCAATACATCCGCACCTGCGCGATCCTGCAGCTGCTCCTCGGCAACATCGGGCGCCCGGGTGGCGGCATTCTGGCCTTGCGCGGGCACGCGAGCATCCAGGGCTCGACCGACATCCCGACCCTGTTCAACCTGCTGCCGGGATACCTGCCGATGCCCAAGGCCGGCGAGCACGACGGCGCCCTGGACGAATACCTCGCGGCCGTGGCCAGCCCCCAGCAGAAGGGATTCTGGGACGCCGCCCCGGCGTACGTCGTGAGCCTGCTGAAGGCCTGGTTCGGGGCGGCGGCGACGCACGACAATGGCTACGGCTTCGACTGGCTGCCGCGCATCAACGGTGACCACGGCAGCTACCAGACCGCGCTGGACATGCTCGACGGCAAGGTCGACGGCTATTTTGTCGTCGGCGAGAACCCGGCGGTCGGCAACGCCCACGGCCGGCTGCACCGGCTCGCGATGAGCAAGCTGCAATGGCTCGTCGTGCGAGACCTGCAGCTCATCGAAAGCGCCACCTTCTGGAAGGACGGGCCCGAGATCGCGACCGGGGAGATGGTCACGGCCGACATCGGGACCGAGGTCTTCTTCTTCCCGGCGGCCGCGCACACCGAAAAGGGAGGGACCTTCACCCAGACCCAGCGACTGCTGCAATGGCACCACCAGGCCGTCGAGCCGCAGGGCGACTGCCAGAGCGACCTGGCCTTTTATGGCCGGCTCGGCGAGATCATGAAGGAGCGGCTGGGCGGGTCGACTCGGGCCCGCGACCTGGCCATGCAGCACCTGACGTGGGATTACCAGCCCGAGGGCGATGGCAACCGCCGGGAGCCGTCGGCCGAGGCGGTCCTGCTGGAGATCAACGGCGTGGACCTGACCACGGGCCGCCCGCTCGGCTCCTACACCGAGATGCGCGACGACGGGACCACCACCGGCGGCTGCTGGATCTACACCGGCGTCTACAAGGACGGCGTCAACCAGGCGAAGCGACGCTCACCGGTGCGGGGCGACGACTATCTCGGCCACGAGTGGGGCTGGGCCTGGCCCGCGGACCGGCGGGTGCTCTACAACCGCGCCTCCGCCGACCCGGAAGGGCAGCCCTGGAGCGAGCGCAAGGCCCTTGTCTGGTGGGACGCCGACGCGGCGACATGGACCGGCCACGACGTCCCCGACTTCGAGGTCGGCAAGCCACCGAGCTATCGCGCGCCGGACGGGGCGACCGGCCGGGACGCGCTGAACGGGGACGACCCGTTCATCATGCAGGCCGACGGGAAGGGCTGGCTGTTCGCGCCGAGCGGCGTGCTGGACGGCCCGCTGCCCACGCATTACGAGCCGCACGAGTCGCCGGTGCGCAATCCACTCTATGACCAGCAGGCCAACCCGGCCCGTGAGGTCTACCCGCGCACTGTCAACCCGAGCAACCCCTCGCCGCCGGAGGCCGGCAGCGACGTGTTCCCCTACGTCTTCACGACGTACCGGCTGACCGAGCACCACACGGCCGGCGGGATGAGCCGCTGGCTGCCCTTCCTGTCCGAGCTGCAGCCGGAGTTCTTCTGCGAGGTCAGCCCGGAGCACGCCAACGAGCGCGGACTACAGCACATGGGCTGGGCGACGATCGTCACCAGCCGGTCCGCGATCGAGGCCAGGGTGATGGTCACCGACCGGGTGGTGCCGCTGCGCGTCGCCGGTCAGGTCGTGCACCAGGTCGGTCTGCCCTACCACTGGGGCGTCGGTGGCACCGGCGCCCTGGTGTCCGGGGACTCCGCGAACGACCTGTTCGGGGTCGCGCTGGACCCCAACGTGCACATCCAGGAGTCAAAGGTGGCCTCCTGCGACATCATCCCCGGACGACGGCCCACCGGACCGGCGCTGCTGGAGTTCGTGGAGGGGTACAAGCGGCGGGCCGGGATCACCCCGGCCACCGGCGCGACGGCTGTGACGGTGCCGCAGACCGAGACGGCCCCCCGGCAGACAGGAGGCGGCGCGTGAGCACGTCGTTCTACGGCCCGCTGGAGCCGGCCGCCGACGCCGGCTGGGAGGACGCCCCGGCCCGCAAGGGGTTCTTCACCGACACCTCGGTCTGCATCGGCTGCAAGGCCTGCGAGGTCGCCTGCAAGGAGTGGAACCACGTGCCGGAGGACGGGCTGCAGATGCTCGGCTCGTCCTACGACAACACCGGCGCGCTGGGCGCCTCGACCTGGCGGCACGTCGCCTTCATCGAGCAGAGCAAGCCGCTGGGCAGCCTCGACCCCGGGATGGGCGGCACCCCGGTCGGGCCGCCAGCCAGCGACGCGCTGAACGCCGCGGCGGGGGAGGCCCTGCAGGGGGATCGGACCGCGCTCGGCACCGACACCGGCTCGGTCGACCTGGGCATGCCGGCGTTCGCCTTGCCGGGTCAGGCAGACGGGCTGCAGCGCAGCGACTTCCGCTGGCTGATGTCCAGCGACGTCTGCAAGCACTGCACCCACGCGGCGTGTCTTGACGTCTGCCCGACCGGGTCGCTGTTCCGCACCGAGTTCGGCACCGTGGTTGTGCAGGACGACATCTGCAACGGCTGCGGCTACTGCATCCCCGCCTGCCCCTACGGCGTGATCGACCGCCGCGGCGGGGACAAGGGCGCGCCCGGTGTGGGCGGTGCGCAGAAGTGCACGTTGTGCTACGACCGGCTGCAGGGCGGCCTCGAGCCGGCCTGCGCCAAGGCGTGCCCCACCCAGTCCATCCAGTTCGGCGACCTGGCCGAACTGCGCACGCGGGCCCAGACGCGGCTGGAGCAGCTGCACGCCGCCGGCGTCGACGACGCGCGGCTGTACGGCGAGAACCCCGACGACGGGGTGGGCGGCGCCGGGGCACTGTTCCTGCTGCTGGACGAGCCCGAGGTCTACGGCCTGCCACCGGACCCAGTAGTGACCACCCGCGACCTGCCATCGATGTACCGGCGGGCGGCCGTCGCGGGGCTCACCTTGCTGGCGGGAGCCGTCGCAGCCTTCGCCGGCGGGCGCTGATGGCCGCCGAGGTCGGCGGGCCGGACCGCGAGGCCCCCGACCGCGACGGCGGTGGCCGGCGCCGGCGTTCCCATGGTCGGGGGGGTGGCCGCCGCGGGGAGGTGGCGATGGTCCCGGAGGCCGATTTCACCTCATACTACGGCCGTCCGGTGGTCAAGGCGTCGCCGTGGGAGGCCGACATCCCGGCGTACCTGTTCCTCGGCGGCCTCGCTGCCGGCTCCGCCCTGCTCGGCGCCGGCGCTGCCGCGACCGGCCGTGACGGGCTGCGGCGGCCGGCCCGGATCACGGCGTTGGTCGGCATCGGCGCCAGCTTCGCCGCCCTCGTGCACGACCTCGGTCGGCCGGCGCGCTTCGTGAACATGCTCCGGGTGGCGAAGCCGACGTCACCGATGTCGATGGGCACCTGGATCCTCACCGGCTTCGGCCCGGCCGCTGGCGTTGCCGGGGGCGCTGAGCTGCTGGCGATGCTGCCGGACCGCTGGCTGCCGGGCCCGCTGCGCAGCCACGGGGCGCTGGGGCTGCTGCTGGCGCGGGCCGCGGTTCCGGCCGGGCTCGCCGCGGCGGTGGCGGCGCCCGCGGTCGCGTCGTACACGGCAGTGCTGCTCTCCGACACCGCGACACCCGCGTGGCACGAGGCCTACCGGGAGCTGCCCTTCGTCTTCGTCGGCAGCGCGGCGGCGGCCAGCGGCGGCCTGGCGATGGCGCTCGCGCCGCTCTCGCAGAGTGGACCGGCGCACCGGTTGGCGGTCGGCGGCGCGCTGCTGGAGGCCATCGCCGAGCGTCGGATGGAGCGCTCCATGGGGCTCGCGCACGAGGCGCTGCATCAGGGCACGCCGGGGCGGCTGATGAAGGCGGCGGCTCTCCTCGGCGCCGGCGGCGGGCTCGGGGCACTGCTGCTCGGCCGGCGGTCCCGGGCCGCAGCCGCAGTTTCCGGCCTGGCACTGGTCGCGGGGAGCATCTGCACCCGCTTCGGGATCTTCCACGCCGGTCAGGAGTCGGCGCGCGACCCGCGTTACACGGTGGTGCCGCAGCGGGAGCGGCTCGACCGCGAGGGGCCCACCCGCTCGGTCTGACACGGCGCCGCGGGCACGTGCGCACGCCGGCAGACGGGGTAGGACGCGGCGTATGTCACGACTCACCGCAGGGATCACGAGCGGCGCGCTGGCCGGAGCGGCCGGCGCGACCGCTCTCAATGCGTTCAGCTATGCCCAGCAGGGGCTCACCGCCGCGCCTGCCTCCACGACCCCGGCGCAGACGGTCACCGCGCTCGCCGACCAGACGCCGGGGCCCGGCCTGCCGGGCGACGCCGAGCAGCGCGAGAACCGCAGCGAGGCCCTCGGGCCGCTGGCCGGGTACGGCGTCGGCATCGGCATCGGCGCGCTCGGCGGTGCCCTGCGCGCGCTGGGGGTGAAGATCCCGATCGGGCTGGCACCGATCGTCCTCGGTCTCGGGGCGATGACGCTGTCCGACAGCGTCATGACGGCGCTGAAGATCACCAACCCGAGGACGTGGACGCCGAAGTCGGTCCTCAGCGACGCAGTGCCGCACATCGTCTACGGCGCGACCACCGTGCTGGCGCTGCACCGGATGGTCGATCCGCACACCGTCCAGATCGGCTAGCCCCGGACGGTCAGCAGCGCCTCGCCGGGCGGCACCAGCTCGCCGATCACCGGCCATCCCGGCAGCTCGCCGGCGACCAGCAGGCCGCCGCTGGTCTGCGCGTCGGCGAGCAGCAGCAGCTCGTCGGCGTCCACACCGTCGGCGCACAGGTGCGGCAGCACCCAATTGAGGTTCCGGCGGGTGCCGCCGCTGACGAAGCCGGCCAGCAGCGCCCCGCGCGCGCCCTCCAGATACGGGACGGCCGCGGCGTCGATCACTGCGCTGACGCGGCTGGCCCTGGCCATCTTCAGCAGGTGCCCGAGCAACCCGAAGCCGGTGACGTCGGTGGCCGCGCGGACCCCGGCCGCGAGGGCGGCCGACGATGCGTCGGCGTTCAGGGCCGTCATCGACGCGATCGCCTGCGGGAAGACCTCGCCGGTGGTCTTGTGCCGGTTGTTGAGCATCCCCACGCCGAGCGGCTTGGTGAGCGTCAGCGGCGTGCCGGCCATCCCGGCGTCGTTGCGCAGCAGGCGATCCGGGTGGGCGATTCCGGTGACGGCCAGGCCGTACGACGGCTCCGGCGCGTCCACGCTGTGCCCGCCGCCGATGTGGCAACCGGCCGACCGGGTCACGTCCAGGCCGCCGCGCAACACCTCGGCGATGAGCTCCCTCGGCAGCCGGTCACGCGGCCAGCCCAGCAGGTTGACGGCCACCACAGGGCGGCCACCAGTGGCGTAGACATCGGACAGCGCGTTGGCCGCGGCGATCCGTCCCCAGTCGTAGGCGTCGTCGACGACCGGCGTGAAGAAGTCGGCGGTGTGCACGATTGCGGTGTCGGCGTCCAGCCGCACCACCGCCGCGTCGTCGCCGTCGTCGAGGCCCACCAGCAGCTCCAGGCCGCCCTCGGCCGGCCGCCCCGCGAGGCCCCGCACGACCTCCTCCAGCTCACCGGGCGGGATCTTGCAGGCGCAGCCGCCGCCCGCGGCCTCCTGGGTCAACCGGATCCCGTGCACGGTCCTAGTGTCCTGGTCGGAGGCGTCAGGGCGCCTGGTGGCCCCCCTGGTCTTCAACACCACGGTGACCGAGCAGCTCGGTCAGGCGGGTTCGATTCCCGTCCGCCTCCGCCAGGCCCGCTGCAGCGGTCCGCCCGTCCCGTCCGCGACACGCTGAGCGGCCTCCGGTCGGTGACCTCAGCTCCCGGCGCCCTGCGTATCTGGCGTAGCCAGCCGCACCAGATCCGCATTCGCCGAACGTGCAGGGTGAGTTGGTTCCACGACGATCGTCATGGTGGTCAGGCAGCGCTGCTCGAGGTGCCGTCGCCGGTCTCCCATCGTGCTCGCGGCAGCCGCTCGGGGAGCACGCAGGATGGGGTCGTGACAGCCGTCCCGGACGTGCGCCGAAGCGTGCCGCGCACGGACGCCGTGCTCGCCGACCCGCTGCTCGCCGACGCCGTGGCCCAGCTCGACCGCGGCCTGGTGCGGGACGCCGTCCGGGCCGCGCAGGAGCTGGTGCGCGCCGGCAGCCTCGAGCCCTCCGCGGTGGCCGCCACCGTCGCCGCCCGGCTGTCCGACACCGCCGGTGTCGGCGAGGTGCTCAACGCGACCGGGGTGGTGCTGCACACCAACCTCGGCCGCGCCCCCCTCTCCGCCGCCGCGGTGCTGGCGATGACTGCGGCCGCCGGGTACACCGACGTCGAGTTCGACCTGACGACGGGGCAGCGGGCGCGGCGCGGGCGCGGCGCGCTGGCCGCCCTGCGCGCCGCCGTGCCCGCCGCCGAGGACGTGCACGTCACCGGCAACGGCGCGGCGGCGCTGCTGCTCGCCGTCACCGCCCTCGCGGCGGGGCGCGAGGTCGTCGTCAGCCGCGGCGAGCTGGTCGAGATCGGCGACGGCTTCCGGCTGCCCGACCTGCTCGTCACCACCGGCGCCCGCCTGCGCGAGGTCGGCACCACCAACCGCACGTCAGTTGCCGACTACGCCGACGCGATCGGCCCCGATACCGGCTGCGTGCTCAAGGTGCACCCCAGCAACTTCCGGGTCACCGGCTTCACGTCCTCCGTCGAGCCGGGGGAGCTGGCCGGCCTGGGCGTGCCGGTCGTCGCGGACCTGGGCAGCGGGCTGCTCTCCCCCGACCCACTGCTGCCCGACGAGCCGGACGCCGCGACCGCATTGCGCGCCGGCGCTGACCTCGTCACCGGCAGCGGCGACAAGCTGCTCGGCGGACCGCAGGCGGGGCTGCTGCTCGGCCGGGCCGACCTCGTCGAGCGCTGCCGCCGGCATCCGCTCGCGCGCGCGCTGCGGGTGGACAAGACCACCCTGGCCGCGCTTGCGGCGACGCTGCGGGCGCGCACCACCCCGACGTACGACGCGCTGCACGCCGACCCCGATGTCCTGCACGCCAGGGCGATCGCGGTGGCCGGGCGCACGGGGGGTGCCGTCGTCCCGAGCGACGGCGCCGTCGGTGGCGGCGGTGCGCCGGGGCTCGAGCTGCCGGGGTGGGCCGTCGCGCTGCCGGCGGAGCTCGCCGGGCCGCTGCGTCAGGGGAGCCCCGCCGTCGTCGGCCGGGTGGAGGGCGGGCGGCTGCTGCTGGACCTGCGCGCGGTCCCCGCGGCCCGGGACGCGGACCTCGCCGCCGCAGTGCAGCGGTGCCGGCCGGTCCCATGCAGGTCGTAGCCACCGCGGGCCACGTCGACCATGGCAAGTCCACCCTGGTGCGCGCGCTGACCGGCACCGACCCGGACCGGTGGGAGGAGGAGCGGCGGCGGGGGCTGACGATCGACCTGGGGTTCGCATGGACGCGGGTCGGACCCGGCGAGGGGGAGCCGGACATCGCGTTCGTCGACGTGCCGGGCCACCAGCGCTTCCTCGCGAACATGCTGGCCGGCGTGGGCCCGGTGCCGGCGGTGCTGTTCGCCGTCGCGGCCGACGAGGGGTGGCGCCGGCAGTCCGGCGAGCACCTGGCCGCGCTGTGCGCGCTGGGAGTGCGGCGCGGCCTCGTCGCCGTCACACGTAGCGACCGCGCCGATCCGGCGGCCGCTGCGGCCCAGACAGCAGAGCAGCTCGCCGGCACCCCGCTCGCCGGCTCGCCGACGGTGGCCGTCAGCGCGCTGACGGGCCTCGGATTGCCCGAGCTCAGGGCCGCTCTGGCGACGCTCGCCGACGGCCTGCCCGTCCCCGATCCCACTGCGCGGGTGCGGCTCTGGGTGGACCGTGCCTTCACCGTGGGCGGCACCGGCACGGTCGTCACGGGCACGCTCCCCGCCGGCACGCTCCGGGTCGGCGACGAGCTGGAGACGGCGGACGGTCCGGTGCACGTGCGACGGCTGGAGACCCTCGGCACGCAGCGGCAGAGCGTGGCGGGGGTGGCCCGGGTGGCGGTGGCATTGCGCGGCATCGAGCGGGCGAGGCTGCGGCGCGGCGACCAGCTGCTCACGCCGGGCGCCTGGTCCACGACGGCGACCCTCGACGTCCGGCTCTCGGTGCCGGCCGACCTGCCGGCCGCCGACCTGCCGGCCGAGCTGGTGCTGCACGTCGGTGCGGCTGCCGTGCCGGCCCGGGTCCGGCCGCTGGGCGACGGCACCCTCGCCCGGTTGACGCTGGCGCACCCGCTGCCGCTGACCGCCGGCGACCGGATGCTGCTGCGCGACCCCGGTCGGCAGAGCGTCGCCGCGGGGGCGCTCGTGCTCGACGCCGATCCGGCCCCGCTCCGGCGGCGAGGAGCCGCGACTGCCCGGGCGGCCGCGCTCGCGGCGGCCACCGGGCGCCCCGACCCGGCGACCGAGATCGCCCGCCGCGGGCTCACCAGCCGCAGGGCGCTCACCGCGCTGGGCGTGCTCACCCCGGGGGAGACGGTCCCCGCCGGCGTCCGGGAGGTCCGCGGGCAGCTCGTCGCCCCCGCGACCTGGGCGGGGTGGACCAAGCGGCTGCCCGCGCTGGTCGCCGACCATCTCGACCGGCACCCCCTCGACACCGGCGCGCCCCGAGAGGACGTACGACGGGCGCTGGGCATCCCCGACGCCGCACTCCTGGACGCCCTGGTGGCGGAGGTGACCGCGGCGGAACAGGTCGCGCCGATCGCCGGTGGGCGGCTGGGGCTGCCAGGGCGCAGCGCAGCGCTGCCGCCCGCCGCGAGCGCGGGATTGCAGCAGCTGCAGGCGGTCTGGGCACGGGGACCGGTGGCCGTCCCGGACGCACCCGAGGTCCAGGCACTCGGTCTGAGCGGTCCCCAGCTCGGCGCCCTCGCCGCCGCCGGGCTGCTCCTGAGGCTGCCCGGCGACGTGCTCCTGGCCCCCGGGGCAGCGGACGCCGCGGTGGCCGCCCTGCGCGGACTGCCGCAGCCCTTCACCGTCAGCGCCGCCCGGCAGGCCCTCGGCAGCAGCCGGCGCGTCGTCGTACCCCTGCTCGAGCACCTCGACGCCCGCGGCAGCACCCGCCGCCAGCCGGACGGGTCCCGGGTGCTGCGCTGACGTCGACGTGACACCATCCCCGGGTGCAGGACACCGGGTCCCGGCAGGCGGAGGCCCCGACCGTGGACGACATCCGGCACGCCTGCGCCGGGCTCACCACGGCGTACCAGCCGGTCGTGGACCTGGACTCCGGCGAAGTGGTGGGCTACGAGGCGCTCGCCAGACCAGGTGCAGGGCCGCTGTCGCGACCGGACCGCCTGATCGAGTGCGCCAGGAGCCTGGGTGAACTCGAAGCAGTGGAGTGGGCCTGTCGCACGTCGGCCCTGCGTGGTGCGTTGGGCGCCGGCTTCGGCGGCGGGCTGACGCTGTTCGTCAACGTCGCCCCCGATGTCGGCGCGGAGCCACTCGACCGGCAGGCAGCGGACCTGCTGGAGCAGGCCACCGCCGACCTGCGGGTGGTGCTGGAGGTCACCGAGCGGGCGGTGCTCACCGACCCCGCGCGGCTGCTGCGGACGGCGGACTGGGCGCGCGACCGCGGGTGGGGCATCGCGCTGGACGACCTGGGGGCCGACCCTGGCTCGCTGGCGATGATGCCGTTCCTCGAGCCGGACGTCATCAAGCTCGACCTGCAGCTGGTGCAGCGCCGGCCCGATCCGGAGATCGGGCTCACCGTCAGCGCGGTGATGGCGCAGGCGGAGCGCAGCCGGGCCAGCGTGGTGGCCGAGGGCATCGAGACGGCCGAGCACCAGGACGCGGCCCTGGCCATGGGCGCCACCCTCGGTCAGGGGTGGCTCTACGGCCGGCCGGGCGCGTTGCCGCCGGGTGGCGGGCTCCCCTCCCGCACGGTGCCGCTGCTGCAGCCGGGCGCGACACGCGTGGACATCACGCCGTACGCCGTGGTGCGGGCGGCGCGGCCGGTGCGGCGGGGCACCTTGCGGCTGCTGCTCGGCATCGCCGGGCACCTGGAGGAGCAGGCGGTGGCCTGGCGCGACGGCCCGGTGGTGCTGTCCACCTTCAGCGCGGGTGAGCACCTGCCGGGTGCGGCCAGGGACCGCTACGAGACGCTGGCGAGGCAGGGTTCGTTCGTGGTCACGCTCGGCAGCGACGTCTCCCCGCGGCTTGCCGGCGGTGGCGTCCGGAACACCCGCCTGCCCGCCGACCACCGGCTCGGCGACCAGTGGTGCGTGGTCGTGGTCGGCCCGCACTACGCCGGGGCGCTCGTCGCCCAGGCCACCGGACGCGGCACCGGTGCGGCGGCCGAGTTCGACTTCGCGGTGACGCACGACCGCGACCTGGTGATCGCTGCCGGTCGCACGCTGCTGCGCGAGGCAGCCGTCGACGCAAGCCCCGACCGGCCGTCGTGACGCCGTCGTCGTGACGCTGTCGCCGTGACGCCGTCGCCGTGACGACCGTCGTCGTCAGCGACACGGCCACGCCGAGGGACGTGTGGGCCGCCCTGGAGGCCGTCCACTCGGTCACCTACTTCACGGCCGAGGCCCGGGCGGCGCACGAGGCGGCGGGCCTGCGGGGCTTCTGGCGCGGGTATTTCGCCACCCGGGCGGCGCCGCTGGGTCCGGCGGCCGCGAGCACGGTGACCGCGGTGTTCGCCGGCTTCGCCCAGGACATGGTTGCGCGCGCGGTGCCGGGAGTCTGGTCGCTCGTGACACCTCGCGCAGCGCTGGCGGCGCGGGAGGCCGGTGCTGTCGACGCGCTGCGCCGGCACGGCGGTGACCTGACTGGGGTGCCCGGCGCATTGCCGGTCCTGGGCCGGGTGGTGGCCGCGCTGCCGGCGCCGGGCCGCGCACTGGTGGCGGCCAACGCTGCGCTGCCGGAGCCGGCCGAGCCGGTCGCGGCCTTGTGGTGGGCGGCGACGGCGGTGCGCGAGTCGCGGGGTGGCGGGCACGTCGCGGTGGTGACTGCCGAGGGCCTGGACGGGCTGCTCCCGCACGTGCTGCGGGCGGCAAGCGAGGGGGCAGCCGTAGCGCGCGACGGGTTGCGCGACCGCCTGCTCGAGGTGCGCGGGTTCACCCCGGCCGCCTGGGCGCGGGGCGCGGACGAGCTGCGCACCAGGGGGCTGCTCGACACCGGGGGTGCCCTCACCGCGGAGGGAAGCGCATTGCGGCTGCACCTGGAGGCACGCACCGACGCGCTCGCCGCCACGGCCTGGGCCGCCAGCACCGTCGAGGAGCGCCAGCGCGTCCTCGGCGTGCTGCGGCCGCTGGCGCGCCGGTTGGCCGCCGGCGCCGTCCCCTATCCGAACCCCGTGGGCGCCCCCGCGCCGTGAGCCGGGTTGCCACCGCGGGTCCACGCCGTGTCCGGCAGGTGTCCGTCGCGCTGGCGGATGACGCTCGTGTTGCTGCTGCCCGTCCCGGTGCCGCTCGCCGGCGCGACGGCTCGACACTGCGGGTCCCGGCCGCGGCGGACCCGCGGCCACGACCGCCAGGAGTCCGTCATCCCCTCCCGTCCCCACGTCCGCCCGCGCGCCCGCGCGCTCGCCGCGCTGGCCGCGGTCACCGCGACCGCAGCCCTCGCCGCGCTGGCCCAGCCGGCCGCGGCGGCCCCCCCGGCCGCCGTACCCATCGATCTGGAGACCGCGACCGTCGCCCAGCTCGACACCCTGCTCGCGGCCAAGCAGACGACCAGCCTGGCCATCACCCAGGGTTACCTGGAGCGGATCCGGGCACTGTCGATCGTTGGCCCGGCCTTGAACGCCGTGCAGACCGTCTCGGCGTCCGCCCTCACCGACGCAAAGGCGGCCGACGCGGTGCTCGCCAGCGGTGCCGCCCACGGCCCGCTGCTCGGGATCCCGGTGCTGCTGAAGGACAACATCGACGTCAAGGGGATCGCGACCACGACCGGCTCGGTGGCCCTGCAGGGCAACGTCGCACCCGCCGACGCGCCGCTCGTCTCCCAGCTGCGCGCGGCCGGCGCCGTCATCCTGGGCAAGACTAAGCTCACCGAGTTCGCCAACTTCCTGACCTCTGGCATGCCCGGCGGCTACAGCTCGCTCGGCGGCCAGGTCCTCAACGCCTACGACGTGACCCAGACGCCCAGCGGCTCCAGCGCCGGCTCCGGCGTCGCCGCCTCGGTCGGCCTCGCCCCGATCACCTTCGGCAGCGAGACCTCGGGCTCGATCCTGTCCCCGGCCAACGCCAACTCCGACGTCGGCGTCAAGCCCACCGTCGGGTTGATCAGCCGCACCGGCGTCATCCCGATCTCGGCCACCCAGGACACCGCCGGCCCACTGGTCAAGACGGTCGCGGACGCCGCGCTGGCCCTCACCGCCACCGACCTCGCCGACCCCACCGACAGCGCCAGCGCGGCCACCCCGCTGTCCGGCCACGACTTCACCAGGGACCTCAACCCGGGGGCGCTGGCCCGGGCCCGGCTCGGGGTCGTCACCACCCGGACCTGTCTCACGGCGCTGTGCGACGGCACCGGCGGCGTGGCCGGCACCGACTACGTCGACACCTCGCAGCGCCCCGTGACGCCGGCCGGTGGCACACCTCCCGACACGCAGGTGCTCTACGACAACGCGCTCGCGGCCATGCAGGCCGCCGGCGCCACCCTGGTCCCGGTCCGGGTGCGGGTGCCCTTCATCGCCAGCCCCGGCAACCCGGGGGTGTTGACCTATGAGTTCAAGCGGGATCTCAACCACTACCTGGCGACCCGCACCTCGCGAGGCTTCGGGGTGAAGACGCTGCAGGACGTGATCGACTACAACAACGCGCACGCGGCCGTGGCCCTGAAGTTCGGCCAGCTCCAGGCGACCACCAGCCAGGCGGTCGACCTGTCGCCCGGCAGCGCCGACACCGCGACCTACAACGCCAACCGCTCCCGTGACATCGCCCAGAGCACCGGCCCCATCAACGTCGCGCTCGCGGGTCCGGACGGCGTCGCCGGCAACGCCGACGATGTCAGCAGCCTGATCTATCTGGGGTCCAACAGCGCTGGCATCGGTGCGAAGGCGCAGGACCCGACCGTGGCGGTGCCCGCCGGCTACCAGACCGGGCAGGGCACCCCGCCCGGGTCGCGCCGGCCGATCAACATCGGCTTCCTCGGTGCCCAGTACTCCGAGCCGACCCTGATCGGCCTGGCCTACGCCTACGAGCAGGCCACCAGGCTCCGCCGGCCGCCGTCGTCGATCAACCCGACGCTGTACCGCTGCACGGCGCTGCCCGGCAGCCCGCAGGACGGCTGCCCGGCCGCCACCATCCCGGTGCTCCCGCCGGACACCTCGAACCTCGGCGGCCTGCCGGGCATCGTCCCCCGTGCTGCTCTGGTCCGGGTCTACGGCGCCCAGCGCGTCACCAGTGGCCGCAAGGGTCACCGGTACGTCGTGAAGGTCTTCCCGTCGCCGCTCGCTCCGGACGTGCCGGTCGGCGGTCGCCTGGTCGGGCTCTACGTCGACGGCGTGCGCCGGGCCACGCTGCTCACCGGCAGGGACGGCACGATCGGTTATCTGGTCGGCTTCCGGCCAGGCCGGCACACGGTCACCGCGGTGTTCTTCGGGGCGGTCGACCTGCTCAAGGGCAGCAGCCAGAAGGTCGCGGTCTCGGCGCGCTGACACACCACCCCACCTCCTCGGCTGGCGCGCGGGACACTCGTCCCGTGCGCCAGCTGCGGAGCAGGACCCAGTGGTTCGTCGAGCACGCGGTGCCCCGGGCGGTGGTGCGGCGGGCCGCCAGGGCCGGCGACCCGCAGGCGCTGCTGATCACCGACGAGACGGTGCGGGCTGACCCCTATCCGACGCTCGCCGCCGTGCGGACCCGCGGACCGCTCGTGCAGGGGCGGCTGTCCCTGGTCAGCGCCACCCACGCCGTTGCCCGGGAAGTGCTGGGCAGCAAGGACTTCGGCACTATCAGCGACGGCACCGCGCTGCCTGGTCCATTGCGGGCGGCGGCCGCCTGGGCTCGTGATCCCACGGCGTTCCACCCGCTGGACCCGCCGTCGCTGCTCGTGCTCGAGCCGCCGGACCACACCCGGCTGCGCCGGCTGGTCTCGCGGGTCTTCACCGCCCGCGCCGTCGAGGGGCTGCGCGCGCGCACCGAGCAGATCGCCGCCGAGCTGCTCGACGACCTCGAGGTCGCCGGCCGCGCCGGCCCGGTCGACCTGGTCTCGGCGTACGCCACCATGCTGCCGGTCACCGTCATCGCCGAGATCCTCGGGGTGCCACCGGAGAGCCGCGCCCAGGTCCTGGCCTTCGGTGCCGCCGCGGCGCCGAGCCTCGACCTCGGCCTGTCATGGCGGGAGTACCGCGGCGTGGTGGCCTCGCTGAGCAGCTTCGACGACTGGCTCGTCGCCCACCTGCGACGGCTGCGCGAGCGACCGGGCGACGACCTGCTGAGCCAGCTGGTGATGCTGCCCGACGACGGGGAGACGATCGGCGACCGGGAGCTTCGCGCGATCGCCGGGCTGCTGCTGGCGGCCGGCTTCGAGACCACCGTGAACCTGCTGGGCAGCGGCACCGACCTGCTGCTGCGCCACCCCGACCAGCTGGCCCGGCTGCGGGCCGACCCGACCGGCTGGCCGAACGCCGTCGACGAGCTGCTCCGGCTCGAGTCGCCGGTGCAGGTGACGGCACGCTCCGCGCGGCACGACACCCGGGTCGCTGGGATCGACGTGCGCGCAGGAAGCTTCGTGGTCCTGCTGCTGTCGGGCGCCAACCGCGACCCCGAGGTGTTCGGCGACCCCGACAGGCTCGACGTGGCGCGGGCCAACGCCCGCGAGCACCTGTCCTTCTCCGGCGGCCGGCACTTCTGTGTCGGCGCGGCCCTGGCGCGGATGGAGGGGGAGGTGGGGCTGCGGGCGCTGACCGAGCGTTTCCCCGACCTCGCGCTCGCCCCCGGCGCCGTCCGCCGGCCCACCCGGGTGCTGCGCGGCTGGCAGGTGCTGCCCGTCACGACCGGCGCTCCGGCCCCCGCCCTGGTCTGACGACCGCTCGGCGGTTGTGTGCGCCGCACCGCGCCCTGGTCTGGGGCCCGCTGGCCGGCTGAGCCGCTCGCGGGCCGGCTCTCCTCCGCGGAGATCACCGGTGCACCGGCAGGCCCGGAATGCGCGCCCCGGTGCACCGGTGATGTTGCGCCCGGCCCAGCGGAGATCACCGGTGCACCGGCAGGCCCGCAATGCGCGCCCCGATGCACCGGTGATGTTGCTCCCGGCCCGGGAGGGTGCGCAGGGCGAGGCGCCGCCCCGCCGGGCCGCGCAGGGCACGAAGGGCGAGCACGCGGCCCTGGCTCGCCGTTCGTGCCCCGGCGCAGGGCACAAACGGCGAGCACGCAGCCCTGGCTCGCGGTCCGTGCCCCAGCGCAGGGTGCACACGAGGAGGGCGCACCGCACCACGGACGCACGCAGAGGGTGCTCCGGCCAGCCCGGCGCGTCAGGGCAGCGAGGGGCGGTGCGGCGGCGCGGGCTCCCCCGGCCGGCGGTCGCGTGGTGCGGGTGGTCCCCGCGGTTGCAGGGCCAGCACCACGATGGTGTAGTCAGCTTGACCGCCGGGCCAGCGGGAGGTCGGCCTCCAGCCGCTCCAGTAGCCTGCTGGCCGAGGTGACATCGACCCCGGCAGCTGCCCTCGGCGCCTGAGCGGTCAGTGCTTGAAGATGCCGGGGTTGGCGGCGAGCCGCTGCCGGCTCGCCTCGATCTCGCGCTCGGCGTCGACCCGGCCGGCCCAGTGGGCGCCCTCGACGCTCTTGCCTGGCTCGAGGTCCTTGTAGACCTCGAAGAAGTGCTGGATCTCCAGCCGGTCGAACTCCGGCACGTGGTGGATGTCACGGATGTGGTCCTGGCGCGGGTCCCCGGCGACCACGCACAGCAGCTTCTCGTCCGGGCCGGCCTCGTCGGTCATGTGGAACACCCCGACCGCGCGGGCCCGGATCAGGCAGCCGGGGAACGTCGGCTCCTCGACCAGCACCAGCGCGTCGAGGGGGTCGCCGTCGCCGCCCAGCGTGCCGTCGACGAAGCCGTAGTCGGCGGGGTAGCGCGTGGAGGTGAACAGCATCCGGTCCAGCCGGATCCGGCCGGTCTCGTGGTCCACCTCGTATTTGTTGCGCTGGCCCTTGGGCACCTCGATGGTGACGTCGAACTCCACCCGCCTAGTGTCCCAGTCCCGTGAGGGCCACCCGACCGCTGGTCGCGCTGAGCCTTGCCAGCGTCACGGCCGCCGTCCTCGCCGGGTGCACCTCGGCGGCCCGCACCTCGGCGGCCCGCACCTCCCCGCCCGCCTCGGCGCCTTCCTCCGCCCCGGCCACCGCTGCCACCGCGCCGGCGCCGCCACCGGTCCCGTCCCCCCCGCCACCGCCCGAGGCACTGGCGCTGCCGGGTGCCACCGGGGCGGGCCGGCCGCCCACCTCGGCCGCCGTGATGGCCGCCCTCGCCACGTCGTTGGCCGCCCCGGCTCTCGGGCCGGGCGCCGGCGTGCACGCGCTGGTCGTCGACGCCGCCACCGGGGCAGTGCTGCTCTCCCGTGGCGCGGACCAGCCGGCGCCGCCCGCCTCGACCATGAAGACGCTCACCGCCGCGGCGGCGCTGCGCACGCTCGGCCCTACCACGCGGCTGCGCACCCGCATCGTCACGGGCGGCCGGCTGACCGCCGACGGTGTGCTGCACGGCGACCTCGTACTGGTCGGCGCCGGCGACCCCACGCTGACAGCAGGCCCCGCGACACTGCGCGGGCAGGCGAGGCTCGCCGACCTGGCGGCCCGGGTGCTGACAGCCGGGGTACGCCGGGTGACGGGGCGGGTGGTCGCCGATGCCGGTCTGTTCACCGGGTCCACCACCGACCCGGGGTGGCGCCCCGGCTACGTCACCGAGGGTTCCGTCGCGCCGGTCTCGGCGCTGGAGGTCGACGGCGGCCGCCTCACCCCGTCGCCGGAGCCGGCACCCCGCGTGCCGGACCCGGCGCGGACGGCCGCCGTGCTGCTCACCGCCGCCCTGCGGTCCGCCGGGGTCCCGCTCGGCCTGGAGCCCGTCCGGGGCTCGGCGCCGGCGGCGGCCCGTGAGGTGGCGGCCGTCGCGGGGGCGCCCGTGGTCGAGCTGGTGCAGCGGATGTTGACCGTCAGCGACAACGACCTGGCCGAGGCGCTCGGCCGGCTGGTCGCCCGGCGCGCGGGGCTGCCCGCCGATGCCGCCGGCGCGGCGGCGGCCGTCTCCGCCGAGATCGCCGCCCTCGGGCTGCCCACCGCCGGGCTGGCGCTGTCCGACACCTCCGGCCTGTCGGTCGACGACCGGGTGACACCGGCGGCCCTGGTCGGCGTGGTGCGGCTGGCCGTCACGGGTGGCCACCCCGAGCTCCGGCCGCTGGCCGCCGGCCTGCCGGTCGCCGGCCGCACCGGCACCCTGGCCGCCCGCTTCCGCATCGGCCCGGCGAGCGCCGCGTCCGGTCGGGTGCACGCCAAGACCGGGGCCCTGCTCGGGGTGAGCACGCTCGCCGGCTTCTGCCTGGACGCGGGGGGGCGGGTGCTCGTCTTCAGCCTGGGTACGGCGGCGGCGACGAACCGCCCGGACGCCGAGGGCGCCCTCGACCGGGCCGCCGCGGCACTCACGGCGCTGCGCTGACCGGGGCACCCCGACGTAGGCTCGGCCGGTGACCGAGCTCGTGGACTGGGCACTGGCCGAGACCACCGCCCGGCGGCTGATGCGCCCGGGCCCGGTGGTGCCGCCCGAGGAGGCGGCCCTGGTCGTGGCCGACCTGCGCCGCCTCGCCGCCGAGGCCACCGGGCACGTAGAGCTGGCCACCGGGCTGCACCCCGCCGGCGACGCCGGCTCCGTCGCGGTGGTGGACCGCACCGAGTGGGTCCGGTCGAACGTCGCGAGCTTGCGCCTGCTGGCCTCGCCGCTGCTGGAGCGGCTCGCCGACCAGGCCCGGCGCGGCAACCCGGTCACCCTCGCCGCGGGCCGGCGGCTGACCGGGCTGCAGATCGGCACCACGATGGCCTTCCTCGGCGGCCGCGTGCTGGGGCAGTACGAGGTGTTCCTGCCCGACGCCGCCACCGGTCGGCTCGCCCTGGTCGCGCCCAACATCGTCGCCGCCGAGCGCGCCCTGGGCGTCGACCCGCACGACTTCCGGCTCTGGGTCTGCCTGCACGAGCAGACCCACCGGCTGCAGTTCACCGCCGTCCCGTGGCTGCGCGAGCACCTCGAGGGGCTGGTGCGCGACCTCGCCGACGCTACCGACCTGGACCCGGCCAGCCTTGCCGGCCGGCTCAGGGGCGTCGTCGGAGGGCTGCGCACCCGCCGGGAGGACGGCAGCCGGCCGGCGTTGATCGAGCTGCTGCAGACGCCCGAGCAGCGGCTCGTGCTGGACCGGATCCAGGCGCTGATGACCCTGCTCGAGGGGCACGCGGAGTGGGCCATGGACGTCGTCGGGCCGGAGGTGGTGCCCACGGTCGCCGACATCCGCTCGGCCTTCGACCGCCGCCGCGGCAGCACGGCCGGCCCGCTCGACCGGGTGCTGCGCCGGCTGCTGGGGCTCGACCTCAAGCTCGAGCAATACCGCAAGGGCGCGGTCTTCGTTCGCGCGGTGGTCGAGCGGTGTGGTGTCGGCGGGCTCAATACGGTCTGGGAGTCCCCGGCGACGCTGCCCACCCGGGCCGAGCTGGCCGACCCCACCGGGTGGATGCGCAGGGTGCTCGGCTCCGCGGCCACCCTCCCGGCCGGCTGACGGCGGGCGGCCGCCGCCGTGGAGCCGGCGCTGGCCAGGGCCCGCGCCGCCGTTCGCCGCGCCATCCCTTCGACGGGGTGCGTGCTGGTGGGGTGCAGCGGCGGGGCCGACTCGCTCGCCTTGGCCGCGGCGACCGCCCTCGAGGCGCCCGGTCGGGCCGGGCTGGTCAGCGTCGACCACGGGCTGCAGGCCGGCTCCCGGGCACGTGCCGAGGCCGTGGTCACCCTCGGGCGGCGGCTGGGCCTCGCCCCGGCGCTGGCGGTCACCGTCGACGCGGCCCCCACCGGGGGCGGTCCGGAGGGGGCGGCCCGCGATGCCCGGCTGGCCGCGCTCGCGGCCGCCGCGGTCTCCGGCGGAGCCGTGGCAGTGCTGGTCGGGCACACCCGCGATGACCAGGCCGAGCAGGTGCTGCTCGGCCTGTCCAGGGGCAGCGGCGCCCGCAGCCTCGCCGGGATGCCGGCCAGCCGCCCCCTGGCCCGGGGGGTCGCGCTGCTGCGCCCGCTGCTCGGCCTCCCCCGCACCGACACCGCGGCGGTGTGCGCGGAGCTGGGGCTGCCCGGCTGGGACGACCCGCACAACGCCGACCCGGCGTACGCCCGCGCCCGGGTCCGCGTCACCGCGCTGCCCGCGCTGGAGGCCGCGCTCGGTCCCGGCGTCGCGGCCGCGCTCGCCCGCACCGCTGACCTGCTGCGCGCGGACACCGACGCGCTGGACCTGCTCGCCGTCGACGCGCACGCCGCGGCTGCGGTCGAGGGCGGGCTCGGCGTTGCCGCGCTGGCCAGGCTGCCAGCCGCCCTCCGCGCCCGCGTGCTCCGGCGTGCCGCCGCCGCCGCCGGTGCACGGTCGCTGTCGGCGGCGCACGTGCAGGCCCTCGACGCGCTGGTGACCGGCTGGCACGGGCAGGGTCCCGCCGACCTCCCCGGGGGGGTGCGCGGGGGCAGGCGGGGTGGCGTCCTGGCGCTGGAGCGCTCCCCTATTGTCGGCGCGTGACGCTCGCCCCGACGGCCCGTCCCGCAGCGCCGTATCCGCATCCCGACGTCGCGCGCGTGCTCGTCACCGAGGCCGAGATCCGGGACAAGATCGCGGAGCTGGCAGCGGCGATCGACGCCGATTACGCCGGTCGCGAGGTGCTGCTCGTGGGCGTGCTCAAGGGCGCGGTGATGGTCATGGCCGACCTCGGGCGGGCGCTGCGGCTGCCGACCACCTTGGAGTTCATGGCGGTCTCGTCCTACGGCGCCTCCACCACCTCCTCCGGCGTGGTGCGCATCCTTAAGGACCTCGACACGGGCATCGGGGGACGGGATGTCCTGGTGGTGGAGGACATCGTCGACTCGGGGCTCACGCTGTCGTGGCTGCTGAAGAACCTGCGCTCCCGCGGCCCGGCCTCGGTCGAGGTGGTTGCCCTGCTCCGCAAGCCGGAGGCGGCCCGCAACCGGGTGGACGTGCGCTACATCGGCTTCGACATCCCGGACGAGTTCGTCGTCGGCTACGGCCTGGACGTGGCCGAGCACTATCGGACCCTGCCCTACGTCGCGACCCTGCGCCCCGAGGTGATCGAAGCACGCACCGCCTGAGCGTCGGCACCACCCCGGTGTTAGCGTGAGTGCTCGCGAACGCCTCCTCCAGTGAGCGCAGATCGGGGCGCACGACACCTCATGGACCTCAAGCGCATCACCCGCGGGCCCTTCGCCTGGGTGCTCATCGCCGCCGTGCTCGCCCTCGTGGTGATCGGGCTGGTCAGCAGCGCCGGCGACGCCGCCAAGCGCGACCTCGGGGTGCTGACGGGCTACGCCGACAAGGGCCAGGTCGCCAGCGCGACCCTCAACGACCGGGGACAGACGCTCACCGAGACGCTCGTCGACGGCACCACGGACAAGGGTGCCAAGCGCATCCAGTCGCAGTTCCCGGCGGAGTACTCCGACGAGCTCACCGCCCTGCTCGCCAAGGACGGGGTTGCCACCAAGGTCGACGTCGGCGGCCAGAGCGCGATCGTGTCGCTGCTGGTCAACTTCCTGCCGATCATCGTGCTGCTGGGGCTGTTCTTCCTGCTGATGAACAACATGCAGGGCGGCGGCGGCCGGGTCATGAGCTTCGGCAAGAGCAAGGCCAAGCTGGTCAGCAAGGACATGCCCAAGACGACCTTCGCCGACGTCGCCGGCGCCGACGAGGCGATCCAGGAGCTGGAGGAGATCAAGGAGTTCCTGGAGAACCCGGCGAAGTTCCAGGCGATCGGGGCCAAGATCCCCAAGGGCGTCCTGCTCTACGGTCCCCCCGGCACCGGCAAGACGCTGCTGGCCCGCGCCGTCGCCGGCGAGGCGGGTGTCCCGTTCTACTCCATCTCCGGCTCGGACTTCGTCGAGATGTTCGTCGGCGTCGGCGCTTCTCGCGTGCGTGACCTGTTCGAGCAGGCCAAGGCCAATGCACCGTCCATCGTGTTCGTCGACGAGATCGACGCCGTCGGCCGGCACCGCGGGGCCGGGCTCGGTGGCGGTCACGACGAGCGCGAGCAGACGCTGAACCAGATGCTCGTGGAGATGGACGGCTTCGACGTCCGGGGCGGCGTCATCCTCATCGCCGCCACCAACCGCCCCGACATCCTCGACCCGGCGCTGCTGCGTCCCGGCCGCTTCGACCGCCAGATCGCCGTGGACCGGCCCGATCTGGAGGGCCGCAAGGCGATCCTGGGGGTGCACGGCAAGGGCAAGCCGCTCGCCGAGGACGTGGCGCTGGACACGATCGCCCGGCGTACCCCGGGCTTCACCGGCGCGGATCTGGCCAACGTGCTCAACGAGGCTGCCCTGCTCACCGCCCGCACCGGCGGCTCGCTGATCACCATGCACTCCGTCGAGGAGGCCATCGACCGCGTCGTCGCCGGGCCCGAGCGCAAGACCCGGGTCATGAGCGAGAAGGAGAAGAAGGTGACCGCCTATCACGAGGGCGGTCACGCCCTCGTGGCGTGGGCCATGCCCAACCTCGACCCGGTGCACAAGGTCACGATCCTGCCGCGCGGCCGCTCGCTGGGGCACACGCTGGTGCTGCCGCTGGAGGACCGGTACACGCAGACCCGCTCGGAGATGGTCGACACGCTGGCCTACATGCTCGGCGGTCGCGCGGCCGAGGAGCTGGTCTTCCACGAGCCGACGACGGGTGCCGCCAACGACATCGAAAAGGCGACGACGCTGTCCAGGGCGATGGTCACGCAGTACGGCATGAGCGACCGCCTCGGTGCGCTGAAGTTCGGCCAGGAGCAGGGCGAGGTCTTCCTCGGTCGCGACATGGGCCACCAGCGCGACTACAGCGAGGAGGTCGCCCGCGAGATCGACGAGGAGGTCCGCGCGCTCGTCGAGTCCGCCCACGACGAGGCCTGGGAGATCCTGGTGGAGTACCGCGACGTCCTCGACGACCTCGTCCTGAAGCTGCTGGACCAGGAGACGGTGTCCAAGGACGAGATCGCGGTCATCTTCTCCCGCGTCGGGAAGCGCACGTCCCGCGGCGGCTGGACCGGTGCCGGCAAGCGCAAGCCCTCGGCCCAGCCACCGGTGCTCACTCCCGCCGAGCTGGCGCTGCTCGGGGAGCAGGACCTGCGCGAGCTGGCCAAGGTGGGGCTCACCAAGGGCGGGGGCCGCGGCAACGGCAACGGCGACGGCAGTGCGAACGGCGGAAGTGCGAACGGCGGCACCCGCCGCACGGTGGGTGCCCGCCGCGCTCCCACCCGGCGTCCCCCTGCCGACGCGCGCGAGGTCGAGCCGGCCCGTTCCGAGGCGGCGCCTACGCCGCCTCCGCGGGCTCCTCGGGCTTCGCGGGCTTCAGGCACCGCCCCTGGCGGGGCCGGGGCCACCCGGTCGGCCACCCGCCCGGCGGCGGACGCCGCCGAGCCGCGCCGTACGCGGCGCCGCAGCGCGGAGCCCGAGCCCGGCGCCTGATCCACCGTGACGGGCGAGTCTGCCGGCGGCCGGCCCTTCGACGCCGGCCGGGTGGAGGCCGCGATCCGAGAGCTGCTCATCGGCGTCGGTGAGGATCCCGATCGCCAGGGGCTCCAGGAGACCCCAGCCCGGGTGGCGCGGGCCTACCGTGAGCAGTTCGCCGGTCTCGGGCGCGAGCCGGAGGAGGTGCTGTCGACCTTGTTCGACGAGCACCACGACGAGCTGGTGCTGGTGCGTGACATCGAGATGTACAGCCAGTGCGAGCACCACCTGCTGCCCTTTCACGGGCGCGCCCACGTCGGGTACATCCCCAGCGCCGACGGCAGGATTACCGGGCTGTCGAAGCTCGCGCGACTGGTCGACCTCTACGCCAAGCGACCGCAGGTCCAGGAGCGACTGACCGCCCAGGTTGCCGACGGTCTTGTCCGGGTGCTGCAGCCGCGGGGCGCGATCGTGGTGATCGAGGCCGAGCACCTGTGCATGTCCATGCGGGGGGTGCGCAAGCCCGGTGCCACGACGGTCACCTCCGCCGTACGCGGCATCTTCCGCGATCAGGCGGCGACCCGCGCGGAGGCGATGTCGCTGATCCTCGGCGCGTCCGCGCGGAGCCGCTGAGTGGCCGACCTCGCCGGCTTTCCCGACCTCGGCCGCTGCCGGGTGATGGGCGTGGTGAACGTGACGCCCGACAGCTTCAGCGACGGGGGGGCGCACGCCACCCCTGACGCGGCGGTGCGACACGGGTTGCGGCTCCTCGACGAGGGTGCCGACCTGCTCGACGTAGGCGGCGAGTCCACCCGGCCCGGCGCGACCCGGGTGCCGGCGGAGGAGGAGCTCGCGCGGGTGCTGCCGGTGGTCACCCGGCTGGCCGCCGCCGGCGCCATCGTCAGCATCGACACCACCCGCGCGTCCGTCGCCGGAGCGGCGCTGCATGCCGGGGCCAGGGTCGTGAACGACGTCAGCGGTGGCACTGCCGACGCCGCGCTGCCCCTGCTCGTCGCCGAGCAGCGCTGTGCCTACGTCGTCATGCACTCCCGTGGGGCCAGCCTCGACATGCGCCGGCGCGCGGTCTACGACGACGTGGTCGCCGAGGTGGCTGCCGGGTTGGTGCAGCGGTTGGGCGCGCTGACCGAGGTGGGCGTTCGGCCGGAGCAGGTGGTGCTCGACCCGGGCCTCGGCTTCGCCAAGACCGCCGAGCACGACTGGGCCCTGCTCGGCGCCGTGCCGGAGCTGGTCGGGCTGGGCCGTCCGCTCCTGCTCGGCGCGAGCCGCAAGAGCTTTCTCGGGCGCCTGCTCGCCGACGCCGACGGATCGCCTCGCCCGGTCGGCGAGCGCGACGACGCCAGCCAGGCCGTCACCGCCCTCGCGGCGGCCGCCGGCGCGTGGTGCGTGCGGGTGCACGCCGTACGTGCCGCCGCCGACGCCGTCCGGGTGGCCGCCGCCGTCGCCGCCGGCGCCAGCCGGGCCTGAGCAGCGGGCCGCGGCCGGGCCGGTGTGGTCGACGACCCACGCGGAGGCGGATCGTGGCGCGGTCGGAGTGCCGCAACCGGGAACCGGCGCCGCGACGCCGGCAGACCGGCAACGACGCCGCCAGCGGGGCTGCCGGGCGACCGTGAAGATCGTCGTGGAAACCACGTGACGCCAGGGCCCGTCGATCCAGCCCGTCCTGCGCGTCACCTTCCACGACGATCTTCATGACCCGCCCGTGGGCCGGTCGACCAACGAGGCGAAGTTGGTAGCCGCATCACCAGGTCGAGCACCGCCACGTGGGAGGACAGGGTGGTCGGTGACCGATGGGGCGTGACCGAGGGCGAGATCGCCCGGCAGCGACGCGGCGATGCTCGCCGCGCCGTGGGAGTCGAGGTGGTGTTCGCCGAGCCCGTCCCGGGGCCGCTCTCGCTGGGCGCCCTCTCCCACTTCGGGCTCGGTCTCTTCGTGCCGGGAGCTTCGAGAGCACCGACCTTGGTGGCTACCTGGCGGCCTCAGCCTCCCGCGTAGAGCCGCTCAAGGTCCACGCACTCCACCTCGGAGGGGTGCCCCACCCCGGCCTCGAACCCACCGCTGCCGACCAGCAGCAGCCGGGCGCCAGCGGCGCGGGGCCCGAGCAGCTCGCGGACCCGGCGCAGCCGCTCGACGTGCCGCACGCCGAGCCGCTCACCGAGCTTGACCTCGCCGAGAGCGAGGATCCGGTCCCCGGAGACGGCGACGATGTCGACCTCGTGGGACGACCGAGAACGCGGATCGGCGACCACGGCCGCGTCGACGCGGTCGGGCACGCCGCCGAGCGTCTCCTCACTGGCGTGGAATGCCACCCACTCGCGGGCCAGCGACTCCAGGTGCGGTCCCAGGACCTGCGCCTGCCAGGTCTCCCGTGATCGGGCCCAGACCTCCGCCCCGCGTCCCCGCTCGAGCCGGGCCCAGGCCGGCCGCATGACGGCCTCGTAGAACGCCAGCAGCGGCTCCGCCACGTCGTACACCGGCCGGCGCGCCCGCAGCGCGTCCTCACGACGGACGAGCAGGTCCGCGTCCTCCAGCACCGTCAGCTGGTGGCTGATCTCCGGGCCGGTGCGTCCCAGCGCACCCGCGATCGCCGTCCGGGTGCGCCGGCCAGCGACGACGGCGGCCAGCAGCGCGTGGTAGCCGGTCACGTCGCGGAGGTCCGCTTCCTCCGCCAGCAGGTAGCGGGCCTCCCGGAACAGCGGGCTCCGCGGGTCGAGCACCCGGCGCACCAGCCAGCCGTCGAACCCCCGCAGCGATCGTGGCGCGTCCCCGTCGACGAACTCGCGCCGATACGCCGGCGTGCCGCCGACGACCGCATGGACTCGCAGGGCGAGGGCGGGGTCGGCCAGCCCCCAGAACTGCGCCGCGGTCCGGTAGTCGAACGGGCGCACCACCAGCTCCAGGGACGCCCGCCCGCGCAGCGGCGCGCTCCCCGACAGCAGGCCGCCCATGAACGAGACAGCAGAGCCGCAGAGCACCAGCCGCACCCGGCTGTCCAGCCGCTGCCGTCGTCGGGGGGCGAGGGCGGCTTGCAGCAGGGACGGCAGCTCGGGGACGGCGCGGACAAGGTAGGGGAACTCGTCGATCACGACGGGGAGCGGACGCTCGGTGCTGAGCCCGAGCAGCGCGTCCAGCGCGTCGGGCCAGCCCTCCAGCCGGACGGGCGGTCCGCCCCGCGCCGCCCCGACCGCGGCCTCTACGGCGCGCAGTGCCTCCCGGCCGCTGAGCTCGGCAGCCGCGACGTAGGCACCGCCGGCCTGCTCGACCAGGGCCTGCAGCAGGAACGACTTGCCCTGCCGCCTGCGCCCGCTGACCACCCCCAGCAGCGCCGACGGGGTCGCGCTGCCGGCGAAGGCGTCCAGCGCCGCCCATTCGTCGTCCCGGTCGAAGACGTCCCCAGGCTTGTGCATCTGTGCTTACTGTAGATGCACTTGCAGATGGAGGAGCGGATGCGCACGGTCAGCGAGGTGCCGGACCTGCTGCCGGCCCGCATGCACAACGAGTTCACCTACCGCCCGCGGCTGTTCTTCCTGGAGTGGGTGCAGTCGCGCTTCGTCGACAACGACGACACCGCGGACGGGCGCCTCGTCCACCGCTACGTCGACACACCGGCCGGTTCACCGCCCGAGCCGGACGGCGACGGCCCCGAGCGCTTCCTCGCGCGGTCCCTGCCGCTGTCCTCGCCGGAGCTGGGGATCTCGGCACGGTTGGACGTGGTCGAGGGGCGCGACGGGAAGGTCCGGCCGGTCGAGCGCAAGCGCGGTCGCGCGCCGGACAACGAGGAGCGGTCCTGGGAGCCCGAGCGCGTGCAGCTGTGCGCCCAGGGGCTGCTCCTGCGCGAGCACGGCTGGCAGGTCGACGAGGGAGTGCTGGCCTTTGACGAGTCCAAGGAGCGGGTCGTCGTCCCCTTCGACGAGTCCCTGGTGGCGCGGACCCTGGAGCTGCTCGCCGCCGCCCGCGAGGTCGCCGCCCACGACGACGCGCCGCCCCCGCTCGTGGACAGCCCCAAGTGCCCGCCCTGCTCCCTGGTCGGCCTCTGCCTGCCCGACGAGGTCAACACGCTCGCCGGCACTTCTCGGCTCAACATCGCAGATCAGCGGCAGGAGCCGGAAACCCCCGTCAGCGGTAGTTGGTGAACGATCCGAGGGTCGGGCGCGGTGCGCCGCTGACCTGCGTGAACAGGCCCGGCACCCCCTCTGACCTGCGGTTATGCCCGCCAGGCGACGGTCCGTGGGTGACCGTGAGGTACCCCCTCTGACCGTGCTCCCACGGCCCCGTGACGGCCCCACGACGGCCCCGGGGCAACCCTGCGCGCAACGCTCGGGCACGCGGAGATCAACTCACGGGGTAGGACATTGTGTCGCCCACCGGGCCACGTCGGGTTCGGGGGTAGCACCGCGGGGCGCCAGGCGGGAGAAACCGCTCGGGAGCGCGCTTCCGATCTGTACGGGTGAGCGAGCTACTTGGTCGGCAGTGCGATCCGGTCGACGGTGCGCTCGACACAGCCGAGGAAGAGCGCAGTGACCCGGGCCTGGAGCATGACCACGCCCGCGCTGCGACCCCTGCACCCGTGGGTGTTGCAGCGGAAGGTCACCCGGGCGTCGAGGTCGACGGGTGAGTCGACCGGCGCCGAGGGGTCGTACCGGGTGCCGAGGTCGGCCTTCCTGACGGGGTACACGGCCGGCCGCTGCGGCTCCGGCTGCACTCGGGTGGCGTCGCGGGAGTCGGCCCACTCATGCCTGAAGCCTTCCGGTAACGGCTCCCCATCGTTGAGCCTCCACGTCGCCGTGCGCGCACCGCCGCGCTCGGCCACGGTCCACGGTGTCGGCGTCAAGTCCTCGTCGCCGAGCGCACCCGGCAGGGGCAAGAGGTAGCCCGCCAAGCCGGTAGGCACCCGCCTGCCCGCTCGGTCGTCGGGGTGTCGGCCCCGTGTCTCACGGCGGCCGTCCGTGCGTTGCGCGGCCACGGCAGCGAGGGTGGTCACTCGCTTGTCGCACCACGGGCAGAGCACATGCAGGCGCGCGTCGTGCACGGCAGCCGCCCTCAGGCGATCCTCGACGTCTCGCGTGCCGTCCACGTCCCAGAGTGTCCGCCGGGTACCATCCTTACGTCGACGGGACACGCGCCCGGTACGACCTCCACGGCCGATGACCCAGCGGTGAACGGCAGCGCAAGCCTGCCCGCTGGAAGTTGACCATGAGGTCCTCTGTCTCACCCACTGCCGGTACCGCCCGGCTCGACCTGCCCGCCCGGTTCCTCGACGTTCCCGGTGCCGCTCAGTACCTCGGCTGTGGTGAGCGCATGGTGCGCCGCCTCGTGCACGAGCGGCGCATCGCCTTCGTCAAGGTCGGCCGTCACGTCCGCTTCGACGTCACCGACCTCGACGCGTTCCTCGCTGCGGGCCGCGTCGAGCCGACCGGCTCGGCGTGAGCGCCGACGGAAGCGGGGGCCGGGAGCACCCCGACCCCCGCCAGACGACCGTGCCCTCGCCAGGCCTTCGCGTCGCTGCCCAGCGTAGGACCGCACCGCGCATCTGCTGCTGCCCTTCCTGCTATGACGTGCACACGACGCCGCCACGTCCTCTGCCGCCGGAGCCTCGCCGCCGGTGCGGGCTGGAGTGGCACGGAGCGGCGTGCCGGGGCTGCCTGGCCGCGCTGGCGCACTCGTGGCGGCAGCTGTGAGTGCGGCGCAGGCGGTCCCTGCCCTCGCCGCCGTGCTCGATGAGGTCGACTCGGTGCTCGGCCGCTACGTCGCGTTCCCGTCCACGGAGGCTCGGCACGCGGTCGCGCTGTGGAGCGCGCACACGCATGCGGTGGAGTTGGCCGAGAGCACTCCGAGGCTGGCCCTGCTGTCGCCGGAGAAGGGGTCTGGAAAGACACGCACCCTGGAGGTTCTCGAGCGGCTGGTGCGCGACCCACGACACACCACCAACGCCAGCGCCGCTGCGCTCTACCGCCTGACCTCGCGCCAGCCCCCGCCGACCCTGCTCGTCGACGAGGCCGACGCGATCTTCGGCGCGAAGGCCGGCCCGCACGAGGACCTGCGCGCACTGCTCAACGCCGGGCACCGTCGGGGAGCGATCACGCTGCGCGTCAACGCCGAGCGCAAGCCGCCGGAGGTGGAGGAGTTCCCCGCCTACGCCGCCGCCGCCCTCGCCGGGATCGGGGACCTGCCCGACACCATCCTCGACCGGGCCGTCGTCGTACGGCTCCGGCGCCGGGCGCCGCACGAGGAGGTGACGCCGTTCCGGCAGCGGGACGGGCGTGGCCTGGAGCCGCTGCACGACCGGCTAGCCCGTGGGGTGCTTGCGGAGCGGGACCGGCTCGACGGAGCAGAGCCGGACCTGCCCGCCGGGGTGGCGGACCGGGCAGCCGACGTGTGGGAGCCGCTCGTCGCGCTGGCCGATGCTGCCGGTGCCCACTGGCCCGACCGGGCGCGCACCGCCTGCCTGTCCCTGCTCGCGTCCGGGCAGCGGCCGGACGGCGGGAGCCTGCGCCTGCGGCTGCTCGCGGACACCCGGGCACTGTTCGTCGCGGACGACCGGCACCTGGTGCCCTCGGCGGAGCTGGTCGACGGGCTGCTGGGGCTGGAGGAGGCGCCTTGGGCGGACCTGAGGGACAAGCCTTTGGACGGCCGGAAGCTGGCGAGGTTCCTGGCCCCGTACGACGTGCGGCCGGTGGCGGAGCGTCCCCGACCGGCGGACTCGACCGCGCGGGGCTACCGGCTGGCCGACCTGCGCGACCTGTGGGTGAGGTACCTGCCGCCGCCACCGGGCACCTCACCCCCTAAGAAGACCGTGACAGCCGTGACGAGCGTGACCAGCCCCGGCGCGACGGGCAGTCCTGTCACGGCTGTCACGGACACGGGGATGCCCGTCACGGACGCGCTGCCCCAAGAGTTGCCCCTCATAGCGGGTCCCGTCACGGCTGTCACGGCTGTCACGGACACACCGGGGGGTGCCCTCCGGTTGGTCGAGGACGATGGGCTCGACTACGCCGGTGGCCGCCTCGGCGACTGTGCGCTCTGCGGGCAGTCGTGCCGCTCGCGGGAGCGCGCCACCGGCCGGCTCGTGCACGGCGCCTGCCTCGACCGGGCCGCTTCGTGAGCGCCAGCCGGCGCAAGGGCACCGCGGCCGAGAGCGCCGTGGTCGCCTACCTGCGCGAGCACGGCTGGCAGTTGGCCGAGCGGCGGGCCCCGTCGGGGGCCCGGGACCGCGGGGACGTCGCGGGGGTGCCGGGGGTCGTCGTGGAGGTCAAGGACTGCGCCCGGCTCGACCTGGCGGGATGGGTCGACGAGGCCGGCGTGGAGAGTGGACACGCGGGAGCACGGCTCGCGGTGGTCTGGCACAAGCGCCGCGGGCACGGCTCCCCGCACGGCTGGTACGTCACCTGCACGGGCGCCACGTTCGTAGAGCTGCTCGCCGGGTGGGGCGACCGGGGGCGCGAGCCGGAACGCTCCCGGGACGACGACCCGCGCAAGCGGCGGGAGCCTGTCGTGGTGGACGTCGAGGGTCAGGTGAGCCGGTCACAGCTGGCCGAGGTCGCCGCAGGCTTGCGCCAGGTGCTCGACCTCGTCGCGGCCGGCAGCGTGACTGCGGGCAGCGGGCTCGTGGCCCGGCTGGAGGGGGCTCAATCCGCCCTGGAGGCGGTTGGGAACGGCGGGGACGTGATGGCTGCCGTGACCGGGCCGGCCGGAGGTGGCGAGAGTGATGACCACACTGACGCCTGAACGGCTCCGTGCAAGCGATTCGGGCTAACGGATGGGCTCATGGGGGAGACGTCGGCACTGCGGTGCGGGGGGGTCCAAAGCCGCGACCGCCCTATGGGAAACCGCGCGGTGCGTTCCGCTACACGCACGGCCCTTTTCCTCCGAGGGCGAGCGGGGGGCGGGTCGCTCAGCACACGACCGCGAGGGCGACCAGGGGCCGGGGGGGCATCCCTGGCACGGGAGCGGCTCCCAGACCCCGGGGTCAGCGTGTCTCTCTGACAGCTCGCAGAGCACCGTCAGGGTGGCCCTACGTCCCGTCAGCCCAGCAGCCGTGCCTTCTGCGTGGCGAACTCTTGCTCGGTGAGAATGCCTTGGTCCCGCAGCGCGGCAAGGCGTTCGAGCTGGTCGGCAAGGTCGAGGGTCGCGGGCACCGCCGGCCTCCCCCGGCGAGCAATGACCGACTCGATCAAGACCCTGACCGCCTCGAAGTCCGCCTGCTGATTCTTTCGAAAGGTCACGCTGTTCTCGTCCTGCCGCGCGCCCGCAGTCTGGCCACCGAGCGAACTGCGCCGCTCGTTGCCTCCCGGGACCGAGAATTGAATGAAGCCATCGACCAGGACACCAGCCGGCTTCCACTGGACACCGGCAATCGTACTGAGAGGTAGCCGCTTCTCCCCCTTCCCGACGTTCATGCGCGCGACCATCCCCTTCCGATGCAGCGTCACGAAGTCGTCGTCGACGCTGATCTGCCCGTTGCTGCCCTTCGCGTGCAACTCGGTCACGTCTGGCCTCCTGTAGCTGGGGAGCGGCTCGCCGAGTCTGCCCCTCCGGCTGCCAGGGGGTTGCTACGTGGGGTCAACCTCGGATACGTCTTGTACTCTGACGACCGTTTAGGTACATTAGCACCCATGAGCAGCAGGAAGCGCACCCCGGTCGAGGCTCCGCTCGTGGTCGGGTACGCGCGGGTCAGCACTTCGGAGCAGCAGGCCGGGATGGACGCACAGACCATCGCGCTGCACGCCGAGGCCGAGCGCCGCGGGCTCGGCGACCTGCGACTCGTCGTCGACCACGGCGTGAGCGGCGGGATCACCCCCGACGCCCGTCCTGCCCTCGGCCCGCTGCTCGCCCAGCTCGATGCCCGCGGCGGCACTCTGCTCGTGGCCCGCCTCGACCGGCTCGGCCGCTCCCTGGCCGACCTCGCCGGCCTGCTCGACCGGGCGCAGGCCCGCGGCTGGGCCGTCGTCGTGCTCGACGTCGCCGGCCTCGACATGAGCACCCCCGTCGGGAGGATGACCGCCGGGGTCCTCGGCAGCGTCGCCGCCTTCGAGCGGGACCTCATCCGCGCCCGCACCCGTGAGGCCCTCGCCGCCCGTAAGGCCGCCGGGGTCCGGCTCGGCCGGCCACGGCTGCTCGACCCCACCCTCGCCGTGCGCATCCGCGCCGAGCGCGCCGCCGGCAGCACCCTCGCCGCGGTCGCCGACCGGCTCAACGTCGAGGGAATCCGCACCCCGACCGGCCGGGAGTGGACCCCCGCCACCGTCCGGAAGATCACTCTGCAGGAGGCGGCGTGAGCCCTCGGGTGCGCGCCGCGCTCACCTACCTCGGGCTCGTGCGCGACCCGGCGCGCCAGCCGACCCGGTACGACCGCGTCGTCTCGGGACTGACCGCCGCGGCGAGCGCAGTCGCGGCCGCCTCCGTGCGCCCGTTCTGGCTCGCCATGCTCGTGGCCTTCGGCGCGGGCGTGCTCGTGGTCCCGCTCGCCGAGCTTGTCCGTGTGCTCTGGAGCGGACGGCAGCGGCGCCAGTGACACCCGCCGCCCGCCGGAAGATCACTCTCCAGGCCCCCAGCGACGAGCACCCCGCACCCGCACACGCCGCCTGACCGACGCCGACTGGAGACAGAACATGCCGAACGAAGAGCGCACTGCCGGTGAGGGCGCAAGAGACCGAGGCATTGTGGTGACCGCGGCGGACCTCGCGGCCGAGCGGGCCGCCGGGCAGGCGTTCCTGGAGACCACGGCCTACGTCGGTGAAATACCGATGGGCCCGGACGGGCTCGCCATCGTCACCGCCGACCCGGACGACCCCGACGACGACTACGACGAGGACTGAGCCGTGGCCCACCTGGAGGACCGATGGGAGCGCAGGCTGGTCGACGGCAGCAAGGCCCGCACGTCCCGTCACGGCACGGGCGACCGGTGGCGGGCGCGCTACCTCGACCCGACCGGGGCCGAGCGGAGCCGCAGCTTCGCGCGGAAGGTCGACGCCGAGCGGTTCCTCGCCACCGTCGAGGCCGACAAGGCCCGCGGCCGCTACGTCGACCAGACCCTGTCCACGACGGTCGCCGAGCAGGCTCGCGCCTACCTCGCCACCCGCCTGCACCGGGCCAGCACCGCGCAGCACCAGGCCCGACACGTCGAGCTGCACATCGCCGGTACCCCGCTCGGCGCCCGTCGCCTCGTGGCCGTGCGGCCCTCGGAGGTGCAGGCATGGGCGACGGACCGCTCGCAGCACCTCGCCCCGTCGACCATGCGCGTGCTCGTCGGGCTGCTCCGCTCGGTCTACGCCTCGGCCGTCGAGGACGGGCTCGTGGCCGCCTCCCCGGTGCGCCGGGTGAAGCTGCCGAAGCTGGAGCGCGCCCGCGTCGTCCCGCTGACCGTGGAGCAGGTGCGCGCGCTGGCCAACGCGATGCCCGACCGGGCTCGCGCGCTCGTGGTCACCCAAGCCGGGCTCGGGCTGCGCCTCGGCGAGCTGCTCGCGCTCCGTGTCAGCGACGTCGACTTTCTGCGCCGCACTGTGAGCGTCACCTGCCAGCTCGGGCGCGACGGCCGCTCCCTGCTCCCGCCCAAGACCCCCCGCTCGCGGCGGGTCCTCCCCCTGCCAGGGGTGGTCGCCGACGCCCTCGCCGCGCACCTGGCCGCCTACCCCGCGGGCGAGGACGGGTGGGTGTTCACCAGCACAACCGGCGCGCCCTGGGGGCACGCGCGCTACGGCGCGCAGGTCTGGAGCGCTGCCCGCGCCCACGCTGGTCTGCCGGGCACGGCGACGACGCACGACCTGCGCCACCACTACGCCTCGGTGCTGCTCGCGGCCGGGGAAAGCGTGGTGGCGGTGGCGGAGCGGCTGGGGCACGAGAACGCGACGCTCGTGCTGACCACCTACGGGCACCTGATGCCCGACTCGGAGGACCGCACCCGGCGGGCCGTGGACGACGCCTGGAGCGGGCTCGCGGCGAACTCAGACGGCCCCGGGACGGCCCGAGTGGTGGCCGTACTGCCCTGACCTGCGCGTTTGCCGCCTGCTCAGCGGTAGTTGGTGAATTGCAGCGGAATGCCGAAGTCGGCAGCCTTGAGCAATGCGATCACGGCCTGCAGGTCGTCGCGCTTCTTGCCGGTGACGCGCACCTGGTCGTCCTGGCGCTGCGCCTGCACGCCCTTGGGGCCCTCGGCCTTCACCGCCTTGACGATGTCCCGGCCCTTCTCGTCGCTGATCCCCGCCACCAGCGCGATCTCCAGCCGCCAGGTGTCACCCCCGGCCGGCTTCGGGTCGCCGTGGTCGAGGGCCTTGAGCGAGATCTGACGCTTGACGAGCTTCTCGGTGAACACTTCCAGCACGGCCCGCACGCGGTCCGCGGCGTTCGCGGTGATGAGGACGGCGTCGCCGCTCCAGGCGATAGAGGCGCCGGTGCCGCGGAAGTCGTACCGCTGGGAGATCTCCTTCGCCGCCTGGTTGAGCGCGTTGTCGACCTCCTGGTGCTCGACCTTGCTCACGACGTCGAACGACGGGTCGGCCACGTGCCCTATCCTCGCACCAGCACCATGGACAGGCCCACGGCGGGTTGC
>JAABUP010002594.1_pt1 | contig 34449 bp, 47 predicted proteins | sample 5559201 | NCBI WGS metagenome assembly JAABUP01 (sample SAMN10711887, study PRJNA513373) | rock metagenome | isolation source: Antarctica rocks | place: Antarctica
GCACCTCGATGACCTCATGCTTGCTCCCTCGCCTCACACCCATGTCCTCCTCCTTCTCAGAAAAGCACTTTTTGCTGTGAGGCAACGACTTTCGTGCGCGTACTTTATTTGTGAGGCAATGCGCGTACTTGCACTATATGTCGCCAATATGTATAATTGGGGTGTACTAGTGCGTCTGTGCGCCACGTGACGGCGCTTCTACATGGCAGAAAGCCCGGCAACGTTTAACGTTGCCGGGCTTTTGCGTGTCCGCAAGAGGAGGCGAGATGGCAACGATAACCGGCACGCAGGACCGCCAGGAGCAGCAGCAGGAGCAGGTGCGACCAGGGCGCGCCAGAACCCGGACCGTCAAGTATCTGATCGCGCTGACGCCTGGCGAGCGGGCCTTGTTGAGCCGGCGCGCGGATGAGCGCGGTTACTCCACGCCAGCAGAGTTTATCCGCCGTGATGTTATCAATGGCGCGGGGCTGCTGCCGCCGGCGGCGTAGCGTGCTCGCTGGCCAGCAGGGAGGCGCAGACGGTGCGCTCGGGCGCGGCGTCTGCCGCGACACAAAGATGGCGGGCGCGTGTGAACGGTTCGAAATCACACGCGCCCGCCGCTGCGGGAGGAAACCGCGACGAGAGACAACCCGTCACGAGGGCTACGATAGACGGTGGCTGCTCGAAGGGCCATAGCCCGAATGGGCTAGCGCGCCGCAGCCGCAGCCGTAACCATCAACGACACCACCACAGACAGACGCTAGGGCAGCCACAGCCGGCGGCCTAACAGGAGCCTACATCATGACCATATCGACGCAGGCAGGCCGCGACGGCTGAGAGGTACCGCGCATGACACACATGACCGACCAGGAGAGGTTGTTTCATTTCGTTGAACGAGCCAAACGCATCACCAAGAAGGCGTATTTCAGCGATGGACGCCGCGTCTACACGTTCCGCATCAACCCCCAGACCTACAGCAACGAGAGCAATGCCCTTCAGACAGACGTGCAGACGCTGGACGGCTACGGCCTGCTTGACTTCGGCGTGAAGCCCAGCCACATCACGATGTAAGGGTTTACCGGCATTGATGGGGTGGACGGGCCTGGCGGCCTGTGGGCGCTTGAATACTTTCGCCCGCTGGTGGGACGCCCGACCAAAAAGATTATGTTCGGGTATCCCGCCCACTTCAACGGTGTCAAGCACGGCTACCTGCGGCACATGACCGACCGTATCACGGCCGACAAGCACCTTTACGCGCAGTACGATCTGTTGTTCGTCGAGACGGGGATCGACACGCCTTCACCCCGCCCGTGACGTATGCGGGTACACACCATGAATGATATTCAGTTCCTCATCACCGAGGCGCGCCGCCAGGGCTGGCGCTGCGAAAGGCGCGGGTCAGGCCACTTTCTGCTCCGGCCTCCCACGCGCGCAGGGCCGCTTATCGTCATCAGCAGTAGCCCGAGCGACTACCGGGCGCTGGTCAAGATTCGCAGCCAACTTCGACGAGCCGGCCTGATTTTGCCGGCCAAGTCATCGAAATCACGCAGGGGAGAAAAGATTATGGCACGTATACCCACCCCGACCAAGACCCGCAGGGCCGCCCCGACAACCGAAGCCCCGACCCAGGGCGAGCGTGAGCAAGCCCGCGAGCGGCAAACGCTAGAGCGCGGCGAGGCCATGGCCCCCGAGACGCGGCTCGACCGCGATTTGGCGCATCTGGGCGCCCCCGATGCGGGCCGGCGCGCCCAACCGCGCCGACGGCGGGAACCCGATCATGTGCCGATGATTTACACAGGCAAGAAGTCCCGGAGCATCCTAACGGACCAGTACATTTCCGTGATCGTGCCGACCGAGGAGAACGACGCCAAGGTGGCTGATCTCGAAGAGGTTATTCCTGGCCTCGATAGAGAGAGCCAGCAAAGGGCGTGGCAGTCCGAGAACGCGCGTCTCGGTGTCGAGAGGATCTTCGTCCCCCTCGCGGATCGGCTCATAGTTTCTGGCAACGACTATCAGTTCGAGCTGGGTAAATCTGCGTTGGTCCACGAAGACGACGTGGCCTATCTGTTGGCTCACGACACGTATCGCATCGAGCGCGCCTCTGACGTTGAGGTCGACGATGCGCCGCCGATGCGTCGGCGGCCTGGCTACCGGGGGTCGTGAGCATGAGCGCGACAGACACAGACACCACCGCCACCCCGCCTACAACGGCCACGCCGGACACGCCGCGAGAGCGCCTGGCCCGCGCCGTCGAGGCTAACGCGCAGATTCAGGCCAAGGGTCAGGCGGCGCAGCGGATCGCCCGCGGTTTGGTCGCGCTCGAATCGACCGACGCGCTCGCGACCAGGCTCGATATCTCACGGGCGTTAATTCGATCCATGACCATCGTCAAGGACATGCTCGCCTTGACTAACGAGGTCGTGGAGGCGGCCGACGAAGCCGTGGCGGCAGCCGATAGCGCGATATTGGCATCCCGCGAATAGTGGCGATAGTTGGCAATGGTTGCCCATAGTTGCAGAAAAAGGCGAGTCTCATGGACGATGACAATACGGGGGCGACCGCTCCCCCGCCGGTCTGCCGGGCCACGCGCGCCGACGGGGAGCCGTGTACGGTGCGCGCCCTGGCCGATGGCTACTGCTTCGCCCACTCGCAGACGACGGCCGGGAAGCGGCGCACGGCCAGAGCCATGGGAGGACGCAACAAGGGAACCGCACAGCGCGTGCAGCGCCTGGTGCCCCATGAGTTGCGTCCGGTGCTCTCGCTCCTCCTGACGGCCCTGACGGAGACGCACGAGGGCACGCTGCCAACACAGCAGGCGACGGCCCTCGCCGCGCTCGCGGGGGCTATCAGCAGGATCTACGGGACGGTGGAAATCGAGGCGCGCATGGCTGCGATTGAACGGAGGGTGACGGATGGGAACGCTTCTTAGTCGATTGTCGAAGCTGGAGCAGGTGGTTGGCGCGCGCAGCGCCGTGGCGCTCAACCCGGCCGCCGACCTGGGCGACCTCGATCCCGCGTGGGTCGCCGAGGAGATCGCGCACTGCCGCGCCGATCCGGTCTACTTCGTGGACACGTACTGCAAGGTGGAGAGCGACACCGGCAAAGGCGTCGTGCCCTTCACGCTCTTCCGCTACCAAGTTGACGTGCTGCGGCAGTGGCTGGCGCACCCCGAGTCGATTACTTTGAAGGCGCGGCAGCTAGGTATCAGCGAGCTGGCGGCAGCGTTGGCTCTCTGGCAGGTCAATTTTCATGGGCACAACCGCGTCATTGTCTTTAGCCAGGATGAAACCAAGGCGCGTGAGTTTGCCCGCAAATGCCGCATCGCCCATGAGCACTTGCCGGCGTGGTTACAGATGCCCGTCTCCGACCCGACCAAGACGACGACGTTGGAGTTAAGCAACGGCAGTCGCATCTTACCGCAGGCGGCGACAGAGCGGGCGGCACGTTCGCTCAACTGCCAACTCCTCATTCTTGATGAGTTCGCGTTTCAAGAGTATGGCGGCGCGATCTTCGAGGCGGCCGCCGTCACGGCCCGGTCGGCGGGCGGGCGCATCCTGCTGATATCCACTGCCAACGGGGCGGGTGATGCGTTCAACCGTCACTGGATCGAGGCCCAGGCCGGCGAGGGGATGCACCCGATCTTCCTTCCGTGGGACATTAGGCCAGGCCGGGATGCCGCGTGGTATGCCAATGCGACGAAGGGGTATGCGCCGTACAAGAAGCACCAGGAGTATCCCAAGTGGCCCGAACAAGCCTTTATCTTGTCGGGGCGTGGGCGCTTCGACGCAGCGGCCCTGGAAGCCATCCTCGCAGGCTGTACGGAACCGCTAACGACCGAGCTTAATGGAGCCCTGCGCGTGTGGGAGATGCCCGTCGCGGGCCGCTCCTACGTCGTGGGGGCCGACCCCGCCGAGGGCCTGGCGCGGGGCGACTACTCGGCGGCGATCGTGATCGACAGCGCGACCGGGCTGGACGTGGCCGAGCTGCACGGGCACTTCCCCCCGGCTGAGTTCGCGGCCTGCCTCAACGATCTGGGCTACTGGTACAACACTGCCCTAATCGGTGTCGAACGGAACAACCACGGCGGGACCGTGCTGCTCGAATTGGGGCCGCGGCATGGCTACCCGAATCTCTACGCGCATGCTGAGTTTGACGCGACCGGGAACGCGGCGCCGCGCCCGGGCTGGCCCACGACGACGCGGACCAAGCCTATCGCCATCGATGGCCTTGGGCAGGCCATCGCCGAACGCTGGCCCTTCCGTTCTGCCGCGCTCATCGGTGAGTGCCGAACCTACGTGGTCAAGGACTCAGGAGAGACCGCGGCCAGCGGCCACCTGTTTGATGATCGGGTCATGGCAGCGTCAATCGCGCTCGCGATCAGGACGTATCAACCGCCGAGCCAGGAGGTCGTCTACCTCGCCGACGAGTGGACGCCCGACATGGAGGCCGCGTACAGGCGCGCGTCGCGCCTCGGTGGTGATGACGCGACCATGGACCCCCATCAGCAGATCCTCAACCAATGGCGTCAGTATTACGGCGCCTGAAACAGCGTTACAGGAGACCGACCACATGACCTCACATACCAAGCGCACCACGCCGGCAACAGCGGTTCAGCTCACCGAAGCCATCGACGCAGCCCTGAAGGCTCCGGCCGACGTGCCGGACCCGGCCACGACGACAGAGCCCCGCCCGCGGCTCATGCTCGGCGACATCGCGGCTCTGCTGCCAAAGCCGCGCGCGCAGACACGCCCCACGCCCACGCCCGCGCCGCCCACGCCCGCGCCAGCCGCGCCGACCGCGCCAGCCGCGCCGACCGCGCCTGCCGTGGTACTGACCGAGGCGGGCGCGAGCCCCCTACCCGTCTACCCCTGGGAGCCGATGCCCACATCTGGCGACCCCTGCGGGCTGCGCGAGCGGATGCAGTACGTCGAAGCGGCCATCGCCGCGCGCGCTGTGCCGCCACCGACTGCCGCGCCCCACACGCGCCCCGCCGGCGGGCCTGTGTCGCCTCTCGTCGAAGCGCGTTTCGTCGAGGCCCACCAGCGTCTCGATGAGATGCTAGGCTAAATCACCCACGGGAAAGGGATGGACGGAATGAATGATTTGAACTCGCCGGCCGCTCGCGCGGCGTTTGCGCAGATCTGCAATCAGCAGGTTGTGGCGCAGCGCGACTTGGAGCTCTCGGCTCAACACCGCCGAGACTGGGACGCCCAGAAGCGCGCCGTCTTCACCGACGCGCCGACCGCGCTGCGACAGGCCGTGCTGACGAGACAGCGGGCTATCGAGGCGCGGGCCACTGCGCTGGAAGAGCTAGCTAGCATCGCCTACCGGGACGCGATGGCCGAGGTGAAACGCCAATACCGCGCGGACGACCTCATGACGCGTGCGGGCCGTGAGATCATCGAGCGCGACCTGCTGGCGCAATGGAACGAGCGGCGCGCGCAGATCCGGGCGACCTTTGTCTACCGACTGGCGGACCAATACCTTGCCGCCGCGCAGGCGGACGCCTATGCCGCAGCGAAAGTAGCGGCTGAGGCCGTCTGGGACCGTCAGGGCACGACCCTGCTAGAGCGGTATGTGATGCCACCCGATCCGGCGTGGGCCAGTGAGCCTGAGCCTGAGAAGAAGCCGGCGCGCCGGCGTTCCGCTACCAGCGCAGGCTAACACGCAGAGAGGTACAGGCGACATGCAGGGTTTTATCGTGGCGGTTAACGGGTATCACGGCTACGGGTGGCTGCGTCTCGTCGGCGACCAGGTGGACCGATTTTTCCACGCGAGCGCCCTCGTCGGCGGTCAGCCCATCGAAACATTCCGGCCGGGGGATCGAGTCGCGTTCGAGGCTATCACGACGGAGCGCGGCCCAGCGGCGCGCTCCGTCCAGCACGCCCTGGTCGAGGGGACCATCGTTACCGTGCGCCACGGTGGCTGGCAAGGGGCCGGGTTTGGATTCGTCCGGCCGTCCGGCGGGGGAGAAGACCGTTTCTTTCATGTCGCGTACCTGGCTGCCTCGGGGCTCGCCGCCGGTGAGCTTTTCGCCCACCTGCGGGTGGGCGACCGCGTGCAGTACCGCGAGTCAGGCGGCCGTCCTGGTGAGCGCGACCGTGCTATCGACGTGCGGCTACTTGATGCTGGCATTACGGCCGCTTAACGATACGTGGTGTGCTGAGAGAGCACGGGCAAGTCGTTACAGTAGCACCCTATCATTGATGCCGGGCGTAGCTCTGCGCGCGCGTGTAGAGGGTGGCAAGCACACGCGTACTCCACTTGTACGATGTCTGACAGGTGACGTAGCCGGGCGGTGTCACGCTATTGTAGTTGTCTACCTGAGCTAGCATGACGATGGTATTGTAGCGCACACCGGCGACCGCATAACAGTCGCGCCACCCATTCTGTGGATTGACGCGCGAGTGATATCCGCGCAGCCATTCGTTATCGGCGACAGGCTGCGCGATTGACAAGCGTGGGGCCTGACTGTCGATCAAGAACAGCGGGGTCGATTTGTCGCGCGCGGCCAGGTTTGCCAGTCGCGCGGTGTCGGTAGTTTTGTAGATAGTAACCATGTAGATACCATCGACTTCTCCTTTGGTCGGTAGCGGAGGCGTGACCTCGTAGGCGAAGTCGTTCGGCGCGCCGTTGATACCACGCTCATACCGTGAGGTTGGCGGGCAGGGGCCGCTGCACCCCGTCCCCTCGCGGATGCTATGCCCAGACTTGCCGACGATGCTGGTGGGCAACTGGAAGAACGACACGGCGACGGGCGGGTGTAATGGGGACTGCGCGGGAGGATTTGACGGGCGCGCCGGCTGGCTTGGGGCCAGGTACGACGTTGCGAAGGGTTGCGCGCGCAAGCGTTGGATGAGGTCGGCCTGTTGGACAGCGTCTAAGCCGTTAGTGTTGAAGATGTCGGCCTGCTCATTGACGCTCTTGACCGTCATGACGCCGTAGGTGCCGACATCGAAGCGTCGGATCATGCGCTGGACGGTCGCCATCATCCACGCGGGGTGTTCCTGGTATGTGATGAACTGGCCAGGCGGGATTTGCAGGATGGCACCGTCCTGGATCGCCTGACTCCCAATGGCGTCCATGACAGGTGAGAGAAACGCCTGCGGGTCGATGTCGGGGCCGACGACCTTCTGCACGGCCGCCCATTCCTGATTGGTGTCCGCCGACACGTGGCGCGGCCCCCCTGCTCCCACGCCGACGATGCCGATGAGCAATGCCCACACCACAAGTCCGCGAACGCGTGCCAACGATGTCACGGTTGCCTCCATCCTCGAAACGTTATTTGCAGGATAATGTAGCACATCGGGCCGGTGGCGTCACGCCGTCCCCGTTGCTGGTTGTGTCGAAAGTGGCGCTATGCGGGTGAGTTCAAGGGCGAAGGAGTCTATCGTTTCTACGATCTCCTCGACCGTCATGGATCGACACCCGATGTGCTCAACGATCTTGTTGATGAGGTCGCGTTTCCTGCTAACCTTCTCGGCATAAGGGCCGGCGATGGCATAGAACAACGGGCTGGCAATTTCCATAGGGACGGTTTCCGCAGCGACCGCAGGGTTCGACGAGAACCAATGCTTCAAAGTGTAGAGGGCGCGCAGCAGGCCAGGATCGATATCCTTCCCCTCGTCGATGCGGTGGGGTATGGGGTTGAGCCAACGTCGACCATCTATCCGATTTTGCACCGTCATGAAGCTGCGTGGCACGTCGTGGTGGACGATTACTTTGTTGCGATAGACATAAAGGCAGTATGCGCGGTGGAGGGTGTAGCGATCGATGCGCAGGGCCAGGGGCGACTCCGCTAACGTCAGCACCGTTGGCTCTCGCTTGGGTCGCCCCTGGAGCTCATGGAGCAATACGACCATGAAGATATTGGCGAATTCGATGAGCGCCTTGTGGAGCGTACCGATATAGTTGTCCAGGAAAAACACTTCCGTAGCCTCTTTAGCGGCGGCATCCGTGCCGGCCGCGTTGAGTTGGACCGCGTCCCGGCCGCCGATATCGCGTTCGAGGCGCGCGATGACATCGGCCATATTCGTCGCATCCGTATAGGCGGTCCAGACGCGTCCGGGATCGAAGTCTGGCACGCGCGCTTCTAACGGTTTGAGGATGTCATCGGAGAAAGAACCGTAGTCCATCTTGCCCGTCCCTTGCAGTCAATAATATCCACTTCATCTTACTTCCCTCCCGTCAACTTCCCATCGGTGACGCTACGACGGGGCGAACCGTACGCACTCGACGATCCACGCCCCCTGTGCTACCATTCCTCTCAGAGGGAGGGAGGCGCGCATAGCCTGAATGGGGCCTTGCGTACCCCCCTAAAAGGCTCCTAGTCTCTGGGGGAAGGCGACCAATGGACAAGACGCGGCCCAAAGGGGCTATGCCGACGGATACGGATGATGTTGGCTTCGCAGACATCGGCGACGAAAAGCCCCTCGCCGGAGGGCGCGTCAAGGGGAGCTTTAAAGGTATGCGACAAAACAGCGACGCGGAGCCCTTCAAGGAGCCCGTGAGAAAGCCCCCCCCTCTCACGGCCGTCGAGTCCGACCCGGACAGCCACTTCGAGGGCGACGGGTACAGCGTGCGCCGACTCCCCGATGATGAGGCGCGACGCGTCCTTGCCGGGCGTGAGGGCGTTGTCGCTCATCAGGATAGCACCGAAGAGTTTCTGGCCTTTCTCATGGAGCGGCCAGCCGCGGGCGATGCCGACCCACGATGAAGATGCGCGCTTCTTGCGTGAATGGGGTCGCCTGACGGAGGACCAGAAGGCGCGCTTCGGGCGCGCCATCCCAAAGTTTATTGAGGGCCTGCGCACGGGGCACATGCCGCCCGGCCTCCGTGTTAAGAGATACGAGGGCAGCGATAGTGTCTTTGAGATGACGTGGGCGCCCGATGGGCGCGCGTTATTCCGCTACGGCGACGAGATCCAGCCAGGGCACGCGCACGTCGAGTGGCTGCGCATCGGCACGCACGACATTTTCGAGTAAGGGGCGCGCTGGGGCGCGTCATGTGTCCGTGCGTGCTCCGTCCCCCCACGATGCGCAAAGAGGCCACCAGCGTTTGCTGGTGGCCTCTCGCGTGCCCTGGCGTGTCGCCTGTGTTACGCGCCTGCTGGTCGTTTAGGCGCGCCGCTCACCCTCAGCGTCAGCCTCGGGCGCGCCGGTGGCGTTGCCCTCGATCCTCCTCGCTAACGCCGGCGTCTTTCATGGCGTCCCTCTCGGCCCGCTTGATCTCTGCCAGGAGCGCGCGGCACTGCGCCCCGTCGTCAACTTGGTCAACGCTGGCCGCCGCCGCGTCGGCGAGGCGCGCGGTGATGCGCATGGTCGCGGCAAGGAGGCGGAACCGGGCGCCGGCGGGCTTGGGGCTGTCTTTGATCGGGACAATTTTAGCCGCGTAGGCGCGCAGCAGTTCGATGGCTTGCCATAGGTCGTCTGAGTCAACGTGGGTGTAGCCCCATTCGCCTGGTGTGTCGAGTTTTTCTCCGTCGGGGAAGTGGACACGGCGCGAGGGCATGGCGGGAAGGTCCTGGTCGGTGTGGGGTGTGGTGGGCGCGATCATGGATGGGCGCTCCTCTTACTAGCGGGGCATGACGTGTAGGGAAGGGGTGACGCCCGGCGCGTGGTCGCACGGGGCGTCACGCGCCGGGCAACAACTCAGGCGTGGCGTCGCTCGTGATCATCCTCAGGTGCGCCCGCTTGTGCGGCGTCGCCCTTGATGAGGGCGTTACTCCAGTGGATCGCCTCGGCCAACCGGGCAAGGAGCGTGTACGTCGTGATGATGCGCGGGAAGCGAGCGTCGCCGTCCCTGGTGAAGGAGCGGTGCGCGTCCTCCGCGAGCGCGTCCTCATAGCCCACCACCGCATCAAAGTGGACGACGACCAGGCGACCGTCCCGCACCCCCTCCAGAACGGCGGCAATCGTGCCGGTGGGCGAGGTGAGCGGGGCCGGGGCAGGGGCGGGCGTCCAGGCCAGGTGTCCGTCCTGCCAGGCTCTGATATCGGTGAGAAGTTCGGGCGCGATAGCCATCAGGTCCCCGCCGAGCAGGCCATCGCGCAGGTCGTCGGTGCTGGATGTCATGTGTGTCGCGGTCATGGGTGGTTTCTCCTCTGTGAGCCGGTGAGTGATGTGGGGCGCTTGGCGTGCCCAGGTACGGCAAAGATACCGTACCTTGGCGAGGCGAGCACACAGGGCGGTCAGTTCGCCGGCGCGGTCGCGGGCGCCACCGCTGCGATTTGTAGGCGACAGGCGCTACCATCGATGGCGCGCGGCCCCTCGGCGTCGACCGCCAGCGCCTCGGCGAGGTCGATGAAGGTGCGCGCCACGTCAGCGATCGCCCGAAGGCGCGGCGCGTCGTCCCCCTGGTCCTCCGCATATTGGTCGAAACCCCCAATCTGCGCGCCTAAGAGCCGGAAGGCGTCCTGTATGTGGCCTAACTCAACATGAACCGGCCAGCCGTGCGGGTCGAAGTTGTGCTCATGGGTGGCGCACGTCTTCTCGCCGTGGGTGGTCGTGGTCTGCTGTCGTGTGGTCGTGCTCATGATGTACTACTCCTCTTGTCGTGCTGCTCTAACACCGGCTAAACGGTCGGCTGCTGTGATGCTCTGCTGATGGCTGTCGGTGGTCCGCTCTCGGGCGGGCGGCGACCGTGCGCCCCTGTGTCAAGCCTTCACCCGCCCCGCCCCTCCACGGCGCGGGACTGGATGCCCAGCCCTAGCGCCGTGAGTTGTCGCAGGCACGCCGGCCCCAGAGCGAGGACGGCAGTGTGCCCCTCGTCCTCATCTATCGCGATAACTGCCGTGGCGCTCTCAGAGTCGCACCACGAGCACGGTGGCGGCGTATCGAGGGCAGTGACTCCCCGCGGCCCCCGGTGGCCCGAGCGACGGCTTGTGGCGGTCATGAGCGGCTCCTGACCGTGCGCGCGTTGACTGCGGTGGCCCAGCGATTCCAGGCCGCGCATTCAGCATGGGCAGCAGCGTTAGCAGGGAGCCAGCGGCCAGCACCCGCGTAGTGATACTGGGGCTCGTCGGCGATGAGCATGGCGGCCGTGCCCTCCCCCTGCAGCAGGTGTGCAGGGGGAGCGGCCGTGATAGCGGTGGCTGCTGGTGATAGGGTGCGCATCAGGCCGCCCGCACAGCAGCGGCGTCGAGCGCGGCCATGGCGCGCTCGGAACGGTCCACGGCGCGCAAGAGGGTCGCGAACTCATCGGCTTGGGGGTGACAGTCCGCGAGTGCCCGGCGCGCGACCTCCAGGAGGCGCTCGGCCTCGGTGAGCGCGGCGTCGCTGCTGGTGGCCGCTGGCGGAGTCTGCTCCGTCGCCTTCTTGGTGAAGAAGGCGACGTTGAGGCGGCGCACGAACCGCTGATGCTTACACGGCTTGCGTGCGGGGCAGGTGCAGGAGTTGGCCGTCGTCGTGTAGTAGACAGTCGCGTCCGAGCCTGATTGCACGCGGTACGTGCCACGCCTGCCCGTTAGTGCTACCCGTGGCGTGTAGGTCTGCGATACTTTCCCTGGCATGGCGAAATCTCCTTCGCTGTGCTCTCGCCGTCCGGTTGCCGATAACAGCCGGGCGGCTCTAAAAAAGTGGGAGCTATCCGCTCCTCACTCTTCTAGTATACTCTGATTGTAATGAGAGTGCAATAGTAATATAATATGGGATAGATGGCGAGCACACGCCATTGATGTTGTAGTAGCATAGGAGTGGTATGGTGAATGTGGTAACCAGCGTAGCGGTCTTTTCGGAGATAGACGACGTGAGCGACGATGAGAAAAAGGGTTCTGACATGACGCGGGTGACGATCCTCTTCCCCCCGGAGATCGTGACGCGTGTCCGCGCCTTGGCTACCCAGCAAGCAACGCCGTTCACGATCTTGCTGCGGCAGTGGGTGGTGCAACGTTTAGAGGACGAGGAGCGGCGTGTGCGGGGGCGACAGGAGGACGAGACCGGGCCGGGCTATCGGCCCCTCGATGCCGGTGAGCAGGCGCTACGGCGCACATGCCCCCGCTGCGGGGACACGCACCTCGCCCTCTTCGACCCCTCGACCGGAGCCAGCGAGTGCCGGGCTTGCGGGGCAACGTTTTTCGTCAACACTAGGTCGCAGCGCGAGCGCGAGGGGAAGCAATGACTGATGCTCCTGCTTTGACCATGCTCCCCTCACTCCCACTTGACGAGCGCCGCGACCTACCCGACACAGCCGCCATCGACGGCGTGCTGGCTGGCGATACGGTGCTCTCTATCGGCCAGTCGGTCTCCCTCGACGCGTAGGGTGAGCACGATGAGGAGGAGTAGATGGCTGGACACGTCAAGAGCCATGTAGTGGGACCCGCGACTGATGGGCAGGGCGCGTGCACCACGGCCTACCGCGCTGTTGTGCCTTGTGTGTGCATGCAGTGCAGAAGCGCCATCCTCCCGGACGAGGTGTTCTTGCGCCGCTCCCCGCGCGTCCCCGTTGGTACCACGGGAGCGGTAACGACGGCGCCGGTGTGTGTGGCTTGTCGCCCCCTGCGCCTGGACGCGAACGCCGATGGCTGATGGAAGCGCATGGCCGCGACGGCCACAGGAGCCCGCGCACAGCCGGCGCGCGGGGCCGGCCCGCCACGACGATGGGGAGCGCACGACGGCCTACCGCGCAGTGGGCGCTGGCCAGCGCCCACTGCGCGCGGGTCATGGACGTGGGCGAGCTTTTCTCACGCCACGCCTTGATGCCGGGGGGCAGCCGCACGCGTGGTGTGACCCTGCTCCCGCTCTGCAACCGCTGCCGGCCGCTGCGTCTTGAAGGGGACGAGGATGAGAAGCAGCATGAGGGCTAAGTGGGAGCGCAAGAGCGACACGTTGTGGACCTATCGCATCGAGGGCGCGGCGCGGCCGTATGGGTATGTTGTGCAGTACAGAGACACGGGGCGCTCCGACGCCGCATGGGACGCGACGGTGACGGCCACGCGTCTCGACGATGACACGACCATCGTTGAGCACGCGTCGTTCGAGGAGGCCAGGGCGGCGTTAGAGCAGCACGCCGCGCAGCATGCCGACTACGGATGGAGGGCAGACGCATGAGCCCCGCCCTCCCTATCCGCTGGATTGAGCGGTCGCCCGCGCTTTATGAGGCGCGTGTGACGCTGCCCGATGGGACGGACGCGTATGTGGGCTACGTCGCGGTGAGCCCGGGCGAGGACGCGTGGCGCGGCTACGTCGGCTCGACGTTCGTGCATGTGGGGATGGGGCCGCGCGGCGTGATGCAGCGCGCGGTGGAGCAGCGCGCGGCCGAGGCGCTGGGACGCGTCACGGGGCGGGAAGGGGCGGACTGTGCCTCGTAAACCGCGCGACCGGGCGGTGATGCCGGACGACTACGCCACGCTCCTGGGCGAGATCCGGGGGCTGCTGCAGACGGCGCGGGCGCGGGCTTACCAGGCCGTCGATAACATTAAGGTGCAGGCGTACTGGCAGGTCGGCGAGCGCATCGTGCGGGCCGATCTGGAGCATAAAGAGCGCGCCGATTATGGCGGCCGCGTCATTGAGCAGCTTGCCCGCGACCTCGGTCTGGCGCGGACGCTCCTCAACCGCATCGTGCGTTTCTATCGCGCCTACCCCATCATCACAGCCCTCTCGACGCAGATCTCGTGGAGTCACTACGAGATGCTGGCTGGGATCGACGATCGCGTGGAACGGGAGTTCTACGAGGCAGAGGCCGCGCGCAACGCCTGGAGCGTGCGTCAGCTCGACGAGCAGATACGCGGCGGCCTCTATCGGCGAGCCGTCCAGGAACCACGCGCCGCAGCGATCATCCCGCAGAACGCGCCGGCCCTCCGGCCAGAGGACGCCTTCCGCAGCCTGTACAGCTTCGCCGTGCCTGGGCTGCCCTCAGGCTATGGCGAAGCCCAGCTCGAGGCGGGGTTGCTGGCCAACTTCCAACGCTTCCTGGAGGAACTAGGGTCCGGCTTCTACGTGCGCCGCAGTCAGCAAACCATTATCATCGACGGCCAGCTCCATAGCGTGGACCTGGAGCTCTACAACAGGGCTATTCCGGCGACCGTGCTGTGCGACTTAAAGCTTGGTCCGTTCAAAGATGCGTACGTCGGCCAGATGAACAAGTATGTGTCGTACTACCGCGAGCGCGTGCCCCGCTATGAGTGGGAGAAGCCGACCATCGGGCTGATCATCTGTGAGAGCGCCGGCCGCGATGAGGCGCGCTATGCCCTGGCCGGCCTGGAGGAGAAGATATTCGTCGCGGAATACCAGGTGCGTTTGCCAACGGCAGAGACGATCAAAGAGCGCTTGCGAGAGTTGGCGGACGCGTCCGATGGCGACGAGACGACCTAGGCATTGGCTGGTATGAACGGTGAATTCGACCCACACTGTGGGTACAATCTGAATTCGACCCACACTGTGGGTACAATCTGAATTCGACCCACACTGTGGGTACAATCTGAATTCGACCCACACTGTGGGTACAATCTGAATTCGACCCACACTGTGGGTACAATCTGAATTCGACCCACACTGTGGGTCGAATTCACCTGCGAGGAGGCAACGTGAGTGTGATAAACGGTGCGCCGGGGACACGCCCTCTCATCGTCGCCGTGGCCGGCAGGAAGGGCGGCAGTGGCAAGACGACGACAGCCCTTAACCTGGCCGGTGCGCTCATCGAGGACGGCCGGTGCGTGCTCTTGATTGACCTCGACCCACAGGCGTCGCTGACACGCCTCGTGCTGGGCGGGGCCGTCCCCGTTGGCGAAGGCATCGGTCAGCGCATCCTTGAACCACAGCGCGGCCTGGACGGTCTCGTACAGCGCGGGCGCGGGGGGCAGTCGCTTTTGCCGGGCGACCGCAGCACAGAGACGGCGGCCATTACCTTGAGCGACAGCCCGACCGGCGCGCTGCGCCTGCGCAAGCTGCTGCGTCACCTCGTGGGCTACGATGTGGTCGTGATTGACACCCCGCCCACGCTCGGCTTCGCGCTCAACTCCGCGCTGCTGGCCGCCTCGGTGGCTGTCCTGCCAACACTGTTGGCACAGCAGGACCTCGACGCGCTCGCCGACACATTGACCGTGCGCGAGGATCTAGCAGAGCTTGGCGCGGCTGACCGCATCGTCATCGTCCCTGGGGCGCTGCGCCAAGATAACAACGACCTGGCCGCCCTGGACCTGCTCCGCGACATGTACGGCGCCGTCGTCGCCCGTCCTGTTCCTCAAAGCGTCAGCGTCAAGTATGCGCTCAATCAGGGCGCGGCCGTGGCCCAGACCGATGCGCGGGGGGCCGCTGCCGCGGCGTACAGGGGGCTCGCCGCCCAGGTTGTTGCCACAGCGGCCGGCGAGGTGACCCATGCCTAAGGCCGAGCGCATCACACCAACCCGGCCCCAACCACAAGCAGGGCGACCCGCGGCCCCCGCCCAGGTCGGGCGCGTGCCGGCGGGACCGCGCGCCCTCGCCGGCGCCCTGTCCGTACCCATCGCCCAGGTCCACCCCGACCCTGGCCAGCCACGCAAGGACTTCGACGACGACGCGCTCGGCGAGCTGGCCAGCTCTATCAGAGAGAATGGCGTGCTGCAACCGCTCATCGTGCGCGACAGCGGAGAGCCTGACGCGATGGGCAATGATCTCTTTATCATCATCGCCGGCGAGCGTCGGTGGCGCGCGGCGGCACGCGCAGGGTTGGCCGAGATCCCTGTCGTCGTGCGCGCGTTGGAGGAGGCCGACCCGACCACGCGCGTCCTCCAACTCATCGAGAATCTACAGCGGGAAGACCTCAACATCGTGGAACGTTCCGCCGCGCTCAAGGCTCTCAAGGTGAACCTGGGTTCACCAAGCGGCGTCCCTGCGACGTGGGATGACGTGGCTGCTAGGGTGGGTGTCACGAAGCGTCGCGTGCTGCAACTTGCCGACGTGGCCGACCTAGCGGAGCCTGTACAAGAGGCGCTACGCTCCGGCGCAATGACTGAGAAACACACGCGCGCCATGAAGGGACTTGCGCCCAATCGTCAGGAAGAGTTGACGACCATCACGGTTGACGAACGCCTCACGCCCGACGATACGAATGCGGCGGCGCGGGTGATGAAGCAGGATGCGACGGTTGACGCCATGCACGCCGTCACGACCGTCAGAGAGGCTCGCACGCCCCGCCAAGCCGTGACAGACCACAAGGGGAGCATGAGTCTGAGCACGCCTCATGTAGCCCCTGTGGATGGCCTGCAAGCGGTCCTGGGGACGCTCGATGTGGCAGCCCTAGCTCGCGTGGCGCAGTTTGGCGCAGGCCACGGGTGGAGCTGCGCGCAGTTGCTGGCGGCCATCGAGGCGATGCGCTCGGACAAAAAGGCGTAGCCGTGCCAAGGGGACGCCTATATGCCACCGCCGCCCCGTTATACCTACAATCGCTATGCGGCCACCGGCTACTGGTACGTCTACGATCATTTGCTCAATCGGCGGGTTAGTGTCGGTACATCTATCGCGACGGCGGTGGATACGGCCCGCAGCTATGAGGCCGACTGGCGCCGCGCATGCGCGCGGTGGCAGCAGGAAGAGCACGGGGAAGGCCCACCACACCCTATCTTCTAGAGCCCCCTCCCGCCGTCGGCTCCCGTGGTGGGTGCGCCTGCTGACCGGGGCCGGACGGTAGGCAATGTACCGCGCGCGGGCGCGAGGGTATGGCAGGCGCCTGCCATACCCCCCCCCTCCCCCCAGGGGCTCCCCGCGCGCGTAGGCGGGGGAAGCGGCCTGGCTGTCGCCCTCTCATCGGATTGTAGTCCTGCTATTTATTTTTCCAAGGAGCAAGGCTGTTGCGGGCGGGTGGGAGACACGACAGGCGCGGTGTTTCGCAGGGGGCGAAGCGCCCGAGAAACGAGTAGACAGCGACGGGTAGCGGCAAGAGGGTTGGTGTCCCGGACACGGGGGGAGATCGCCCCATCACAGTGACTGAGGCGATCCTACTCCTTTTCCTTACGACGGCGACGGCTGGGTACGACTCCCTGGAAAAGATAGGATGCTTAGTCGTCGCTGCTCGCTGCGGCGAACGGGTCATCATCCGGGACCGTGACACGCGGCTGGCGCCCTTTCGCGGGGGCCTTTGCGCGTGGCGTCCGTGGGGACGTGGCCACGCCGGCGCGGGGGCCGGCGTGGCCACCGTTTTCTCTGTCGCGGGCTCTTCCGGCGTCGCTGTGTCGGGTTCCGTCGGCGCGATCGGCGACGCGCCGCGCGCCGGTTCCCGATCCCTCTCCATCTCTATCTCCATCTCCCACGGCATACTCTGCGGGGGCGTCTGTGCAACCGAGAGATGAGCGCGCCGGCGCTGGAGCGCGTTGGCGCGCGCGGCCAGGCGACGCAGGCGGCGGACCTTGTACCAGGGCAGCGCGCGCAGCAGGATCGGTCGGGCGTGGAGCCCGTTGAGGATCATGTAGCCCTCGGGGAGCTGCTGTATCTCCTCCGGCGTCATGAGGGGCCGGCCGACTTCCCCACGATTGTAGCCGCCCTGGCCCACCAACAATTGCTCCCGGTTGCGGCCAGCACTGGCTCCCCGGCCCACGACCGTCGCCGTGCCCAGGCGTGTCGAGACCCAGGCCGCATCCTCCTGGCCCACACCCGCGAAGATGATATGGCACTGGCACGTCGAGGTGATGAGCCGCCGCCCCTCCGGTCCGTACAGCGTGTCGAGCTGGATGGTGTCCTGGCAGGCGAGCAGCATGGGCGCGCCCGCGCTGCGCAGCGTCGCCAGCCGGCGCGGTAAGCCGGCGATCACGCCCACCGTCCCTACCTCGTCGAGGTAGCAGAACACGCCGCGCGTGAGCTTTTGGTCCGGCCGCGCGTTGGCGACGGCCACCAGCTCGTCGAACACCTGCATGAACAGGCATCCCGTTAAGGGGCGCAACACCTCTTCCATGCCGGGGGTCAGGATCACGAACAGCGCGAGCGGGGGCGCGGTTGGGTCGTTTATCGCCTGCACGTCGATAGCGTCGTGCGCCGTCGTCCGCGCGATCGCCGGGTCATTGAGCACCGAAAACTTCACGATCAGGCCAACCAGGGCCGACCCGCCCACGCGCGGCGTCATGTCGATGCCGCCCATAAATCCACGGATCGCCTCGACCGCTTCGGGGCAGGGTGAGCCGAGTAGCTCGTCCTTGAGCGTGTCCCACTTCTCCGTGTTGAACAGGGCCAGTAAGCGGATGAGCGGCGCGGCGTGCCCGGTGCGCGCCCGATACTGATGGTTGAGGTGCAGAATGGCCGACTGGAGCAGTAGGTAGCCCGTGGAGTCCCAAAACGCATCCGAGCCGCTTACTTCGCCCTGCCCGCGCGTGTTCGTGATCCAGGCCCGTGCAAAGACGAGCGCCTCAGACGCCGTGTGGATGTGTGCTAGCGGGTTGTAGCCGGGGGAGCCCGCGCGCTCGTCGTAGAAGTCTAGGCGCTTGACGTTATACCCACGCGCCGCCAGGATCGCGCCCGCTGCTTTGTAACACTCCCCCTTGGGGTCAGCCACGATCAGGCTACGCACGGGCCGTCCGCCGGCCCCCTCGCGTTGCAGGTTGGGGATCACGATCGTTGTGCTCTTCCCTTCGCCAGGCAGCCCGAGCGCCAGGATATTGAGCCCTTGGCGCTCGGCTGAGAGGGGCAGGGCGCGCCGCCCGCACCGACCAACCACGAACAGCGGCGCGCGTGGCACGAGGCCCAGTGCTCGCCGCAGTCGTTTGCGCGGGCCGTAGTCCCGCCGCGCCTCCGCCGGCGTCGCCCACCGCGCGCTGCCCGCCGACGTGCCCGGTGCGAGCCGGCCAATGCCCCGCGCCAGGAACCAGACCGATGGCATGAGCCACCACAGCATTCTGAGCAGCACGAGGAGCGGTAGGATTGCTCCCAGGCCCAACGCCCCTAACATTTCCTTGCGTCGCCATAGGGGCTCGCGTAGCGTCGCTAGCCGATCCTTCCAGAGGAGCCAGCGCACAGGCGGCCATCCGAGCAGCCGGTGATTTGGCCCCATCGTCACCAGGCCCCGCAAGGCGTGCGGGCGCGTGTACGCCTCCCAGGCCCGCGCCGCCTCGTCCGGCCCGAACCACAGGAGCACACGGGCCATTGTCAGGAGCCGCGCCCCCTCGGTCACGACCACCAGGCCCAGCGCGCCGACCAGGAGCGCCAGCAGTCCTATCCCTATCATCCCGCGTCGTGCCATCGTCCCGGCCCTCCCTTTCTCTCTTCCAGGTAGCCAGCCGTTGTCGTCAGTGCCCGCGCTGCCACCAGCGGCGCTTGGGGGCGGCCTGCGACGCAGGAGCAGGCGTAGACCTGTCCCCCGGCGCGTCCATCGGTGTAGGCTCGCGCGTTTGTGTGGCCCGGTCCGTCACACCCAGGCGCCGGTCCAGGTCGGCCATGCGCGCCGCCTGCCGGGCGCGCGCCGCGTCCAGTTCACGGGCTCGCCCCGCTTCCCTGATCGGCCGCGCCGCGTCGAGGGTGATGCGCTCCCTCAGCGCCTTGAGGTCGCCGTCTGCGATCCGCACCACCCGCCGTGCGCCGCCTTTGCTCGCCTGTGGGGCCTCGCCCGCGACGAGCACATGGACATGCAGCCGGCCGGTGTTTTGATGCACGGACCCGACCCACGACAGGTCCCGGTCCAGCCGTTGCCCCAGGCCCTCCATCACCGCGCGTATCCAGGTCTGCGCCTCCTCCGCCGTGGTGATGCCCAGGCCGCGCGACGGTGAAAAGATGACCCGGTGAAAGCACACACTCTTGACGCTGCGGTTTTCCCATAGAAGAGTGCGCGCCTCTGCTCGGCTCGTGCCGGTCTCGCTAGCTGTGAACAACTCCCGCGTGTCATCCTCTACATCCTCGCGGTTGCGCTTTTCCAGGTAATAGACCTGCTCTTGCATCCGTTGCCGCGCGTGCCTCGACGAGCTGGGCACGTAGCGGCTCTCGACGATGCAGCGCTCCCCCGCGTCGCCCGCTTGGTCACGCCCCCGCGCCTCGTCGCGCTCGTCATCGAGGGCGTCCCACATCGCCGGTCATCCTCTCGTCTTGTGGTCGCCGCGTAGCGGCGGGGGTCGTCGTCGTGGTAGGGCTGGTGTGAACTGCCAGCTTGGATAGCTGCGCGCAATTCCCTTTATCTTGTGACATAAAGCGGCAGCGTCATGCGACCGCCGCGCGCCCCTCATACCGCCGCGACCACTGGACATAACTACCGACTTGGGGCGGGGTAGATGAGGTGGTGCTGCACCCCATAGACGATGCAGTAGGCCAGGAACAGCAGCACCAGCACGAGCGCGAGCACGAGGGTCCAGAGCACCACACGGCGCATCAAGCGGCTGGCAGGGACCACCGGGCGGGAACGCGTTGCTCTCCATGTCGGAGGTACTACCGCTGGTCCTGGCAAAAGCGGTAAGCCGTTGCGCGCCCGTATCTCCTGCTCCATCTGGTAGCGCATGCCCACCAATTCCTGCGCCTGCCGCCGCCGCTCCTTCTTGCGCCCCAGCAGATAGCCCCATATCCAGTCGTCCATGTCTCTCTCCTTCCCTCCGCGCCCTCCGCGCCCGCCGCAGCGGCGTCACAGCGCCGCCGCTTTCGCCCCAATGGCGATGATCTTATCCAGGCCACCCGCCCCCGCATGGGACGCGGCCGACAACAGCCCGGCCAGGATACCCGGCACGAGCGCCAACACCAGCAGCCCCCCGACGAGCATCAGGTCATTCCAGAGGATGACCCCGATCGGCCCGCCCGGACGCCCGTTGCCCTGGCCTTCCAGGGACACGATCACACTCAGCATCAAGGCGTACGCCGGCCCCAGCAGTGACAGGTAGGCGAACGCGCGCAGCCAGGCGCGGGCGATGTCGGCCGCGGGCGGCCACGCAAACAGGATGATGGCCAGCGGGCCTATCGCGTACACGAAGGCGAAGACGTGCAGGCTGACCGCGCGCTCGAGCCCGACCACGATCAGGAGCACCGGGGCCAGCAGCAGGGCGATCCCGGAATGGCCCATATCGTGCATGGTCGCCGCGCCAATGTCGCCGGCCAGGGCGTTAACCGCGCCGAGCCAGATATTGACCAGCGTATCGTAGGAGCGCAGCGCCGCCAGCACCAGGGCAGACCGCCATAGCAGCGCGATCCCCTCGGCGACACTGCCGAACCAGCCCGGCCGCGCGACCCAGAACACCGCCACACCGAACACGACCGCGAAGGCGTCGGTCGCGTCGCTCGCCAGCGTGGTCTCGACGGCCACGAGCCCCGCGTTCGCGGTGGGGTTGTCCGTGCGCGTCAATGGGGCCAGGATCGCGTCCGTCAGGTTATGGATCTGTGTCGCCAGGATCGTGACCAGGCCGTTCCACACCGACGAAAAGCCCCGCTGGATCACGCCCCACACGTCGATGCAGATGCCTTGCCCGAGCGGCAACGGGATATGGAGCCCCGTCGCGCCGCATGTTGAATCCGACGTGACAGCCCCGCCGATGGTCGCCGCCGGTGTTGGCGAGGGGCTCGGCGTGGGGCTGGGGCTCGGCGGGACACGCGTCGGCGAGGGATAGGGCGTGTACGTCGGGTACGGCGACGCCGTGGGCGCCGGTGTCGGCGTGTGCGGGGGGGGGCTCGCCGCACTAGCCAGCGTCGGGGTCGCGCCGATAAGCGCCAGCACGAGCGACAGCACCGCCGCAGGAAGTTGTTGTCGCAGGGTGATCATGATGCGGTTGCCTCCATTAGTGGTTCACCGTCGATAGCCAGCTTGATCCCGGCCCACACGTCGCCGCCCGCGCGCGCGGTATACCAGTCGCGCGCCGTGATGTCGTCCGTATCGCTGGCAAAGAGTGCAGCTTCCTCGGGCGTGAGCTCGACGCGCACGATGCCATGCAGGTCGCGGGCGTGGCGCCGGTCGCGCCGCGTCATGAACATGGGCATGTAGACACCCTTCTCGCCGGACATGGCCTGTGCCCGCGCGACCTCCTCGGGCGTGAGCTTCAACATACGTTCAAGCCACAGGCGCGGGTTGCCCTCCGTCTGCTGGCCGTTATCCTCAACGCTGAACAGCGCCTTGAAGCTGGCCTGGGTAAAGAAGGTCTCGGCGTCCGCGTTGCCGACGAGGTCCTTGATCTGCTGCGAGGCGAACAGGACGCAGTTGCCGCCGTGGCGGGCCTTGCGGGCGTCCCGGTTGATGTGCTCGCGCGCCAGCGGTGACGTGAGCAGGCCCCACGCCTCGTCGAGGCCGGTCAAATGGTCAGCCGAAGATGCGTCCCGCCCACGGCTCAGGCGGCGGGCCAGGGCGCGGCGTTGCTCTACCACGGCGAAGACGGCGAAGTAGGCGAAGTTGCGGAGCTGGCCATTGCTCTCCAGTGGCTCGGTGTTAAAGGCCAACAGCGGGGCGTCGAGCCTGACCGACGTGGGGCCGTCCACCAGCCGCGCGTGCTGCCCGTCGCGCACGTAGGGCCGGAGCTTCCACACGAGCTGACGGTACACCTTGCGGTCGTCCAGGTCACACCCGGGAGCGCGCCACTTGTGATCGAGCGCGTCGTACAGGTCCGCCATCACCGGCATGCGCGGGCTCACCCCGCCCTCGGGCCTCTCGACCGCCGCGTAGACCTCGCGCACGGCCTCGTCGACGAAGCTGGGCTCCAGGTCCACCAGGCCGCCTAACAAGAGGTCTACGGCCGCGCACACGAAGCGGACGCGCTCGCGGCGCTCCTCGTCGTCGGCGGCCGGGCGGTCCCACACGTTGATGGTCGCCGACTGCGGCCCTCCCAACAGGGCGCGCTCGCCCCGTGAGATGGCGCACAGCGCGCTGAAGCTGTCCACGCTGCTGACGACGGTGGCCATCGCACCGCGCATCAGGAACCATAGCGCGCACTTCTGCAGCAGGCCGGTCTTGCCCGACCCGACGAGACCGACGGCGACGCCGATGCGGTTGTACAGCGCGGGGTCGTCGAAGGCGAGCGTCACGAGGTCGCCGCCGGCGTCGGTCGTGCCCAGGGGGACGCCGGCGGTGCGCGTCCCCGGATTGAAGGCCAGGAACGGCCAGGCGTGGCCCAGCGTCACGCTGTCCCAGCGGTAGGTCGAGCGCGCCCGGTCGCCGTAGCCGGGCAGCGTGGAGCGGTAGAGCGGCTCCTGATGGGCGTGGCCGAAGCCCGGCTCGGCGTGCATCGTGTCACGGATAGCCCGAAGCGCGTGCCCCACGCGGGCGTCGAGCTGCGCCCGTGTGTCGCCTTCCAGCCGGAGATAGGCTCCAACCTTGACGACGCCGTAGCCGGGCCGGTGCAGCGCCGTCGCCTGCGCCTCGGCCTCCTCGGCGGCGATGCGCGTGGTGATGTCCTTCCCACCCCCGGCGCCGGCCGTGCCCTCCATGAGCTTGAGGCGCCACGCCTGCCGCCGACGCTCCCACCCGGCGCTCAGGCCGCGCAGGTGCAGCACGAGCGTCGCCGGGCTGTCCCCCGCGACGAGAGCCCGCAACCAGCCCGGCTCGGTCTCGGCCGGCGGCTGCACGAGGTAGAGCGTGCGCGTCCATCGTTCGCCACCCGCGCCCGTTGCCCCATCTTTACCCTTTTCCCATGCAGCGGAGGTCGCGGGCTGGTGGTAGGCCAGAAAGCTCTCGTCGCCCGGGCAGGCCACGTAGCCATCGCCCCTATCGCTTGGGATCAGGTGGCGCTCCACGAAGGCCCGCGCCGTGGCGGCGTCTGCCACCGTGGGAGGCAGGCCCATGGCGACGAGCTGGCGCGTGAGCGAGGCCACGGCCTGCCCCAGGCGCGCGGGCTCCGACTGGTCGGGGTAGCCGTCCTGCGCGGGATACGCCTCGACGAGCAGCCAGTAGGAGAGGCGGGCGACGTGCCGCCGTCCCGGCTCGGTCAGGCGGCGCTCCCACCACGCAAGCGTGCGCTCACCGACCTCCCCCAGCTGGGGCGTGTGCGGCTCAGGCGCGAGCTGGGCCCGCAGCTCCGCCAGGACCTCGGCGACGCTGGCCGGCCGATTCTCGATGACGATGGTGAGCCGCGCCTTGCGGGGCAGGCTGGCCGCGAGTGACCCCAGGAGGGTCGCGTGGCGCTCCTGGTCGGGGACGGCCTGCGCGTCGAGCGCGAAGCCGGGGATAGACAAGAGCCGGTGGCGTGCGCCACCGGCCCCCACGATCGCGCCGTCGGCGTCGTCAACCCTGACGACGCCGCGCCGCTTGTAGGCGGGCATAGGCACGATAGCCTCCTCTCTGGGCGTAGTCGCCCACCCCGCGCACGGCCCTGGTCGCGTGGACCATAGACCGGCGCGCGGCGTAGCGCATCAATTGGGCGGGATAACGTTCGACGCCGCCCCGCCATAACGTGAGAATGGGCGTCACGAGGACGATGCTGGGCAGGGCCACGGCCAGGATGTGCGCGTTAGGGTTGCGCACACCACTGGCCAGGCCCGAGAAAGCCCACAAGCACACGACGGCGACGGCGGCGGCTACCCACTGCGGAGCGGTCAGCCGGCCGAGCCGCAGGGAGTGGTTCAGGCTGCGCGGCGTCCGGCGCGCCATGTTAGAGCGACGCCCCGATGGTCGTGATCCCCATCAGCAACACGATGGCCAGGGCGGCCGAGGCTAAAATAGCCCCTTTGTGGCCGCGGTCGAACACGACGCCGAGCGCGGCGCCGAAGATGATCATGGCCAGGAGCGCCGGGCGCACCTCGATCAGCATGGCGATAACCTTGGCCGAGGCGTCCCCGAAGGCGCTAGCGATAACAAAATCGTACATACTAGTAGTGACCCTTTCGTCTATGGTCTCTCAACAGTCCGTTGTGCGTGAGTGGTCATCTGGGGCCGCGGCTGTCCTACAGCAGCCGCGGCCCCTTGTCGTGCTCTCCCGTTTGCGCTTCTTATAGCCGCCTCCCCTCTCACTTTGTTCTGGGCGCGGCTGGCGCGCCTATAACCCTCCCACGTCAAGCCAGCCGCGCCAGCGCGGTGGGCTTAGTACTAGTATAGCCGAAAACATGTTAACATTCACATGTATTGGTATGTAACAAAAAGGGTTGGGAGGTTATGGCAGAATGAGGGAAACGCAGACTCAAACCGGGGGGGTCAAGACTCTGCCTAGAAAGAAGTTGCAGGACTACTCGTGGTTGTCCATGCATATCCCACAATCACTCCAGGCCGTCGTGCGGCAATTAGCCGCGGCCGAGGACCGCACCATGAGCAGCATGGCGCGCCATTTAATAGAGGACGGCTTGCGCTACCGTCATATAGACGTACCCAAGCGCGGTAGTGAGCAGGGCAAAGAGGGGGACGACGAATGAGCGTCCCCCTCTTTCTTTCTACCCCACGTGATTCACGTCACGCGCGCCGCTGAAACGCCGGCACCGTATAGCGCGTTCAACTAGTGTAGAGCCGGCGACCCGCCGGCAGAGGAGACATTATGGCAGGCTCATACAACCGCATCACACTTATCGGCAACGTCGGCCGCGACCCCGAGATGCGCGCTATCCCGAGTGGCGAGATGGTCACCGGCTTTACCGTGGCCACCACCGAGCGCAGCAAGAACGGCGACGTGACGACCTGGTTCCGCGTCAGCGCGTTCGGCAAGCTCGCCGAGACCTGCAACCAGTACCTGCGCAAGGGCAGCTACGTCTACATCGAGGGGCCGCTGACCCAGCGCGAGTACACCGACCGCGACGGCGCCACCCGCCAGAGCCTCGACGTGCGCGCCCGCGAGATGCGCATGCTCGACAAAGCCGGTGAAGGTGGGAACAGCGGGGGCGGATTCGGTGACGAGCAGGGACAGAGCGGCCAGGGGCAGGGCCAGAGCAGCGGCGCGCGGGACGCCTGGACACAGCCGCGACAGAGCGCCCCGGCGGGGAGCGGTGACGGCGCTGGCTCGATGGACGATATCCCCTTCTAAGCGCCATTTTGACCCTAAGTAGATCCGCAGGCACAGGGTTACTTATGAGAATGGCGCTTCCCACAGATAAGTAGCCGGGCTACCGTGAGGAGAGGGAGGACGCATGACCTGGTGCGCGCCTACAGTGGGGCGCGCCGGCCATGGTCAACGACCGATATAGAAGGCCGACGGCGGCGCGGTGGGCGAATCGGGCTGCGTTTGGTAGGTGGTCACGCGCAGAGTCCGGTCGATACACGTCGTGCGGACACAGAGTTGGTCGCCTTGCATCGTCACCGGGATGGCTCCCGCCGTTGCGGGGCCAGCCACGGCAAGCGTCACGGCGATACCCGCTGTCGCCAGGGCCGCCAGGGTTGCCCTCGCGATGACAGGGGGCGTGCATAGGATGGGGGCGGCGCGTCTCATGTTGATCATCCAGGTGTCCTCCTCCGGTGTATTGTGCTCTTTCTACGCGTCCCATGGGCGCCAGGGGGTCCTACGGGCTCCTGGTACTATTGTCGGCACGCAACGCGTTTTCCCGTAGGGAAGGGCTGGCCCGTTCAGGCTAGCACCACCGCGTTCACTGGGTCATCGAGCAGAGCAGAGCAGAAGGCAGGACGCATGGTCATCACATCGACCACATCGACCACTCGGCTACTCGGCCACTCGGCCACTCGGCCACTCGATCACTCAACGTGACAGCAGCAAGGGAAAGGACGGGCCACAGTCATGGACGCGCGACCGAACGTCATGCAAGGGTTCATCGAGCACACCGTCAAGTGGGCGCTCGCGCTCCCGGTCCAGGTCCGACACGAGATCATCGCCTCGGCACGCGCCCAGGCGCGCCTCAATCGGCAGGCACAGCCCTACATTCCGGGGTCGTCCCACTTCGACGACCCCGCCGTATGGGATGCGATCGCGGCGCGCGTCGAGGGCGAAGGGCACACACCGGCCGACTAGTGACGGGGCGGACCGGGTCAGGCTGTCGCAAGCGGTGCGCGCGGCACTGGGACAACAGGGGATGGGGATAAGTGGATAACACTTTGACGATAACCTCACGCCCTTGTTGATAAGCTAGAATGAACATAAGGTGTGTTATGGTAGCCTTGGGTCGCCACGACACGTAGCCCGCGCGGGCGGGCCGCGCCAGCCCGAACGGAAGGGGAAGGGGAGGGAGGCGACACATGGGCACAGCCCTGGTGCGGCACGATGGCGAAGGGCTCCAACGCGCGCGCTCCTGGAGCGCGATGCCGGCCGACGAGCGGCGGCGCGCCGCGGCCGCGGCGGCACAGGCGCACGACCTGGCGACGTTGCGAGAGCTCGCCGACGCCTGGCTGACGCTCCATGGCGCGGCCGGCGCGACGGTGAGCCCGCACACGCGCAGCAGCTACCGCCATGGCGTCGCGGTCCTCATCGCGGCGTGGCGCGCGGAGACGCTGCTGCATCCACGCCGCGACGCCGCCGCGCTCTGGCTACGCGAGATGGAGGACGCGGGACTCAAGCCGGCGACGGTCCGCACACGCCTGGCGGCGGCGCGGACCCTCTACGCGGCGCTCCGCTGGAGCGGGGCGACGGACGCTAACCCGTTCACGGACGCGCGCCCGGCCAGGGACAGGACCGCGGCCAAGGACCGACGGCGGCCGTATGCCCCCGACGAGCTGGGAGCCGTCCTCACCCTGCTCGACACGGAGATCGCCGCGGCGTCGCCGGCGGCCCAGACAATGGCCAGATACGACAAGGCGCTCATCCTCCTCGGCGCGCACGCGGGGCTGCGCGTCAGCGAGATGCTGGACCTCCGCTGGGACGATCTCGACGTGCCCCGGCGCACCATCGTCGTGCGGCGAGGCAAGGGCGGGAAGCGACGCGACGTGGCGATGAGCGCCAGCCTGGCGGCCACCCTGGAGGCGATCCCACCGGCGACGCGCGGCGCGTTCGTGCTCCCCTACCGCGCGCGGTCGAGCGCCTGGACACGCGTCAGGAATCTCACGATCCGCGCCGGCGTCAATGAGAAAAAGACCGGCCTGCATCGGTTGCGCCACGCCGCCGGCACGCGCATGATGGCCGAGACGCACGACCTGCAGGAAGTGGCGGAGCTCCTTGGCCATGCCCAACTCGACACGGCCCGCGTGTACGCCCAGTGGGCCAACGACACGCAGCGTCGGACCGTCGGCCAGTGGTAGGGCAAACGTGGTAGGGCCAACAAGGGGGATCATGGATATGGACAACTGGACGGTCCCGGAACAGGGGTTCATCGCGCATGTGGTCAAGTGGGCGCTTATCCTCCCCGTGTCTGTCAGGCAGGAGATTATCCTGTCCGCCCATCAGCACGCCCAGATGTGCCGGCAACCGCGGCCCGGCGTCGGGGGCTCGATCGTGTTCGCCAAACCCGAGGTCTGGGAGGAGATCGCCCATCGCGTCGAGACGGAGGGTCGTACCCCACCGCCCGACACGGGCCACGATTAGTACGGTGCAGCGCCTGGCCGGCCACGCCAACGTCACGACGACGCAACGCTACGATCGCCGCGGCGAGGCGGTCAAGGCGCCGGCGGCTGGGATGCTCCACACGCCCTACGCGGGGATGGGGTAGCAGGGGTGTGTAGGTGTAGGATGATGATACCCATTGCTGCATATAATGAGGGGCATACCGCATCCACTACGTATTTAAGGACGTGCCGGTGAAGAAAAAGATTCACAGATTGCGGCCGTTGTCCATCCCGGACATGGCGCGCACGCTCAAGATGAGCGCGTCTGTTCTATCTGAGTGGGCGGATCACGGTAATCTTCAAACATTCCCCGACGGAACAACATGCCTCCTCTATGTCTCTGAGTGCCTAACAAAAGCGAAGGGGCCTATATCGCCAGAGGTCGAGCGCCTCGCGGGGCAGATGTATACGCTCCTTGAAACGTACTTGTACGACGACGTTCCCGAGGCTGCGGTGACCCAGGTCGATCACATCATGCACCGCATGCGACGGTCAGACCCTGCGCAAGCAGTCGCTATCATGACCGATCTCCTTGGCCCCGCCCGCACGGTCGACACGCGGGGGCACCCGACGAAAACACGCGGCTACATTCCCGGTGATATATCGAACACCCTCCAGAGAGACGACCCGCACGACGACCGGCGCACGGAGCTGCGGCGCATCGAGGGGGACAGGGACCTCAAATACACCCTGGCTCGGTGGCATCTCTTTGGTCAGTATGACGACGCAGACCAGGCCGCCTATGGCTTCAAGCTACTCACGGTGTGGTGCCTGGAGAATGGCTACAACCCGCAGACAGGGGCTTCTCAGCGATGCGTGCGGCTCGTCGATCGGTTGCCTTTCCTGCGTGCGTGCGGCCTCGTGCGCGAGGGGCAGGCAAACGAAGAGGACCTGGCTAAGGTCTACTACAAACTCTATCGCCAGACAGCCAACCGCCTCATGGCGCAAGCCATCAATGGTGCCGTGAGTTCTCCACAATGGCAGAAGGAGTTTTGGCAGTTGGACCAGGAGATCGCTGATACTGTCGCCGCCGACATCCGGCGACGACAAATACAGAAACGGATGCCCAGCGCGGTGTCACGACCTCCCGATGTTCCATAGCCTTGACAAGAGCAACGGGCCTCGGTACTCTAACAACGTGACCCGAAGGGCGCACCAGTCTGTTTACGTGTGCGCAGTTTTAGGCGTCTACCATTCTGGTAGACGCCTTTCGTGTATGTCAAAGGAGCAATGGAGATGCTACTGCGAGAGCGTTACATGACCGTGAGTGATGTAGCAAAGCTATTCGGTATCGGCGTCTGGACACTACGTCGCCTGGAGCAGAACAAGCGCATCCCCCCAGCGCGCCGGGACCCGTTCAGCGGCTACCGTGTCTACGACGAGGCGGCCGTCGAGCGCATCCGACACGCGGTAGCGCAAATGGAGGCTGAAGCGAGCATCCCCGCCTAACCACCCGCCGCCGTACGCGGCCTCTTGAACCCCACCCCAACGCAGCGACCACTCAGTGGCGCTGCTTTTTTGTTGTCTGGCACCCCTACGTGGATAAAACATTATGGAGCACTCGTAAGTCTGTATACTGTAGCTAGCTAAGACGCGACGGCGCCACGGCAGTAGGGCGACTGCGCCACGGTGCCACGAACCGTCTTAGGGGAGCTACAGTAGTGGACCAAACAAAGACTATGGGTCGGCCGTCAAAGGGCGAGAGCAAGCGAAAGTTCCGCATTGCTGTCTATCTGAATAACGACGAGCTGGCCCTCGTGAACCGTGAGGCCGAAATCAGTGGGCTCACGCTCGCGGTGCTTATTCGTATGCGCGCGTTGGAAAGCATAAGGAGAAGTAACAGCACCGACGTACCGCTCTAAAAAGCGGCAACGCTCGATGCTGCAAACACCGAGCGTTGCCTTAACTGATTAGGTGGCTGGACCAAAAGCCCCCAACTTGAGACCAAGGATATGTATATGATCACCTTAGTCACCCACATTGTACCCCAAAGCGAGGTGCAATAGTGACCGCCCTACCACACGAGCAGCCCGCTCGACCACGCATCCTCCCTCCGATCTACGCATCTATCCCTGCTGAACTCAGAGGGCTACCGCAATGGGTTGTCTTCCGCTACGAGTGGGACGAGCGCAAGAATGACTGGAACAAGGCACCGAGGATACCAGGGACAGGGCGACTCGCTAGTACCACAAACCTTGCGACATGGGGCACGTTCAACGATGCACGCGCAGCGGTTGAGCGCGGTGACTACGATGGCATCGGATTCGTGTTCACAACCGACGACCCGTACGCAGGTATCGACCTCGACCACTGTCGCGATCCACAAACGGGACAGTTGAAGCAGTGGGCCAGGCAGATCACCGAGGACATCCCGGGATACTGGGAAGTCTCGCCACGCCGCGAGGGCGTCAAAGCCATCGTCAAGGCGGTAATGCAGGCCACCAGCAGACACAAGACACCCAGTGTCGAGATGTACGACCAGGGCCGCTACTTCACTCTAACCGGACATCTTGTCCCCGATACCGCCAGCGTGATCATGGAACGTCAGGCTGAGTTCGACGCACTGTACCGGGAAACATTCCCCGAGGTCAAGGCCAAGAGGAAAGATCCCAAGGCCGATGTGACAGGGGCCACGATAGATGACCGTTCCATCATTGAGCGTGCTATGGCGGCCAGCAATGGCGCCAAGTTTACTCGATTGTGGAACGGCGACACATCCGACTACAACGGCGACGAAAGCGCAGCCGATCTCGCGCTCTGTTCGCTAATCGCCTTCTGGACTGGTCCTGACCCCACGCGTATCGATACCCTGTTTCGACAATCTGCCCTAATGCGCGATAAGTGGGACAGCCAACGCCCGCAAGGTAGCTACGGTTCTCTGACCATTAGCCGGGCGCTCGCCGAGCGCACCGAGTTCTATACACCTCCTTTGCGCCTCGTCCGTACCAGTAAGTCCTCCAAGGACAACGGAGACAACACTGACGAGAAGCCACCAACGGAAGACGACGCGATTCACTTCACCGACATGTGGAGCGCGCAGCGCCTCGTGATGGAGCACGGAAGTGAGTTCAGGTGGTGTAAATCGTTGGGCGGCTGGCTCGTCTGGGACGGAGCTCGCTGGGTCGTCGACGACACGTATGGTGTCATGCGGTACGCGAAGTTGACGACCCGCTTCATGCTTGCCGAAGCCGCCAAAGCACCTACTGACGAGCGCATGAAGGCCCTCGGCAAACACGCGCTCAAGAGCCAGTCCGAGTCACGACTCAACGCGATGATCAACCTTGCAAAGTCGGAGCCAGGCATAGCGGCGGCGCCAGATGCATTTGACGCCGACCCCTGGCTGCTGAACGTGCGCAACGGGACTGTCAACCTGCGTACCGGCAAGTGCAGGGACCATCGACACGAGGACCTTCTAACCAAGATCGCGCCCGTTGTATATGACGAAGGCGCGACGTGCCCGACCTTCCTGCGCTTCCTGCACGACATCATGAAAGGTCGTGACGATCTCGTTGACTTCCTACAGCACGCTATCGGATACACTCTCGTCGGTACAACGCGTGAGCAAATCATGCTGATCCTGCACGGTGGGGGCGCTAACGGCAAATCTACCCTCATCGAAACTTTGATAGCGATGCTCGGCGACTACGCGCGCGCGATGCCATCGGACGCCCTGATGGTGAAGCGCGGGGATGACGGCCCCAAGAACGAGATCGCGCGCCTGCGCGGTGTGCGTCTGGCCGCTGCGGTCGAAAGTGATGAGGGCCGCCGATTCAGTGAGGCGTTCGTCAAGCAGATCACCGGATCTGACACCGTAACGGTGCGCCACCTGTATAACGACTTCTTCGACATGCGTCCCGAGTTCACCGTCTGGCTCTCCACCAACCACAAGCCACAGATTAAGCACACTGACCACGGCATCTGGCGCCGCATCCGGCTTCTTCCGTTCGATGTCACGTTCAAGGACAAAGCGTCGGCTGGTGACGACGAGGACGGCGTTCTTTGTAAAGACGAGCGTATGCTGGACCGCCTGCGAGAGGAGCTTCCCGGCATCCTCAACTGGGCGATCGCAGGATGCTTGGCCTGGCAGCGCGACGGCCTACCAGTTCCCGAGCCAGTAAAGCAGGCTACGGAGGGGTACCGCGCCGAAATGGACCTCGTTGCGGCGTGGATCGCGGACTGCTGCGTCGAAGCACCCACGGTTGAATGTAAAGCGGTCGAGTTGCATAAGAGTTACGCAGCCTGGTGTGAAGACAACGGCGAGCGATCCATGAGCGCACGCGCGCTTGGGCCGCGCCTCAAAGAACGGGGATTGACACAGAGGCGGGGGGCCAAAGGTGTTCGACTATGGTGTGGCCTTGGCCTTACAACGTTTGACGCCGCATCGCCAAGGGAAACAGGAGAGTTGTAACCCTGACGGGTGACACAAGGTGACGGGTGACACAAGGTGACGCTAGTTTTAGTAAAGTTTTTCAATAAACGCTTTCGCGTAGCTACTTGTAGGGAATAAGCGTCACCTTGTGTCACCCGTCACCTCGTTCGCGTGTTGGCTAGCTGGAGTAAAAAGTCGTATGTCGGCATCTACTCTCTTATCGACCTTGCGTGAACGCGGGGTAGTTTTGTCGGCCGCGGGCTCTAAATTGACCTTCGATGCACCCGCGGGCGAACTTACTGCGGCTGATCGGGCTGCACTGCGTGAACATAAGGCGGAGCTGCTAGCCCTCTTGACGCCGACACGCGCGACTGAGACCCCCCTGGAAGAACCCGTGCCAGCGACGCCCGAGGCCCGCCCGCGCCCAGCTGCCGCGCCTCGTCACCGCGGCCCTAAAGAGCAGTTCAGCCATGACCCGCTGCCCCTAATGGGGTGCCCCGCGTGCAGCGGGCGTCGCTGGCGCCTGCGCTCGACGCCGCAGGTAGGCGGCGCGTGGTTGTGGGCCTGTGCTGCATGCGCTGATGCGGTACAGGCTGCTGCAGGAGGTGCGCCGGTCTCGCCGTCGTAGTGCAAGGGGCCGGGCGCCCGGAGAGTTTAGTAGGACCCACCGACATCATAGTCGGTGGGTCCTTTTGTATGTAGAGAGGCAATCCTATGAGATTAGGACCAAGGGACGCCCGCGCGCTCCTGTGGGCAGAGGACCGTCGCATCTACATGATGTGGCAAAGCGCCGCGCATTGGAACGCCATTCGACGCTCGCTTAAAGAGACATTCCCTCGCCACAGCCAACTCAGCTACGACGCCGGCCGCCATCGCTGGAGCGTGCCGCTTACCCAGCGCGCTGCGCTGGAGCAGTGGGCGTCGTGGACGTTCGCGCCTGGCGTCGTTGAGTGGGTCGACGAGGAGCCGGTCAGCTTCTCGCGTCATGCTCGATGCGCGACCAGTGGATGCAAAAATGAGCCTGCGACACGGGTAGTGTCCGGCTCATTGCTCGAAAGAGGGGAGGGATGTCATTCACCGAGTGGGGCCGGAGTCACCAACCGATCCAGCACCGTTGCGGTGCCCCGTTCCTCGACGGTACCAGATCGAAAGGACGGACCCCACTCGGATGACTCCTTCATCATCGCACCCGCGTATGAAGGCTATATGTTGCGTGTGTCAAGAGTGTGTGACGCGCTGGAGTTCCCTATGAGCCACGACAATCAGTCCGGCATCCTGCGGTTGCATAGCCATCGCACCCTCGCCGACGACGGCGCGCCCCAAATGACCGAGGCGTGGCTAACCCGTCTTAACCGCAACTCATCCGGCCTTGCCGCAGACGATAAGGGCGAGGGCGACGCGGCCACGCTCGACGACCTGGACGTGGACCGGAAAGAGGCGGCCCTCGCGCGGCTCAGGGACGACCATCCCCCGCTGTATGGCGTGGTCTACCTAACCGACCTGCGTGGCCTGTCCTTCCGGGAAACAGGCCGCCACCTCAACCTGAACCACGAGACGGTTAAGAAGCATCGCGCCAGGGCCGTCGCCTATGTTCGCGCCCTGTGTGGCGACACGCGACAGGCGAGCTAGGGGCAGAAGGGGAGGGGGCAGGTACATGATATACGCGCTGTATCATACGTACCGTGTTGCCTCATAAGTAAAAGTGCTTTTGGGTGAGTCGTTGCCTCATATAAGGATGTACGTTTTCAAGGCTCGTGTCCTGGTCTTGTCCGGGTCGTCGTCGGGACAGGGAGTTATGGATACCGCTGCGGAGGTACCCACAACTCCATGTCCGCGCTCCCGCCCCATAT
>JAABUP010002595.1_pt1 | contig 34442 bp, 54 predicted proteins | sample 5559201 | NCBI WGS metagenome assembly JAABUP01 (sample SAMN10711887, study PRJNA513373) | rock metagenome | isolation source: Antarctica rocks | place: Antarctica
GCCCCCCCCCCCCCGCCCGCCCCCCGCCCCCCCCCCCCCAACTGCCACTTCAGGCCTAATAGAAGCATGCAGTCTCAGCATGCATTGGACACACTTTGGCACATTGCATGTCTCACATCATCATTGTCATCAAGTTTCTAGTGTTGCCCAGCTCTTCTGTACTGGACATGCTGCTAGGACCGTCAAGGCTGGTTTTGTGTGTAAAGCAAAGGTGATGAAGGCTTCCTTAGGCAGCATATCTGGCTGACTGTCCCTTTGTCATGCCTGCAGGCCAGAAGCCACTGGTGATCAGATATCAGAGTGGCACAGCAATGCAGCCCAGCAGCAGCGCAACAGCACAAGGGGGTGATGCCACTGCTGCTGGCCTTCAGAGGCGAGGGTCATGGGGAGCAGCAGACCCCTCTGAGCCTGCTAAGGCCCCCCCACCACGCACTGCTAGGTATGCCAAGCTTGATAATCCCTCCTGACTGGAAATGGCCAGGGACAAGGCTGTGTTCAGTATCCAGGGCTCCAGGTTGAGAGAGGACTACCTGTACTCTCAAATCTGCATCTGCTGCGTGTGCTCCTGCCTGCTCTTGGGTGACACACACCAGATGGCATGTGCTTGCTTTGACCTGCTATGCAACCTGATCATGCAGACACATCAAGGACCACTTTGTGACTCGCATCACGCATGCTGCTGCTGCTTCTTGCTGCTAAACCCCTTTCCAGGTTACGAGCAAGAATGACCCAGGCCTTAGGTTGCCATCACCTGCACTGTGCTGACTCATGAGTGCCAGCTGTCTATTTGTAAACCGGTGCAAAACAGGCTGAATCTGGACAATGCACTCTGCATCAAAATGGTCCTTGCACTTGCATGCTCTGTGTCCATGCCAAGCTAACAGTCGACTTCGCATCTGCAGATCTTTAGCTGCTGCTGGGGATGAAGAAGAGTCTGAGGATGACTTGCTGATGCCAGCTGTAAACCTGTCCAACAGGCTGAACCCTAACAACATGCACTTTGACCGCCAGCTGGCAGCCCAGTACAAGCGCATGAGCAAGCATGAGAAAGAAGCCCTGTGGGCAGCAGATCGCGCTCGCCAACACCAGCTCAGGGAGCTCACCGAGCTGAGTCAAATGGCAGGACTGAGTGCTACTGAGCTGAGCCAGCTCACAGAGCTCACACAGGTGAATGAATTGGTCGTTTGTTACAGGTTGCGCTGCCACCTCCCAGACGCGCAATTGCAGTTGCCATTATGGGCTATATGTCTCACAGCAGTCTTACAACTGTATTAAGAAAAAGCTGGTATTTTGAATATTGTCTGCATGACCACTATCTTCATTTTTTGCAGGTCAGCAGTAGACCAAGATATCAGTAAGGGCTATAGACTATAGGGCTGCCAGTGCAGCCCCAGAGCTGACTTTGCAGTCACCTGTGCGTCCTGAACAAGCTTTCATTTGGTGCAGGCTGCTATGCTAAACCAGACAGCAGATCTGAGCTCGGGTCTGCTGACACAATTAGGCAACTTCTTCCAGAAGCCCATGACCACCCCAGGCTTACCCCCAGGCCAGACTTGGGAGGGTGCAGTCCCGCCGACAGGAAATTTTCCCGCCAATAACGGTCTGGCTGTGGGCAGTGCAAGTGGCTCAGCTCTGACTGGCGCTGCCTCAGGGCTTCAAGCTGCCGCCCAGAGCCTGCTCAGGCAACGCATGGAGGCTCTCAGGCAACAGGGAGTGGGTCTCAGGGGGGCATTTGCACCCCCCAGCCCTGCCCCTCAGTGGGAGCTTGAGGTAACAGCCTCTGATGTTTGCGTGAACATACTCATAGTGTCTCCATGTTTTGTTGGACTTCAAACTTACCCTCATGCAACAACAATTTTCATAAATCTGCTTGTGCAATGCATGGGGCTCAGCTGTCATGCTTGCGATGATGCAATGCAGTCATCCAGTGAGCGCGTAGGGATTGCTTGGCCTTGTGGCAGTCACAATGTCATCTTGCATTGCATTGCACTGATGTACATCAGTCAAGCTTTTCATGGAAGGCTACATAATTGTAATGTGATGCAGTTCGTGTGGTGTCAAAGGTCTATTGTTTGCTCTGCCCCCTTACCCACTGTTCATTACAGGGGCAGCAGCATCAACAGCTGCAATTTCAGCAGCAGATGCCACCCATGGGTTTCCCGTCTCGAAGCCAGCCTGCAGGTCATTGGCCACCCCCTCAAGCAGGCTTCATGCGAGGAGCGGCTCCCGCAGTGCCTCAACACATGATGCACCGCAACCACAACCAACCACCAATTGGGCCCTCTGCAATGAGAGCAACTGGCAATCAACCTCAAGGCTATGCTGCTTTCCATCAGAATCAACAGTACCCTTTTGGTGTGCGGCTTGCTCAGCAGCATCAGCAGCCTTTGGTTGCACAGGCTCAGGCACAGGCGCACTTTCAGCATGCTCTGGATGGCCAGGCAAGGCTGGCTGCGGACCAGCAGCTGCAGCAGCACCAGCAGCGGCTGGACCAGCGCCACCCATTCGACCAGCGGCAGTCACTGGAATTCCAGCAGCAGCACCATTCACTGGACCTGCGTCAGTCTTTGGAACTTCAGCAGCAGCGACAGTCTCTGGAGCAAAGACAGTCACTGGACCAGACACAGCCTGAGCAAGCTGACCTTCAAACATCGGCGAACTCATTCACCTCGGGATACGACGGTCACCTTTGGTCCGCCAATGACGTGTTGCCGAGTGCGGCGAGTCGAGCTGGCTGATCTCCTGGCTGTAAGCAGCCTTCACCAGCATGACAGTGGTATGGCTCAGCAGAGCAGTGACTTGAGGTATCAAGGCAGTCAGGCGTCGCAAGACCAGCTGCACAGGCTGACAAGTTTAGCAGGATCTGGCTCACAGGACCAAGCACACAGGTTAACAAGCTTGGGAGCTGTTAGCTCACCAGAGCAGCCTTACAGAATAAACAACATGGGGGATGTACAATCACATGAACAAGCATATCGCTTGCACAGCCTTGGTGCAGCTAGTTCTGCTGATGCTATGGCAGCTTTTCATCACAGCGGCAATCAATTGAGATCATATCCAAGTGCTCCTATGCTACAGAATACGGACAGTGGGCCACAAGGAGGCAGCATGGGGTCTAGCCACGATTGGGGACGTCAGCTTTAGATCAGAAGTTTCAATGTTGGTGTGGAGACAGTTGAGAATTGTATTCACAAGACAGTGTGAGCACATACAGTGTGCGGTGGTGTAGACACAGACCCTTTATTTCAGCAAAACTAAAGGGTCCAAGTCAGTCTGCTCTGTGTGTGCCGAGTGACGCAAGACTCATTTTCTGTATTTTGTTCTTGCCAGACTGTTGATATGTACATTTGTTGGGGCAAGGTGTACAGGATCAATTGATGATTGCCTGAGGAATTTTGATCTGCTATGGAGCATATTTACTCTAGAAGACAGTGTTTCATGGCAACTTTTTGCCATGATAATTGAAACATCAGCCATCATCTGTTTTTTCATGCTCCCTTCTGGTTTTAGTCATCAGATGTCTGTGCAGTGAAAGGACAAGGGGGAATTGGGTGTAGATCACGAGCATGTCATGTTGCTTGTGATCTACTTGTTCTGCGTGCTCACTTTTGGGGTTGAATCAGCAGGCTGTTTGCTCCTCGGCTTGTTAGTTTACCACAGAATAAGTTACGTCTTGTGCCGTGGTCAAGCTGTGAATCGTGGGTATTAATGCAACTGATGTCAAGTTGTTAAAAATTGGGTACTGCTTGGACATGCAAGGGTTGAATTGCATCAGTCATCATAGCTATGATGTTGCTGAGCGACAGAATCTTGCCTGAAGATCCTTCTCTGCAGTCAAGCTGCACTTGGTGCTGCTAATGTCATGAGCGTTTGGGTCACATCACAATGGTGCCATCATAGACTATACCAATGCATGATGTCCTGCTATCTCAGTTTGGCACATTGGTCTGTAGGGCCAAACACCAGACTGACGTGGTGCAGTAAACAAAATCAGCATGCCTGAACTCCAAATCTTATGCAGGATTCCAACGTGATGCAGAATTTGATGCAATGCTTCGTTGAGCCTCAAGCAGCTTCTAAGCGTGTGGATTGGCTGAATATGTGTCTGCATCTGCAGGATCAGCTACAGAAACTTCATGGCCATGTCTTTTGCTTTGCCTTCCACTGCCTTCTGTTTTTCAGGCGCATCTCCACCTTGGACAGAAGCTTCTGCCTCACTCAAGGCGGCCAGTGTTCCAGTCGTAATGAACTCATCAATCTGCAGCACATTCCCTGCCAGGCGTTGGCAATTCTGATTGAAACATGATATTATTCAGTACACAAATGGGCTGGCTTGCAGGAGAAAGTGCATGATGCCAGTTACAGCAACAGTGAAAGCATGAGAAGGCAATTGTGAAGCATCAAGACAGAGGACGGTGACTGTGCTTGAAAGGTAAGCATGACGTGCGAGACGTATGAGCATAGCAATCGAGCAGATTTTCTGCTTGTTGTACAGCATGACATGAGCTACCTTGTCCATGGAACCTTTGCCAATGCCCTGTACAGACTTTAGCTCTTTGCCTGCTTCCACCTTCTTTGGGTACGCTGCCAGGATGCCTGCAGTCTTGTTGTATGCACGTGCTGCAAAAACGTTGTTACCCCCTGCACAACTTGAGAATGTTTCCCAAAGCCATTGTGGAACAGGGCTCGTCAAGAAAGTCAGGCACGGCACTGCAAAGCTGCCACCAGTGCTGGCATGCATATATGCTGGATCACAGCTGCATCAGAATCACTGTGTATGCTGAGGCCTTGTCCCAAAACACATGGTGCAGCATCTTGTCATTCATGTGTCATTCCCTCAAGCAGTTGCATGCATCCAGGTGGTTGAGTCTTGCAACGTTGACTCACAATCCACAGACATGTGCTATGCGTTAGATGAGGCACAACCTTTGGCTTCAAATACATCTGCTAAGGCCTTTAGAGCTGTGCACAACGCCTCATTGTGATTGACACCGCCTTCTGCAACTCCAGTGGGAGCAGCTTTCTTTATCATGCTTTCCCTGCACCACTCTCCAAGCATACGTCAGTGTCTGCTAGTGGTCAGCATGCACCACTTTGGCTTTGCAAAGAAGCAAAGAAGCTCTGGCTCTGTACACACCCAGCTCACGGTGGCGCACACTTCTGTAGATTGCAAGTCTCCTCATATGACGGTGCTGCGAGTCAATGGAACCTCCATCCACTCACAATCTATATGGGAGTTCTACGGCAATATGAACTGCTGACAAGTGGGCGTGCCAGCACATGCTAGCATGCAGCCAAGCGCCGGCTCACTGGCTTCAATTAGCAAACAAGCAAGCCCTGGTGTTCAAGAATGCGCTTGCATGAACACTGCCAGTTGTCTCTGCTGACCCACAGGCATCCGAGTAGAGTATAGCCCCTCAACAAATTGAGGAGTATTGTGTTGTTTGACTTCTTGCCTTTGTTGCAGTCTTTATCATAATTGCCTGTGTGACATTTACACAGGTATTGGGCGTGCAGGGCACTTTGCCCAAGACATGGCACATGGCAGTGGTGTGAAGAATACTGCAGTCTGTGTAAATGCTGGTATACTGGTGCAGGGCAAAACCCAAGTAGGTGTCACTCACCCAAATATGTCCTCTGGCAGCTTGAATGGAATGCCCACTGCTGCTGCAAATTGCCTGCATGAACAGCTCACTTTGATGCTTGTCTGTTGTGGCACGCTGTTGGAATCTTACAGATGACCTGTTCAGAACACGTTGTCCACACCATGATCACTTGTTGCTCGCAGTGTCCAGACAGCTGACATGGAGCTTGTCGTGGTCTGACAAAGTACAGGTTGCACTACATAAGGATGATGAGAAGAAGCAGGGTATAGTTGCCAGTCAGCTTGTGGCTTACTTGTCGCTGTCTGCAAAGTCCCCAAGCCGGCCAGCTGCATCCCCAACAAAGAAGCTCTCCTCATGATCTGCAGACCAGATGCTACATTGCTGTACATGCTGGAGCCTTCAATGCATGTCAGGCAGACTGAGTGCAAGGGATGGCTGCAATGTAGGGGGGAGCCAAGCAATGGCAGCATGCATCTACATAGGCTACTGACTGATTGTGTGCTGCCATGATTCTTCTGAGCGGATACCTGGTTCCTTGCCCTCATTCCCATGCTCAACAAAGTACTCCCACATGCCTTTCTCAGGTTTCCGGTACTGGTCAGTGCCTGTTGCCAGTAAGATCTGCGCTGGCACCCCAGCCTGCAGGCAATGTCTCAATGTTGCACATGCTTTGTTGCAGTGTGTATACACATATAAGGTCACAGACGCATGGATTACTCACAAACTCGTAGACGGACAAAGGGCACAGAAAGAGATCCAGATCACACATATGGCACTCATGTAAATGCTTGGCTTCTCTACCTCTGCCAGCATGTTGGTTATTCGCCCCTTGACCTTTGTAGCCATCTTTCCTTCCAAAGCTGTCTTGATGCCATTCTGATTGCTGTAGGTTGCAGACGATATCAGAATATGTCTACACCTTGTCCTGTCAGTAAACCAGCAGTTTCACCTGAAGATGACTATCTTGAAACCGTTTTCGTGAAATGCTTGAAGCTCCTTAGGGACCTGCTTACTGAAGAACCGCCAGTCATGTTCATCTATAGGGAACACTGCTTTGCCCTTGGTCCCCACAAGTGTGCCATCCTGTAGGAGGTCGGCTTTGTTACCATATTGGCCTGAGTGCCTGAGTTTGAGCTGCTAGATATAGAAATAGCACAGACTGAGGCAGCTCACCAGATCAAAGGCTGCTATCTTGCTCGAGTGCTTCAGATCTGCGTGCCTGCAGTAGTTGGCCTTCAGTATATTGCCCAATGCCTCCTCCCCGGCATGCCTTACTCACTTGAAAAGTAAAGAGGGCGGAACAATGGTCCATCCGTCGTCGCCCGTGTGAGGCTCCGCCAGAGGCTTCTCCTTTTTAGCACGAGGCTTTTTTTCTGACGTGCCACTGGTTTCCCCCTTCTCTGCTTTCCGTTTGGGTGCCATGTTGAAAGCACTAGCAACCTTTCTGGGCGTCAATCCTGCGGACCAAGCACCGTAACAGCTAGACAGAGTTTGATGACATCGACGATGTTTGCACAAATGCTGGCAGCGCACAGATATGTTTACGAGCATATGTCGCCTTCTTGCACCCACATATGCGTGACAGACAAAGCATCGATACTGTACCATGCGTTTCGTCATCGGGCAGAACTTAAAAAATATACTGACGTGCCCTTCAGTATCGTCACGCTTGCAATAAGCGCATGCATAATGAGTGTGCTTATCTCGCTCTGTGTATGCACTAGTCTTGACGAGTGATCGGCACCAGCACAGAGTTTCAACGCGTCACAGCTGCAGCTTGCCTGCGCAAGCTTTTCGCGTGCAAAGTACATGCTTGCGTGTTCTACTATTGTCCGTTTAGTCTCCGTATGCAACCCAAAAGGGGACTCACAGATATACAGAAGCATCCATGGCATACCATTCTGCAGACAGACTGCAACTCCAGTCTTTCGGCCTAGGTACGCATAGCAGACGGGCATTGCCCCATGTGGATGAGGGTACCATAAATTGCCACAATGGGTTGCCACAACAGTTTGCGCAACTACATGCTAATCTACTTATGTAGGCCAGCAGCAAGAATTTTCCGCCAGCGAGTTGAGGCTACAATAGCCCTGCAAGGGACTCCTGGCCTCCTGGTTGGTCTTGGAGCCTTCCTCGCAGGTGCTGCACTGGCAGCGTTTCTTGTAGCTGCCATCCCTGTGCTGCTGGTAAGCACAAGCACATCATGCAAAGCTTTTGCCAGCAGCACTCCACCCATATTCTAATTCTAGGTCAGAAAGGATGTCCACTGCAGAGCGTCAGACGTGCGGCCCGAGCAATGGAAGTTATGCTGCACACTGTGGAGCGCGAAATTCCTGAAACAGCTGCAGCCATGAGGCTGTCAAGCATGGAATTGTCTGATGCCATTGAAGAGGTGACACTGCTCAGGTAACATGCTCATCATTTTGCAGTGACATCAGATGTGGCAGGTCCCCAAGTTGCATGCTGCATGCCTGACAGCTGCTTGAGGTTTTATGGCATCGAGTGCACACCTGGATCAGCCCAAAAGCAGCACAATGCTAATGTGGAGTCTGAGTCAAGCAGCGTTCTTCTGTCATCTGGAAGCAAGTGTTGAGAAGGTCAGCTGTTTGAGCTGCCTGAATGCAGCTGATGTAATGGATAAAGGCATCTTTGCTGGGTGTTTGAGCATAAATGTCCACACTGCTGTTGCGCATGCTGAATCAAACCTTTTGCTTGCTTCCTGCAGCAGTGACATCTCACAAGGAGTACGTTCATCAGCAGCAGCAGTGACTGCAGCTGAGCAAGGTGTTCGGCAAGGAGCCCAGTATCTCAATGTTGCAGTCAGGGATGCAATCATCCCTTCTGTGAAAAGCCGGGTGCAGCCAGCCAAGGGTGAGTAAGGTTTTTGGTGTGTGTACTGTCTAGCAAAAGCACAACTTGTTGCATTGCAACAGGTATTTAACGGGACATTTTGTCAACATGAACTCTTTTTTGGGTGCTGCCAAAGTGAGGTCTGCTTCTGCTTTTCATTTTCCTTGTGTGATTGCAGTGACCCTGGCATGTCTTTGTATGCCAGTGTATCTGCAAGCACTACTATAGACAAATGCATCAAGCACTGATTTGGGACTCCTGTTTGGGGGTGCAGGAGCTTTGGAGACCCAGCTGAAGCATAACACGCAGCTACAGCACACTGAGCCAACAATTAGGCAGCTTGCCAGGTCCACAAAATCCATTGCAGGTCAAGTCAGATTTGGCTTGGGAATTTTCAATGCACTAGGCAAGGCAGCAATTGCAAACAAGGTGTTGCAGCAAAGGCCTGTGAACTAAAAATGATGTGTGTTTGCAAAGAAGTACTGGAAGATTTTATTATCTACTGTTGGAGTGCAATCTGGCGTCCTAAACAGTCAGTTGACAACAGTGCAGTTTGTCTTTTTTTTGACAAATGAACTCATGCATTTTGTTGTCACAGCTGGCTGCTGGCAGACAGAATGTATCTGGCATCAAGGCTTCTGCCTGATGTTGAAAGTGTCTCCTTACATTACTGAAATGATGACCACATTCATAGCTTTAAAATACTCACAGTACTGATCAGTGCTGAAAATGCGGGCCTAGGGTACATACTCAATTGGAAAAGCACGACTCTGCTCTATAGGTGCACACATCTTGATCCTGATTGCCTGTTATGATAACAACAGATGCTGATCTGCAGAATTGTTTCATGTTGCAACTCAATGTTTCAGGACAAGTGTTGGGCATTGCAAAGGGGTATCACTCAATATACCACGCATCGCTTTTGTGACTCAAAGCAACGCTATGGTATATGCCACACTGTGTTCATACCCTGATGACATATGTTATCTTGCATTGGCCAAGACTTGAAAAGGCAGTGCTGCCCAGCAGAAATTCGTTGTACAGTTACCTATACCAGTACAAGGTATGATGACAGGTGGGGCTGTTTCTGCGTCAAAACATAACATGTCAAATTATGTCCAAACGATCATTCTGCCATGAGCGCATCCCAGTCAATTGCCAACATAACTTTTGCAGCTTGCTTGCAAACGTGCCTCACACAAAAATAGCTGAATTCAGTTCGAACAGCTGCTTCTGCTGATATGTCAAGCTTTGCCTGCCGACCACAAGATCCAATACAGCCTGATACAGCTCATCACGGCTGATTCCCTTGACAAGCATAGGCAAATTTCCAGCAAACAAGTCTGGGCCTGCTTGTGCAACAGTGCTATCGTTTGCTCAAGAAAGAGTTTGATTCCTCTTGCTGTTTGATGCTGGCTTCGCTGCTGTACTTTGCAAGCAGATCCGCTTTCTTCTTCAGCATGACACGGTGCTCAATATCTTTCTGGTCTGGCAAAGGAACATATGCGACAAATTGTTGCTGAGTATTGTCTGCAATTGTGCCGTCCATGCCACCCTTCACATTTGCCAGGGCAGCTTGCCGGTCCTCCTCCTTGTCTTGCCATTCTGACAAGGCCTGCATGCCAAGAAACAATCAGTTGCTACCCATCACAAGCATATGAGGCATGACTGACTGCCAATGTGGCTGAACCTAATTCCCATAAAAACAAAGGATCATGATCTTGGGTATGCTTTGCGCTTTCCCATTTTCTGCAAAGGTGCAAAGGCCTCAACCTCACTAGCTTGAGAACAAAATAACATAGCATACAGTGGCATCTCGTTGCATGCACGTTTGTTTGCATGCAGGTGTAACATATGCAATCTCCTGACACGAGTACAAGGAGATTGCCAAGTTCAAAAGCCTACCTGAGCACGCATGCGCTTCTCGGCTGGCGCCTCAACTTTCTCCAGGACACCATCCTCATCATCTCTGAAGCCATAGTAGTCTGCATCAATATGTCTGTACATCTGATGCCGTGTGCGGCGTATTTGCCTGGGTGCTTCCTTCTCAAAGAGCTCCCGCACTCCAGGTAGCTGTTTTGCTGCACCAAAGTATTTGTACCCGCCTCCTTTGCCAGTAGCCCCTTGCACCTGATTGCCCTCATCATCTGTCATTCGAGGTGCATTTCTGGCATAATCTGGGCCCCCCAGCTCAACTATACGCCGCTCCCAGTGTCCCTTTTCCCTGATGAGCTTGTTGATTTCATCATTGAGGTCACGTATTCTGCAAAATACAGGGCTTGGGTGCTCCGCTCAGTGCAGTGCAATTCTGCAGCTGTCTGCAAAATGAGACGAATTGGCACCTATGATCACCAAGGCCGGCATTCTGAATCTCCATCACCTTGCGCCCTATCTCTCTCAGTATTTGTTGCCTCCATCTGTCGGCTTCGTTGAGATCGTGACACTCTGTTGCTAAGTATGGCCGTTTTTCCTTGGGACCCCTCGCCTCCTCAGCCTTGCCGGCCAAAAATCTGTTGAGCATGGCCTGAGCCTTCTCTTCATTTCTTGCCATCTTTCTTCGCTCAGCAGTATGTCAGGCGTGAACGCCGGTCTGTGCTGTGTTTTTCCAACGATCTCAGCAGCAGCGTATCTCGTTCGCCAGATAGTCTGCAGAGCAGCTACCACAAGCTCTCACTAACGAATCAGGGCCAGTCGTGACATGTGTCCAACAAACGGTTTCAACAGCGTTCTTGTGCAAGGTCTGAGCAACAGTGCAGACTTGTCCTTTGTAGGTGCGTCTGTGCAAATCCCGATCATCGACCATGCATACGACGACCGCACCAGCGGCGCCCTTGAACGTCGTCAATTATGCTCAAGTACTCTTGCAAATCGGCGTGTCGGATTGCTCAGACAATGGCTCCCTCAGCGCATCTGCAGGCGGCTCTAAAGCTCAACAGGGCCTGTTGTTCATCCGATCGCAGCTATCCCAGTGAGCCTCGCGTAGGTGTTGGTGTGGTCATTTTGAGGCCAAATACACACAAAACGGAGTCTACAGAGCTGAGTCGGCTATTGTCATGACACATGAAGGTGATCCGTTCGCAGAAACAGTATTTCTGTTGCAGGTCTTGCTGATCAAGAGAGGCAAAGCGCCTAGCAAGGGTCTTTGGTCTTTTCCTGGTGGATCTCAAGAGTTAGGTAAACTTGGCAACTGTGGTAGCACGACGGCCTTGCAGAACTGAAGACCATGCTTCCTCCATTTCCAGGTGAAACTCTGGTGGAGTGTGCCATTCGTGAGAGCAAAGAGGAGACAGGTCTCGTGCTGAAAAACGACAGAGATTCTGCAGGTATATCCTTGAAAGTGTACTGCCGTGCTGCGGTGGATTGATGCGGTCTTTATTTTGAAGTTGTGCAAAGCTGTGCAGTACACAATGTTCAGTTGCTCAGGGTGGGTTGGCTTTCTCCAAAACGCTGCAGGTCCCCACGCCCTTTGCAGCAGCTGATGTAATCTCAAGAGATGATGCACAAAACATAGAGTATCACTACACAATTGTTGAGGCAAGTGCCTCATTGCCCTCAGCACCATTCTGCATTACCTGTGCATTTGACAGCTCCAGTGTGCCAACATGACTGCAGCTTCGATTACATGCTGTTCAGGTTGCAGCTGTCCCTGAAGATATCACAGTGGTTGCTCAGGCAGCTAGTGATGTTGATGATATCAAATGGGTTCCTGTCACATCTCTCAGGCAGCATCAAGGTCAGTTTGACTATGCGTGCAGCCATACACAAAGTAATGCCTGCTCAAGGTCCACAAATGAATGCTGATGGATGTGTGTTTATGCAAATGCCTCACCTCGCATGGCAAGGCAGGAATGTTCAATACTGTGCTTGTCTCATGGACTTCATGAACTGATCAGAACAGTACTGTCTGTTGCAGATTTGGTGGTAAATGCTGCAAAAATTGCTGAAGAGGCTGCCGAGCGCTTTGACCTGTCCTGTTGAGCATCGCACTTCCGACCATACTTGCTACTAGTACTAACATTGTAATTTGCTTGGCTGCACTTTTATATTCCGGTCTACAGCCTTTATACTTGCAAAAACCACTTAAAAATTGCATGTTCTGCTATCTGCTGATGTTGTGATTGGCTTGGCTCCATTATTTGGAATCAATCTGCAGCCTTGACCCCCATAGCATGATGATGACATGGCTTCAGGTGTAAAGTTTGTTGGTGGAGACTTTCATGTGTAATCAGCGTTGTTAAATGAGCATTACAGTCCAGCAAGCTACACATTGCATGCCTTCATTCGACTCAGTTTTGGAACCTGTAATTACATCAAAACTGAGCACCTTCAACAATCTGCATGCCTCAGTTTTTGAACTTGAAAGAGACTGTTGCACCAGAACTGTGCAACCAAAACCAAAAATCTGAGGCCCCAATATTTGTATATGGGGTGCGGACCTACGGGTAAATCGAGGATTCGTGTGTAACACATGCAACATTACAGCATTTGCAAAATTGGAGGCGTATATATATTCAACAACTTGAGAAGGTTTTTCTGCAGCTTTCGACGTCAGCGGTTCTACTTGACTGTGAACATAGCCTCCGAGCTGCATTTCAATGCATTTCAGTGCATTGCGCAGCCTAACACAGCCTTGCATGACTGCATACTGTATCTGCCACAATACCTATGATCCAGGCATTTCACCGGGCTCTGCAAAGCAGTGCATCCTTGGGGACGTGTATCTGAGATCCAATCTATCAAGGGAACTTGAGAAGAGTCGCAAATCTTGCTGACATACGCAGTCCGTGCGATATCTTGCCGTCCAACGTGGCGAAATCAACCTTTGCCTCTCGACTTGCAGGCTTGACATATAGTATCCCGCAGAGCAAGGCCTACCTGTTGATAGAGGCTAGGGCTGCAGCTTTGCAACCTGACCAGCAAAGGTGGTATGACATCATAGCAAGACTCAGGGCATTATTTCCTGCTCCTCCAATGCCACATCCTGGCAGGTTAGAGTCCATTTGGCTGTTTGTGAGTTCACTTGTGGGAGGCTATCCTCCAGCTGTAGCTCGTGGTGATCTAGACCCTGGATGGTTCTTGATCGAGATGCACTTTATTCCTCAGACTTTGTTATACATAATCCTAATTGATGGGCTTGCATTTGCATTTCAGTTTGTGAGACCTTTTGTGACACTTGTTTCTGATGGCTATGCCTTTGTTGGTGCAGTACTTCTGGTGTACTCCTTGTTGAACAAGGAACGGCCCTGCGGGCCGAAAAAACGGCTGCAAGCTCGCCTTCTGCTCAGAATTGTCGACCATACTTTTACAAATAAATGCATACAACACACAAAAGTATCAGACACAATCTTTGTCTACCTACTACCTGTACGAATTCATGCAATAGGACAATCAGCCAAGCGTGCATACTCATCACGTAGCTCTTTTTCTTGTCAAAGGACGCTCTAATCAAGTCAATCAGCAGACACCCTCCAACGTTCTGACTTTACTCAATGCAATGTAAGCCTGACCATGATTAAAGATGTCACTCCCAAGATCAATGACAGCCTTGTCTAAACTTGTGCCTTGCACCTTATGTGGCATAACCATAATTACTGCCCAAGCTAATGCTATGCTATTGGGTACTGATATGTACTTTTCGAACTGATGACTGCCAAAGAGCAATTTCTAGCATGTGCAGCATTTAGGGGACAGACAAATCCAGACGGACAGACATGTATGACATAATGCAATTCCGGTAGTATCCCTACAGGCTGAAGCCCTACAGGCTTGCAGCCAAAAAGGCTTTTCTGGGTTGGGAGGCATACCGGCAACGTTTGCAATAGATTGTAAGCATAACCCTGGCAGTTAGAGTGTCGGCGAATAAACACTTTAAGTTGACAGACATGCATGACTGATTCCCACAGAAAGCCCAGCAAATACATTGATTTGTAGAGCCTCTGAGCAATGTGTTCATACAGTTCACTCTGAAAGTCATGATGGATGCTTGTTTGTCTTATGCCCTCTGCTGCTGGCAAGAGTATGCTGCTGTGCTGCTGTATTGTGACTGAAGCATGACTTCGTTTGGCAAGTGGTGTTAACAAAACACGATTTGCAAGGCCAAAATTTGCATACAGTATCTAAAACTTGAGGCCCCGATATTTGTATATGGGTACGGATCTAGCCCAGGAAGTGCACGCAGACTAATCCACTTGCATTGTGCAGCCACACAATAATATCAGCAATCTGTGTGAATGCACAATGCAACCAGACTCTTGAATATCAGTGAAAAACACAAGGTAATGTGCTCCACATCAAAACACCACTTTCCTGAAGTCATGTCAAGTGGACCTGAATACCCTGTACCAGTTGACAGACTCAAACAAGATACGCAGCTGCATGTCCCCCACAGACTTGTTGGTGACCTCTGCAAGCAGCTCTCTGACCCTTGTGACAAAAGGCTGGCAGCTTGGCACCAAAGCTTCAAACTCCTCTTGGCTGAGCTTGACTGGCACTCTGATGGCAAGGGTGATGTCCCAGGCCCTCTGTGCATCAATTCCAGCACTGCCCACACAGCTTGCAATACAATCCTTGTACATGGTCTTTTCATGTTCTGCTTCTGGCATCAAAGCAGTCCAGACTCGACTGCTATCAACCTGCTGGGTCAGCAGCATCTGCAGCAGGACCTCTGCTGATCTGACAGTCCACTGATTCCGTACGACAAGCTGATATGTGTATGCTCGCTGTGTGAGGTACGTGCCAAGACTCGGCACTTTAGGAAGGGAAGACTTGGACTTGGCTTCACTGTGAGCTGTGATCTGGACCCTGTTCTCAGGCTGTAGCAACAACTTCATGCATATGTCAGTGTGGTGGCGACGGAGCTCTGCATGAAGCTGCTTGCAAGTGGCTCCCAGGGCGAGCGCTGTGATTGGGTGTGCTTGCAGCAGTATGTTGTCAAGGACAATGTCAGGTAGCTGTAGCAGAGACATGTTTTCAGTTTGGTCGAAAACGGCCTTCCCCTTTCTGCGGCTGAGCGTCTTTATCAAAGTCGTCAGCTTCTTGCTTGTCAGCTTGGGTTTGTGTGTAGGCCTCGCCATACCTGCCCTGCGCGACAGAGTTACTGAGCAAAAGACTTGCTACACGAGACAGAGTGTGTCAGATTGAAGCCTGCATGTTGACCTGTGTCAAGCCAGTAGGGTGGACCACAAGTCTCGAAAGATGACCCGCTTGCTCTATAACTCGACTGGACGAAAGGCGCTTGCTGATAAAACCACTTGTGACACCAAAGGACACGCAGACAGGAGCTCTACGAGCGTAGCAAATTGGGTGCAACGCAAGGCTGCGGAGCTTTTTTTCAATACACGACCTTCACAGAGACTACAGGCTACCTTATGAGCTTGCTGGCATACCAAGAAGACATGTCTCGGCCGCAGATTTTGCCTTTTCGCTGCCGCTCAATTAGAGTGCCATCTTCGCTGAGTCATGACTCATGTGACGGCAAGACTCCCCCAAGCGTCATGACTAATGTCAAGACGTTGTACTCCGTGCCGTGTCTGCGTAGCAACATCGCAAGCCGTGCAGGTCCTAACTGTAGCTAGTGATCAAAGCACAAGTACAGTCATTCTTAGTCCTGACGGGCAGCATCGCCTTCTTGACTTGTCTCGCCCTATCCGCGACCTTTTCGTTAGTTTTGCATGGCAATTGCCTGACCGTGATCGCTGCAAAACGTAGGCAGATGGGCTTGATATTTGTGCCTCTGCTGCTTGCAATCTTGCTGGGCCAGCAAGCTGACGCTGCATACTTACAAAGGCCTGTAGCAAAATCTAGCGCCCCAGCATTTGCTTGGGGATCTGTGCCCGTACTGAGGACAGGCGTAAGCGACGAGGCTTCGAGGGTCATCTACGAGGTCAGTTAAAGTACAAGATTATTTGGCAAGCTCCACCACGTTTGCAAGCAGCACTGCATGTCATCTAATGTCCCTTGACATTGGTCCCACATGCGATTAAGGTGCCTTGCCATGCAGGACACTGACAGCACAGCCTTGGCAACTGGCCTATGGGATGCCTTGTCTCAGGCAGTAGGCACAGTTGCAGCAGAATCCCCACAGGCGCTGCTGTTGTACGTTGGAAATAAGGTATCATGTCTGCGGCAGCAGTTGTCTTCCTGTGACGCACTGCCAAGGTCAACAATGTATGCTGAACAAGCTACCAAGTATTTTGCAAGTCTCAAGAACGTTGTGTCTGTGTATGCAGCTGCGCCTGGAGGATGTTTCAGCAAAGCAGGCATCATCTGCACTGCTGCCACTGCAAGACAGCATGAGATCTGCTAAGTCCTCCATTTCCATACCAAGCCTTGTACATCAGGTATGTCTTGCATAAATTGCTGCATGTCTGCAAACCAAGTCACAGCGCAAGCGCAGGTTGATGCACCACACGGCATGCACTACTGCATATTCATACAAGTAACAGGTTGAGCATGTCAATGGGCAACATCATTATTTAGACATGCCAAAGAACAATGCAACAGCGCCCATGCTGGGCGCAGTTCAAGCACTCGTCAATGCTGCCAAACATGCAATCTGTCTTGTTCTTCAACTGCAGCAGAAGCATGCTTGGATATTCATGTCATTGATGTACGGCATGCCTGGGAGTTGCACAGGCTCAAACAATCTGCCTCTACCTGACTCTGAGCTGCATTGCAATTGCAGGAAGCTCAGTCTCTGGGTGACAGTCTGCTGGCTTCATTCCAAGACAAGGCACCCAGTGTACAGACTGCTGGTGCATGTTCCACTGCTTCTCAAGACAGCAAGGAGACCCCAGCACAAGCAATGCAGAGGCTCAGAGTTGTGCAAGCGTCTGGTCCCAAAGTCTTGGTTGTTTGTGGGCACCCTGATGCTGACTTGGCTTCAGAAATGACTCACGTCAGCCAGTATAGCCAAGCACTGAGGGAAGCTTTTGGTTCACATGTGATGGCATATGTCTCTGAAATGTCAGCTGAGGTAAGTCCAAGGCATATAAGCTTTTGCATCCAGGAACCTACATTGTCAGCTTTTGGTGGATTGATACTTGCAGGTCAATCTGGTCATGCTTTTCCACAAGCTGATGCGCACCAAGACATTGCACAGGCTAATTTGCCCCATCTTTGTGCTGGCTACAAACTTGTCTGCTATACTCAGTTCTTCATGCATGCACCATGACACATGCAATCTGCACCATCTCAAATGAAGCTCATCGCAAACAGCCTTCCTTTTGCAACCACATGCCATACATATGCAGGAGACGAATGATGCTGGAGCTAGCAGGTCTTTGCTGCAAAGCATGGAGCTCCCCAACGAGATGTCAGGCCTGCAGCTTCCATCTTATGCCAGCCTCACGCAAGCATCTGATACCTACCTGTGTGATGCCAAATGCTTTACACAAGTCAGGGTCATTGAGGTGTTCATTCTGTTTGTTACACTGCTGACAGCATTGCTGTCAGGGATCTGTATGATGAATGTTTTGGGTACACCCTCCAAATTTGAGACCACCAAGGAAGCAAGGCAGGAATCATGATTCTGCAGTCTGACTCAGACAAAGTATGGCATTCACTAGGCAAGCAATGAAGGGTAACTGTTGAGCATTAAAGGGGACTGCAAACAAGAATAGCAGTGGATTATGGTCAATGGTTCATATTCTGGTATGAAACAAGCTGCTGAGCTTTAACACAAAGCTGTACATTGTGGTAAGTAGCACTTTGATCTTGATTTATAGTGTTATGTGGGGCTGCTGCTCGCTGCCTTTGATAGTAAACTCCACCAACTTGAGCTCAACTTTGTTTTTTACCCATGCGTAGAAGCTGTTCAGCAAACTGTCTTGTGTTTTGAGGGATTGCTGGTCATCCTGCACATTGGAATTGCACGTCAAATAACTTGCAACTGCAGCGGAAATGGGTATCTATGCCTGGCGTCAAGGCCGCCTTTATAAGATGCTGTGCTGTCACGCAAAGGTCCCTGTAAGTGATGCATTCCCATGACCAGGGCTGTTATGCATGACGACACATCACAGAACAGAGACACTAAGAAGTTGTACAGACAAGTTTGTCAGCTGCATGCATTGGTCTGGACACCTATCAGAGCATGTACAGATCTCATGTATTGAGCAATGAATGTACCGTTGTAGCCATCTGTACACCCCGCAACTCTTTGTCCATCCATGCTGTCATTGCTGGCATGGTCAAACCAATTGTATCCTGCACAGAGACGTGTGAGCCTAGTGTCTCAAGCAGGTGTAACCAAAGCACAACATGTGTTGGGACTCTTGTGCTCCAAGACTGGTTTGCATTGGCATGGGATATTTGGACATGCCACATTCCCCTGCAATACACTCTGAGGCAGACTAAAGCAAGTGCACAGAATTTTTTTGAAGGTCTGCAAATAAACAAGGCAGATCCTTCCTGAAATACATCGTGGAACGGCAAACTGTGACACTCACCTCATGTGATGTAGGTCCACGTTTGCACAGCAGGTCTAAGGCTTTCTCTACCAGCCAGCTGGCGCGCAGGAAGGTGTTATGGCTGGCACCATTCACTTCCAGTAGCCATGAGCCATCGCCCACATTTGGCCAGAAGTGCTGCACAAGAACCAGTTGCCTTAGTAAGACCAGCGTCAGGAAGCTTCTTTTTGCACGCCCTTGTCTGCACTCACAACATTGCTGGTTCAATTTTAGTAAAGAATGTATATCTACCAACTTTACAGAAGCTTTTCACACCACTTTGGAAATTGTGGGATTGCCCAGAGGACAGCTGGTCAAAAGGCAACCCTCACATGGAAGATTAGCATGGAGGGCATTCTACATGGCATAAGTGTCTAAGGGTAACAGTGACCATGCTGTTTCATAGCCAAACATGAGGGCCACCAACCATTTGAAGTATGCAAACAAAATGCAATATGGTTTGAGAGACCATTTTCTATGTCGGTTGAGCTCTGGATGTTAACAAGACATCACACCGGCTTCAGCAGCTCAATATACACACCTGAAAACCATGCTGATGCAGCCATGTCTGTTCAACAACACACAGGTGTACAGCCAGTCAGCAGACAGCCTAGCAAAAGCTGGGGTGATTGACAGCATCCGATACCACAACTGTAGACTGATATGTTCTGCACCATGTTGCTGTAGCATCTGCACTGTTCGAGCTGATACCATGTCACACTGGTTTGCTAGCACAGCACAGACGGCAATCAAAAGCCACCACATACCTGGCCCCTGATTAAGATGCTTGGATGTATGAAGGACACAATGAATGACACAATGGATGGTGAGGGACAGCATAATGGAGCAGGTGCTTGTGAATACCTCCCAGTTGCTGCCAGCAGGATTGCAGCCGGTGATGACTGATGCTCCAGCAATGCCAACAGGTCTGTTAGCTGACTTGAGGGCTTTAGCTGCGCTGGGATAGTCCACAGACTCAGGTGTCTCTCTGGTATTGTCAACAGGATCAACCAGGAAGGCGGCTTTGACAGAGGACTGGCCTGTATAAACATGCTTAGTGTGGCTGTTGATGAGACTACGCACGGTGGTTGTTGATAAATCTGCACAAACACAGGTTGAGGCACATCATATCATTCCAAATGCAATAGTGGTTGAGCCTCAGGCGTTGGTAAAGCAGTTGGCGGTCTGTCTGCAGAACCTTCCTCTCACAACATACCATCGGAGGGTAGTAGACAATATGTGTGTTCAGCATTAGCTGAAGAATTGGCAAAACAGATCAGTTCTCGTTATGCAAATGTGCAACAGCGGGTAAGCTTGAGCATATATGTGAACTGAGCCTCTGTTGTTGTGCATGTGTCAAAAAACTCACTTGAATGCTCACCTGATGCAAAGTGTAAAGCTGCCAGCTTGGCTCCTCTGCTATGCCCTGCCACCCCAATATATTCCAGGTCTATAGCTTCTTTCAGTTCTGATTGTGTGCTGAGCCAATCTATTAACTGCTGAAAGAATGGCAACTGCATGCAACATGCACATCTTCATCATCGTCACATCAAGCGTACGCCTGCAGATGCTGCTTGAGCATGTATATCTCAGGCAGGGTTTGCTGCTGTTACGTGCAGCATTCCAGCAAGATACTCTGCAGTTGCTGCTTACACCTTCCAGTGAGTGATGCAACTCACCTCCTGCCTGTCTTTCAAGATTGGCCATCGCCCTGTGTCATACTGTACAACTGCGTATCCCCAAGTTGCCAGGCGATTTGCATAGGCGCTGTAATATGCAGGTTTCAACTGTAAGGCAGAAAGGGCTATGTACTGTGTGAGCTCAACATGGTTGGAAAGCCTGCAATCTTGCTACAGCTGTACCAGGAAGCCGTTGAAGAAAAAAATCACGGGATAAGGAGCAGTTCTACTGATCTGCCAGGAAGTTGAATCCGTGCCATGTGCAGGCAGGGTGACTGTTATGCTTAACTTCCTTTGTGCCTGCGTTTCGTTTGCTGCATTTGCAACATCTACCATTACAGTGTAATGGGCAACAGGTAAAACGCCGCACGGGCCGTCCTTGAGATAAGGATACGAAGTTTGCGTAACGCTAGAAGCCATAGATCCAAGCAATATAGACAAGCCCCGCAAATGGCCATTAAAGCTTCTCATGATGCGAGCTGCACTGCAGGGCCTGATCAGCTTGAGCGAATGCTGCGAGGTCGCTGCGGGAAGGTCACCGCAACTGCATCACCTGAAGCCTCTGTTGGTCAAACCCGTGCTTTGCCTAGTCAACTTATTCAAACTGTTGTAGTTGCTCGTTCCCCTCAATCGACGTCTACTGCATAACAACATTCAGCACAGAAGTAGGAAGTTCCAGTAAGTTGCCGCAGTTGCTGGGCCACTGTAGTGTCCTCAACGCTGCCTCGTGGTGGTCGCTGCCAGCTGGCTGCAGATGGATACGAGCAGTGCCGTTGCGGCCTGGTCCAGCGCGCTTGAGCCAGTAGCAATTGAGATCAGAATATGTTTCTCGTGTTCACAACCGCAGCTGAGGTCAGCGTAAGTTGTCGTGCATACCGCTGCTCACCAGCTGCAACGGGTCAGTAAACGTTTTGGGCAGAGAGCCACCCAGATCAGCAGTGTCGGGGCGCTATGTTTGCCAAGCTGCAGCGTCAGATTGACCGCAAGAACAAGCACAAATCCCCTAAGAAGTTCAGGTTTGACGTGACGGTCAGCAGTCTAGAAGGCATACCAGCCACCATCAAGGGTTGCCGTATTGTATGGACCAGAGGCTCCAGAAGCCAGACAACACAGACAGCCCCAGTAATCAATGGTGAGCCAATCTTTGCAGCAATGCAAGGTCTTGCTCTGCATGCGCGCTGAGCAACATGTTGTGCGTGCAGGTGTGGCGCACTGGAGGGAATCCTTGTCACAGATATCCACCATCTACACTGACGCCAAGCACGCTGCTGATGTTGAGGAAAAGGTGGGTTTTGGCAATTTCAAGTTCTCCTGCATCTTCCTTAGTAAGCACCAGAGCATGCAGGTGCTGAATGTAGCAGTGCATTGGTCTACATGCAGCCCACTTGGCACAAGCAGTGCAGAAGCTAGGCTTGACACCTCCTGGGTCTGACAGCAGCTTTGCTGTGCAGGAGTATGTGTTTAAGGTCCAGGCAACAACTCAGCACGGCCATGATGAGGACCGACTCATCACTGTGGGAAAGGTCAAAATTGACATGGCTCAGTTTGCCATGCTTGGACACAAGGAGCATCACACTGTCTTGCAGATGCCATTCTCTGCTGGCAAATCCTTCGCACAGGCTCTCCCATTTGGTCAGCTCAGGCTGAAGATCACTGCACACATGGTCAAGGTACCTTATGCATTTGACAGTCTTTGCAAGTTTTGCTGTTGCAATTGTCTACATAGCTTCTGCTGTCGGCTCTTGCATTCTCTTAGCCTCATTGCGGCAATGGAGTCCATGACTGTCCATTCACATCAATATTCCACACAACATGCTCCCAGCAGAGTTGAAATGCAGACAGCAACCATAGTCCTGCAAGCAAGTGCATGACCATACCCATTGGCACAAGTGTGTGCCAAAGCACCTTGCAAGTACTCCAGCAAGTCAGCAGTGTAGGCATTCAGATTTGCACAAGCCACAGAAGGCATGAAATGGTCTGAAATGTTTACTACGAGCTTTCACAGTGGACTTTTACATCTCAACAGCCTGATCTGCCTTTCCTGCTCTGGGACCTTGCAGCAAATGTGTACTACTGCAGCTACACTGACAAAAGCATGCAAGGTGCTGTGAGTTGGTTGCAGCATGTTGGGGAGAATGATGAGATTTCTGAGGTGTCATCCGGCCTGGGAGCCTCGACAGTAGACAGCAGGCATCATGAGCAGGATCTAGCCGGCTTCCCTGAAGTGGAGCACTCAAGAAACAGTGTCACTGCCTACGTAGCTGACTCTGTGAGGGAGGAAGCAGATGTGCCTGCTGCACTGGTGCACTCCCCTTCCAAGTTTGCTACAAGGGAGTGCAGTGGGGAAGCGCAGGCCATTGGTACCAGTGTGCACCCTACATCAGAAGACATGCAGACTGTGAGCACTCTTCTTTGATTACCATGTTTGAAAACAGCTCTGGATTTCTGTGTGTCATCTCTGCTTGATGGCCATGCTAATCTTCTCTGTATCGTTCCACATGTCACCAAAATCATCATGTGTCATGTATCTGGGACTTGTGCGGTGTGTGCTTGACAACCGATGTGTAAATCTGCTTGCTCACATGTGCCAATGGGTAGAGATCTGCCTACTAGGCTCAGGACTTTAGCCTGTATATACTGGAGATGGTACTCCACTCACAAAGGGCCTCTGTCCTGTGATCTAGGCTCCTGCTGTTGCTCTTGGCTGTCAACATTGCATACAGCTCTAAGATGGCGTTGTATGCAAAGACACCCACTGGGAACATGGTGAAGTATGCAACAGACCAGCTGCTGTTCCCAATAACATCATAATGCTTCAGTCTTTCAGCTACATGGTAAAGCCTGCTTGTGGCAGGCTGCTTATAGGCCAGCTGTTGTGATGATGACGAGTACACGGGGTTCAATTCAGTTGCTCACTTTCTCAGGATGCAGACTGAAGTGTTCATTCACTCACTCATTCATTCATTCATTCATTCATTCATTCATTCATTCTTTTAACAAATACATGTCTTCCCCTTGGGATCAGGTACATACAGTCCTGAGTAGCTCCCTGTGTGAGGTCCTGTCTGACTGAAGCGTGTGTTTCTGCAGGACAAGGAGGCTCGGGAGCTGCAAGCAGCCCAGCAGGAGGTTATGGCCTTGCGCGCAAGAGTACACCAGCTGGAGACTGACACCCATTCCTCCAGCTCACTGGAGCTCAAAAACCTCTCCTTGCAGCAGGTCTGTGCCGTCCTCGACACTGCTCACATGTGTTCCACTGGCCTTGAGCCAAACGTCTTTGTAACAATTGAGCCACCGACTGGGTTGGCAAAAGCACCTTGGGTGTGGCAGCGCACTGTGTGCCGAGATTGTTTTTCTGTGGGAATGTGCATGACCACAGAGACAGCTGACGAGGTATCCACACATACACAGATTTGTGGTTCATGCCCAAAGGTCATGCAGGCCAAGTTCCATGCCGCAGTCATGCACAAGTCGTGTGAGTACAAAACAAGCCAGCACTGATGATAGCATGCTACATTTGCTGGGAATAGGTCAGTTGGAGCATAGCTAAGCCCAGAAGTGACCCTGTGCAAGGCGTGCACATGCTCTACAAATAGAATGCACTGCTTGCGTTTGTGGCAATAGTTGACAATCAGTATGTCACAATCACAACCAAGCTGGGGTTGTGCGTGACGCAGCCAGAGAGGGACCATGTCAAAGCCAAGCTGGACAATTCGTGGCACCAAGCACGCAACATTGTGAGCAAGAAAAACTTGGTTGGTTGATCATTGCTACGTGTAAAGTATGAGGATAAGCACCATATGCAACACTAGCTGGATGAGCTGCAGCATTAGCAGCATGGTTGTTTGTGAAATGAAGTGACAGCAGGTGTGTGTGGCATAGCAGGAGAGGGACCACATGGAGCACAAGCTGGATGAGCTGCAGCAGCAGAGCAGCCGGCTTGGCCCCGCCAACCTGGCCAACCATGACCAAGTCAGCCAACTGCAGCACGAGGTCCTGCAGCTCACTGCTGAGAATGAGGTCAGCTAGAACTTGCTCACAGCACCCTCATCCCTGCATGTTCAGTGCACCTGGTCTAATGATGATAATAAGAATAATAACAACATGTTCTAGTAAATGCTAGGTATGTGTGGCACCAGTGTTGTCTTGCCAGGCTGGCTTGCTCTGGGCGTCACAGTAAGGACGTGTGCTATTCGGACATTGGGAATCAAGCGCCTGGTCTGACCTGTATGTCACATGGCATCCCTGCCTGCACCTCTCATCTGCATGTCACCTTGCTTTCATGGGATGTCACATGTCACTCATTGGCCTAAGTGCCAGATGTAAGTGTGGTCACAAGGTGTGAGAAAGAGTGAAGCGTGATTAGAGACGTAATGGCTTCCTGGCAGCTTCTGCACCAGGGTGTCCACCAGCTTGTGAGTCATGTTGGCAATGCCTCCCACAGCATTTGGAAACGCTGCATGCAACATCGATTTGGCGTGCCAAAAGTGCTTTACGACAACACAGAGAGACATGAGAGGCATTGACTGGCCAGCAAGGCTGATGGCCTGTGGCAGAAACAGCAACTCTGTCTCAGGTCAGTCATGTGCGTCATGAGTCAATCCAAGTGTGGCAAGCAATCAAGAGGATGCACCCCGTGTGCTCCAAAGCATCCGTAACAGCATCTGTGGTAAAGCTCTTGTTCTGCCTAGTGACACATGTGCAAATGATGCATGCAGGAGCTTGAGCACCAGGTGCAAGAGCTGAGTCAGCAAGCTGGCTCCAACTCAGACTCAGCACGCGCCCTTGAGCTGGAGAGCGAGCGCAAGCTGGCTGAGGAGCGTATTGCTGAGCTAGAGAGCCAGCTGAATGCTGCTTTTGGTGATGCAAGTGAGTACCAAAACATGCAATTGTGGCTGTGCAGAGTTTGAGGGCTGCTGTACTTCCTCGATGTCATCCTGCCCTAAATTATGGCTCAAGAACTGGACCAGCATGATGTACATTACAGCTGTGTTTTTGCCATGCCAGGTACAAATTAGGGTGGCCAGACTAATAGTCTGGAATGCTGTTCACGACACTTTACTGCAAAGCACCCCTGCATAGTAAATGGTAATTTAGTTTGTGTACAGGCTGATAATATGGCCCTATGTTTTTGGTCTGACAGATGTGCCCACCAAACACTAGAAAGAGGTTCATATTGTTGTAACCTGAAAGCTGTTTTGTGAATGTGAGCAGCAACACTGATGTGCTGGCACAAAGCAAGACCTGTCTGCAAGCTTCAGGTGCAGCACTATCCAGTCGTCCTGACACAGACACAGCTCAGGCCCGCATTGCTGAACTGGAGGCCCAGATCGAGGCCATGATTGAGCAGATGCCTCCAGATCAGCCTCAAAGCTCAGACCGACTTGCTGAGCTTGAGTCTGAGAGGGCGTCAGCCCAGAGTCGCATTGCTGAGCTGGAGAGTCAGGTGGAAGCCATGATTGAGCAGATTGGTTCCTCAGCTGATGCAGCTGTAATTGCTTTGGAGCGAGACATCGTGCATCTGAAGAAAGAGCTGCATGATGCACAGAGGGATGGTGCATCAACTCATGCTGCCGCTGCTGAAGCTGTTGCTCTGCTGCAAGAGGCCGGCAAAGAGCGTGAGGCCTTCAGAACGCAGGTAGAGTGATGTTCACATAATGCTGAAGAAAGGGACATTTGCACACTGCTGTGGTGTCCGTTTGCGTGCTGAATGGACCATTGAATAGTTTCAGCATGGAGCTCTCTTGGGTTCTGCCAAAGATCAGCCCTGTCTTACAATGCTGCATTATGACACCGTGTGCTGAGTGATCACCCAATGCAGCATACATTTCACACTTGTCATGCACATGCACTTTGAGTTCCACAGCACCAGACCTGTTTGCCCTCGCAGTGTTGAATGTTCTGTGCAGTTCAAGAGTCAGGATGTGATGTCATTGTGAGGCCTTACTCAGCAATGAGTCATTGCATGCAGGCGGAGCATTTGACCAAGCATCTGCAGCTGGAGCAGCAGAAAGCAGAACAGGACAGAGCCAAATGGGAGCGAAGAGAGGCAGACATGCAGCATAGTCTTCAGGAGACCATGAACACATCCCAAAGGCTGCAGGACGCTAAGGATTCTGTCGAGCAGGAGCACAGCAACCTGCAGGAGCTGCATAGGCAGTTGATGGCAGAGCTGCAGCAGCGCAATGGCCAGATACCTCAGGTATGGCTAATCTAGTCTTGACCTGTTTGGGATGTGTGCGCATGGCTGTTACAACGCAGCAGGCGCATCTGTGCCTTGCTTTGTGTACCAGGTGCCTCTTGGCTGGGCAAAGACAATTGCGTTTGAGCCTCATGAGTAGTTACGGTGACAAATGAGGGCTGAAGAGCATCTGCCTCGTCATCAATCTGAGGACGTCTTGCTGCTTTGCATGTAATGCACGTGATCTGTTGTAGAAGCTGTTCCCGTCATTCTGACGTGCATGTTGTCGAGTCAAACGCAACGCGGTTATATCATTAAAGGCTTGCGTAGAGCCCAAGTCCTGCTCCTCGTTGCCTTTTCAAGTGGTTAAAGGCATGACTGTTTGGCAGCAGGCTATGATGTCTCTTGAGCCAAGCCGAAGCAAGCATTCGGACTTGGAGGGGCAGCTGGAAGCAAGCCATGCAGAGGTTGCGCATATGCAGCAGCAGATTGCTGCAACGACCGCAGCGATTGCAACTGCTCGGGGATCAGACATTAGCCAAGTGCATTACAGCGCGCCGGGAGACCCGGACTACTCTGAGGACTCACTGATCAGGTATCGAACTCTTATCTCCTTGGAATGCGCTTAGACCGTTTGTCGGCCATCATCGCGACATTGACGTCTTTCACACATCGCCATTGCAATGTGGGTTCTTTTCGCTTTTGCTTATGCGCTGACTTATCGCCGGCATGCTGTACAGGCAACTGACAGACGAGATGAATTTGGAGCTGGAGCAGCGTAGAAAGGACTTCGAGCAGCGGTCGAGGCAGCTGGAAGATCAGTCTAGGTGCGAACTGCGTCCAAATGGCAATGTGTGCATGCTGTTCCTGTTTGTCTGCATATACTTACCTATTCTCTGTTTTTCTGCAGGGAAATTGCAGAACTCAAAGTCCTGCTAGAAAGCCAGACAGAACTGAATGCAAGCTTACAGAGAGATCTGCAAGAAGGACAGCAAAAGGTTGCTGCTATCTCACAGGTAGAGTTGACACCATACCTACGTTACAAGCCCATCGCTCCTTTTACAGCCATCGCAACTTGTTTCAGATGTACTCTGCTTCACTGGACTCAGTGCTCTTCACTCATGACCAGCTTGTGTACTGCTTGTGTATTGTGCTTTCCTCTGTGGTCAATGCCAGGTATGCTGGCCTTCATGACCAGCAGTAGCAACAACCCTTTTCACTGCACACACAGGAAGAGCTGTCATCACTGAGGCAGCAAGTGGCCGAGAGCTCTGTGTTGCGCGTCCAGCTCGAGGCGGCTCAGCAGGAAGCAGCTCACAACCAGAGCAGAGCCAAGGAGCTGTATGACCAGCTGGACGCAATGTCAAGACGCCATGAGCAGGTGACCGCTGCTCTCCTGCTTGCGCATGTCATGCATGCAGTCAATCAATCAATCTCTACATTTTCTGCCTTTAGGACTCATCAGGAGAGTCAACAGACAATAATTGGGCAGTCAGCATACATCCGACATTGCTGTTGAGCATGTGATGAGCTGCATGACCACAAGAGCATGATATGTCACTAGTACATGGAGCTTGGTCTGTGCTGTATACCCTCATGCTGCATTGCAACACATCAACAGGCTCTGCTGGCATGTATGTCAGCATGCAACTCAAAGAATGCAGTGCTTTGGCTCCGTGGCACTTGCGTTATATCAAAACGTCCGACCTAAAACAGCTACTTTGCCTCTGTGAAAGCGAAAAGCTGATACTTGTGCCTTCCATACACACCCTGTTTCATCCTTTTGTGGGTCATTTAGCAAGCTGTCGTGCAGGAGTTGCAAGGGCTTGCACAACAGCTGACAGGCCTACAGCACCAGCTGGAAGACAGCACTCAGGAGGTTCAGAGGCTTGAGGAGGAAGCAGGTGCATTAGATCACAAGGCTGTGCAGCTGCAGCTTGAGCTTGACCAAGCGCAGCGCGCACACTCTGATGCCCAGCAGCAACTGCAGGTCAGTACCTAATCCATATCCCCAAGGGATCCTGCTGTTGTGGCAAGGCATCATCTGCAAATAGCCATTCCTGAATCCCTGCTCTGAGGGTCACTGTATCATGTTGCTGGATGTTGTGTACAATGTGATTGCATCCCCCATACTGTGTACAGTAAGGATGTGCTTGTCATTTACAGCTCATATATACACATGCATGTATATACAATACATCAAGAGAGAGATGTATATTTACAAGGTGTGCGCCAGTAAGCTAGCGCATACATATACATATATAACGGCACAACACAAGGTTGGGTGTAATCTCACGTTGCATCTTTGCTCCAATCTGTTATGCTGTTCTTGTGGCTACATCATTTCCCGCTGGTCACCTGCTTGCTTCATGCCTGTACTTTCCACTCATGTGACCACACCGCATTTGCCCGTCATCTGCTCATGCCCTTGGTGGTATCAATTGTTGCAATGACCCTGTCGCATCATCTTGCAGGAGAGCCAACAAGCTGCAGTGCAAGACATAGTCCAGCAAGCTGTTGCAAAGGCAGTGAGCAGCAGAGATGATGATCTGGTGACATTGCACCAGCAGCTGGATGAGAGTGAGGCACACTTCCAGGCTGAGCTGGATGAGGCCCATGCCCAGCTGCTGGCCAGTCAAGAGGTTCAGCACAAGCTTGAGCAGCAGCTCAGAGACAGCGAAGCAAAAAGGTGGGTTGCCTCCTGCTGTAGACAGAGAACTTGAGGCATTCTGCATGCCAACATCTGTCATCAAGCAGTGTTTGATGTTCCTTTATACGACTCATCAGGTGTTTGGACAGACACTCATGTGAAGAAATCACCTGCCATGTTTTCGCGTACAGCTCACACAAAATAAAGCTTAGCCGTGAAACACATACCTAGCGTGGTCATGTCAAGCACACACCTTGATTGCAAGGGAAGCAGAGGCTTGTGCAAGGGACTGCTGTGTTCTACATTCCTATTTAGGGACACAATGCTCTAACCAGACCGTTGAGTTTGACCTGTCTGATGCAAACACTGCCCTGAGACAATACAGATGCTGCTGGACAAGTACATCATGCAGCAGTATCCTGCACCAGATTGCTGATGACATGACCTACCAAGACTCCATGCAGATCCTAGACAAGTCATCACAGCTGGGCAGAAAAACATTCCTTCTGCAATGCAGGAATCAGATGCTGCTGGAGAAGCAGATCATGGAGCAGCACTTACAGGAGACTGCCGGCGACCTGGAGTTTGCAGAGAGGGAGCTCAGCAGGCGGGGGTCCCCCACTGGCACACCCCCCAGGGAGGACTCTGAAGATGGCAGCCCCAGACAGCAGACCCCAAGCCTGAGGCAGGTGTATGCTGATGACCCAGCTCAACTGAAGGAGGAGAATGAGAGAGTCATGGAGGTGATTGTTCAAAGTCATGTCTGATATGCATACTGGGTTTTTGCTGTATGCTGGCGCACTAAGTTGTTCAGCTGGATTTGGACATGTGCACCACCAACAGCCTGAAGGGGTATAGCAGACACAATGGTGATGTACCTGCTTGATGAATGCACCATGACCATGTTTGATCGGTGGTACTGATGAGTGCTTGAATGCATCAGAGTGAGTGAGTGAGTGAGTGAGTGACTGCTCACAGTTTTATGCTGCCAACTTGTGGCGCAGTGCAAGTCCTTTAACACATGCCTGCTTTGCCATAGCAAGTGATTGATGTCTGCTCATTAGTGAGCAGAGCAGCTTGCTAGCTCAGATGGGCACCTTGCCATAGCAATATTCATGTACAAGCTGCTCAATTCAAACATCATGCGCACCGGTTTCGAAGTTATAGAAGAGACTACTGAATGCTGCTTACTGTAGGAGCTGGTGATGTGTAAGATGCAGCTGGCAGAGCTGAATGAGAGTTACCTTAGCACCTGCCATGAGCTGCACAAGTCCAAGGAGAAGAACCTTGCCATTGCTGGCAAGATGACTAGGTCAGTCATATGCAAGCACTTGATGCACATGTCATTGATACCTTTTGGTGTTTAGCTGAAGTGTGTTGTTGCTTCAAGACACGGTAGCAACTGTGAGCTGCACAAATTATGCGGGCCCTGCTTGACAAGTATAACCAGCACATGATTTATTGGGACACCACTTTGCTGCTGTGCAGGCTTGAAACCATCATCTACAAGCATGCTGAGTCCGAGGCAGGCACAGCAGAAAAGCTGGTTCAGGCAAAGCACTCTCCGGCCAGGTCTGGCAAAAAATGAGCCAGGGAGCCTTCATGTGTGCAAAGAAGTTCTTTTGGACTCATGATGTGTTTGTGTATATTAAACACAGATGTATTTTTGTTTAACTTAGCAGCATACTCCAGCCATATGACATAGCACCTGTAGAGCTCATGACTGATGAGCACAGTGCTCTTGCATCTGCTTGGTGGGTCTGCGCTTGGGCTTGTCAGGCATGCACTGTTTTCAAGTCGTTTCAATACAAACGGACTGTGTTAGCAACAGTGCTTGCGAACATCAGTCATGGAAATGTCACATGCAAGCAACACATCACAATGGTACTTTACTAAATGAGACACGCTTGTGCCTCAGACCAACAATCATATCCAAAACAATATCCACTCAGTGGCAACAGTGTCATTCTCCTGCTCCCAGCGTATATGGGTATTGTAGTATGCATGTTACATGTGCACAGGGCATCACGAACCTGTGAAGATGCCCCAGCCAAACTGCACCAGTATACCGGTGCCATGGTACTGCCCCATGGCGCACACCACAATGTCATGCTGCAGCACTTTTATCTTTGCTGTGCCTGCTGCGTCTCTTCAGCATGTTCAAAAGCAGACAACAGTCTAATTTGCAAATTGTGCCACTACAATTCAGAGCCACTGAAGTGGCATGGGCAATGTCTTGCATGTAGTGTAGTTGGGCCAGCATCCCTTTTCACAAAGCTAAACTGATGGAAATACGTCCAATTACCATAAAAACACACGCAGTTGTCAGATTGCACGCATCCCAGTTAATCAATATCTGAGGGTCGTTCACATGCTAGCTTGCAGGTGCCATCTGGCCTCATGTGTCATGAGAAGGTCTCCATATTCTCATTGTAACCATTCTGCAAGCAATACAGCAGATGTCTAGCAGGTTGTAGATAGCACAGGCCAATGTACGCCTGGTCCTGAATACCCATAACCACATGATGACAGGCAAGCTAGCTTCATATATGTGATGAATCAAGCAGGTACTGCACACGTCATACAGCAACAATGATTACACAAATTGCTTAGGTACAAGTGCAGCAGCTGCAAGACCCGACCTCCTTAAAAAAGCCCTCCAACTGCTCACCCATGCCATCAAATCGCCTCTTGCACCAGTCATGCAGACCCTCAATATTGTCTGCAGCAGGGATGCTACACAAATGACAACTTGGCACATGGCAACAGACGCCGACCAGGCTTGAACACATGACCAGCCAAACAGTGCTTAAAAGCCACTGCAACGGTCTGACGCGCCAGAAGAGTACGCATGTCAAAGTACACAATTCTCATGGCACCATCAAACGCAAGCAGAGCATCGCAATTTTTCCTGTTGGTGAGCTATGCATACTGAAACAGTATACAAATAGCGTACTCTCACACAAACTGCCTTGATGCCGTCACAAGCATGCTAGGGCACGTCCAGCATGAACAGATGTACAACAGCAGACAGCACAAACAGACAACCACTCATGTCCCTGAGTGGCACATCTGAGGGAGCTCACCTTGCCATCTGTTGGCAGCATCCTTGGCTATGCCTGCAGCCTCCTCTGCAGCCACAAAGGCATCTCAGCTGCACTGAGTACTGCTATTGGCAATAATGATCAAGATACTCTACAGAAAGCCTCTGACCAACACTGACAGGGTGAGGCACTGGGAGAGTGGGGTGTCATGTTCATGCGTGATGCTCTGCATCATATTCATTGTCTGTTGACTGCTGCAGCAAGGCATGTCACTGCAAAAGGTGCGTGCTGATGCAAAAAGCATGAAATGTGTCAAGAGTGTGAGAGGAGGTATAGTTCTACATACCCATGCTCTTGATCTTGTCTGGGTCATTTTCTGCATACTGATCAAGCTGTTTCTGGATGTCATGAAGCTCCTTCTCATGCTTGGCCGTGTCTGATAGCTTTGCCACCCTGTCTGCCTGCAGAAGCGCAACCACAGGTCTCACAGCAATACAATTCTGTAAGTGCAGCAGGATAGCGAGCAGCCGCTTGTTGTGGTCATAGTATCTCTCTTGTCAACATTGCAAGCTTGCAATGTAAAGACAGAATCAATGTGCTGTGAAGCTGATTTCTGAGTATACTCACACTGTCCTCTCTGCCGGCCATAGAAGTTTCAAGCTTCTGCTGCAAGCTGTTTTGCTGCTGTTTGTTCTGCTCAGCTTGCTTCTGAAGTTTGGTCAGCACGCTCTCTTGCTACAATGCAATGCTCACCACAGGTCAGCCTGGCTGCTGAGCAGCAATAGATGCTGCTGCATGGGCAAACAGTAAGCACTGCATGTGGGCAGTTGGCAGGGGCCTCAGGAATCAACCTACCTGGACTGCTGCTTCACTTGGAAATGCCCTGCAAAATAAAATGTTTTGCCTGTTCAAGGTCTTGATGCAGTGCAGCCCACCACAAGGCACAGCAAAGCACGCAATCCATTCCGCCTTGTAATGCAGCTTGACTGTGCCGCTGGGCACCCTAACGCAGCCTTTGTGCCAGGACTTACCAGAAGAAGTTGGAGATACCAATCTTGTCTTGGTGCACCATATCGTCATCTACCAGGCTCTGCGTTGTCAGCGCAACCCAGTTGCAGAGTGCATATTTCGTGAGCTGAAGAAGAGCAGTCTGTACAGGACGTCACCTGCAGAACCTCCTTTACACTTTGCGAGATTACGCCTTTCTTGGGTGCTAGCTTCTCAATGTCCTGCAAGGTTACTTGAAGTCACTGTGCCACTGATCACTGTCTGGACATGTATAGCTGCTTGGCTACCTTCAGCTGGAACACGTCCTTGCTTTCGTGGAATATCTCTAAAACTTTTTCCCGCTTCTCTTCCAATGACAGCCCCCGTTTCTTGCTCTGCGCAGTCGACACAGATTCGCGGCATGCACGCTGGGCAACTGCTCAGTCGACGTTAAGCCCAACAACTGCATGCTTGCCTCCACGCTCTCTTGTACGAACTGGCATAAGCAGAGTTGCTCACCATACTCGAGGCTGTGACAGCGGTCTAAGCCTTTGGGCTGGCAACTAAGGATCAGGTGCAGTCACTGGCTCCTGAGGTCACGGATCGATGACACTGACCGCAAAAAGCAATGCAAAGCTCACTGTTGGCATAACGCTGCAAGGCGAGCCAACTGTGCTGCAATACCAACGAGCAGAGGCTTCTGAGAACAAGGCTTTCTGCCCACTACCGAGTGGTGCTGACCCCAGATGGGGTGTGCTGCTTGCTATCGACCCCCAGGCTTAACCATGGTCTACCCCAGGGCTGCCACCTTGCTACCAACGTCCTGGGCTCGGCAGTGCAAGGACACAGAAGCATCAGGTGTGCTGTGGACGACAAATAGATGGTTTACAGATCATGATGCTGCGCAGCAGAAGCCCAGCAGATAGGCACGCTGCTACAGAAAGATGTAATGCAACCTTTGCATGATGATCGAGAAATTATACAGTAGCTACTGACAGGT
>JAABUP010002596.1_pt1 | contig 34435 bp, 36 predicted proteins | sample 5559201 | NCBI WGS metagenome assembly JAABUP01 (sample SAMN10711887, study PRJNA513373) | rock metagenome | isolation source: Antarctica rocks | place: Antarctica
CTACCGGATGCCCTTCGTGCGCGCTGAAATCGGTACCTCGACAAGACCGATTCTCCAACACCACAGGGGCATTCCGGCTCTACGACCCGCAACTCACACCAGTCTGCGCGGTGGATCCGGGCTTAGTGGTGACCGCGTCGCCGGTGAATGCACCGCGCAATACCTGCACCGCCTCAGCCAGCCGGTTGATGCGGGCACCCGGGGAGTCCATGGTGATGCCGGAGACTTCGTAGTCCTCATCAAGCCACCCGGCGCCGAGGCCGAGCTCGACGCGTCCGTCGCTGAGCTGGTCGAGGGTTGAGATCTCCTTGGCCAGTACCGCCGGATGGCGGAAGTCGTTGTCGAGCACCAGTGTGCCCAGCCTGATGGTGGAGGTGACCTGGGCGGCGGCGCTGAGGGCAACTAGTGGGGCCAGCGGTGTCCGGATGAAGTGATCGCTCACCTGCAGTGTGCTGAAACCGCGCTCCTCGGTTTGCCGTGCTTGATCCAGCCACTCCTGCCTCGATCGGGTTGGCGTCATCGCCAGGCAGCCGAAACGCAATCCGTGACTCACCGGGCGCCCTGCGCGTCGAGCACGCCACCCAGCCGTGCGCGCCACACGCCGACATCGACGTAGTCGCGGACCTCCGCCAGTAGTCCGGTCTTCGCATCGACCCGGTAGATCCCCATGCACTCGATTGCGTACACCTGACCGTCGATGCGGAATCGGTCCACCCGCTCGGCGATCGCCAGGTCTGCAGTTTGGACCTCAGTGATGATCTGCCACTCGATGTCGGTCGACCGGCTGATGATCGGGGCGAACATCGCGCGGATACCGTCCCGGCCCCGAGCCGGCTCGTGCGGGACGTTGCCGTAACTCGCATCGGTCGTGAAGCATCCAGCAACGGCGTCCAGGTCTCCCGACTCGACCGCGTCGAAGAACGAGTGCATCGCGCGGTGGGCGGTGCCCATGCCCGTCATGCGCCGAACACGACCGGGTAGCGAGCGAAATTGTCGCGCTGCGAAGTAGGGTCGAGCAGCGGAGGGTCTTCCGGATCGGGGCGCGCAGCGTTGCGCAGCAGCGCCTGAAGCATGAGGGTCACGGTGCCGAACACCGGTTCGTGGTCGTCGCCGTGCTCGGCGGACGGCGGCACCCCGCCATCGAGCTCCATGCCAATGCAGGCGTGCGTGCCGCCACCGAAGGAGTGCCCCCACGGCGCGGCCCCCTCGGGCAGCAAGCGGTCGGGGTCGAAGACACCCGCGTTCGGCCCCCAGACGGATTCATCGGTGTTGGCTGCGGTCAGGTCGAACTCGACGAGCGACCCCTCGGGCAGGATGCGGCCGCTCTTGAGCTCGATGTCGGCCATCGCCCGCCGCCAGGCGACCGGTGAAGCCGGATGCAGGCGCAAGGTCTCGTGCACGCACCGTTGCAGGAACAACGGATCGCTCGCCCGGGCGGCGAAGTCTGCGTCGGCCAGGCCGAGAAACACTTGGTGCGCCGCGTGGGTGAAGAGGTTCGCGGTGCTGTGCGAGCCGGCCTGCAGGTAGAAGGCGACCTCGCGGCGGATGACGTCACGGTCGATGCCGAGTTCGTCCTGGTGGCGCACCACGGCCATCAGCACGTCACGCGGTAAGTCGGGCTCGTCGATCCGCCCAGCGGCGAGCTCATCGAGCAGGGCCCGCCTCCGCTGCAGAGACGGTTCGAGAAAGATCGAGTCAAACTGCCGCATCGCCTCCTCGACCTCGGCGTTCACCTCGCCGCGGTCGCGGGTCGAGTGGACTACCGTGGCGCCGGTGCTGAAGACGTGGGCAAAGTGTTCGAGGGCGTCGCTCGCCTCCTCCGTCTGTGGCGGGTCGATGCCGGCGACCATCCCGGTCAGATACATGATCGTGCGCCGCCCGAGCCTGGCCAGGTCGGCCCGTCCGGCGGCGAGCGGGCCGGCGAAGCTGTGCTCGATGGTGCCGGGAACCAAATTGAGCTCCCACCAGCGGAAAGTGCCGCGCCGGAACAACCGGTTCTCAACGCGACGGCGCAGCTTGTGCTCGTCACCGTGCAGGGTGATCAACGAGCCAGCCATCACCACGGCACCGGCGTCGTAGAGTGCCTGCTTGAGGTCACGCTGGCGCAGACCCTCGCGGACATCGGCGTAGGAGGTCAGCACCACGGGTTCGGCCGGATCAACTGGGGCCTCGACAGACATCTTGAACTCCTATCTGGTTGTGACACCATACCGGCGCTATCCATCTAACTACGCATGATCGTGGAGTTCTAGGGTCACGCCCATACCAGTGCCTGGGTCGGGTCGGCCATCATCGATGCGACGTCGGCCAGGAAGCGGGATCCCTGGGCGCCATCGATGAGCCGATGGTCGAAGGAGAGTCCGAGGGTGGTGACCTGACGGACCGCAAGCTGGCCGTCGACCGCCCAGGGCCGCTCGGTCACGGCGCCGAGGCAGACGATCGCCGATTCCCCCGGGGCCAGGATGGGTGTCCCGGAATCCACGCCGAAGACGCCGATGTTGGTGATTGTCATGGTGCCGCCCGTCATCTGTTCAGCGGTGGCGCGGCCTGTGCGGGCCGCATCCACCGCGTCGGCGATGGCTCGGGCGAGATCGGGCAAGCCGAGCCGGTCGGCGTCCTTGACGTTCGGTACCAGCAGGCCGCGGTTGGTCGCGCTGGCGATGCCGAGGTTGACGTAGTGCTTGACGACGATCTCTTGGGCGGTGTCGTCCCAGTAGCTGTTGATTTCGGGGGTGCGTCGGGCCGCGAGGCACATCGCCCGGGCCAGTAGGGTCATCGGCGACAATCGCAGTTCCGCGAACTCGCGCTGACCGCGTAGCCGCTTCAGCAGCCGTGCCGACTCGCTGACATCGACCGTGACGAACTCGGTGACATGCGGCGCCGTGAACGCGCTCGCAACCATCGCCTCTGCGGTGGCCCGCCGGACGCCCCGGATCGGTGATCGCGTCTCCCGAGGGCCTGGTGGCTGGGGCGGTCGATCCGCGGCTCTTGCCCGGTCTGCGCCATCCGGTGCGGCAGCCAACGAGGTGGCGGCGGCGTGCACGTCGGCGCGGGTGATTAAGCCGCCGGGTCCGGTGCCGCCGATACGGTCGAGGTCGACGCCTAGGTCGCGAGCCAGCTTGCGCACGGGGGGTTTGGCCAGCGCACGCTGCGGCTGCGGCGTCTGTCTGGGCGTCGGCTCTGGCTGCGCCCCCGGTGCGGCGAGCGGCACCGCGCCGGAGGGTGGGTCGTTGGGCGGAGACATTCCAGTGGCGTGGGTGCGGCCGTAGGAGCGGGGGGCCCGGGTACGGCGGCGATCGTCCTCGGCTCGGGGGCCCGATCCGACCAGGACCTCGGTGCGGGCGGCTCGGGCCGGGGCGACCGATTGCGCCGCCGTGTCTGGGTGGCCGGGCTCCGAACCGGAGTCGCCGATGCGGATGATCACAGAACCGACCCGAGTGGCTTGTCCGGCCGGCACTACCAACTCGCGGACAACACCAGCGAAGGGGCTGGGCAACTCCACCAAGGACTTTGCGGTCTCGATCTCCACGAGCACCTGGTTGATCTGCACTGCGTCGCCGACCGCGACCCGCCAGGCGACGATCTCGGCCTCGTCCAAGCCCTCGCCGACGTCGGGTAGCCGGAACTCTTGCAGGGCTGTCATCGCAGGCATCTCAAAAGCCCATCGCGCGCTCGACCGCGTCGAGCACCCGCTCGGCGTCGGGGAGGTAGTCGTCCTCGATCCGGCTCGGCGGATAGGGGGTGTCGTAGCCGGTCACCCGTTGCACCGGGGCCTCGAGGTGGTAGAAGCAGCTCTCGGTGAGTCGCTGCCCGATCTCGCTTCCGAGGCCGCCGGTCAGCGGTGCCTCGTGCACGACCACCGCGCGTCCGGTCTTGCGGACCGAGGTCGCCAGCGTTGCGAAGTCGACCGGGCTCAACGACCGCAAATCCACGACCTCCAGTTCGATCCCGTCTGCTGCGGCGAGCGACGCGGCCTCCAGGCACGTCGATGCTGTCGGGCCGTAGCCGATCAGGGTGCAAACCGTGCCCTGCCGGCGGACGATGGCCGACTCGAGCGCAGGCCGGTCGGTCAGCGACCCGGATGGGTCGAGCTCACCCTTCTGCCAGTACCGCCGCTTCGGCTCCAGGAAGACGACGGGATCGTCACTGGCCACCGCTTGCTGGATCATCCAGTACGCATCGTCCGGCGTCGCGCAGGTCACCACCCGGAGACCGGGGGTGGCCGCGAAATAGGGCTCGGGCGACTCGCTGTGATGCTCGACCGAACCGATCCCGCCGCCGTAGGGCATCCGGATCGTGACGGGCATCGGCAGCGCCCCGGCTGAGCGATAGCGCATCCGGGCCAGTTGAGCGACGATCTGGTCGAACGCCGGATAGACGAACCCGTCGAACTGAATTTCGACCACCGGACGGTAGCCATACATCGCCAGGCCGATGGCCGTGCCCACGATGGCGGACTCGGCCAGGGGGGTGTCCAGCACGCGCTCGTCACCGAAGTCCTTCTGCAGTCCCTGGGTTACCCGAAAGACGCCGCCGAGCTTGCCGATGTCCTCGCCCATCAGCAGCACATCGGCGTCAGCCTCAAGAGCACGGCGCAGGCCCTGGTTGATGGCTTGCGCGATAGCCGCATCGGCCATTCAGCTCACCTCCGCCGTGAGGATGTCCGCCAGCTCGGCGCGTTGTTGCTGCAGTGCGGCCGTCGGTGCCGCGTAGACGTGGTCGAACATGGACAGCGGTTGGGGGTCGGGTAATTCGCCGCAGCCGCCGCGAATCCGGTCGGCAAGCTCGGTGGCATTGGTCTCTAACTTGGCTTCGGCTTCGTCGTCCAGGACGCCTTCAGCGCGCAGGTGCACTCGCATGCGATCGAGCGGGTCGCGACCGCGCCAGAGGTCCACCTCGGCCGGGTCGCGGTATTTGGTGGGGTCGTCGGAGGTGGTGTGCGCCCCCATCCGGTAGGTGACTGCTTCGATCAGGGTGGGACCCTGTCCTGATCGGGCCCGCTCTAGGGCGGCCGTCGTCACCGCGTGACAGGCGATGACATCGTTGCCGTCGACGCGGACCCCGGGCAGGCCGAAGCCGTCGGCTCGTCGTGCCAGTGGTATCCGACTCTGCAGGGCGAGCGGCTCGGAAATTGCCCAATGGTTGTTCTGGCAGAAGAACACCACCGGTGCCTGGTAGCTGGCGGCGAATACGAACGCCTCGTTGACGTCACCCTGGCTCATCGCACCGTCACCGAAGTAGGCGATGACCGCTTGGTCTCGGCCCGGCTCCCCGGTGCCCACCCTGCCGGCTCGGCGCGCCCCCATTGCGTATCCGGTGGCATGCAATGCATGGGCACCGATGATCACCTGGTAGCCATACATCCCGTGGTGCCGGACATCCCATGCCTGATGCATCGTCCCACGCCAGAAGCGCAGCATGTCGACCGGATCGACTCCGCGGCACCACGCCACGCCGTGCTCGCGGTAGGACGAGAAGGCGAAGTCCTGGGCTTGCAGCGCCCGGCCGGAGCCGATCTGTGCGGCTTCCTGACCCAGCAGCGGGGGCCACAGGCTGAGTTCCCCTTGGCGCTGCAGGGCAGTTGCCTGCTCATCGAGGCGGCGCACCAAGACCATGTCGCGGTAGAGCGCGAGGCGACCGTCACGGTCGAGCAGACTGCGGTATTCCGAGTTCTCAACGCGGGAACCGCTCGCGCTCAGCAGTGTCACGACCGAATCCATCTGGCCCCTCACCTCGCAATCCGGAGTAGCGCATTGACAACTTCGATAGTGGTTGTGACGCTAGTTACGCCCCCTGGGGTGGTCAAGGGAACCCATGTCAAGTGGACCATTGGCTCAATTGAGGGCCACTCGTACCCGAACTGCATGGAGGTTCGACCGTGTCGCTGGATCAGATCGACTGTGCGGTGCTCAACCAGTTGCTGAGCCGCCCGCGGGCGGCGGTCCGCGACTACGCTCGGACGCTGTGCCTCGCGCGCGGCACCGTGCAGGCGCGACTGAACCACCTTGAGCGCGACGGGATCATCCGCGGTTTCGCGCCGACTCTTGACCACGTCGCTCTGGGCTTCCCGGTCCTTGCCTTCGTGCACGTCAACCTGCACCAGGGACAGCTCGGGGCTGTCATCCGCGACCTCGGTCAGCTGCCTCAGGTCGTCGAGGCGTACTCGACGACCGGGGACGCCGACATCTTCTGCCGTCTCGTTGCCCGCGACCACGCCGATCTCGAGGTAATGATCCAAGCAATTCTCGAGATTTCCGGTGTCGTCAGAACGCGGTCCGAGATTGCCCTCAGCGAGCGGATCCGGCGACGAGACCTGAGCCTGCTGAGCGTGATTACCCGCCGCGCGCCGGCCAGTCCGCGAGGTAGTCCGGCCGGGGAAGACCGTTCGCTCCTCGCTTTCGACGCCGCTAGTCGTTAGGCTACTAACCGCCGAGTGTGTAGGCCTGAGCGAAGGGGAACACCATGTCCGAGAGCCTTCTGATCACCGGTGGCAGCTTGATCGACGGAACGGGCGCCGTACCGCGCGGCGACGAAGCTGTGCTCCTGCGAGCAGGCACCATCACCGCACTGGGCCAGGCTGCGGTTGACGACGCAGAGGTCAACGGAGTCGACGAGCGCATCGATGCCACCGGCAAGACCGTGATGCCCGGCCTCATCGACGCGCACACCCATCTGAGCTTCGGCGAACCCACCGGCAACGATGAACTGTTCTTCCACCGGACCGAGGCCTACAGTTCGATGCTCTCGGCCTACAACGCACGCAAAGTCCTGCGGGCCGGCGTCACCAGCGTGTTCGACGCCGACTGCCTCTGGAACATTGCCGTGGAGATGCGGGACGCCATTGAGGCGGGCATCGTCGAGGGCCCGCGCATGAGGGCCGGCGGTCAGGCGTTAATGACCTCCCTCGGTGGCACTGCCGGTCGTCTTATCCGTGACGAGGGCACCACCGGCTACGCCACGGTCGTGCACAACACGGATGGGATGGTCAAGGAGATCCGGCGCCAGATCAAATACGGTGTGGACTGGATCAAGATCATGGTGACCGGCCTCATTCCCAGCATGAAAGGACCCGAGGTCAAAGTATGGTCCTTCGATGAGATGAAAACCGTGTGCGACACCGCGCACGAGCTGAACACCAAGGTGGTCGCGCACTGCCGCAACGCCGCCAGCACCCGCGAGGCTGCCCGTGCCGGCGTCGACCTCATCTATCACTCCTCCTACATGGACGACGAGGCCCTGGAGGCCGTCCTCGAGGCCGGCACCGCGCTGTGCCCAACGTTCACGCTGCTGGGAAACCTCGCTGACTACGGCGCGAAGATCGGGTCCGCACCCGAGCTTCTCGAGGTGTTCCGCGCCGAGCTCACGACCACCGCGGCGATGCTCACCAAGGCACACGCGGCGGGCGTCAAGATCCTCACCGGCTCCGAGACCGGCTTTGCTGTGACCCCGGTCGGTGAATGGCACGCCCGCGAGCTGGAGATGCTCGTCGAGTACGTCGGCATGAGCCCGCTCGAGTCGATCACCTGCGCCACGGCCAACGGCGCATTCGCGATGCGCCTGGAAGGGGAAATCGGCACACTCCAGGCCGGTCGCCTCGCCGACGTGCTCATCATCGACGGCAACCCCTTGGCTGACATCCGGATTCTGCAGGACAAGACGAAGATCTCCGAGGTGATCAGCCGGGGCCGCCGCGTCGACCTGCTGACTCCGATCCCCGAACGTAAAGTGACCGCCAGCGAGCAGGTCCGCTTCCTCGCCTCCTGCCCGCTGACCCGATCGCTCGCGCTCACCGAGGACGACCTGGAGCGGCTGTCGCACGTCTGACCGACCGCCGGCACCGCTGCCCCGCAAGCCATCGGTGGAGCCTGACGGTGCTAGAGCAGCCCCTGATCGAGGCCACCGTCGATCGGCACCGCCGCACCGGTGATGTAGCGCGCCTGCTCCGAGCAGAGAAACGCCACAATTGCCCCGAAGTCGGCGGGCTGTCCCAGCGTTCGGGCGGGAATCTGCGCGACTTGGTCGGCCAGATCCCTCTGATACACCGCGGTCACCCGCTCCGTCTCGTGCAGGCCCGGCTGTACCGAATTCACCGTCACTCCGTGCTGGGCGACCTCACGGGCGAGCGTCTTGAGGAAGCCGGTCGCACCCGCCCGCGCGGTGTTGGACAGAATCAGGTTGGGGATGGGTTGGCGGACCGCGATCGAGGTGATCGCGACGACTCGACCCCAGCCCTGCGCCTGCATCTGCGGCACCGCGGCGTAGCACATTCGCACCACGGACAGCAGGTTTAGCTCGAGCGCCGTCTGGTACCCGGACGGAACCGATTCCGCGAACGTGCCCGGTCGCGGACCCGGCCCGTTCGTCACCAAGATATCCAGGCCGCCCAACCGGTCGCGCGCATCGACGACGAAGCGCTCACACTCGTCGGGGCTCGACAGGTCGACCGCGAGCCCCACGGCGTCGCCGCCAAGCTTGGTTACCGTGGCTTCAACCTCCCGCTCGTCGAGCGCGCAGATCGCTACCTGGGCGCCTTCCGCCGCCAGTGCGGCGGCGCAGGCGAAGCCGAGTCCGGTGCTCGAGGCAGCGACCGCGGCCCGCTTGCCGTGCAGGTTGAGATCCATGGGGTGTGTCCGTCCTCTCGGGGGGCGTGTTTGGTGGTGTCAGACGCGGTTGCTGGCCAGCTCGCGGAGGTCGATGCCGGGATCGGCCAGCACGGCACCGGAACACGCCACGCGGGACCTGATGAGGCCGGCCGCCCGGCGCAATTCGCGGGCGCGTCCGATCCCACTGGCGGCAACCACGCGCCCGCCTCGAAGGTGAAAAGCGAGGAAGTCCAGCTCCTCGAGGTCACCCCGGATGACCGTGTCGGCGCTGCCGTCCGGCCAGCCGAGGACCTGCAGCTGGGCGTCGTACTGATCCGACCAGAACCACGGGACGTCGTCGGCGTGACCCTGCGCGGTGCCGGCGATGACCTGCGCCACCCGCCGTCCCTGGCGGTCCGCCGCCTGCCAGTGTTCCACGCGGGCACACCGGTTCAGGTGCGGGATGAACGGCTCGGCCACGTCACCGACCGCGTAGATGCCGGGCACCGCGGACGCCCCGTTCGCGTCGACGATGATGCCGCTCGCGCAGGGCAGCTTCGCGTCGGAGGCGATTCTGGTACTGGGTGCGGCGCCGACACCGGCCACGATCACGTCACAGTCGATCGACGTGCCTGAGTCCAGCTCGACGCGCGGCCGTGCCCGATTCCCCGCGACGGCACGGACCTGATGGCCGAGCAGCAAGGTGACCCCGTGCGCACGGTGCAGCGCGGCGAGGCGCGCACCCACCACGTCGCCGACGATTCGCCGCAGCGGGGCCGATTCGGGTGCGATGGCGATGACTTCGAGGCCACCGGTGACCAGGGTCGCGCATACTTCTGCCCCGATCAGTCCGAGGCCGCCGACCACGACCCGCCCGCCAGCGGTGGCGTGGGCGGCCAGCCGCTGTGCGTCCTCGACCGTGCGCAGCACATGGACACGATCCGGCTCGGCGCCCGGGCAGGGCAACGCCCTTGCCCGGGATCCCGTGGCGAGAACGAGGTTCGCATAGACCAGTTCCGCACCGTTGGCCAGGCGCACGGTGCGCGTCGCCGGGTCGACGCCGACCGCCGGGCGATCGAGCATCAGCTCGATGCCCGCGGTCTCATACGCGGTACGCGGTGCGACGAGCAGATCGGTGAAGCCCCGTCGGCCGGCCAGGTACGCCTTGGACAGCGGGGGGCGCTCGTAGGGCAGGTGGGTCTCATCACCGACCAGGGTCACCTCACCGGCGTAGCCCTGGGCGCGCAGTTCGAGTGCGCATCGGGCGCCTGCCAGGCCGGCGCCGATCACGACGGTGCGCTCCGCCACGGTCACGGGAGGTCGGTCTGTACCGCGGCCCGCGCCGCGAGGTGGGGTTTGATGGAGGTCTCGATGACGGCGATATGTCGCGGATCGTTGGCGTAGCTGCGGTAGTCCTCGCGGGTCGCGAAGTCCACGACGACGACCGCGTCGTAGTTGCCGGCACTCACGCCCGCGTCGGCGCCGACCGAGAGCCTGCCGAGATCGGCGACGTCATCACCAAATGCTCGTAGCGCTTGGACGGCCGCAGCGCGATCGCTGGCCGTCGTCTCATCGGTCCACTGGAACATCACGACGTGCCGAAACATCACCCCCCCTCAGTCCAGGTCGATCGGCTGGTCACCGTCGAACACGCTGATCGCCCCCGATGGGCACGCGCGGCCGATCGCAATGAGCCGTTCGCGGTCGAGGCCTTGAGCCCCGTCGATGGCGTGCGCGATCTCGTCGTCGTCGAAGACAAAGCTCTCCGGCGCATCCGCCACGCATTTGCCCGAACTGATGCAGGTGTTCTCGTCGACTTCGGCTCGTAGGACCATCACGGCACCTCCATGTTTCGCAGGGAAGGACTTCGTTCGGGCAATCTTTCAGTCAGGCGTTCACGGACCGATCAGCACCGGGTAGGCGGACCAATAGGGTCGGGCCGTCGTGGTGTCCGCCTGCGGTGGATGCGCGGGGTCACGGCGCACCCCGGCCAGGAACATGCGCTGCACTGCGACCGGGACCAGACCGAACAGGTGGCGGGCACCAGGGTCCTCCTCCCCCGCCGACACAACACCGGCGGCGAGGTCTTGCCCGATGCAAACGTGCATTCCGGCGGCGAAGCTGAGCCCGAAGGGCGCCACACCGTCGGGGGTGGTGCGGGTGGGGTCGAACAGGGCGGCGTTGTCGCCGAAAACGGCGTGGTCGCGGTTCACGGCGGCCAGATCGATGACGACCTGGTCGCCATCGACGATTGTCGTGCCCGAGCGCAGGGTGATGTCGGCGAGCGCGCGACGAACTCCGACCGGGCTGGACGGGTTCAGGCGGATCGTTTCGTGTACACAGCGCTGCATGAACAGCCGGTCCTCCACGAGACGTTGGCGGTCATCGGGGTGCTCCTCGATCCAGTCCAACGCATGGTCGATGGTGCGCACGAACGCTGTCGCACTCGTGTGGGCACCGGCGAGCAGGAAGAACGCGATCTCGCGGGTCAGCGTCGCCTCGTCCAACTCGAGATCGTCGGTGTGCTCCAGTAGGGCGGTAAGGATATCGCGGGGCACCGCAGACTCTTCGAGCTCTCCCGCGGCCACCCGCCTGGCCAGCTCCCGGCGACGCGCGATCGAGGGATCGAGGAACTCGCCCTGCCAGCGGCGTAGCTGCTCGGAGATGAGCGCCGACCGCTCGGCCTTGTTCTGCGTGGAATGGGCGAGGGTCGCGCCTTCGATGAAGTACCGAACGTACTCGTGCAGCCGCGCAGTCTCCGCCGCATCACCGCGGGGTCGGTCGACCCCGGCGGTCACCGCGGCGAGGTTGAGCATCAGCTCATGACCGAAGTGCACGAGGTCGGTGTGACCGTGGGCCAGATGCGGCTGCAGGGTTTGCTCGACAATGTCGGGGAACAAGTCGCGCTCGTAGTGGTCGAACGTGTCCCTCCGGAAGGTCTTGTTCTCGACCCGCCGGCGGCGCTTGTGCTCCTCGCCGTGCAGGTTGACAAGCACACCGTCCATGACGACGGCACCGGCGTCGTAGAGCCCTTGGCGCAGATCCTTCTGTCGATAGACCTCACGCGCATCGCTGAAGGTGTCGATCACTACCTCGGCCATCTCAATACTCCTTAACAGGCAGACCATCCACCGTCCACCGCCAGCGTGACGCCGGTGATGTAGGAGGCTTCGTCGGAGAGCAGGAACGCGATCGCCGAGGCGATCTCAGTGGGTTCGCCGTTGCGGCGCATGGGGACGCGCCCCATCAGCCACGCCAGCTGTGCGGGGTCGTCAAAGCGATCGGCGGTCATGGGGGTACGGATGATTCCGGGCGCGATCGCATTGACCCGAGTACCGCTGGGCGCGAGCTCGACGGCAGCGGCCCGGGTGAGGCCGGCCACGGCGGCCTTCGCCGCGACGTAATGAGGCTGACCGGAGACCGCGTGCGTGGCGGTGACGGAGGCCATGCTGACCACCGCACCGGGCCGCCCTTCGGCCTCCCACCGTCGGGCCACCTCCCGAATACCGATGAACCCGCCCCGCACATGGACAGCGAGCATCCGGTCGAACTGGTCGACGGTCATCTTGGTAAGAGGGTTGCGGTCACGAATTCCGGCGCAGTTGACCAACGCATCCAGCGGCCACACCTGATCGATGACCGACTGCCACCCGGCCTCGTCGGTCGCATCGAGGTGATGGCCACCCTCCAGTGGCTGGATGTCAGCGATCTCAACCTCCCAGCCGCGCTCGCCGAGGTAGCGGGCCGTCGTCTCGCCGATTCCCGATCCACCGCCGCTGATGAGTACCCGTCTCACGCCATTCCTCCACTCTCCGGGAGCCGCATGCGCTGTCCGTTCACTTGACGGCCTCCTCGGCGGCGATCTGGCCGAAGCACATCGCTTCGGTCAGATTGCTGCCGTCGGCGGGGTAACGCAGCCCGACCGGCTGGCCGAGCTCGCCTGCCGCGAAGAGGCCGGCGATCGGCTCGCCGAATACGTCGAGGACGCGGGCGTGCTCATCGCGCCGTGGGCCGCCGCTGGTGTTCGATCCGCCGGGCCAGAGCGGGACACAGTAGTAGGGCGGCTCGTCTAAGGGGATAAGGCTTGGGCCGGGACGTCCGAGCGGATCAAACCCAGCCTCGCACGTGGCGTTGTAGCCGCGCACCGATCGCGCGGCCGCCTCCGGATCAGCGATGCCGGCCGCGCGTGCAGCCTCTTCGATGGTGTCACCGCCGTGGATCCAGCCCGCCGCGATCTCCTTAGAATTGTCGGGGCTCCATTCATAGAGCCCGACCGCGCAGGCGCCGAGGTGTGGATGGGTGAGCGGCCCCGCCCGGCGGCGCCGTTCGTCGAAGAACCAATAGCACGGGACTCGGGGGTATTCACCGCGGTGATGATCGAACGTGAGTAGTTCGTAGTAGAAGCCATGCAGCAATTCCGCCTGCGGAGTCTCGTCGGCGAAGCGTCGGCCGTAGCGATCGGTGATCAGGTAACCTGGCGGTGCGATGTTGATGATGAAGCCCATGGGTGTGCCACCGGGCAGGTCAAAGCGGGCGATGGCCCTGCCGATCATCTGGTTCATGTGCCACAAGTCGGCGCCGACGTCCTGGGCCATGCGTATTCCGTCGCCAGTATTGCCGGGATTGCCGTAGAAGTGGACCGGAAAGACGCGCAGATAGTCCTGCTTCATCGCCTCGTCGAATTCAAATCCGCCGCAGGTGAGCACGACCGCACCGGCGGTGATCCGCTCGCCCGAGACAAGTTCGACCCCATCGACCCGCCCGTCGGCCGCCCGGGTGAGGCGCCGGACGACGGCCTCCCACCGGACCTCGACGTCGTGGCGACGGGCAGCGGCGGTGAGTGCGTCATACACCGCCCGGCCGGCTCCGGAGGAGGTGTCCAGGCGCGCGTCGGAGCCGCCTGGTTGGAGGACTGTGACCGCCTCCGCGCCGTCGAGATCGCGCTGCTCCGCGCCGCCGATCGCTGAAAGTTCCAACTCCGGGGCGAGCTCCTCCAGCCAGTCGCGCATCTCGACGGCGCGGCGCGCCCACGCTGCCGAAACTGCGCCCGGAATCATTCCGCCAGCGCACAAATCCAGGTAGCGCGCCCCGGCGTCGGCGTCGGTCATGCCCATGATCAGCCCGCCAGACATGCGCGTGCTGGGGGTGTGGGCGGCGACCGCCTGCTTCTCGAGCACCAGCACGGAGGCGCCGAGCCTGCGGGCGGTGATTGCCGCCGACGCACCCGCCGCTCCGAAGCCCACAACGAGGACCTGCACCGGGCCGGTCGGGTCCGGCGAATCCTGCTGGTCGGCCATGACGCTCCTCATCGGCTCGACGGAACCTGGCGGGCATGACGGCGCTATAGATCTAGCGACGCTTGTGGATGTTAGGCCGAAAGAGCCGGGAGGTCCATCGATTCGACGCGACCAGAGGGCCTGCAACCGTCGGGTCGCCGCCGAACTCACCCGACCGCCCATCGGCAGGCGCCCCGGTGCCCGCCGGTATATGCGGGTCGCGGGCCAGTTCTGTGTGAGTCACGCGAAGCGCACCGGGTATCGGGAGAAGTTCTGCCGAACGGTGTGGGCGTCTCGTGTGGGCGGATGGTCCGGGTCGGGGCGGGCGCCGTGATCGAGCAGAGCACGGAGCATGAGCGTCACGGTACCGAAGACATGCTCGTGGTCGGGGGCTGATTCAGGGGGCGGTATGACGCCGCCATCGAGCTCCATCCCGATGCAAGCGTGCGTGCCGCCGCCGAAGGAGTGTCCCCACGGAACCGCGTTGACCGGCACCACGCGGTCGGGGTTGAACTGTGCGGCGTCCGACCCGAACGTAGTAATGTCGGAGTTCGCCTTGTCTAGGTCGAACTCGACATAGGCGCCTGCGGGCAATACCCGGCCGCTGCTCAACGTGATATCCGACAGCGCGCGCCTGCCCGCAACCGGCGAGGCAGGGTGCAGCCGCAGCGCCTCATGGACGCAACGCTGGAGGAACGTCTGATCGGCGAGGCGGGCAGCGAAACCTTCATCATGCATGCCGGTAAAGATGCGGTGCGCTGCGTGGGCAAACAGATTCGCCGTGCTGTGTGAGCCCGCTTGCAAGTAGAACGCGATCTCTCGCCGGATGGCATCCCGATCCATGCCGAGTTCGTCCCGGGAGCGCAGCGTCGCCATCAGCACGTCGCGCGGCAGTTCATCCTCGTCGAGCTCGCCCGCAATGACGGCGTCCAACAGCGCCTGCCGACGCCGCACGGAGGGTTCGAGAAAGAGGGTGTCAAAGGCGGACATCGACTTCTCCACCTCGGCGTTGACCTCGGCCGGATCGCGGGTGGAGTGCACCAGCGTCGCGCCCTCGCTGAAGGTCACCGCGAATTTCTCCAGAGCATCCGCGTCTTCGAGCGTCGCGGGAAGGTCGACACCGGCGACCAGCGCGGTGAGGTACATCGTGGTGCGGTGACCGAGCCGGATCAGATCCGCCCGCCCTTCGGCCAGGAACGGTGCCAGGCTCTCGGCCACGATCGAGGGCACAAGGTTCATCTCCCACCAACGGAAAGTGCCTCGCCGGAACAGCCGGTTCTCGACACGGCGCCGCAGCCTGTGGTCGTCGCCGTGCAACGTCATGATCGTTCCAGCCATGACCACGGCACCCGCATCGTATTGCGCCTGGGCTAAGTCGCGCTGACGAAACGCCTCCCGCACCTCCCGATAGGACGTGAGGATGATCCGGGTATCGGTGCCACTGGGCATTCTTCGACCTCTCCCTCCGCAGTCGGCGTTACCCTTCTAACGTCGCTAGACGAAACGTTAGGCCCTGCGTGTTGCGGTGTCCATCCGTCGGATGGAACTGAGTACACCGCCGCCTATCTATTCAACTTCCGAGCACGTTGACTCCGCCCCCTTTCGCGACGTAGGTTCGCGCAAAAGGTGCCCCGAGAGGACGAAGCGAAGGTGTGCGGATGGCCAGACTGTGCGCAGTGGCACCAGCCAACTTCGATCCGGCTCTGCGTGCTGCGCTGGGTCCGGCCGCGGATGACGATCCGCAAGCCCTCGGGCTCATGAGAGTGCTTGCCCAGCGCAGCGACCTCGCGCTGGTGTTCTCGCAATTCCGCGAGCAACTCGAGGCGGCGGCCACGCTGCCGCCCCGGCTGGTCGAGTTGGTCCGCCTTCGGGTGGCCTACCACAACCAGTGCCGCAGTTGCATGGCGTTGCGCTCCGCGAGTGGTGTCACCGCAGGCGTCACCGAGGATCTGGTCTGCTCCCTTGAACGACCCGAGGAGGCCGAGGATCTGACCGATCCTGAGAAGGCGGCGCTGCACTACGCCGACCTGCTGGCCACCGACCACCTCGCTGTTGACGACGCCGTGTTCGACCGGCTCCGTCAGTACTTCGACGAACCGGAGATCGTGGAACTGGGTGTACATCTGGCGACATTCATCGGTTTCGGGCGGTTGTCGGCCACCTGGGACATCGTCGATGACCTGCCCGATCGGTTCCACCGCCGTAGCCAACCGGCTACCCCATGGGGCCTTGAAGCGGATGTCGCCGTGGCCCATTTCCGCTGACCTCAGCCATGCCATCCGACGAGCCGTCAACGGACAGATTGTCGCGCTACTTCTCTCCGTGTTCGGAACCCACAGCCGTGGCCAAGACCCCCGCGAGCGGCGGGAGACCAATCCGGCGGTGGATCAGCAGGAAACAGGCGACGCTAGCTAGCAACGCTGCGACGCACATGCTCCACGACAGGTCGTAGGCTCCCGTCAGGTCGGCGGCCGCGCCGAAGGCAAACGGGGAGACAAGCGCACCCAGGAAATAGCCCGTCGACATGAGACCGATTGCCCGGCCCACAGCCCAGGGCATCCGGTCGATGACCACCGCATGGATGGTGCTTGCTCCCGCAAGGTTACCCATGAGCCCGAGCACAGCGCCCAGCACGACGAGAGTCAGCGACGCACCCGGGTTCCACCACAACAGGGCGACACCGAACACAGCGACACCAGCCAGACCGGCTGCGAGGAGCGCGCGACGCTGCGGACCGACGCGGTCTGACAGCCTCGAGATGAGAATCATGCTGACGATCCCGGTGCCGGTGCCGGTGCCGGTCGCCGAGACCACACCCGCCATGTTCGCCGACAGGCCGCCGTCGGTGAGCCGAGAGCACCAACCAGGACAACAGGGGCTGAGACCCGCCGATGAACAGAAAGGCCGCCACGGGCAGCAGGACGAACCCACGTGGCAGGGGTCGAGCCGCGGGCCTCGCGGCGTGCGTCCCAGGATTCATCAGGGCGCCGCCACCGGAAGGGAGTACGACTATGCCGGCCAACGCCGTCAGCGCGGCCAACAACGCGAGTGCTGCAGCCACACCATGCCACCCCGCGAGCGCGCCGGCCGGCGGACCCCCGAGCGCCAGCACGGTGGCCATCAGCGGGACACCCGCGGTCTTGACGGTCAGGTCCTGCCCTGCCCGGCTGGGGGGCGCTGCCACCGCGACCGCCATGCTAGTGCCGGCATTGGCGAAGGCGTACCCAGCTCCAGAGAGCACCGCAGCCACCACCAGCATCGCGAAGGATCTGCCCGCGACCGCGGCGAGGAGACAGGCGGCCACCAGAGCCTGGTCCAAGACGATGCACCGTCGAGCACCCAGCGGCTCGGCCACTCGGGCGGCCAGCAACGAGCCTATTCCGGTGAGGCCGTAGAAGAGCCCGATCAGCAGGCCGAGCTCTGCGCGCGAGAGTCCGAGTTCGATGCGCAGCTGGGGGCCGAGGTATCCAAACAGGAAGGCGGGCGAACAGCCGAGACCCATGGCGCCGGCGCTGACAGCGACGACCGCCGCCCGGCGACCAGCGAAAGTCCTCTCAAGGCGTCGCGTCACTCCGCCCGACGGTTGCCGCGTCCACCGCCGACCTCGGTGGACACCGTCCACGTGCAGAACTGGCTCGGATCGGCCGGCGGTGTCACCAACCACGTGTCGGAACCGTGTCCGGCAATCGTGTACATACAGCGAGCGCAGTACCGTGGGCTTCCCTCGGGAACCCCCGGTACCTCGTCTTCCGCGACCTTCGGCGTGTCCAGGTTGTCGCGCCAGTACCGAAGCCCGGTTCCGCATTCGTGCCGGAAGGTCGTCGTCGCGCCCTCGACGGTGACCGACCCCATGGACCCGTGCGCCCGCAGGAGTCCCGCAATCTCGACGGGATCGATCCGGGCGTCGACCAGCGTGTCAAGTGGGACGCTGGTGCCCGCGATCACACCCTCGATGACCTCCAGCACCGGCCGTCCGTCGGAAGCGGCCACGTCGATCAACGCCGCGATCATCGCGACAAGCCGATCATGCAATTGCCGCCACCGCGCGTGCTCCTCCTCGACCAGCGTGAGGACGTCCTCGGGAACTGGTGGCATACGTTGTCGCAGTTGCTCGGGTAGTGGAGTCAGGTGCGGTGTCCTCGAGTCATCCGGCATAGCGCTCATCCCCTCAGATAGGAAGAAACGAGATCCTCCGACTTCAGCAGGTCGGCCGATACCCGGTCCAGCTGGTTGCGTCCGTTGCGCATGACGTAAGTGCGGTCGGAGATGCGCAGGGCGGCGGCCTGTTGCTCGACGATGAGGAACGTGACACCGCCCTCCCGCAGCTCGGTGATCACCTGAAACAGATCGCTGACCACCCGGGGAGCGAGACCGAAGGACAGCTCATCGACCATCAGTAGCTTCGGACGGCTCATCACCGCCCGGGCCAAGGCCAGCATCTGCTGCTGCCCGCCGGACAGCGACGCCGCTGGCGCGCCGAGTCTGCCGGCGAGTTCGGGGAAAATCGACAACACTCGGTCGTGATCGCGCCGCTTCTCGGCCGCCGAACCACGACCACTCACCGTCCCCAGAGTGAGGTTCTCGCCCACCGTGAGGGTCTGAAAGATACCGCGACCTTCTGGTAGCTGGCACAGCCCCAGCGCGGCCCGCCGTTCCGGCGCCAGCCGGCCAAGCTTCGAGCCGGCAAAAGACACCGAACCCGACCACGCAGGCAGGATGCCCGAGACCAATCGCAGCAGCGTGGTCTTGCCGGTGCCGTTGGGCCCCAGCACGGTGACGATCTCGCCTTCGTCGACGTGCAACGACACGTCGTGCAACACCTCCAGCCGACCGTAGCCGGCAGTGACCCGATCAACCGTCAGTAGCAAAGTTCGCTCCCAGGTAAGCTTCGACGACTTGCTGGTCGTGCAGCACGTCGTCCGGGCGGCCGAATTGGATGATCCGGCCGAAATGCAACACGGCGACCTGTGGACACAACCGCGTGATCAGCTCCAGGTCGTGTTCGATGATCACGACGGCGCTGTTGCTGGCGGCCACCCAGGCGGAGAGACCCGCGACGAGGCGGTCGACGTCCTCCGCACCCAGGCCCGCCGCCGGTTCATCCAGCAATGCCAGTGCGGGGTCGTTGAGCAACGCCCGTGCGACCTCGATGATCTTTTGGCTCCCGATCGGAAACTGACTGGCCGCTCGGTCTGCGACCGCACCCAGGCCAAAGGTTGCCAACAGCTCACGCGCCCGGGCTTCCTGCCGTTTCTCTTCGCGGCGGCCGGCCGGAGAACCGAAGAGCTCGGCCAGATGGCCCCGGCTGAAGTGTCGGTGCGCACCCACCATCACGTTCGCCACCGCCGACAGGTTCGGCACCAGCCGCGGTGATTGGAAGGTGCGGGACACGCCGAGGTGGGCGGTTCGGTGTGGCGATTGCCCGGTGACGTCCCGACTCCCGACGTGCACTCGACCTTGGTCGGGACGCAGATATCCCGAGACAACGTTCAGGCAGGTCGTCTTGCCCGCACCGTTCGGCCCGATCAGACCGGTGAATCCCGGCCCCACCGACAACGACACCCCGTCGAGCACGACGTTGCCGCCAAACGCGACGTGGACGTCTTCGAGGTCGGCGGCTGCTCGCCCGGGTGCCGCCGCGGTGCCGTTCGCATCCCGCTGCGCACCATCGTCACTGGACACGCTGCACCGCATTCCCCGGCGCGTGCGCGCGCCGCCCGATCAGCTGCCCGACGAGTCGCGAGTTGCGTAGCTCCGCCCCTACCGACACGAGTCCACCGGGCAGGACCGCGATGGCCAGCATCAGAGCCAGCCCGTAGGCGATGGCTTGCAACTCCCCGAGGTCCTGGAACACCTCGACGAGCACCACGGCGAACGCGGCACCGATGACCGGGCCCCACAGCGAACCTGCCCCGCCGACAAAGACCATCACCAGGAAAGGCACCAACAGATTGAAGTCGAACATCGCCGGGAAAATGAAGCTCTGCAGCTGGGCGTACAACGCACCTGCGACCCCGGCGATAGCACCGGAGAGGCCGAAGGCGCACAGCCGGTACCGGACTGCGGACACACCGAGGGACCCGACCAGCGGCCCCAGGTGGCGGACCGTCTGTAGCGTTCGGCCGAAGCGTCCGTACAGCGCCCGCCGCGCCAAGAAGAACGTCACCACGGCGACTGCGGCGGTCAGGAAATAGGTAGATGCACTGCCCGTGACGCCGGGCAGTCTCCAGACCTGCACGCTGAGCCCACCACCGCCTCCGGTGAGCGGACGGGCCGCCGTGAGCCCCTCGACGATCACGAAGCCGAAGGCCAATGTCACGATCGCGAGGAAGAATCCGGTAAGCCGGATGGCCGGGAAGCCGATCACCACGGCGATCAGTGCCGCTCCGAGCCCGACGAGCGGCACCGAGGCAAGGAAGGGCACCCCGTGTTCCACGCCGATGGTGCTGCCATAGGCCCCGATTCCGAACAATGCTGCGTGCGCCAGACCGATCTGACCTGACCACCCCACAAGGATGTCGAACCCCAGGGTGGCTATCGCGTAGACCAGCGTGAGGTTTACGACGAAGAGCATGTAGGCGTTGATGAGAAAAGGCAGCGCGAACAGTAACACCACCAGTACCAGCAGGGCGGCCAGTTTTGCGGCTGATTTCTTCCGGCCAACGCCCGGGGTCGGCGCACCGGCGATTCGCTCGACACTTGCCTCGTCGGCCAGTTCCACCTGGAGTCGGTCAGACATCGCGCAACCTCATTCCGGCGGTGAACCCGGAAGGCCGGGCCAGGAGCACGAGGACCACCACGAGCAGCGCCACCGCGAACTCGATGCTGGTCGAAATATAGAGCCCGGCGAGGGCCTGGATGACCCCGAGCGCAAGTCCCCCGGTGAAGGTGCCGATCAGGGACACAAAGCCGCCCATAGTGGCCGCAACAAACCCGTAGACGATCAGGGACGACGCCGAATGGGTCGACACGAGCGTTGACTGTGCTGGCAACATGACGGCGAACGCCGCTAGGGCGCCCCCTACTCCCCAGGCGATGGCGGAGACCCGACGGACGTTCACCCCAACCAGGCGGGCGGTGACCCGATCTTCTGCGACGGCCCGCATCTGTGCGCCGATCGAGGAACGGAAGAAGGCTGTGATGGCGATCGCGGCGGCGGCCCCGAGCACGATCGTGATGATTTGTGACCAGCTGACGTTGACACCTCCGACCTTGAGGTAGGTCCCGGTCCACGGCGCGTCGAAACGACGCGCCTGCTGGCCCCAGACGAGCCCGATCAGCGCATTGAGGGCCAGCGACAACCCGATGGTCATCAGCAGCAGTGGGAAGTGGCCGTGTCCGGAAAGCCGCCGCATCACCACGATGTCGATCAGGACGGCGGACACGATGCCGGCGGCAAGGGTGGTCAGTACGGCGATCCAAAAGGGCACGCCCAGTGCGGCGACCGTCGTACCGACGTAGGTGGCGAGCAAACCAATCTCCGCCATGGCGAAATTGGGTACGTCAGCGGCCTTCATCACCACCACGATGGCAAGCCCAAGGAGGCTGTACCAGCTGCCCGATTCTAACCCGCTTAGTATCGACTGGAGCATCCGCTCTCCCTGCCTCGGAATCGAGCTGCGGCCGAGGGCATTGGCCATCCCGCCGGGGATGAGCGGCAGCCCTTCTCCTTGGGTCGAGTCACTTTGGCGCCTGGAAGCCCTGGAGGGTCTGCCAAGCATCGTGGGTAAAGATAGCCAGACCGGCCTGCTGAACGCAGGTGTGTCCGTCGGGCAGCGGCCCGCACGCGATTGGGGGAACGCTGCCTAACGAGATCGGCTTGTTGACGAGCCCCTCGGCAGTTTTTTTGAAATTGCTATAAGAGACATCGCTACCCGTCCGGTTGACCAGCTCGGCGAACGCCTGGAGGTAGCTGTAGGTCTGCAGCGAGAACCCGCTCGTGCCCTGTGGCCCAGTGTACTTTGCCGCTAGTTGCCGCCAGTGCTCGACGGCGGGGTTGTTCGTCGAGACAACGTCGGCCTGAACACCGCCGATGAACCCCTCGGCCGCTGCGCCCGCTGGTTTTACCGCGCTGGGGCCACCGGTACCGGCACCGCCCTGGTCGGCGAAGACGGGGACGTTCAGGCCCCGACCGCGCAACTGCTGCAGGATCAGCGCGACCTGGGTGTTGTCACTGGCGACCAACACCGCATCGGGCTTGGCGGCGGCGACATTGTTTACGGCGGAGGACACATCGGTGCCCCCGGTCTGGGTGGTCTCCTGCGCGACCACTTGCATGTCCGGGTGCTTGGGGAGCTGTTTGTCCAGCGCCGCTTTGGCCGACACCCCGAGGTCATTGTCCTGCTTGATGACCGCGAGCCGATGCACGCCCTTCGCCGCAAAGTAGTCGATCGCCACCTGGTCCTGGGTGGTGCGGGTCGCACCGAGCAGGTAGACCTCCTGCAGGTTCGGGTCCGACGGCGATACCGGACCCCAGACCGGAGTGCCCTTCTCCTGAATAAAGGGCCACGCCCCGGGCAATCCTTGCGAACCGGACGGAGCGACCAATGCGTAGACCCCGTCTTGGGAAACCAGCCGGCGCACATTGGCAACGACCCGGTCGGGCGTGAAACCGTCATCCAAAATATCCAGTTTGACCTGTCTGCCGTTGATACCCCCCTTGGCGTTGATCTCATCCGCGGCGATCTGCATCCCGGCCTGTAAACCCTGCCCGGCAACGGCCGCAGTGCCGGTCAACGGCATCGTAGCGCCGATACGAATGCTGTCCTTCGTGATGCCTGGTGGAGTATCGCTTCCTCCGCTACTGCCGCTGGAAACGTTGCCACACGCCGTGGCGAGCAGGAACAGCAGCGACATGGCGCTGAGCAAGCGGTGCTGACGAGCCATTCGATCCTCCAGGGAGCCATGGCGATGGTGATCACCGTCACGCGTAGCAGCATGGTAGGAGCGCACCAGATGCGTCGTCAACCCCCTAGCGACGCTCAACGGTGATCGAGATGACATCGCTGAAGGCTCTGCGTCACGTGCTGCTGCCCGGCGAGATCGACCGGTCGCGTCATGGCGGTGCACAATGGCGACACCGCGTCGGCCATTTACGCTCCCCCACCCCGCCGTGACAATCCGGCGGCCATGCTGTCCAGGGCACCGACCACTACTTCGAGTGCTTCACCTCAAGTGATCGGATCAGTGGCGTTAGCGAGGATCCAGCCCCGGTAGGGGCGAGTACACACCGCGGACCGCTCCAATGATCCGACGCCGGGGCGTCCGATGAGAGCGAGGGTCCGGTCGATCTCGTCGCGAAACACTTCGAGCACCCGCTCGACCCCGCCAGCGCCGCCAACGGCCAGCCCGTACACCCAGGGGCGACCGGTCATGCACGCCCGCGCGCCCAATGCCAGCGCCTTGACCACGTCGGTGCCCCGACGAATGCCACCGTCCAACAGGACGTCAGCCTGATCGCCCACCGCATCGACGACCTCGCCGAGCACGTCCAAGCTGCCAGGCAGACAGTCGGCCTGCCGACCACCGTGGTTCGAGACGGCGACCCCCATACAGCCAAGATCCACGGCGCGCCGAGCGTCTTCCGCGGTCATCACGCCTTTGAGTAGCACCGGGCCGCCCCACTGCTCGGCCATCCATTCCAGGTCCGCCCAGGTATGGCCCGGGTTGAGTAAACCCTGCGTCGCTGCGGCCAGACCGCTGGTGCTGCGGTGCTGCGGCATCAAGTCGGTGAAGTTGGCGAACGTGACTTTGGGGCTTGACGACAGACGAGCCAGCCATCGGGGATGGCTGAGCACGTCCCAACCCGTTCGTGGATTGATCCGCGGCGGAACAGTCAACCCGTTGCGCAGGTCCTTTTCCCGGGCACCAACGACGGGCACGTCCACGGTGACCACCATGGCGCTGTACCCACACGTGCGGGCCCGGCCAATGAGGGTCTCGATTGCCGCCCGATCTCCCCACGGATAGAGCTGAAACCATTGCGGAGCGACGACGGAGCCCGCGACGTCTTCGAGCGAGACGCTCGAACCGGAGCTGACGACCGAGACGGTACCGAACCTCTCCGCAGCGATGGCCGCAGCCGATTCGCCGATCGGATCGACCATCCGCACCAGACCGGTCGGACCAAGGATGACGGGCATGGCGAGGTCCTGTCCGAGGACCCGCACGCCTTGCGGTCGCGTACTCACGTCGATCAGCACCCGCGGCCGGAAGGCGACGTCGGCGAAGGCTCGCCGGTTCTCCCGTACGGTCGTCTCGTCCTCGGCTCCGCCATCGACGAAGTCGAAGACCATCCGCGGCAGCCGACGACGTGCTTTCTTCCGGATGTCCGCCATCGTCAACGCGGTGCGGTCGCGACCGCTCATGCTCGATTTCCATTTCCGTTGAGTCTGGCGCAGCCGATCCCGGTCCCCAAATGGACGGTTCGTCGGAGGGTCGCAGGGTCGATCAGCGCTCGTGCAGGGCTTCGAACAGGTCGGGGTCGCTGCGGAGGAGGCGGCGATAGTTGGCGCGCCACATCTGTTCACGAAAGTCATACTTCAGATAGGCGTGGCGGTAGCTCCGCGCGGTGTGCTCATCCAGTTCCTTGCCATTGACCGCCATCGCGGCCAGCTGATAACCCGCGCACAACTCCAGCAGCAAGGCCTCCATGGTTGTGTGCTCCAAGGTGTCCCCGGCGTGCAGGGATCCGTGGTGTCCCATCAGGAGCGCGCGCCGCGAACCGAGCGCCTTGACCATCATGGCGCCCTCCTCGGACGGCACCAGGTCCGGGTCGTCGACCCAGAGGGCCACGTCGTCGAGAAAGAGGGACGCGTAGTCGTAGTACATCCCAAAGGGAACTCCGGTCGTGGTGAGCACCGACATGTTCTTGGCATGCGTGTGGATGACGCAGTTCACGTCGGGACGCGCCTGGTACACCGAGGCGTGGAAGGTGATGCCCACGGAGGCGGGCAAAGTTCCCGGCTCGATCACCTGCATGTCGAACCCGACTTTGCTGACATGCTCCGGCAGTGTTTCGTCAAAGTATTGGTAGGGCGTCACCAGAAAGGCCTCTTCACCCGGTACACGCACGCTCACGTGGCCACCGACCTGACTATCGAGACCCTCCCGATACAGAATTCGGCGGGCAGCAGCGATCTGGAAGCGCGGGTCGCTCTCGCTGACCACGCGACCGGTTGTGGCGGTGACTTCCTCGACGAAGCTCATGATTGCTCCAAGGCGGCTGCCGATCAGGCGGCGGCACAGCCGCTGCCTGAGAAGTGTAGAAGGTCACAGCTGGCGTCGCTAGAGTTATACCGACGTAACCTGAGGCGGCGTGTAGGGCCCCGACTGGACGGGTGGAGCGGAATGGTCGGACGGATCGGTGTGCTGGGGGCGGGCGCTATGGGCTCCGCCGTCGCGGCGTTCCTCGCTGAAGCCGGACAGGACGTCATCCTCATCGGCCGAGGTGGCGCCCATATCCGGGCGGTGGCCGCTGGGGGTCTCCGGGTGGTATCCGCTGAAGGCAGCCCTCATGAGGTGTGTGTGGCGGCCGTGGTCCATGCCGCGGATCTGCCCGCCGCCTCGTTGGACATTTTGATCGTGCTGACGAAGACCTACGACACGCTGGCCGCCGTTGCCGGTGTTGCCCATGCCCTCGCACCCGACGGTGCGGCCGTCAGCCTGCAGAACGGCTTGGGTAACGACGCCAAGCTCAGTGCCGTTGTCGGCCGGTCCCGAGCGTTGGTGGGGGTCACCACTGTCGGCGCGACGTTGGAGCGTCCCGGACAGATCAGCATCTCCGCATCGACGATGGCTGGGCAGTCGGTGACCCATATCGGCGCCACCGGGTCGGCCTCGGCGACTCATCGCGCCGACGAGGTGGCCGCGGTACTCGACGCGGCTGCCTTACCGGCGGTGCATGCCGTTGACGTCGCTGTCCCGATCTGGGGCAAGCTGGCCTTGTCGGTCATGAGTCCGATCAGCGCAGTGCTTCGGATGACGGTCGCAGGAGTTTGGGCCAGCCCAGCCGGCCGGTCGTTGATCGAGCAAATGTTCGATGAAGTCGTCATCGTCGCCAAGCATCGGGGCGTGAACATGGACCGGGCGGCAGCCTGGGCCCATGCCAGCCAGGTGTTCGCCGGTACGGGCGAGCATTACACGTCCATGTGCACCGACGTCATGCGAGCACGTCCCACAGAGTTAGACAGTATGGCCGGAGCAGTACATGAGCTCGCCACGTTGGCCGGCCTACCCGCACCGCTGCATGCCACGGTCATTTCCATGCTCGGCGCCCTCGGGGCCTGACGGCCAGCAGAGGTGGGGGGCCGGCCCACCGGAGCCGGTGACCTCACAACCGGCCGACAAGTACGTCCATCCGGCGCTCGAGGCTCGCGACACCAGTCGTCGGCTGCTCAGCCTAGGCCACGCCCGCCGCCGGTCCTGGACAAGCTCGTCGATCAACGATAGTTTTCCGTGCACAAGTTGTTAGTGGGTACACGCCGTGTCGTTGGGTGCGCTTCAGCGGAGTGCAATCTGGCGTTTACTCCTTTTCGCCTGGAGTGGTGGCATGCGAAACGAAGTACTCGGGCCGCCAGGCGCGCCCAGTCCAGGCGCCAGCAGTGCCGGCACACGCGGCCCACGACGAGCGGTCGTCACCGGTGCTGCCCGTGGTATTGGCGAGCAAATCGTCCAGCGGCTCCGGGAAGACTTTGACGAGGTCGTCGCCCTCGACGTGGAGCCCCGGCCAGGGGTGATCGACTGCGATGTCGCCGACGCGGATGCGGTAGGTCAGGTGGCGGAGCAGGTCGGTCGGGTGGATTTGCTGGTCAACAATGCCGCGATCTGGCGCTTTGCAGCTTTCCAGGACGTCACCGTTGCCGACTTCGATGCGGTGCTCGCCGTGAATGTCCGTGGCCCGTTCAACTGCATGCAAGCATTCGGCCGCAATATGATTCGGCGCGGCAACGGGTCGATCGTCAACATCGTCTCGATCGCGGCCGAGCATGCCGATCCCGCAGTCGGCGCCTACTCGGCCTCGAAGGCAGCGCTGCTGGCGATGACCCGCCAGGTGGCTCTCGAATGGGGTCCCTACGGCGTGCGGTGCAACGCCGTCGGACCGGGATTGGTCCCCACCGAGGGAGCGGGTATATACGCGGATGACGCAGTGCGTGCAGCTCGATCGGCTGCGGTACCGCTGCGTCGCCTGGCCACGCCGGCCGAGGTCGCCGAGGTCGTCGCGTTTGTCAGCTCGCCACGCGCTTCGTATGTCAGCGGGCAGGTCATCTATGTCGACGGCGCCCTGGGACAATCGCTGATGACCACCCTGCCCAGGCCGTCGCATGCTGCTGCAGCCGCGACCTGACCCAACGACATCAACCACCACAAGCACGAGACTCAGGTACCCGAATGACCCAAGCGATCGTCCTATCCGGTGGGGTGACGCACGATTTCCCGGCCTTGTCGAGGACACTGGCGGAATTGCTCGCGCAGGTCGGCGTGGACGCGACGATCCGAGAGGACATCGAGCAGGCCACCGTCGACCTCCCCGGCGCGAGCCTGCTCGTCGTGAACATGTTGCGTTGGCGGATGCTCGGCAGCCGGTACGCCGGGCAGGCCGCCGAACACGGCCTCTCACTGAGTGACGCGGCGCGAAGGCGGATCGAGGGCTGGGTACGGGGTGGCGGCGCGGTACTCGCCATGCACGCGGCATCGATCTGCTTCGACGACTGGCCGCAATGGAAGGAGCTGATCGGCGCACGCTGGGTATGGGGCACCTCCCAGCATCCACCGGTGGGTCCGGTGCACGTCCGGGTGCACCCCGATCGACACCCGATCGTCAATGGCCTGCCCGACAGCTTCGACACCGACGACGAGGTCTACGGCTTCCTCGACCTCGCCGACATCGTTCCTCTGCTGAGCGCCGAACACTCCGGCACGGCTCACCCGCTGCTGTGGGCCCGCACCGTCGGTCACGGGCGAGTCGTGCATGACGCACTCGGGCACCATCTAGCGTCGTATGAGCCCGCGGTGCACCGGCGCATCGTCCAACGTAGCGCGCTGTGGACCCTCCGGCGCCCCGAGCACGAAATCCTCACTCTCTAGGAGGAGATATGCCCACCGATAAGGCGTTGCTCGCCGAACTCACCGACCGCCTCGCGATCGCCCGGACGCTCGCCACGTTCTGCGCCCGGGTCGACGAGTACGACATGGATGCGATGAGCGCGGTCTTCACCGAGGACTGCGAGGTCGACTATGGGCCCGGGCGCGGCGGTCCCCAGTCCGGACGAAGTGCGGTGCGCGAGCGCATCGCACTTGGGCAGAGCCAGTTTCTGCGCACCCACCACCAGCTCGGGCAGAGCGTCGTCGACCTCGACGGTGATAGCGCGCACGCGATGACCTACGTGACGGCCTGGCACCTCGAGCGCGACGGATCGATCTCGCAGGCGCGGCTTCGTTACGTCGACGAGCTGCGGCGCACTGCGGCGGGCTGGCAGATCAGCCGCCGCGTAGGGCTCGCCTCGGGCATCGTCGGATTCGAGGGTGTTCCGTGGAACTGGGTGCCCCGGGGCGAGGCCGTGCAGCCGGGTCGTGGCTGAACCCGGGTCGGCTCAGCGGCGGAGCAGGCGTCTCGCGCAGTCGTAGGCGAGCTGTGCTCGTGCCGTTGGTTCGAGCCGCGCCGTCAACTCGTCTGATTGCACCTCCACGGTCACCGGCGTTCCTGCCGGCAGGACCTCGAGTAGGCCGGCCAGGTCGAGTGATCCCTCACCCGGCATGAGGCGGGCATGGCGCGCCTCATGCGCTAAACCCGCCTCGTCTGCCGGCGCCTCGGCGCGTGCGTCACTCAGCTGGGCGTATGCGATTCGGTCCGACGCCAGCTCTCCTACATCGGAGGGCAGGCCGCCCGAGCGGGCTAAGTGCAGTGCGTCGACGAGCACAGCGGCGTTTGGGCGTGCGAGTTCGGACAGCAACTGGTCGGCCTCCGCCAGGGTGCGCACCGCGGTGAAGCCCATGAACTCCAGCGCGATCCCCACCCCGCACTCTGCGGCGACGCCGCAGAGTGCGGAAAGCCCGTCGGTGCGCGCGTGTCGATCGGCGACCTCGCTGACCGTCAGGACCCAGTCAGCGCCGAGCTCGGCCGCGATCTCGATCAGCCGGCACTGGGCCGTCGTCGGGGTTGCGGAGTCGAGCCGGATCACCTCGATGTCCAACATCCGTAGGCCTGCCTGGGCAACGGCATGGCGGATCCGCTTCAGCTCGGCCACCTCGATTAGACCGGGGTCCAACCGCAGGCCCATTCCGTCGAAGCCGGCTTCCGCGGCGGCAGCAATCTGCAGCAGAGGCGGGCAATCCAGGATAGTGCCAGCTGAGAGCGTCAGCGGGCCGCCGTGGCCCCTCACGCGTTCGTCACGCCGAGCGCCAGGCCGCCGTCGACGGTCAGCACCGTTCCGGTGACCCAGTCGGCGGTCGCCAGGTAGGCAGCGCCGTCGGCGATCTCCTGTCCGGTACCGATTCGGCCGAGGGCATGCGCTGACGCGAGACCCTGCATGCGCTTGAGGTTTTCTTCGTCGGTGCCCAGTCCGGCGCGCTGATTGATCTCCGTCGGCACGCCACCGGGACGGATGGCGTTGACCCGCACGCCGGACGGTCCGAGTTCGGCTGCGAGAACACCGGTCAGCGTCTCAAGTGCTCCCTTGGTTGCCGCGTAGGGAGAGGCGCCCGGGAAGGCCCGCTGGGTATGGACGGAGCCGAAGAACAGCACACTTCCCTGCGATCGGCGAAGGGCGGGCAGAGCGTGCCCGGTCAGTTTCATCGGTCCGACGACGTTGCTGTGGAACAGTGCGAGCAACCGGTCCTCGTCGAGTTCGTCGAGCGGGCCGCGGTACATGTTGCCGGCCGCGTTGATCAGTGTCGTCAGGCCGCTACCGTGCTCGAGTGCCGCCTCCAGGATCGCGGCGCGATCCTCGCCTATCGAGACGTCGCCCCGTACCGACCGGCATAAACCCCCGAGCGAGGCCGCGACGGCCTCGACCTTGTCCCCGCGCCGCCCGGCCACGGTGACTCGAGCGCCGAGCGCCACAAAGTGCCGCGCGATGGCTTCACCGAGTCCAGAACCACCACCAGTTATCAGGACCGAGTAGCCCTCGATTGCGGTCACGACCATTCGCCGAGCACATCGGCCATCAGCCCGCCGCGGTAGGTCGCGATCGTGCCTTGTGGGCCGGCTTGCGCGAACGTGGTCCGCCATCGTGCTGCCCCGACAGCGCCGAGGCCTTCACCGCGCGTGCGGCTCGCAGATGTACGAACTCGGGATTTGAGCGCACGTACTCGGTCACCTGGGTGGCACCGAACTGTCCGCCGAGCAACTGCATCGCGATGTCGTGCCGGACATACTCGATCGAGAGCAACACGACGGCGGGGTTGTCGGTGTAAACACCCCAGCCGTCGCCACCGTCGACTCCGCCGATCACCGACTGCTGGTTGTCGCCTGCTACGACGAACAGCCGGTAGCCCAGGTAGTCCAGGACAAACTCCGGTGGAGAGTAGTCGTGCCGGTACGTGTGCCCGATCGGCTCCAGATCCTCGCCGAAAACCAGGACCGTGACATCCACGCCGCGTTCCTCGGCCGCATGCAGTACCGTACCCAGTCGTTCCCGCTCCTGCGGCCAGATCGACACGAACAACTCGCGCCGCGACTCTCGGATCACATCTGCGCACCGGTCGATCAGCGCGTCGTAATTGGTCAAGTTGTGCAACAGATGCGCCTGCCGCGGCGCGGCCAACGAGGGCAGCTCGCCTCGCAGCGCCTGCAGCGAATCGTCGAAATCCCTGCTCATTCGGTCCAGCAGCGCGTTGGCCGGCAACGGAAGATAGGAGGTGGAGTCCGTCTCCGTGCGCGCTTCGAAGGCGGCACCGCGGGCAACCAGTTTGCCCAACGTCTCGTAGACCGTGCTGCGCGGGACCCCGGAAATCTTCGCAACTTCGTAGCCATTGAGCGGGCGGCCGGCGGTTACGAGAGCCAGGTAGGACTTCGCCTCGTAGGACGACATGCCCAGCTCGCCCAGACGCTGCACCACCTTGTCCAGACTTGTCATTGCACAACCATCCCAGCCGACATCGTTTAGACGGGAGCCTACCCACCTGGCTGGCCGTCGACCCTGACACTTCGCTCACGTGCCGACCGAGTCCACGCTGACCGGACGCGACAGCGAGCCAAGGGCCGAGATGGTGATGCCGCCATCCACAGCGATTGTTTGGCCGGTGATGTAGGAAGCGTTGTCGCCGACCAGGAACATCACCGCGGCGGCAACCTCTTCGGCGCTGCCCAGTCGGTTCATGGGTACCTTTCCCTGCCGCAGGGCGCGCACGTCGTCGTCCTCGTAGATGGGCTCAGACATCCCGGCATCGATCAGGCCTGGAGCGACGGCGTTCACCCTGAGTCCCCGGCCCGCCCACTCGAGCGCCATCTGCTGCGTCAACATGATGATGGCGGCCTTGGCTGAGCTGTAGGCGCCCGCGAACGGTGCCGCGGCGATACCGTTGATCGAGGCGATGTTGACGATGCTGCCCGATCCGCGCGCACCCATCCGGCGGGCGTAGCTGCGTGACACAACGAAGGTGCCGGTCAGGTTGACCTTGAGCACCTGCTCCCAATCCGGAGTGGCGAGTTCGAGCAACGGGCCGAATCGCACGATTCCCGCGTTGTTGACCACGGCCACCGGGGGCTCGGCCATGTCCGCGAACGCGTTATCGACCTGCTGCTCGTCGGACACATCGACGGCCACCGCTCTCGCCGCACCACCGATCTCGCCCACGAGCTCTTGACCAGCGCCGAGGTCGTTATCCCAGACGGCGACCGCATACCCCTCCTTGGCCGCGAAGCGGGCGATCATCGCTCCGATCCCCCGACCTCCGCCGGTCACGACCAACCATTTCGTCGTCATCTGCTTCTCCAGTCGTGAGTGTCCCGGGCAGTCACTACGCTAGCGGCGTCATGCACCTAACGACGTCCCCGCGCGTACTTTACCTTTATCGACGAGAAATCGTCCAGCGCCGATCGCTGCGTTGACGGCACAGGGAGGTGCGTCGCGCGAGCTACCAGAAACCCCCCGTCGTGGGCATTCCCACTGACGTAAATCGTCGCTAGGGTATGAACGACGAACGGAGGCGAGTCTTATGGCGAGTCAGTCGCCGGTTATCGACGTCCACGCGCATGCAGTACTCCCTGGGTCGCTGGGGTCAGCCGGACACGCTGGGCCGGAACTCGGTTGGACTGACGGCGCACCATGGTTCCGCGTTGGCGACTACGTGCTGCACGGAGTCCGTTACGAAGGAACTCCGTTCATGGACGTCGAGCGCCGCGTCGCCGAGATGGATCGGTACGGCATCGATCTGCAGCTCTTATCGCCCAACCCGCTGACCTACTTCACCGATCTCGATCCTGCCTTGGCCATCGGATATTGTCGCGCGCACAACGACGATCTCGCCCAGATCGTGCAGCGATACCCAAACCGGCTACTCGCTGCGGCGCAGCTGCCCATGCTAGATATCCGTGCATCCATCACGGAGCTGCGGCGCGTCGTGAACGAGCTGGGTATGGTCGCCGCCTACATCGACACCGACCCCGGTAGAACACTGGACGATCCGGCGCTGGACGAGTTCTACGCCGCCGTCGTTGACCTGAATGTCCCACTGTTTGTACATCCAACGTCCATCGGGCCGGACGGGCCGCCTACGGATCCCCGGCTACGGCGGTTCGACCTCGACTTGGTGATCGGTTTCGCCTATCAAGAGACGCTGGCGATCGCCGCCCTGATCTATGGCGGTGTGCTCGACCGTTTCCCGACCTTAGACATCTGCCTGAGCCATGGTGGAGGGGCGGTCGAGGCACTCGCGGGCAGGATGGCGCGGGCTGGAGCGGTACGCAATTGGTCACCCCAGACCGTGCGAGACCGCGGCTTCGACAGCTACCTACGCCAGCTGTGGTTTGACACGCACCTGCACAGCGACCGCGCCCTGCGCGGGCTGGCCGAGCTGGTGGGCACTGATCACCTTGTCTACGGGACAAACTTCGCCGGCTGGGACGCCGACCAGCCCGGCTTACGCCCTCAGGTCGGCGAGGCAGACCTGAGTGCGAACGCGAGCAAGCTGCTGCGCCTGGACGACCGTCGTCGCTCGTCGCAACGTGATAGTTTATAACCTGGATACTGACTATGCCCTACGCATTATTGGGCGTGAGGCGCTGAGCTTCGAAGCACCTTCTCGCGAGGTCGAGTTCACGGTCGTGGTGTGTGAAGCGGTCACCACATGATCCGGTGATGTGACTCTAAGCGGTCAGTGCTGGTGGGCATCGGAAACCTTCAGTGCGTCGCCCGGGGCCTTGTCCGCCAGGTTGACAGTCGACTGCGATTAGCCCAGTTCCAGAGTGTCAACGTGAAGCCCTGCGGCTTGTTGTCCAGCAACCCCTCCATCGGGGTGCTTCCGCAGGAAGAACTGGTTCACACTGTCAAGGGCCATTGGTTTCTGCCCGGGGGCGGTCGTGAAACCTGCCCGGTGACGGTCACGAGAACTGCCCGGTGATGGCCATGGGATCTGCTCTGGTGCTGACCATCACCGGCCGGGTGCTCAGCTCAACGGACTCACCCCTTGCCCGGCGAGGGCTTGCGATAGGCGCACGCTCTCACCGGTGGTTTGGCAGATGTGGGCGTGGTGCAGCAGCCGGTCGACGGTCGCGGTGGCCAGCGTCGTGGGCATGAGCTCGTCGAACGCGGCCGGGTGCAGGTTGGAGGAGATGGCGACCGAACGTTTCTCGTAGGCGGCATCGACGAGGCGGGCGGCAGTGGTGGTGCTCATGAGGCCACCGCCTGCGGGGCGTCATCGCCGTCGGTGAGCTCGGGCCCGCTGCGTTGTCCGAGGATGGCCCACCCACCGGTGCCCTGGGTCAGCGAGTGGTCCTCACCGGCCTGGTGCCTCAGGCCGCCGGCGGTGGCACTGGTGTGGTGGTCCAGGATCGAGGCGAGATCAGCCTCGGCGAAGCGGGCGTGCACCGCGGCGTGGCCCAACGCCCAGTCCACCTCGGTGGGAGTGAACAGCTTGGACAACGACACGGCTTGGGCCATCTTGACCCGCACCTTCGTGGTCCCTGCGGCGGCAGCCTCGCTCAACCACAACCGGGCCCCATCCCCCAAGGTGAGGAACTCCAGCTCGGATTCGTTGCGGGCCTTCGGCATCCGACCCAAGGCCCCAGCCGAGGCGGGCGGGAAGTGCTCATCGTTCAGCCGAGGGCTGCCCGGGGTGGCCCTCGCATGCCGAGCGACCTCGACCGGGCCCTCGGCACCAATGTGGACGATGATCACCTGCTCATCCGCGCCGCGGCCATGGACCCGCACCCACACCGTCTGCCCGAGCAGGATGTGGGGCACCGAGTAAGACCCGCCGTCGAAGGCGACCATCGGGGACTTCGCCGCCACCGTGCGGGTCACCCCGAATGCCACCGTGTGCGGATGCGCGGGCAGTGGGTGCAGCCGGGTGCGTTCCTCGGCGAGCATGTCCACCGGTGCCCGGCGCGTCACCCGGTGCACCCGGGCGTTGACCTGC
>JAABUP010002597.1_pt1 | contig 34434 bp, 28 predicted proteins | sample 5559201 | NCBI WGS metagenome assembly JAABUP01 (sample SAMN10711887, study PRJNA513373) | rock metagenome | isolation source: Antarctica rocks | place: Antarctica
AGCTTCCTCGGGCTGGGCGATCCGACTGTGTTCTCCTGGGGGTCGATGTTGAAGTCGGCGCTGGACACCGGGGCGGCCACGGCCGGCTTCTGGTGGTTCGTCCTTCCGCCGGGGGTGGCCATCGTGTGGGTGGTGCTGTGCTTCACCATGGTGGGCCGGGCTCTGGAGTCCGTGGTCAACCCGACACTGCGGTGAGTCAAGGCCCTGCTGGGAAATCCGCTCGAACCTCCCGCTCCGCTCCGACACCGATGGGACTCAGATGGCCGCACTGGAATGGCTGGACGTCCGGGTCAGTTACCGGACGTCCAGGGGCGAGGACTCCGAGGTCGTCGCGGTGAACGGGGTGAGCCTTGCTGTCGAACCCGGCGGCACGGTGGGGTTGGCCGGCGAGTCCGGGTGCGGGAAGTCGACGCTGGCGATGGCTGCGCTGCGGCTGCTGCCGCACAACGCGACGGTGACCGGCGCCATCGAGATCGCCGGCGAGGACGTCACCACCATGCGCTGGGGCCGGCTGCGGGCGGTCCGCTGGAGCGAGGCGGCGATCGTTTTCCAGGGAGCGATGCACTCGCTCAATCCGGTGCAGCAGGTCGGCCGGCAGATCGTCGAGGCGCTGGAACTGCACAGCACTGCCGGCGCCCGGACGAAGGACGCCCGCGAACGCCGCGCCCGCGAACTGCTGACGCTGGTCGACCTGCCGGCCGGCCGCGCCCGGTCCTACCCGCACGAGCTGTCCGGTGGACAGAAACAGCGGGTGATGATCGCGATGGCGCTTGCCTGCGACCCGGACGTGATCATCGCCGACGAGCCGACCACGGCCCTGGACGTGGTGGTGCAGGCCCAGGTCTTGCGAGTACTCACCGACCTGGTGACCAGCCGCAACCTCACCCTGGTGATGATCAGCCACGACCTGGCGGTGCTGGCCGCGGTCTGCGAGCGGATCGTGGTGATGCGCGACGGGCGGATCGTCGAGGACGGGCCGTCCCAGCAGGTGGTCAGCGCGCCGCGACACGAACACACCAAGGCGCTGGCCGCCGCCTTCCCGCTGATCGGCGACCCGGCGTCCAGGCTGAAGGTCGGCCGGGCCAGGGGTGATCGGGCAGTGGTCGCCGGCGCCGCCGACCGCTCGCTGACCAAGACGTCCGCCGAGCCCGGTCCGCGGGACGTCGCTGGCGGCAGTCAGCAGAGCGCTGCACCCGGTCCGCGAGACCTGGATGCGCCTGCGGGTCCGCTGCTGGAGGTCCGGGAATTGACGGTCGAATTCCGCGGCCGGGGGCAGAACGTACGCGCTGTCGACCACGTGTCGATGTCCTGCGCCTCCGGTGAGATCGTGGCCCTCGTCGGCCAGTCCGGTTCCGGCAAGACCACGCTGGCCAGGACCGTGCTGGGCTTGCAGCAGCCCACATCCGGTGAACTTCGATATGCCGGGAAACCGTTGCCGCACAGACGGTCCGAGCTGAAGGCATACCGCCGCCAGGTACAGTTCGTGCTGCAGGATCCCACCGCGTCGCTCAACCCGAAGCACACCGTCTACCAGGCGGTCGCCGAGGGGATCCGGATCCATCGGCTCCCCGGCAACGAGCAGGACAGAGTGGCCGCCGCGCTGACCAGAGCCGAGTTGACACCGCCGGAGCGGTTTTTCGGTGCGCTGCCGCAGGAGCTGTCCGGCGGCCAGCGGCAACGAGTGGTGATCGCCGGCGCGCTCGCCCTTCAGCCCAGCTATCTGGTGGCCGACGAACCGGTGGCCAACCTGGACGCATCGGTGCGCGGCGAGATCCTCGGCCTGCTGCTGCAGCTCAAACGCGACCTCGGGTTGGGTGCGCTGGTGATCACCCACGATCTGGGTCTGGCCTGGAACATCGCCGACCGGGTGCTGGTGATGCACCGCGGGAGCATCGTCGAGGACGGCCCGGTGGAGCGGGTCCTGCTCGACCCGCAGCATGACTACACCAAGACGTTGCTCAGCGTCGTACCGTCCGGGCTCGGCAGCCGATGAGCCGATGAACGCGGGGCGAGCGAGCAGGCTCGGTCCGCTGCGCCCGGGGGACCGGGTGGGACTCGTGGCCACCGCCGGTCCGCCGGTCGGGGGACAGCTGGACCGGGCGGCCGACCTGCTGTCGTCCTGGGGGCTGACCCCGGTCAGGTATCCATCGGCAACTTCCCGGCACTCATGGGCCGGCTACCTGTCCGGAGAGGATGCTATGCGCAGCAAGGACTTCCAGGATGCCTGGTGCGATCGGGCGATCGCCGGGATCTTCTGTATCCGGGGCGGCTACGGCACTGTCCGGATGCTCGATGCGCTGGACGCCGATCGGATGCGGGCCGCCGCCAGCAAGCCGGTGTACGGAAGTTCGGACGTCACGGCCGTGCTCGAATGGCTGCGGGAGCGGCTCGGCGCGGCCGGCTGGTTCACCCCGATGGTGGCCACCGACGCGCTGCTGGAGGACCCGGCATCCATCGAATACCTGCGCAGCGCGGTGCTGGAGGACCTGCCGGCCCGCCGGTGGTCGACCCCGTCGGCGCGGACACTGGTCCCCGGATCGGCCACCGGGACGCTGATCGGCGGCAATCTGTCGTTGCTGGCCATGACGTTGGGCGAACGCGGCCGCGGAACGGTGGACAACACCGGGACCATCGCGCTGCTGGAAGACGTCACCGAGGACACCTATCGGATCGACGGCTACCTGCGCAGTCTGCTGCGTGCGGGCTGGTTCGACGGTGTGGTGGGGGTGGCTCTGGGCAGCTGGCTGGACTGCGGACCACCGGCGGAGATCCGCTCCCTCTTCATGGAAACCCTTGGGCCGCTGGGCATACCGATAGCGGGCGAACTCGGATTCGGCCACTGTCCGGCCGCTCACAGCATCCCGCTCGGCGTGCGCGGAAGCTTGCTGGCCCACCGCGACCGCCCCCCGGAACTGGTCGTCGAGTTCTGCGGAGCCGACAGTGACTGAGCTCGGTCGGCCGAGGTCCTCGACCCTGCTGAAGGCCAGACTGCTCCAGACCCACCAGGCCGAGTTCGCTGCCGGGATCGACTGGGCGCGGGCAGATCCTTCGCTGGAAGCGGCGGCCACGGTCATCACCGCCGCCCGACGCAGATTCGTCCTGGGGGCGGCCACTTCGTTCACCTATGCTTCCCTACTGGCAGCCAAGATGAGCGCGGCGCTGGCCAAGGTGACACTGATCGACGGGACCATCGTCCGGCCGCTGGAGATCCTGTCCGACGTGCAGTCCAGCGATGTGATGATCGCGATCTCGCTGCGCCCCTACCGCCGGTACACCGTCGAGGCGGCGGTGCCCTTCGTGAAAGCCGGCGGGTCCCTGGTGGTGATCACCGACTCCCCGGCAGCTCCGCTGACCAAGTGGGCTGACGAGTCCGTGGTGATGGGCCCGCTCCCCGATCACTCCGATGCCGCGTCTCGGCTGCACCCGGAGACGCCCGCTGCCTCTCCGGTGGTGGTCGCCCTGGTGATCGACATCCTCACCGCGCTGTCCAGTGCCAGCGCCAAAGGGGCGGGCCGGCGGCTCGGCGAGCGGGAGCGGCTGGCCAACGAGTTGGGGCTCTATCTCGGCTGACGCCGGGTCCCGACGGCGGCCGATCTGTTCCCGAAACCGAGCGCAGTCGCCCGCTGCTAGCGCTTGCAACTGCAAGCACCCGGGGTTACCGTTGGGTCGTGGATCTGGTGCCGATGCTCGCTCCGGTGCGGGATCTCGGAGGTTTCATCCGGGATCAGCGCCAGCTGGCGCAACTGTCCATGCGTGGGCTGGCCGCGCGGGCCGGGATCAGCAACCCCTACCTGTCCCAGGTGGAGCGCGGGCTGCGACGGCCCAGCGCCGACATACTCGCCCAGATCGCCCAGGGCCTGTCCATCTCGGTGGAGTCGTTGCTGGCCAAGGCGGGCGTACTGCCCGAACGCCCGGATCACCGTGTCGGCGGGCCGGCCGATCAGGGCCAGATTCCCGAGGTGATCGCCGCGATCGGCGCCGACACCGCTCTGACCGGGCGGCAGAAGTCGGCACTGATCGAGATCTACCAGGCGTTCATGGTTGAGCGGGGCGCGCCACAACCCGGAACTGCCCTCAGGTCGCGAGTCTCCAGGGCCGACGCGCCTACCGGGAAGAGCAGGCCCTCGAATCAGGAAACCAGCGCCACCGAATGACGGAAACGCCGTCAGTAAAGGAGATTGAGATGCCGAACACCAACGACATGGGCGCACGCGCCCAGGCTGCCTTGGAGAAGATCGCCGACCGGTTGCCCGACCTGCCCAAGCCGGTGTTGGCCGCACTCGGTGCCGCCGACCTGGCCGGCCGCCAGCTGTCCGATTTGGTCGGGCGGCTCTCGGACAGGACCGGCGGCAAGGCCACCACGGTACCCAGCCGGGACGAGGTGGTCGACGAGCTCCGTTCCACCGCAACGGATCTGCCGGCAAGGATCCAGCAGCTGACCGCAGACCTCCCGGACCGGGTGCAGGAGATGGTCGCCGACCTGCCGACCAGGGCGAAGGAACTCGCCGACCAACTGGAGGAGTTCGCCACCCGCATCCCCGGCCGGGTGCAGAAGTTCACCGAAGAGTTGCCCGGCAGGGTGTCCGAGATGGGGGAGCAGCTGCAGCCCGACCAGATCAAGCAGTCCGCCGATGCCTACCGACAGCTGATCGCCTCGGTGTTCTCCACGCTGGCCGATCGTGGGGAGAGGACCTGGGCGGACATCCGCAACACCGGGCCGGTCCCCGGTTCGGTGGTGGAGGCAGCCACCGAGAGCGACACACCGCGGAAAGTGGCGGCGAAGGTCACTGCCGAGAAGGCCGGGTTCCCGACCCCGGCGGAGCCGGCCGATCCGGCTGGCCAGGCGCAGACCGGACAAGGGGCGGACAGCGCCGCGGGCGGGGCGCCGACCACGGCTTCCGGAACGGGGGGCGCGGCAGCCGCGGCCGCCGGAAGCCCCGGCGCCGAACACGTGGGCACCACCGCGCCATCCACTCGGCGGCCGCCCCGTCGCAAGCCCTCGCCGAGCACCGCGACGGAGACGACTCCAGCCGGCGGGGACGCGGACAGCAAGCCGGCGACGACAGCCGGGACCGTCGGGCCCACAGCGGTGTCCGGCCAGCCTCCCACCCGGCGCAGCGGTGGCACCCGACCCAGTTGAGCCGGCTGCAACCTGACGCTCAGCACGGACGGCTCCGGAGGCGGCCACGACGAGCACCCGTAGTCTTGAGCGGTGACCTTCGTCTTCCCGATCACCGGGGCGATCACCCTGGCCATGGGCATCATCGGCGCCCTGGTCGGGGTTTTCGCTTTCGTGGATGCCGTCACCCGAAGGCCGGATGCCTATCCGGCGGCCGACAAGCAAACCAAGACCACCTGGCTGGCCATCTCCGGTCTCAGCGGTGTCGCGTTGGTGCTCGGCCTGTATCCGGGCGTGTTCCCGCCGCCCAGCCTGTTGTGGTTGGCCGGGATGGTGGGTTCGCTGGTCTACCTGCTGGACGTGCGTCCCCGGCTCCGCGAAGTGACGGGTGGCAGCAGCCACTCCGGCTGGTAACGATCCTCGCCGGATCAGGACGTCTTGATGGCGCCGTCGACGGCTGCATCGGGTGACGCGCCGGACTTCTCGGCGGCCAGTCTCTTCTTCTCCCTGCTGAAGGAGATTCGGATCTCGGTCTCGGCGTCCCCGCGGCCCACCCAGTTGGCCCCCTCAACGCTTTTGCCGGGCTCCAGGTCCTTGTAGACCTCGAAGAAGTGCTGGATCTCCAGCTTCTCGAAGATCGGCAGGTCCCCGATGTCCTGCAGGTTGTCCCGCCGCGGGTCGGCCGAGGGGACGCAGAGCACCTTGTCGTCCGGGCCCTTCTCGTCCGTCATCCGGAACATCCCGATGGCACGAGCCAGGATCAAGCAGCCGGGGAAGGTCGGCTCGGCCAGCAGTACCAGTGCGTCGAGCGGATCCCCGTCCTGGCCGAGGGTGTTCTCGATATAGCCGTAGTCCGCGGGATACTGGGTGGCAGTGAACAGCGTGCGATCCAGCCGGATCCGGCCGGAATGGTGGTCGACCTCGTACTTGTTCCGGGACCCCTTGGGGATCTCGATCAGGACGTCGAACTCCACCTGAACTTCCCTCCTCCGGCAGCCGGCGAACCAGCACGGGTCCGTGCCGTCTCGACCGACCCGCTCGACCGACCCGCTCGAGCGGACTGGTCCCCCGGCCAGACTCTAGTCTGTCGTACAGGCGTCCACCCGGCGGGTGACGGTCCGCGAGGCGGGCGTCACACCGGTCAGCCGCCGAATGGCCCCGACCAATGACGGTGCAGCGGACAGGAGAGCGTGTGGTGGGCAAGCGTCGGATCCAGCGTCGCCGATCGACCGGACGCACGGTGGCCATCGTGCTGGTCTGTGTGGTGGTACTGGCCGGCTTGGGGTTGGCCGGCTACCTGCTGCTCACCAGGACTGACCCTGCCACCGCGGGTCCGGACGCGTCCACGGTCGTCACGACGACCAGCAAACCCCCGGCGGTCGCCGATCCAAAGCCAGCCGTTCCCCAGCTGGCCCTTGCCCCACTGCACAACTCCAAGTCGGCCCCCACCGAGGCCGGAATCGCCAAGGCGCTGGCACCAGTCCTTGCCGACCGTGCCCTGGCGTCCTACGCCGGTGAAGTGATCGACCCGACCACCGGCACCGTGTTGTGGAAGAAGGACCCCGGCAGCTCGCAGATCCCGGCGTCGACGGCGAAGTTACTGACCGGCGCTGCCCTGCTGACGTCGGTCAAGGATCCGGACGCCCGGCTGTCGACCACCGTCGTCAAGGGCGATCAGGAGGGCGACATCATCTTCGTCGGGGGCGGCGACGTGACGTTGTCGGCCAGGGGCGCCGGCGTCGGCACCGTGTATGACGGTGCACCGACCGTGGCCGACTTGGCCGCCCAGGTCAAGGCATCAGGGGTGTCGGTCAAGCGGATCGTGCTCGACACCTCGTACTGGACCGGCCCGGACTTCGCCAGCGGATGGAAGTCGGAGGACATCGGCGCCGCGGGAGTCAGGGGCGGCTACATCACCCGGATGTCGCCGTTGATGGTGGACGGCGACCGGGTGGACCCGGCGAACCCGAACTCGGCGCGCTCGGGTGACGCGGCGAAGACCGCCGGTAAGGCCTTGGCCAGGGCGCTGGGCAACGCCGACCTCCCGCTGATCGATGGGACCGCGCCGCCGAACGGCCAGCTGATCGCGAAGGTGCAGTCGCAGCCGCTGTCCATCCTGCTGGCGCAAGCGCTGCTCAATTCCGACAACGTGCTCGCCGAGTCGCTGGCCCGCGAGGTCGCGGGCGCCAGGGGCGCCCCACGATCGTTCGACGGCGCCGCAGCCGCCATCCTGCTGGCCCTGAACGACCTGAAGATCGACACCATCAACGTGCAGCTGTTCGACGGGTCGGGCATGTCCGAGAACGATCGGGTGACGCCGGACATCCTGGCCCAGATCCTCTCCCAGGCGGTGGCCGGCAAGAAGCCGGCGCTGCGCTACCTGCTCACCGGTCTTCCGGTGGCCGGCGTCAGCGGCACGCTGGCAGCCGACGGCAGGGAGATGCGGTTCGACGACGCCAGATCCAGGGCCGGTGCCGGCTGGGTGCGGGCCAAGACGGGTTCACTGAACTCCACGCTGGTGTTGACCGGATATGTGCCCGATGCGGACGGTAGGACTCTGGTCTTCTCGCTGATCTCGAACGCGTCGATTTCCGGCAATGCGATCGGGGCCACTCGCGCCGCTCACGATTGGTTCGCCACCGTTCTCCGGCAGTGCGGATGCACCGGGTGAGCTCGCCCCACGCGGTGCCGCCCGGGTCGGCCGACGCTGTGGTGGACTGGGCCGCCGCGGTGCGCTCGGCCCGCCGGTTCACCGCCTCCGGCCCCGCCGTGGACCCGGTGCAGGCAGCTGGCGCCGTCGATGATCTGCGGGCGTTCTCGCGGCGCGCTGAACTGATCGTCCGCGATACCACCGGCCTGGGCACCGGGCTGCCGGTGGCGGATGCAGATGTGGTGGACCGACCGGGTTGGATCGCGGCCACCGCGGAGGGAATGGCCAGGCTCACCGCACCGCTCACCGACCGGCTTGCACCGAAGGTGACGCCCATCGGTCGAGCCGCGGCCGGCACCCAGATCGGCATGGTGCTCGGGTTTCTGGCCGGCCGGGTGCTCGGCCAGTTCGATCCGTTGCTCGACCCGAGAGCCGAGCAGACCAGCACCGACCCGACAGTCGACCAGACCAGCACCGAGGCGAGAGCCGAGCAGACCGGCACCGGGCGGCTGCTGCTGGTGGCCCCCAACATCGTCAAGGTCGAGCGGGAGCTGAGGGTCGATCCTGCCGATTTCCGGATGTGGGTGTGCCTGCACGAAAGCACCCATCGGCTGCAGTTCACCGCCGTGCCGTGGCTGCGAAACCACTTCGTCGGGCAGGTGGGCGAATTCGGCGCTGCCGCCGACATCGACTCCCGCGAGATCATCGGCCGGATGGTGCGGGCCGTCCGCGGCCGCCATCCGGACAGCGGCCTGAGCTGGATCGAGAGCGTGCAGACGCCGGCCCAGCGCGCCGTCTTCGACCGCCTGATGGCGTTGATGAGCCTGCTGGAAGGGCACGCCGACCACGTGATGGACGCCGTCGGGCCCCGGGTGGTGCCGACGGTCACCTCCATCCGGTCGGCATTCACCGACCGGCGCCGCAAGGGACGCGGCCCGATCGACCGCTTGCTGCGCAGCCTGCTCGGGATGGACATGAAGATGTCCCAGTACATCAAGGGCGAAGCCTTTGTCTCGCAGGTAGTTTCGGAAGCCGGTATGGGAGGTTTCAACACAGTGTGGTCGTCCCCGCAGACGCTGCCGAGCCGGGACGAGATCAACAATCCGGAGGCCTGGATGGCGAGAGTCCTGCGGTGACCTCTGCGTCGCCTTCGGTGCTCGACGTCGGGCACCCGGTGCGGCGGGCGGTGGCCCGGTGGCTTGCCACCTTCGCTGCCGACGGCCCCCTGCTGGTCGCGGTGTCCGGCGGCGCGGATTCGCTGGCGCTGGCGGCCGCGGTGATCGCAGCAGCCCCAGGTCGGGATCCGGTGGCGGTGACGGTCGATCACCGATTACAGGGCGGCTCGGCAGATCAAGCCGCACGCTGCGCCGATCAGTTGCGCGCCATGGGTTTTCGGCGGACCGAGATACTCGGTGTCGATGTCGGCGGCGCGGGTGGTCCGGAGGCCGCCGCCCGGGACGCCAGATACCGGGCGCTGCTGGCGGCCGCCGGAGCGGTGGGCGAGCGCTGCCCTGTGTTGCTGGGACACACTCTCGACGACCAGGCCGAGACGGTGTTACTGGGCTTGGGGCGCGGGTCCGGCCCGCGGTCGATCGCCGGCATGCGCCCCTGGCGCCCGCCATGGGGCCGGCCGCTGCTGGGAGTGCGCCGCCGCGATACCGAAAACGCTTGCGCCGCAACAAATCTTTCGGTGTGGGAAGATCCGCACAACAGTGACCCGGCTTTCACCAGGGTGCGGCTGCGGGCCGAGGTACTGCCGTTGCTGGAGGACGTATTGGGTGGTGGAGTTGCCCCCGCGCTGGCCCGCACCGCCGATCTGCTGTCCGACGACCTGGATGCGATCGACTCGTTGTCCGAACAGGCCATGGCTTCGGCGCTGGCAACCGACGGATCTCTCGAGTGTCTCGTGCTGGCCGGATCGCCGCCCGCGCTGCGTCGTCGAGCGTTGCGGAGATGGCTTGCTGGACAGGACATTTCCCGTCTGACTGCAGACCACCTGTTCCGGCTGGACAGTCTGCTGGAGGCGAACGACGGTGCGGCAGTCCGAGTCCATGGGGGCGCCGACGTGATACGCCGGGCCGGCCGGCTGCACCTCGACCACCCGCAGCGCTGACCGCCGTCGCCGGGAGGAGCTCCTGCGATGGACTGGGTGCAAGCAGCGGCGCAGCCCGGCGGCCGCCCCGGTTCCGCGATCGGTGCAGGCAATGGCAGGCTGTGGCTCTGCCGTCGTTCCGTCCGCACCCGGGGAGCCCAGTGTCCGGTCCGTCAGCGCCGTCGTCATCGTCGTCGAGGTCATCGAAGTCGGAATCGTCATCGAAATCAGGACTGACCACTGTGTTGACGGCAGCGGACTCCCGTCCGATCGCCCGAGGAGCAGCCGACGACCCGGCCGCCCGGCACGGATACGGGGGCGAACTCGCGGCGGTGCTGATCGACTCCGATTCGCTGCAGGCCAAGATCGGGGAACTGGCCGCGGCGGTTGCCGCCGACCACCACAACGATCGGCCGCCGCTGCTGATCTGTGTGCTGAAGGGTGCGGTGATGTTCATGACGGACTTCGCCAGGGCGCTGCCGATTCCCGCCGAGATGGAGTTCATGGCGATCTCGTCCTACGGAAGCGCGACCAAGTCCTCCGGTGTCGTGCGCATCCTCAAGGATCTGAGTTCCGACATCACCGGCAGGCGGGTGTTGATCGTCGAGGACATCATCGACTCCGGCCTGACCCTGTCCTGGCTGCTGAAGAACCTCGAGTCCCGCGGGCCGGCATCGATCGAGGTGGTGACGCTGCTGCGGAAGCCAGAGGCGGTGAAGGTGGACATCGAGGTCAAGTACGTCGGCTTCGACATCCCCACCGAGTTCGTCGTCGGATACGGCCTCGACTACGCCGAGCGATACCGCGATCTGCCGTTCGTCGGCCTGCTCGCGGAGCGGATGTACCGCTGAGGCCGGCCCCCGGGCGCCAGCGCGGGGAACGATTGCCTCCGGCCCGACGTTGCAGCAGTGACGACCGGGATGCCGGCCCGGCGCAGATCGGTAGGCGCGCCGGGTCCGCACGGTAGTCTGAACCATTCGGTCGGCCCGCAAGATGCAGCGGCTGCCCACAGGGTTTTCCGACGTCAGGGAGGGTCGAGGCCGCCGGCCGAACACCGCATGGATCGCAAGAAGCTCGTTCGCTCGCCATTGCTCTGGGTCATGGTGGCGGTACTGCTGTACCTGACGTACAGCTTCCTCACCGACGAGACTCGCGGCTTCAAGCCGGAGCCGACATCGGTCGCGCTGCAGCAGCTCTCCTCCGGCAACGTCTCCGACGTCACCATCGACGACAAGGAACAGCGTCTGCGGATGACGCTGAAGACCCCGCTCGATGGCTCCGGGAAGATCATCACCCAGTACCCGGCCGGTTCCACCGACGAGATCTTCGCCGCGGTCAAGGCCGCCAAGGCCGACAAGTACGACACCACCGTGACCAGCGACTCCGGGCTGTTCTCGATGCTCGTGTTCCTGATCCCGATCGCTCTGGTCCTGCTCTTCTTCCTGTGGATGATGAACAACGCCCAGGGCGGCGGGAACAAGGTGATGTCGTTCGGCAAGTCCAAGGCGAAACTGCTGTCCAAGGACATGCCGGCGACCAAGTTCACCGATGTGGCCGGGGCGGACGAGGCGGTCGAGGAACTCGACGAGATCCGCGACTTCCTGGCCAACCCGGCTCGGTACCAGGCGCTCGGCGCGAAGATCCCCAAGGGTGTGCTCCTGTACGGGCCGCCCGGCACCGGTAAGACCCTGCTGGCCAGGGCGGTGGCCGGCGAGGCCGGCGTGCCGTTCTACACGATCTCGGGTTCCGACTTCGTCGAGATGTTCGTCGGTGTCGGCGCCTCCCGCGTTCGCGACCTGTTCGAACAGGCCAAGGCGAACTCGCCGGCGATCATCTTCGTCGACGAGATCGACGCGGTCGGCCGGCACCGCGGCGCCGGCATGGGCGGCGGCCACGACGAACGTGAGCAGACCCTCAATCAGCTGCTGGTCGAGATGGACGGGTTCGACACCAGAGGCGGCATCATCCTGATCGCGGCCACCAACCGGCCCGACATCCTTGATCCCGCACTGCTGCGCCCGGGTCGGTTCGACCGGCAGATCCCCGTGTCCGCACCGGATCTCAAGGGGCGGGAGGCGGTGCTCGCGGTACACGCGAAGGGCAAGCCGTTCGCCGCCGACGTCGATTTCCCGTCTCTGGCCAAGCGCACCGTCGGGATGTCCGGTGCAGACCTGGCCAACGTCATCAACGAGGCGGCATTGCTGACCGCCCGCCTGCACGGCACCCTGATCACCAACGCTGCTCTCGAGGAATCCGTCGACCGGGTGGTCGGCGGACCGGCCCGCAAGGGCCGGGTCATCTCCGAGACGGAGCGGAAGATCACCGCCTACCACGAAGGTGGCCACGCGCTCGCCGCCTGGGCGATGCCGGGTCTGGAGCCGGTCTACAAGGTGACGATCCTGCCCCGCGGCCGCACCGGCGGGCACGCCCTGGTGGTGCCCGAGGACGACAAGCAGTTGATGACCCGCTCCGAGATGATCAACCGGCTGGTGATGGCGATGGGCGGCCGGGCCGCCGAGGAGCTGGTGTTCGCCGAACCGACCACCGGCGCGTCCTCCGACATCGCCCAGGCGACCAAGATCGCCAGGGCAATGGTCACCGAGTACGGGATGAGCGCCAAACTCGGCGCCGTCAAGTACGGCAGCAACGACGACGAACCGTTCCTCGGCCGGACCTACGGACACAGCCCCGACTACTCCACCGAGGTCGGGTCGGAGATCGACCACGCGGTGCGGTCGTTGATCGAGACCGCCCACACCGAGGCCTACGAGGTGCTCAACACCTATCGCGATGTGCTCGACCAACTCGCCGGCAAGCTACTGGAGAAGGAGACGCTGGACCGCCGAGATCTGGAAGCCATCTTCTCCGGCGTGGAGAAGCGCCCGCGGATCACCGCATTCGATGAATGGGGCGAGCGGCTGCCCAGTGAGCGGCCGCCGATCAAGACCCCGCGCGAGCTGGCGATCGAGCGCGGCGAGACCTGGGGCGAAGAACCCCGGCGCCCGTTGCTCGAGAAGGCGCCGCTGCCGGTCGGAGCGCGAGCTTCCGATCCTGTGCAGCAGTACCCGCAGGATCCTCGCGTTGCGCCGCGTTCCCAGCTGCCGCCGAACTGGACCGGCGGGGTGCTGCCAGGACCGCTTGGGCCGCCCCGCTGGAACGGGCAGTCCGAATCGTCCGGCGCCTCGCCGCTGCCCTACGGGCCGCCTGCCCAGCCGGGCGATGCACGATCCCACGAGGGGAACGGTGCGACACCGCCGACCGGTGCGCTGAACGGGGTCTCTCCCGGCGGGCCGGCGCCGGCTCCGGGTCACTCCGCCAACGGCGGTGGACAGCACAACGATGGAGGCCAGCCGAACGGTGGCGCACCGCAGTCCGGCGGTCCCCAGCAATACGGCGGCGATCAGCAGTACGGCGGTCCCCAGCAATACGGCGGCGATCAGCAGTACGGCGGCGCCCAGCAGTACGGCGGTGCCCAGCAGTACGGCGGTGCCGAACAGACCGGCGGTGGCCAGAACGGCTGGCCCCGTCACGGCGTCCGTCCACCGGATCAGCAGGCTGCCCCGTTCGGCGAGCCTCGGCAGGATCCCCCTGTGGACCCGTGGGCACCGCCCGGCGAGCGGCGGTGAACGGCCGGTCGGCGTTCTCCACCACCGACGTCGATCCGGACCTCGTCGAGGCCGCCCGAGTGTTCGACGTGCATCGCGCCGAGGCGGCGGTTCGTGAGCTGCTCGCGGCCCTCGGCGAGGACCCGGAACGCGACGGGCTGCGGGACACCCCGGCCAGAGTGGCCAGAGCCTTCGCCGAGCAGTTCTCCGGTCTCTACATCGATCCGGACGACGTCCTGAAGACCTTGTTCGACGAAGGTCACGCCGAGATGGTGCTGATGCGGGACATCGAGATGTACTCCACCTGCGAACACCACCTCGTCCCGTTCTTCGGCAAGGCACACGTTGGTTACATTCCCGGCCGGGACGGTCGGGTCACCGGGCTGTCGAAGCTCGCCCGGCTGGTGGATGGGTACGCGAAGCGGCCCCAGGTCCAGGAACGGCTCACCACCCAGATCGCCGACGCTCTGGTCCGCAAACTGCGCCCGGCCGGAGTGATCGTGGTGATCGAGGCGGAGCATCTGTGCATGGCCATGCGCGGGGTGCGCAAGCCGGGCGCCATCACGACCACTTCGGCGGTTCGCGGGGCCTTCCAGACCCAGCCCAGCACCCGAGCCGAGGCGATGAGCCTGATCACGGGCCGATGACCGGCACCCTCCGGCGTTTCCCCGTGTTCGGCCCACTGCCCTGGGTGGTGGGCGTTCTGAACGTGACACCGGACTCGTTCTCCGATGGTGGCCTGTGGGCCACCACCGAGGATGCCGTGGCCCGTGGCCGCCAGTTGGTCGCCGATGGTGCGCACCTGGTCGACGTCGGGGGCGAGTCGACCAGGCCGGGATCCCATCGGGTGGACGTCGCCGCGGAAGCCGGCCGGGTGCTGCCGGTGATCACCGAACTCGCCGCCGAGGGCATCGTCTGCTCCGTCGACACCACCCGCGCCGTCGTGGCGGCCGCCGCCATCGATGCGGGTGCCCAGGTGGTCAACGACGTGTCTGGCGGTCGAGCCGACCCGGACATGGCCAGGGTGGTCGCGGGCGCCCAAGTGCCGTGGGTACTGATGCACTGGCGCGGCCACAGCGACCTCATGCAGGACCTCGCCCGGTACCGGAACGTGGCGCTCGAAGTGCGCGAGGAACTGATGCTGCGGGTGGATGCCGCGCTGGCCGCCGGCGTCGACGAGCGGGCGCTGATTCTCGACCCGGGTTTGGGCTTCGCCAAGGACGGCGCGCACAACTGGGAACTCATCGATGCCATGCCCGAGCTGGTCGGTCTCGGTCTACCGGTCCTGATCGGCGCATCCCGCAAACGGTTCCTCGGTGAACTGCTCCGCACCCCTGACGGTGTGCTGCGCCCGCCGCCGGGCCGGGACGTCGCGACCGCGGCCACGTCGCTGCTCGCCGCGCAATCCGGCGTGTGGGGAGTCCGGGTCCACGAACCTCGGCCGACCCTGGACGCGATGCTGGTGGGGAGCGTCGATCGGCGCCCGGGGGCGGTTCCGGGCGAACGCAAGGACGCCGCGGATGCCGTCCCGCCCGGCCCGTTGGTCACCTGCGACGGGAAGGACTTCACCGACCGGGGCCGATACCGGGTCGGTGCCCTGAGGCCGGCGGATGGCTGACCGGATCGCCCTCACCGGCCTTCGGGTGACCGGACATCACGGCGTCTTCGGGCACGAGCGGCGCGACGGGCAAGTCTTCGTCATCGACATGACGCTGTGGCTCGACCTCACCGACGCCGCCGCCACCGATGACCTGCACCGCACGGTGGACTATGCCGAGCTGGCCGCACTGGCCGCCGGAATCGTCGGCGGCGCCCCGCGCGACCTGATCGAAACGGTGGCCGCCGAGATCGCGGATTCGGTGATGCAGCGATTCGCCCGGAACTCGGTCCACGCAGTGGAAGTGACGGTGCACAAGCCGCAGGCGCCGATCCCGCTCGAGTTCGATGACGTCGCGGTGACGGCCCGCCGTTCGGTGCGCGGTGGCCGCGGCACCGGACCCAGCGGGGCGTGATGCGGTGAGTGACGCCGTCATTTCGCTGGGCAGCAACGTCGGCGATCGACGCGGTCGGCTGACTGCGGCAGTCGCCCAGCTCGGCGAAACGGTGCGAGCGGTCTCCTCGATCTACCGGACGCCGCCGTGGGGCGCCAGTGCCGACATCGAGCAGCAAGACTATTGCAACGCAGTCGTTCTGGTCGAGGACTCGACAGTCACCGACCCGCACGAATGGCTGCGCCGCTGCCAAGACCTGGAACAGGCGGCCGGCCGGGAGCGCACGGTTCGCTGGGGACCGCGGACGCTGGACGCGGACGTCGTCATCGTGGGGGAGCTGGTCCGCAGTGGACCAGAACTGACGCTTCCGCATCCATTCGCCCATGAGCGGGCCTTCGTGTTGCTGCCGTGGGCGGAGGTGGATCCCATGGCCGAACTCGTCGGGAACGGGCGCGTCGCCGATCTACTGGAGATGCTCGACCTGTCGGGTATCGAGAAGATCGGGCCGCTTCGGTGAACGTGAATCGTCCAGGGAACCAAGCACCGAACGGCATCGGGCTGACCCGCTGGCGCGACCTCGCCCTGGTGGCCCTGACCGCAGCAGTGATCGGATACCTGTTGCTGCAGTGGAACTATCATCGGCTTCCGGCTCTGCCCAGACTTGCCGGGATGCCGGCGCTGCTGATCGGCTTGGGCGAAGCCGGGTACGGCTGGACTCTGCGCACCAGGATCAATCAGCCAGGCTGGACGAACCAGCGGGAGCGGACCGACCGACGCGGCCGACGCAGCAGTCCCGGGCAGCTCAGCCGCCCCGTCGAGCCGCTCGCGGTAGCCAGGGCGGTGCTGGTCGCCAAGGCGACGGCGCTCGCGGCAGCGACCTTCACCGGCCTGTGGCTCGGCGTGCTGGTCTTCCTGCTGCCGCTGGCCGGTGAGGTGAGCGCGGCGGCCGGCGACCGGACGTCCGCGGTGATCGGCGTGGTCTCCGCGTTGGTGATGCTGGCCGGCGCATTGTTCCTCGAACGTTGTTGCCGCACGCCGGATCCGCCCGATCCGCAGGACGCAAACCCCGCCGTCTGAACACCAGCCGGTGTCCCGTTAGACCGCCTGGATCCGGGTAGTCTGCGAGCCATGCCAGCCGCCGCGCCCACACGACGCCGCGGAGCAACCCCCCTGCCGTTACGGCTGCTGCTGGTCATCGGATTCTTGCTGGGCGCCGTTGCCATCGTGGTGGTGGTGCTGTTCGGCAATGAGCGTTGGGCGATGCCGGTCGCTGTGCTGGCGGCATTGTGGGCTGCGCTGCTTGCCGCCATCGCATTGGAATGGTTCCGCCGCGAAGCACAGCTCGTCTCAGCGCGGGAATCCGAGATCGCGCGCACCTACGAACTGGAACTGCTTCGCGAGGTGACGGCCCGGCGCGAGTTCGAGACCGCACTGGTCGACAAGGTGCGCGAAGGCGTGGAATCCAGGCACTCCGAGGATCTGCAGGCGCTGCGTGAGCAGATAGAGCGGCTCACCTCTGCGCTGTCGAACCTGATGGACGGCGATGTGCTGGTGGAACGGCTGACGTTGTCCGCCGAGTCGACCCGGGTCCGCGGCCTTGCCGGCGGTGGCCGCGGCCGGCTGTCCGGCCTGAACAGGGCCGAACTGACCAGGGACGGGTTCCGGCCAGGACCGGATCCCGCCGCCGGTGAGGACGCCCCCGGTGGTCAGGACACCGCCGGTGGTCAGGACACCGACGGTGGTCAGGTCACCGTCGACGCCGACCTGTTTGCCGGCGCCCCCGAGCACGGCGCGGAACAGGCTGCCGTGCACGCCGAGGCACAGGCAATTCACTCCGCAGGGCGGGCAACTACCCCATCGGTGGGGCGCGACCCGGATGACGTACCAGATGCGGCGGCCGCCGCCTCAGTGGCCGGACATGGTGAACCCGCCCAGGTCACCGTTTCCGCCGCGGCGACTGTGCCGACCCCACCGCGGCCGGACGCGCCGTCGACGTTGTGGGCGCGTCGTCACCGGCAGGACGCGGTTCGGCCCTCGGCCCGGACCCCGACGCCACCGGTCCGGGGACACGAACTCGATCCGGACGCCGGCGCGGAATCCGTCGCAGTCGCCCGCATCCCCGTCTCCCAACTGCTGGCCGCATTCGGTGCTAGCGCCGGCCCGAAGCCGGGTGGACACCGTCGGCGACGCCGGGCGGAGGACTGAGCGGCAGCAAGCTCAACCCATTTTGCCGACGTTGATCAGCTATCATGGTGCGTCAATTGGCCACCTTGATAAAAACCGCCCCAACAAGTTGTCGACCTGATTTCCCTCTTCAGATGGTTCGGAGTCGGCGTCGAGTATTCTACAGAATTCTGTCGCAAGAAGTGCTACGACAGATTCTCTTTCATCTCGACTCGGTTCGTCTGTTGTGGTTAGCGCACGCAGGAGTGGCGCGCTGGTGCGCTCAAGTATCTCAATGAGACGGGCCTTATCGACACTTGGAAAATCACTAAGCGCATTCACGGAGTTCCTCTACCTTGTCGATGCCAGGTCACCGGCGATCGTGGTGATCGGCCGGAACGGCCGCGGCTGACACGGCCACGGGCCCAGCTCGCGCATGACACCAGATCGATCACCTCTCGAACCGCCGCCCGCTTGAACGCCGCGGAATACTTCACTCGCTTCGCGCTCAAATCTCTCTCCGATCAGGATCGCAAGCCTACTTTGGGGCCACTGTCCGGGACCGGTGGGGCACCCCATGAGGCATGGCTGCGATCTCCCCGGCCCGATCCACAGACACTTACTACTCGGCGAAATACCGGCGGATCACCAACCGAAGAGGCCCGATGAAAGCCATCCTCGCACTCGAACACAGCATGCTGATCGCGGCCTGGCACATGCTCACCACGGAGCGTTCTACCGAGACCCCGGAGCCGACCACTTCAGCCAGCGACAACCCGCGCAGACCAAAGCGCGCGCCCTCGCGCAGCTCAAGGCCCTCGGCTGCCAGGTCACCATCCCACCCAACGAGGCGACCGCATAGCCAGCTGACCGAAGACGCCGAGCATCGATGAGCCGAGGGGTCGAGCGCTTGAGTCTCCCATTTTCATTCAGATAGGTGCTGGTTCACTGCACAGATGTGGCCTCGACAACCACCATGCTTGCAGGTCAAAGCATCTTTCCATGATCAACACATACCAGCAACGCTGTCCCGATGAATGCCGAGGTTGGGACGGAGACTGGCGTTGTTGCCCGCGGATCGGCTGCCGGATCCGGTTGCCCGGCACCGATGTGATTGGAGCCTGGCAGCCGGCATACCGCCCCCGGACGGGTGTGTTCAGATCTCGTCCGGGTGACGGCCAGGCGCAACCGGCCGCGAGTGAGGTTCAATGGACGTGATGCCCGGGCAACACGGGGAAGTGAACGGGACGGGTTTGCATTCATGCGGTTGAAGATGACGGCTCTCGGCGCTCTTTGCGCCGTCGCGATGGCGTCTGCTCCGGTGGCGCTGGCCACTCCGGTGTCGGCAGGATCTCCGCCCGTCCCGGCGGGCGCCCCGGCGACGGTGGCTACTCACTGCTGGAACGCCAACGCCGGGTTCCCCGCCGCTGATCCGTTCGTTTTCGGGGGCGTCCGACTGACCGCCGCCCAGATCTCTGCCGCTCAGACCATCGCCGACGTGGCTACTGGACGTCACCTCACTCCCCGCGCGGTCCGGATAGCTCTGGCCGCCGCCGGAGGTGCGTCCGGCTTGGATCCGGCGTATCGGAACGGTGCCGCGCTCGGACTGTTCGGGCAGGGCGCTGGCGTCGAGGCGGCCCGTGTTAAGCCGGATCGTTCCGATCCCGCTGTTGCCGCTCGGCTGTTCTTCGAGCACTTGACGGTGCAGATTCCCGGCTACCAGTCCGATGCCAGATCGGACGCCCAGATCGTCGCGGTGATCAGTGGGTCGGCGACTGGCGCCGGCGCCGCCAAGTACGCCGGGCCGGCCGCCGCGCTTGCCGTTGCCGTCGGGCGGCCGGCTGGTGCCGTTACCAACACCGCCGGTTCCACCGACGGGTCCGGGGCCGCGCAGAGCCCCGCCCGTCGGATCGCCGGCATCACCCAGCGGCTGGTGCTGGCCGCCAACCAGCAGGCCGCCGAGACGGCGAAGTTGACCGCTGCGAGGGCAGCGGCGGCGAAGGCGGCAGCCTCGGAAGCCGCAGCGGCGGCGAAGGCGGCAGCCCCGCGTCCGAAGTCTGCCGCTGCTTCAGCCGTCGACCAGGCGCTGGCCGCCGTGCAGAAGCTCTCGGAATCCGTACCGCGACCGACAGCCGGGGCGCCCACCGGGCAATACCGCGCGAGCGTCGGCGTGCCCCCTACAAGCCCGGCGCCCGTCCCTGGTGCGAGGGGCGATATCGCGCCGGTGAACTGGGTGCAGGTGCACACCCGGCAGATGCTCGCTCCACCAACGGCCGAGCCGGCCGAGCCGACCGTGGACGTGGTCATCACGATTGACGGGACCGCCACGACGGTCCCCGGCACCGTGACCACGGTGAACGGCACAGCGACGACGGTTCCCGTCATGGCGTCCACGACAGTGAACGGAACGGTCACGACGGTCCCCGGCACCGTCACCACGGTGAACGGCACCGCGACGACGGTTCCCATCACCGCATCCACGACCGGCGACCCGGTGTCGGCGACCGGGACTCAAACCTCCATATCGACGCCCTCAACGGGGGTCAGCACGTCGACCGCACCGGCGGCTACCGCTCCCAAGACTGCGGTGACGACCGCGCCCTCGATGACGCCTGCTTCGACGACGCCAACTTCGAATACCTCAGCGGCGACGACCGGGCCGCCCGCGTCCGGTCCGAGCGGGTCATCCTCGTCGTCGGTGCCCTCCGACTCCACCGTCGCGGCTCCGTCGACCCCTGTCTCTTCCGCACCTACCACGCCGTCGACCTCCGTGTCCGCACCCTCGACGACCGGGCCGACGGGATCGACGACGTCGGCGGCGACGACTTCGACAACGTCCCCGACGACAACCGGAGCGCCGACTCCCGCACCGTCCGCGACGCCGTCGCCGACCAGTGCGACGTCGCCCACGGCACAGACGACAACCGGAACGACCCCGGCCACAACGGCCACGACCCCCACCGGGTCGAAGCCGACAACGACTGCACCCGCGACGACTGCACCCGCGACGACTGCACCCGCAACGACTGCACCCGCGACGACTGCGGCGACCGCGAACGGGACCACGACCGATGCGCCTGGGAAGACCTCACCGCCGATCGCCACCACGGCGGCCGCCCCGTCCAAGTCGGTGACCCCGCCCCAGACCGCGCCCAAGGCCACGCCTAAGACCACGGCTACGACGAAGGCCGCCACGGCGGACCAGTCTTCGCCGCCGCCGATCTCGACGCTTCCGCCGTCCTCGTCGCCGCAGACGACCAGGCCCACGGCCTCCAAGCCGCCCGGACCCGCGAAGCCGGCCGGTCCCGCGAAGCCGGACCGACCCGCGAAGCCGGACCGACCCGCGAAGTCGGCCAAGCCCGGGACGCAGGTGGGATCGAGCCCTCCGGCCAAGGCTGCGAAGGTGATCCCGACGCCGGCTGTCGATCCCGCCGAACCCGACCCGGCGGAGCCGAAGCCGACCTTCCCGGCCAAACAGCAAACCACTCCCGACCCCGTTGATCCGCACAGTGCCGCAGTGCCGCGCGGAACCCGCCCGACCGGCAACCCCGGGAACAACTGCATGCCGGTCGGCGGATCGCCGAGCCTGTTCGATCCCGGCAGCATCATCTCCGACCAGGTCTTCTACGACACCCAGGCGATGAATGCCGCGCAGATCACCAAGTTCGTCAACGACCTGGGCGCCGGCTGCAGCGGGGAATGGTGCCTGCGTAACCTGCAGGTCACCGTGCCGGCACAGCCGCAGAACCGTTACTGCCAGGCATATCCAGGTGGCCCGCAGACTGCCGCCGCCGCCATCGCCGGTATCTCCGAAGCCTGCGGCATCAACCCTCAGGTGATGCTGGTGACGCTGCAGAAGGAATCCGGGTTGCTGACCAGAACCCAGGTGTCCGCGGCCGACTGGAATGCGGCCTGGGGCTGGCACTGCCCGGACACCGGTCCCGGCGGCAGCGCCAACTGCGATCCGGCCTACGCCGGTTTCGTGAAGCAGCTGTACGGCATGGCCGAGCAATGGTCGCGGTACCGGCTCGACCCACAGAATTACCGCTACCGGGCCGGACAGCTTGCCGACATCCAGTGGAACGTCGCGGAATCCGGCTGTGGCTCCAGCCCGGTCTACATCCGCAACGCCGCCACCGCTTCGCTGTACAACTACACCCCGTATCAGCCCAATGCGGCGTCGCTGGCCGCCTATCCGGCCGCGGGAGATCGTTGTTCCTCGTACGGCAACCGGAACTTTTTCGTCATGTTCGGGAAGTACTTCGGCGGGAGCGGAGCCGGTATCCCGGGCGCGGCGACGGTGAGCGGTACCGTGGTCACCCTGCCATCCGGTCCCGACATCGATCCACGTGCCGCCGGGAGGCAGATCGTCGCTCCGGACCCGAACGTCGCTCGCGGCATCTCGGACGGTCTGGCTGCCGTCGGGTTGCCGTACGTGTGGGGCGGGGGCACCGCCGGCGGTGGCCCGGACCAGGGCTGTGCCAGGGCAGGCGGATCGAAGAACTCGTGCCAGGGGATCGTCGGCTTCGACTGCTCCGGCCTGACCGCCTTCGTCATGCGCCAGGCGGGATTCGTCACCGGTACCGATTCCTCCAGCCAACGGGCCGGTGGCGACCGGATCTCCTGGAGTCAGGCGCTACCGGGCGACATCATCGGTTATCCCGGTCACGTGTCCATTTACCTGGGCTGGATCGACGGTGTCCAGTACATGCTGCAAGCACCGTCTGTCGGCAAACAGGTGCAGGTACGTACGGTGTACACCGGCGGCATCGATCCGGTGGTTCATCGCTACTGGCGCTGACGTCGCCTCCCGCATTGTGTCGGCCTCTGGCGCGCCGGCGGTGTGGGCTGCGGACGATCCCGGTCGGATGGCGCCACCCGATGAATGGCGGTCCCGGCTTCGCGTGCATGTCGAAGCGACATCCCCGGAATTCGGCTGTCCGGCGTCGAACCAGAGACTCCGAACCTGCTGTTGCCTGCAGGGTGGGCACGAACCACAAATCGGGGGCGCGCCCGGAGCGCCGGGGGAAGGTGAATCGCCGATGGTCCGCCGCCCATCGCCGATCGGCCGTTGTCGATGACGTTGTCGTGTCGTTGTCGCCGTCGAGGTTATTCGAAGGTGCTGCAGCGCAACGGTTTCCACGCGCGAGTGCAGACGCCTGCCTCCCTTCGGCAACAGTTATCGGTCCAGCCATCTGCCGTTGAAAAGCGCGGCGTGCAGAGCAGGTTCCGATAGCCGATGGTGATTGCCGTCACCGATGCGCGCCCTGGAATGCGATGCTGCTTCGGTTTCCGGTGTGAACGACGGGCGCGCTCCGCTTACCAAGAAGACCAACCGCCACTTCCCGGGCCTGCGACGGGGATGGTGGTCGCATCTCGCGCCGGACACGACCTAAGCAAAGGGTACGGTTCCAGATGAGTTACGATATTGCCGCGATCAAGCATTCTGGTCGCCATTCATGATTCCGCTTTGCCAACAGGAGGTTGTCCGTGGCCACTCAGACCACCATCACGCTGATCGACGACATCGATGGTTCGGAAGCAGTCGAAACCGTCGAGTTCGCCCTGGACGGGGCGTCGTACGAGATTGACCTGAGCGAGAAGAACGCCAAGAAATTGCGGGACGCGGTGGCCAGTTATGTGGGTCATGGCCGTCACGTCGACGCTCATGGCAGGCAGGAAGGGCGCAGTTCGGGCGGCGGCCGGCGCCGCGGCGGCAGGACGGCTTCGGTTCGCAACAGTCGCGAACAGTTGCAGGCCATCCGTGACTGGGCGCGTCGTAACGGGCACCAGGTTTCCGACCGCGGGCGCATCGCGGCCAGCGTGGTGGACGCCTTCGAAGCTGCGCACTGACGGCTTCCACGTCCGCTCTCCCCGCGTGGCGCCGGGTCTTCGCTCTGCTCGGCCACCCGGTAGCACCGCCTCAGGCTCCGCCCGGTCCGTCCGGCGGGGCCTGCGGGCTTTTTGGAGGGACTGCCAACGGGCAGCGCAGTTGTTCGCCCTCGGCGTACCGCCCTACGGCGCGGAACGACTGGTGGCGCACCGGCGTTGAAGACCGATGACGCCACTGCGCACGGCGTCACCTGCAGTTCTGACAGATAACAGTATGTGGACGCCGTCGACACGATGTGATCACCGGCGACTCGCACCGCCGTGGCGGCTCGCGCCGCCGGATTACAGTGGGGTATCCGCCGAAAGTGGCGGGGTCGCTGGTTAGCTCGTAGGTCGAAGGCAGCGCGGATCGAAGGGCAGCTCGGATCGAAGGGCAGCAGCGCCGAAGTTCAGCACAGATCGAAGGCATCACAGATCCAGCGCGAGACCTACGAAATGCACCACCCACGAATGCGGCACCCACGAATTGCATCACCTACGAAATACGGCACTGTCGATCGCGGTACTGACTGCAGTCCCCGAAGCGCATGCCCCGAAGGAGTACACAATGTTCGAACGGTTCACCGACCGGGCCCGCCGGGTGGTCGTCCTGGCGCAGGAAGAAGCCCGGATGCTCAACCACAATTACATCGGGACCGAGCACATCCTGCTGGGACTGATCCACGAGGGCGAGGGAGTCGCCGCCAAGGCACTGGAATCGCTCGGCATAGCGCTGGAGGGCGTGCGCGCGCAGGTCGAGGAGATCATCGGCCAGGGCGCCCAAGCCCCGTCCGGCCACATTCCGTTCACCCCGCGCGCCAAGAAGGTGCTCGAGCTGAGCCTGCGCGAGGCGCTGCAGCTCGGCCACAACTACATCGGCACCGAGCACATCCTGCTCGGCCTCATCCGGGAGGGCGAGGGTGTCGCCGCCCAGGTGCTGCAGAAGCTGGGCGCCGACCTGAACAAGGTTCGTCAGCAGGTGTTGCAGCTGCTGTCCGGCTACCAGGGCAAGGAGACCGCCGCCGCCGAAGGCGGCCGCTCCGAAGGCAGCCCGTCCACTTCGCTGGTCCTGGATCAGTTCGGCCGTAACCTGACCCAGTCGGCCCGCGAGGGCAAGCTCGACCCGGTGATCGGCCGCGAGAAAGAGATCGAGCGGGTCATGCAGGTGCTGTCCCGGCGTACCAAGAACAACCCGGCCCTGATCGGCGAACCGGGGGTGGGCAAGACCGCCGTGGTGGAGGGCCTGGCCCAGGCGATCGTTCGCGGCGACGTGCCGCAGACGCTCAAGGACAAGCATCTCTACACACTGGACCTCGGGTCGTTGGTCGCCGGCAGCCGTTACCGCGGCGATTTCGAGGAACGCCTGAAGAAGGTACTCAAGGAGATCCGCACCCGCGGCGACATCATCCTGTTCATCGACGAGATCCACACCCTGGTGGGCGCCGGCGCCGCCGAGGGTGCGATCGACGCCGCCAGCATCCTCAAGCCGATGCTGGCCCGCGGTGAGCTGCAGACCATCGGCGCCACCACCCTGGACGAGTACCGCAAGTACGTGGAGAAGGATGCCGCCCTCGAGCGGCGGTTCCAGCCCATCCAGGTGGGCGAGCCGACGGTGGCGCACACCATCGAGATCCTCAGGGGCCTGCGGGACGCCTACGAGTCGCACCACCGGATCACCATCACCGACGGTGCGCTGGTCGCCGCGGCCACGCTGGCCGACCGGTATATCAACGACCGGTTCCTGCCGGACAAGGCGATCGACCTCATCGACGAGGCCGGCGCCCGGATGCGCATCCGCCGGATGACGGCTCCGCCGGACCTGCGCGACTTCGACGAGAAGCTCGCGAACGTCAGGCGGGACAAGGAGTCCGCGATCGATTCGCAGGACTTCGAGAAGGCCGCCGCCCTGCGCGATTCGGAGAAGCAGCTGCTCGGCAAGAAGAACGAGCGGGAGAAGGCGTGGAAGGACGGAGACCTGGACGTGGTCTCCGAGGTCGACGACGAGCAGATCGCCGAAGTGCTGGCGAACTGGACCGGTATCCCGGTCTTCAAGCTGACCGAGGAGGAGACCAGCCGGCTGCTCAAGATGGAGGACGAGATCCACAGGCGGATCATCGGGCAGAACGAGGCCGTCAAGGCGGTGTCCAAGGCGATCCGCCGGACCCGCGCCGGCCTCAAGGACCCGAAGCGGCCGTCCGGCTCGTTCATCTTCGCCGGTCCGTCGGGCGTCGGCAAGACCGAGCTGACCAAGGCGCTCGCCGAGTTCCTCTTCGGTGACGAGGATGCGCTGATCCAGGTCGACATGGGCGAGTTCCATGACCGGTACACCGCATCCCGGCTGTTCGGGGCGCCTCCCGGATACGTCGGCTACGAAGAGGGCGGCCAGCTCACCGAGAAGGTGCGGCGCAAGCCGTTCTCGGTGGTGTTGTTCGACGAGATCGAGAAGGCGCATCCGGAGATCTACAACTCGCTGCTGCAGGTCCTGGAGGACGGCCGGCTGACGGACGGTCAGGGCCGGACGGTGGACTTCAAGAACACCGTCATCGTCTTCACCTCCAACCTGGGGACTTCGGACATCTCCAAGGCGGTGGGGATGGGGTTCTCCTCGGGTCACGACGCCGAGTCGAACTACGAGCGGATGAAGGACAAGGTCAACGACGAGCTGAAGAAGCACTTCCGGCCGGAGTTCCTCAACCGTATCGACGACGTGGTGGTATTCCATCAACTCACCACCGAGGAGATCGAGCGGATGGTGGACCTGATGCTCACCCGCGTCGAGCTGGCCCTGAAGAACAAGGACATGGACCTGCAGGTGCTGCCGGCGGCGAAGGCACTGCTGGCCGAGCGCGGATTCGATCAGGTGCTGGGCGCGCGTCCTTTGCGTCGTGCGATCCAGCGTGAGATCGAGGACGCGTTGAGCGAGAAGATCCTGTTCGACGAGATCAAACCGGGTCAGTTGATCACGATCGACGCGGACGGTTCGGGTGCAGAGGCGAAGTTCAGTTTTTCTGGTGCTCCGCGTGCGGCCTCGATGGTCAAGGAACCGGTAGGAGCCTCGATGGTCAAGGGCGAGGCAGCCGCTGCCCTGGAGAGCGGCACTCCCGAAGCCGTCTGAACCGTCAGCGCGATGTCCGGCCGCGCCGGCCGATCGCCTTGAGCACTGGGCCCGCACTCCGAAGGGGGTACGGGCCCAGTGCTGTTACGGCGCTTCCATCGGCGCAGCGCGCACGGCGGTCCAGTCCACCCGCAGCACGGAGGGTAGCCAGATCCATCCAGGTACCTCTCCAGCAAAGAGTCTTCCGCGGCCCTGCTTCAGATCTACGGGCCCATGCTGAGACTTCCGCCAAACCTCGGGGTTCTTCGATGGACGGGTTGCGGACCGGGCGCGCTCATCGACTCCCGACGAGCCGTCCGCGCCGCGGTCCGGCTCCCAGCGGCATCATTGTCGGTCCCGGCCGAACACCCGCTGCTGCGGGCATGCCGGCCGGTCAACCGGGCAGCGACACCCGGTCGGAGTCGATCCGTTGCAGCAAGCCATCGGCCAGCAACGAATCCAGGCACCGCTGCCATTGCGTCCGGTCCGGCCAAAGCGGCCGCAGGGCGTCCACCGGCACCGGGTGTTCTGACTCGCGCAGCACAGCCATGATCCGGCCGCGCAGCTGCCGATCCGTACCTGCCCACGCCTGAACTCGGCGGGCGGCAGTGCCGACCGGTCGGCCCGCGGCCGTCCACCGGCAGCTCTCTAGCAGCGGGCAATCGGCGCAGCGCGGCCGGGCCGCCGTGCAGACCAGCGCCCCGAACTCCATCACCGCAGCAGATAACGTTGCTGCCACCCCGGGTTCGGCCGGCAGCAACGATTCCATCAACCGGCGGTCCTCCCCAGTGGCCGGGCCCCCGTCATCGGTACCGTTGATCAAGCGGTTGAGCACGCGACGGACGTTGGTGTCGACCACGGGCACCCTGGCGCCGAAGGCGAACGCGGCCACCGCGCGTGCCGTGTACTCCCCGACGCCGGGCAGCGCCAGCAACTGGGTGAGATCGGACGGGACCCGCCCACCGTGCCGGGCGGTGATCGCGGCGGCGGCGGCATGCAGCCTCAGCGCCCGGCGCGGATAGCCGAGCCTGGCCCAGGCCCTGACCGCGGCTCCCGGGCTGTCGGCCGCCAGATGGGCAGGGGTCGGCCAGCGCCGCATCCAGCTCAGGTAGGTATCGAGCACCCTGGCCACCGGTGTCTGCTGCAGCATGATCTCGCTGACCAGCACTCCCCAAGGCCCAGCGGCCGGGTCGCGCCACGGCAGCTCCCTGCCGTTGCGTCGGAAGAAGTCCAACAGCGGGCCGGCGGGCAGCTCGACCGTGGTAAGCGGAGCCGGGGTCAGCGAAGCACTCGACGACATCGTTCAACAGTAGGAGGCGTCTCGGGGTCGGTAGGAGGCGTCAGGTTCTGGCCGACGGTTTTCGGGGCGGGGACCGTCGAGGTGATGGCAGAAGCCATGGCTGACGACCGAGGTATCCGAGCAGGTCGTCGGACGGCGCCCGGCCGCGACCAAGGGGGAGAACGGGATCCCGGAACTCCGGTCCCCGACCTGTCGGGGGAACGACATTCCTTGCTACCGGTAACAGCTCCCGCGCCAGCGGTGCCGGTAAGGGCAGACCGGTCATGGTCGCCTGCGCCACATCCCAACCGTGAACGGCCAGTTCAATCATGGCAACGCGCTCGAGATCGACACAATGAAGGGCGCGATCCCCGATGGCATAGGTCCCCGCGGACGCGGATCGCCAGCTCTCGACCAGTCCAACTGTCCGGCTGCGCACCGATTCGACCAGCACCACGTCCTCGGGTTGAACACGTTTCTCGGCAGGCGGTTCGATGGAGAGCTGCCCAGTGACAAGGATGTCGGTGAGAGCGTCAATGGAGTCGGCTAGATGGTGCAGCAACATCCTGAGATCCCACCCGGTGCACGGCGTCGGATTCCCTAGCTGGCCAATGTCCAGTAGGTCAAGGCCGTGCAACAGGTAGTGGGCCGCGCCCGGAAGCCGCGGTCGGGACGGGTCGGACGGGGGGCTCATGAGCCCTCGACCCGGTCGTCCGGGCGCAAGCGGGCCGGGAGGCCGAACGTTGGGACCAGGGCGGCCTCGTTGAACGCGACCACTCGGGCGATGAGGCCCCCGGAGGTCTCGAGGACGTGTACTCCGTGTGCCCGGTATCCGCCGTCGGAATGCCGAGCGAAGACTCCGATCGCCGGTTGCCCGTTGCCCCAGGTCGGTAGCAGGCGCCACTGTTCCGGGTTGCGCAGCACCTGAGCCGAAAGGAAGGCGATGACCGCCTCCCGACCCCTGAACCAGGTCGGTGTCGGCGGCATCTCGAGTTCCACGTCCGCCCTCAGGAGCGCTGCCAGGCCGGCCACGTCCAGGTGGACGAACGCATCGACGTATCGGTCGAGAATCGTTTGCTGATCAGGGTCTTCGGGCTCGGTGACATCGTCAGGATCGAGCCGCCCGGCACCGACTTTGGTGCGGGCGCGCAGCAGCGCGCTGTAAATGGCCTTGGTGCTGGTGTCGAGGATGTCGGCTGCTTCTGCGGGCCGGAACTGCAGCACGTCGCAGAGAACCAGCACGGCCCGTTGGCGCGCCGGTAGCTGCTGCAGTGCGGCGATGAAGGCGAGTCTGACACCGGCCCGATACACGGCGATGTCCGCCGGATCGCGGGGATTCACCGGCCCACCCAGGGCGGAGTCGGGTGCGGGCTGCAACCAGGCGATCTCCTCGTCCGCCGCCGGCTGCCATAGCGGCTCGGTCGACGGCGCGCCGAGGCCCGACGGCAACGGGCGCCGAGCGCGGGTTTCCAGCGCGGTGAGGCATGCCGTGGTGGCGATCCGGTAGAGCCAGGTGCGTACCGAGGAGCGACCCTCGAAACGGTCAAATCCCTTCCAGGCCCGTAGGTACGTCTCCTGCACCAGGTCCTCGGCGTCGTGTATCGAACCCAGCATGCGGTAGCAATGCGTGAGCAGCTCCCGCCGGTAGGGCTCGGTGGCCGTGTCGAATCTTCTCGGTGCGAGCGTCACGTCGATTCGACCTGTGGGGCCTGTCGCGCGTGGAACGGCCGGATCATGTGTCGAGCTCCCGCATCCCCGCTCCGGTCAACAGATAGGAATGCCCTGGCATTTCGGCCTGCTGTGCCAGGCCCACAATGGCTGCTGCCGCCGCTTCCGGAGTCAGGACGGGCTGGAGCCGCTCGGTGAACTCCTGCAGTGACACTCCTTCGCGGTTCGCATACCCGGCTGCGCCGCGCCGGCCGAGGTCAGTGGTCGGCGTAAGTTGCGGCAGCAGCGCAGTGAAGCTGATGTCCAGGCCGGCCCGACGGGATTCCTCCGCGGCGTAGCCGCTGATGAACCTGACGGTGGCCTTGGCCCCGGCGTAGCCGCCGCTCAACGGTGACCCCTTGATGGCCGCGCCGCTGGAGAGGACGACCACCCGACTGCCCGGCGGCAGTGGGAGCCGCAGTGCGGCGCCGATCCAGCAGAACGCCTGCTTGACGTCGACCTCCCAATTGGTGCTGAACTCCTGCCACGTCTGACGGTGCACGGGGCCCAGCGGTGGGACGGCGCCCGCGTTGAGGACCAGCAGCTGCGGCCGGTACTCGGCGAGCAGGCTGGTCGCCACTGCCTCCTCGGTTCCGTCCGCGGGGTGCGGGATGAAGCCCGGACCGATCGTGCTCTCCAGATCTGTGAGTTGGTTCGCGGTCCGAGCCACCCCGACGACTCTGGCGCCGGCGGATGTCATGGCGATGGCCGTTGCGCGGCCGAAACCCCTTCCGGCACCGGTGATGACGACAGTTGACGTGCGCAGGTCCAACGGTGGCATGGTCTGCCTTTCTCAAGGTGATGTGCACTGGTCACAGCGTCCCGCCGAGTGGGGAGACGGACTACCCATGGTGTGTGAGGGCGTTCTTGGACGGAGCGAGGATTGCGGCCAGCAGGCCGGCAAGTGGTACCGCGGCAGCAACGACGATCGCCGGCCGGAAACCGTCGATGAAGGTCGAGGCTGATGCGTAACTTCCACTTGCGGCGAACACCGCTGCGAGGATGGCAATCCCGAACACTCCACCGAGTTCCCTCAGCGCGCTGTTGGTGCCGGCGGCAACGCCGGAGTCGTCGGTAGGAACCGAGGAGACCACGGCGTTCGCCACTGTCGGGAAACACATGGCGATGCCGATGCCGGCGACGATCAACGGGCCGACGAGAGCGCCGTACCCTACCTGCGGCTGAACGACCGCGGCCAGCCAGAACAGACCCGCACTCTGCAGTAGCAGTCCGATGATCATGAACGGGCGATTACCGAACTTGTCGGACAACGCGCCGGCCACCGGCGCGACAAGCATGGGCATGGCCATCCACACCAGGATGCGCAGCCCGGCCTGCAAAGGCGAGTACCCGAGCCCGATCTGGAACAACTGAGTGATCATGAACAGCGAGCCGAGCAGTGAGACGAACTGGAAGAACACCACGGCGTTTGCGGTGGAGAACCCGCGGCTGCGGAAGTAGGTCAGCGGCAGCATGGGGTGGCGCGCACGTGCCTCCCACGCCAGGAAGGCGCCGAGCAGGGCGATTCCGGCCAGCAGCGACCCCAGCACCTCAGGACTGCCCCATCCGGACACCGGTGCGCGCACCGGCGCCCAGGTCAGGGCGAGCATCGCCAACGCGCCGAGCAGCAGGCCGGCGAAGTCCAGCTGTGGCCGAGGGCCGCGGCTCTCCCGCAGCAAGACCGCCGACAGGATGCTGACGATCAGGCCCACCGGAACGTTGAGCCAGAAGATCCACTGCCAGGACCAGCCTTCAACAATCGCGCCCCCGATGACCGGCCCGGCCGCCACCCCCAGACCGGAGATGCCGCCCCAGACACCGATGGCGGCCCCACGCTTCTCGGGCGGGAATGCTGCACTGATCAACGTCAGCGTCAGTGGCAGCACAACTGCTGCACCGACGCCTTGGACGACGCGCCCGATGATCAACGTTCCAGCTGTGGTGGCTGCTGCGGCTGCGACCGAGCCGAGAGTGAACACCAGGAGACCGACGATGTAGCTCAGCCGGCGGCCGAAGCGGTCACCCAGGGCGGCGCCGGTCAGCATGAGGCAGGCAAAGACAAGGTTGTAGGCGTTGATCGTCCACTCCAGGTCAGACAGACTCGCCCGCAGCTGAACCCGCAGCGTTGGTAGCGCCGTCGCGACAACCACGACATCCAACGACGTGAGGAACACCCCGAGAGAAGCCAGGATAAGGGTCGAGGTCCGGCGGACCGGGCGATCGGTATTCGACGTCGCCACCCGGCTGTTCGCCTCATCCGATGCTGTGGTCGTCGCGCCAGTTCTCTGCATCGACATCTCTTCTCGCTTTCCGTTGCGGTCGCCGGCCGCGGGTTCCGCCGGTGGGTGGAACTCTGGCTTCATAGGGGTAGACCCGGCTGGACCGCGAACTTCTCCGATGTCCAGCGAACGAATTTCCGCGGCATTGGACCTGTACGACCGAAGGACATGGGGCAGCTTCTCAGCGCGCGGCACCGATAGGCGTCCTTCCTCGGACTGAATCTCGAAGTGGCCCAACTAAGACGGTGCGCACCGCATTGGTCGTGATCGCGGCGCCGGCAAACTACGCCTATTCCGGGTGCGCCCACCCGCGACCGGCGTTGCGCCGCAGATCCATCACGGGCCGCCGATACCGTCTAGCTCGTGATGCAACCTGTTGGCCCTTTGGAACCGAGGGTGTATTGGCTCCGTCGGTCTCTAGTCATCGCCGGCGCCGTGATCGTGTTGGTAGGCTTGGTGTGGTTCGTGCTGAGTAAGGCTGGCGGCAGCGGGGGAGATCCCGCGAACGCCGCGAACTCCGTGACGACCACTGAGCGCACCACCCCCGCCGGGCTCACCGGTGTGCTCGCATCACCGAGTTCGTCCGTGGTGCCAAGCTCCGGGCAACCCTCCAGTGGCGAAACTCCCAGCGGCGTCAAGGGTTCCGCCGCTGGATCGGTAACCAGCTCGGGAACTGCGGCCCGCACGTCATCGGCCGGCCGCGCCACCGGCTCGCCCCCACCGAGCGGAACAGCAGGCGTCTCCGCGGTGAAGCCGGCGGCGACGTCGAGTCCAGCGGCGCCGGCGCCGATCCGTACCGGCACCCTGGCACCGCAGGTGGGCAGCGCGCCGAAGACCACGTCCCCAACGCCGAGCCCCGCGACCGCCTCGCCGAGGCCAAGCGGATCCACGCAGCCGAATCGCACCACGGGGCCGACTGCGCCAGCGCCCACTACCCAAGCGCCAACGGTGGCGAAGCCCAGTCCGCCGGCGAAGCCCGGTCCAGCGAACCCAACGACCGCTGCGCCGACCAAGCCGACAACGAAACCGACGACTGTGCCGACAACTCCGAGCCCCCCGATGAAGCCCGTCCCGACCACCGACTCGCAGGGCCGCTTGCTCTGCGCGGATGCGTCGATCACGCTCGCCACCACCACCCGGGTGGACAGCTATCGGGTTGGCTCGCAGCCGATCCTCGGAATCACGGTGACGAACAACAGTCCTGAGCCCTGCGTCCGCGACGTCTCCGGGACGCTGCAGGTGTTCACCGTGTACAACGCGCAACACCAGCGGATCTGGTCCACCGCCGACTGCTTCCCCGGACAGGGAACGGAGAGCTGGATGTTCGGACCCGGCCAGAGCAGGCGCTTCGACATCAAGTGGGCCGGGACCACCTCGCAACCCGGTTGCGTCGCGCACCGCGTCGCGGTGCCGACGGGCAGCTACACCGCCGTCGCCCAACTAGGGACGCTGAAGGCCGCCCCCGCGACGTTCGCTATCACCCAGTAGCGGCTCGCGCAGACTCAACCAGCGACCCGGTCAGCTGAAGCGGTCGCCGATCGATGACTCGGCCAGCCGGGACAGGCCCTCCCTGACCACTCTGGCGCGGGCTTCGCCGATGCCGTCGACTTCTTGCAGGTCGGCCGCGGTCGCCGCGAGTAGCGCCTGCAGGTTGCCGAAGTGGGAGATCATCCGTTCCAGCACCAGTGGGGGAAGCCTGGGGATACCGGACAGCAGGCGGTATCCCCTGCTGGGAACCTGTCCGTCCAGCGAATCCCCGACGTGCCCGAGGATCCTGGCGATGGCACCGAGATCGATCAGGGCGGACCCGGCGAGTGCATCGAGTTCGGCATCGACGGCGGCGACCCGGTCGGGGTCATCCTCCGGCAGGTAGTCACGGAGCAGCAGTTCGCCGAGGCCCTCGGTGCCGGCCAGCAGTTCATCGAGCTGCAGGCCGAGCAGCCGGCCGTCGGTGCCGAGTTCGATCACGTTGCCGATGAGCTCGTCGGCGATCCGTCGGACCATCAGCAGCCGTTGGACGACGGTCACCGCGTCCCGCAGGGTGGCGAAGTCCTCGATCTCCAAAGCCGACAGGCTGTGGGCGACCTCGTCCAGCCGGGCGCGGTACCGCTGCAGCGTCGCCAGCGCCTGGTTGGCGCGACCGAGAATCGTCGCGGGATCGGAGACTTCGTGCCTGGTGATGCCGAGGTACAGGCTGATCGTCGACATGGAATGGCTGACGGCGATCACCGGTACCCCGGTCTGCACTGCGGTCCGTTCCGCGGTGCGGTGCCTGGTGCCGGACTCGACGGTCGGGATCGTGGCATCCGGCATCAACTGCACATTCGCTCTGACGATCCGGGTGGCGTCGGCGTTGAGGACGACGGCGCCGTCCATCTTGCTGAGTTCCCGCAGCCGGGTGGGCGAGAACTCGACATCGAGCCGAAATCCGCCGTCGCAGAGGTCTTCGACAGCTGCGTTGTCGCCGACCACGATCAACGCCCCGGTGCGACCACGCAGGATCCGCTCCAGCCCCTCCCGCAACGGGGTACCCGGTGCCAGTCTGGCGATTGCCGCGCGATGCCTGCGGACGGCCGATCGATCG
>JAABUP010002599.1_pt1 | contig 34370 bp, 37 predicted proteins | sample 5559201 | NCBI WGS metagenome assembly JAABUP01 (sample SAMN10711887, study PRJNA513373) | rock metagenome | isolation source: Antarctica rocks | place: Antarctica
GCCTGGCCGGGCTCGCACCCGGCCGGACGCGCTGCGCGCGGACAAGGCCTACTCCTCCCGCGCGCACCGGGAGCTGCTGCGCGGCCGCGGGGTCAAGGCAGTGATCCCCGAGCGCAGCGACCAGCAGTCGATCGAAGCCCGCGTGCTGTCCGCTCAGGATGACCCCGAACTCGTCGCTCGCGCCGAATCGGTGCGGACGCAGATTGAGCGCGAAGCCGAGACGCGCCGGCAGGCCATCGCGGGCTTCTTCGGCAAGGTCGCTGTCGAAGCCGCCGCGCCCGAGGCGCCCCTGACGCCGGGCCGCCCCAGTCGGCGCCGGAACGGCAACGGTTCGTCGACGACGTCGTAACGGTCCCGAGGATCGGGAGTTGTTGTGGAATATGCGTCAGGACGTTCTCTAAAACGAACGCGAGGCATATAATGGACGGTATGCAACGACGTTCGTCCATGACAGTTGACCAGGCTCAACAGCTCGCCGCGATCCTACGTAGAGAACGGACGGCCTTGCAGCTATCCATGCGCCAAGTCGCTGCGCTCTCCGGCGTTCCGCTGTCGACCGTCTCAAATATCGAGGCGGCGAGCATCCTGACGCCGCAGCCCAACACACTGAAGGCGTTGGCTGCGGCGCTCCAGACGTCTGTTAGCGACATCTACGCCACCGTTGGCTGGCTGCCCGCTGACGAGCTACCGAGTTTTCGCCCTTACATGCGGACCAAATACCGAGACCTGAACGAGGCGGCGCTGGCGGACCTGGAGCGCTACGCCGACGAGCTCAGCCAGCGCGTCGACAGCCTCGGGCCCTTGGACCACGAGGACGAGAACCTCGAGTAGTCGAGCAATTTGGTAATCAGAGAAAGGAGAGATAAATGCGTAGTAATCACATTGGCCCGTCGGTCTCGGGCGCCGGCAGCGTGCTCACACGACTGCGTGCGCTGCTGCCCGACCGGCCGCTCGGCTTGCAGGAGACAGTGTCGATCGTCGAACTACAGGCTGCGCGCCTGCTGCACTTGCAGGGCATCTCTGACGCACCGGTGCCGACTGCTGCTGTGAGCGAGTTGCCCCGTGTCACGGTGGTCGCTGACCACGAGCTCACACGCCACGCCGCGTCCGGCACCAGCCACTGGAGCCGCGAGAGGCAAGCGTGGATCATCAGCGTCAATCCGAGTGAGCCGTTGACGAGGCAGCGCTTCACCGTCGTGCACGAGTATTGGCACATTATCATGCACTACCACCCTGGACTCCGCGGCCCACTGCCAACTGCAATCTTCGGGCTCGATCCTGTGGAGTACCTGGCTGAGTATTTCGCCGGTTGCGTGCTCATGCCGAAGCGCTGGTTGAAGTCAGCCTTCTACGCCGGTGTCCAGCAGACAGACGAGCTGGCCGCACTGTTCGACGTATCACCGCGAGCCATGGAGGTTCGCCTATCCCAACTGGGGCTGCGAAACCTGCCCGAGAAAAGGCCACAGGGCACGCGCTACCGCTTGCAAAGTGCAGACGATCATCAGCGCGATGGCAGTCTACGTCTGCCGTATCGGCGCGCCGCTGCGAGCCGGCAGCTACAGGAGGTCTCGTGAATACGGCCCTGGCCCTGGCACTAGCGCCCGAGCGGCCGTTCCAGATCAGGCAGCGGACGGACATGGCCGCGTCCATCCTCACGGGTGGCAGCCAAGCTGCCGTCGATGAAGATTCCGAAAAAGCCGGCGTAGTAGCCAACCGCCATGAACTTCTTGATCAGCTCCATGAAGTGTTCGTGCTCAAGGCCCTGCTCGCCCAACTGGTCGGCCAGTCTTTTGCCGGCCAGAACTACCGTCCGTGTGTAGATGCGTCCCGTGGCAAGCATGGGCAAATACGACTTCACGGCAGCGTCAACCGCCTCCGTCATCTCGGTCAAGCTCAGACTGTTCAGCGCGTGCTGCTCGATCAGGCTCGTGATGGCCTGTCGGGCCATCAATGCCTGCATGAGCTCAAAGTCGTTCATTACCAGTATTTACGCACAACGAGCGCTAATTGTAAAGCCTTTTCTCGATTATTAACCATACAAGGAGTATCCGTATGAGCCAGCCCAGCCAAATCAACGTAGCCTTCACAGCCGATGACGCGCCGATCGCGGTGGCGTACCTACGGGTGAGCACTAAGGAGCAGGCCGAACGCGACGGTGATGCTGAGGGCTATTCGATCCCGGCTCAGCGTGAGGCAGTTGGCCGTAAGGCCAGCAGCCTAGGTGCCATTGTCACGCAAGAGTTCGTCGACCGCGGCGAGAGCGCCCGCAAGGCAGATAGGCCGGCGCTGCAAGAGATGCTGACCTTTATTCGCACCAACGCCGTGCAGTACGTGATCGTGCATAAGGTCGACCGACTGGCTCGAACCGCAGCGACGACGTTGCCATCACGGCCGAGATTGCTGCCGCGGGTGCTCGGCTGATCAGCGTCACCGAGAACATCGACGACACACCTTCCGGTGTCCTGCTCCACGGCATCATGAGCAGCATCGCCGAGTTCTACAGCCGCAACCTCGGTGCCGAGGTGGTCAAAGGCATCGAGCAGAAGGTGGCGGGCGGCGGCACTCCTAACCGTGCGCCGATCGGCTACCTGAACGTCCGCAAGCTCGTCGAAGGCTATGAGGTCCGGACGATCGGCGTTGACCCTGAGCGGGCCGCGCTCGTCACGTGGGGCTTTGCGACCTACGCCTCGGGTGATTGGTCGTTGTCCCAGCTGGCCGCCGAGCTGACGGTGCGGGGACTCACCTTCCGACCTGGTCCGCGGCGGCCGGCATCCGAACTCGACGACAAGAAGTTGCAACGGCTGCTCCGCAATCGCTTCTACATTGGCTACGTGAAGTGGCGCGGCGTCGAGCATGACGGCAAGCACACGCCGCTCATCGACGTCGAGACCTTCGAGCAGGTGCAGCAGATGCTGACGGCTCGGCGTACCGCCGGTGAGCGGTCCTATCGCCGGGAGCACTACCTCGTGGGGAGCCTCCGCTGCGGTCGGTGTGCCTCACGGCTGCTTTACACGGTGTGCAGTGGCCGCGGCGGCGCCGAGTACGGCTATTTCTACTGCAGCTCACGCGTGGGCGGTCGTAGCGCTTGTGGCCAGCGGTACTTGCCGGTGCACCTCGTTGAAGAGGCTGTTGAGCGTCAGTGGCAGGCGGAAACGCTTCCGGTGGCCGACCTCACGGCGTTGCAAGCTGGCCTGGCAACTGACCTGGCGCGCTACGAGGCCGAGGCGACGAGCCAGGTAGCGACCTTGCAAGCCCGGGTGCAGAAGATAAAGCGGGAGCGACTCAAGTGGGCCGAGAAGGCCATGAGCGGGGCCGTGCCTGACGATATCGCCGCCGAGAAGCAGCGGCTGCTCGCTGGGCAGCTGGGGAGCGCCGAAGTCGAGTTGGCACAACACCAGCGACTTGGTGACGTCCACCGCCAGGCCCTCGCGTCGGTTGTCTCCCTCGTCAATGATGCAGGGCGGACCTACGCGACCGCGGACGGACACACCCGGCGGGCGATGAACCAGGCCTGGTTCGTCGCCCTCGAGATCGATGAAGACGAGGACTCAATCCGGGTCACGCGGCCCGAGCGTGGGGACTTCCCTGATGCCGTCCGGCAGGAGATAGCCCGCCGTGAGGCAACGTCCAACAACGAAAAACCCGACGACCATGAGGGTCGCCGGGTCACCGAGCCGGTCGGCGTTTCGAACCTGAGCTACTTGGTGGAGCTGAGGGGATTCGAACCCCTGACCCCCTCGATGCGAACGAGGTGCGCTACCAGGCTGCGCCACAGCCCCGCTGATGGGCTCGACACTAGCAGCCAGTCACCAGCCGCTCGCCGCGGTACGCCGGTCAAGCAGCCCCTCCAGCGCGCCGTCGTCCTCGAGCTCGGGCTCCGGTCCGGCCGTGTCGTCGAAAATGCGGCGGCGGGTCCAGGCACCCGGGGTGGTGAGGTCGATGAGGCGCACGCCACTGGTCGGCTCGGCGACGAAGGGCTCCTCGACCTCGACGGCCTCGGCCACGACGAGGCGGCCCGTCACGGCCACCCTGACGGCCTCGGCGCGGGAGGAGGCGGCGGCGGCGGGGCCGGCCGGCGCCGCGGCAGCCACCAGGACCGGCGCTGGCCGGGCCACCGAGATGTCCGGCTCGGTGCCGTGCAGGGGCACGGTGGTGACCGGCACCCGCTCGCGGGCCGGCGCGACCCGCGCTGGCGACCAGACGGGGGCGGCGCCCGCGGCCAGGGCGGCGCGCTCGGCGCCGGCGCGATCGGCCCGCCGAGCGGCACTCGCCCGGCGGGCCCGCTCCCGGGCCGTGGACCGCGCGCACCACACCGCCACCGCGCCGAGGGCGGCGTCGGCAGGCAGCTGCACAAGCAGCCAGGTCGACCCCGCGGCGACCACGAGCGCCAGCGAGAGCAGGGCGACCGCGGCGAGCGAGCCGAGGGTGCGACGCCGGCGTACGACCATCGGGACCTGCTGCGTCGCAGGTCGATTCGAACGCGGCGACGCCTGCCCGGGGCGGGCCGGCATGACGATCCAGCGCCGGTCCGGGCCACCGCTGTGGCCGCGCCGGGAGAGCACCCGCAGGGTGGACGAGAAGCGATCGACAGAGCGCAGCGCGTCCACCCGCTCCTGCCGCTGCCGGAAGACCGGCACCAGCACCAGCGCCCAGAGCCCGACCAGGACCATCAGCACCAGCACCGAGCTCACGACGGGGACGCTAGCCATCCGGTGGTCACCGGGACGACACCGCTACGGCGTGTCGTGGCGCAACCTCGACACAACGCCGCCGTGGGGAAGCTCCTCGCGGGTGAGAGCGCACAACACGTGGTCGCGCCAGCTGCCGTCGACGAGCAGCAGCCGGCGGGCGAGCCCCTCCTCCCGGAAGCCGAGCCGGGCCAGCAGCCGCCGCGACGCCGCATTCTCCGGGCGGACCGCGGCCTCGATGCGGTGCAGGTCGAGCCGGCCGAACGCTACGTCGGCCGCCAGCGCCACCGCTGCGGTCCCGATGCCGCGGCCGGCAGCCCGGTGGTCGACCCAGTAGCCGACGTTGCCGGAGAGCACAGCGCCGCGCTGCACGGGCGCGACGGTGACCTGGCCGACGAGCCGACCGCCGGTGCGCACGACGTACGCCGCGGCCTCGCGCCGGCGGGTCGCCCGGCGGAGCACCCGCACACTGCCCGACCAGGCCACCACGGTCTGCCGCTCCCGCCACGGGACGCCCGCGGTCGCCGGCGGGGTGGCCTCCCACGGCTCCAGCCACTCCTGGTTCGCCAGCCGCACCTCGACCCAGGCCGGCCCGTCCCGCCGCCGCGGCGGCCGCAACTCGACCGCGCCGTGGCGCAGCGGGGCGGTCACGAGTGGCGGCGCTCCAGCAGGACCACCTGCACGGCGGCGCCGGCCGGCAGCTCGGTGACGTCCTCCCCCACGACGGCGAGACCCTGCGCCTCACCGAGCCCCTGCAGCGGGTGCACCCCCTGTCCCCCCAGCGGCGTGGCCAGCCAGCCCTCCGGGGTCGAGCGCAAGGCGACCCGCAGGTGCAGCCGCACCCCGGCAGCGCTGCGCACCGCCCGGGTCAGCAGCGCCGGCACCTGCGGGCGCTGCAGCGGGGTCAGCCCGAGCATCGAGCGCAGCGCCGGCCGGACGAACAGCTCGAAGCCGACGAGCGCGGCGAGCGGCTGCCCCGGCACGCCGAGATAGGGGATCTCGTCGGGGCCGACGCTGCCGACGGCGAAGGTCCCGGCCGGCTGGAGCGCGGGGCTGACGACGCGCACGGAGCCCATCCGGCGCAGCACTTCTGCGACCACGTCCCCGCCACCGCCCGCCTGCGCCCCCGCGCCGCCGCCGGACGCGAGCACCACGTCGGCCCGGATGAGGTGGTCCTCCAGGGCGTCGAGCAGCCGCCGCGGGTCGTCGGGGAGGACGCCGACGCGGTAAGGCTGCGCGCCGGCTTCGCGGCAGGCGGCGGCCAGGGCGTGGGAGTTGGCGTCGAGGGTCTGACCGGGACCGGCCGGCCGGCCGACCTCGACCAGGCTGCGCCCCGTGCTGACCACCACCACGCGCGGACGCGGGCGCACCTGCACCCGCGCGCGCCCCGCCAGGGCCAGCAGGCCGATCTGCGCCGGGCCGAGGTGGCTGCCGGCGGCGAGCACCAGCGCCCCCCTGGGGAGGTCGTCGCCGGCGCGGCGGCAGAACCCCCCGAACTCGGGGGCCTGTAGCACGGCCACCCGGGCCAGGCCACCGTCCGTCCACGCGGTCGGCACCACGGCGTCGGTGCCCGGCGGCAGCGGCGCCCCCGCACCCACGCGCACCGTGAACCCCGGCTGCACCGACAGCGGCAGCTCCCGGACGCCGGGCTGCACGTCGCCGACCACCGGGAGCCCCACCGGCGTCGCGGGGGACGCGCCGCCGAGGTCGGACAGCCGCACGGCGTACCCGTCAAGCAGTGCCGTCCCGACCGGCGGCAGCGGGCCGGCGGCGACGACCTCCTCGGCGAGCAGGGTGCCCTGCGCCTCGCCGAGGGCGACCTGCAGCGGCTCGAGGGGGGACACCGCCGCGAGCACGGCGGCCAGGTGCTCGTCGACGCCGACCGGCTCCGGGCCGGAGGTCACGGCTGCAGCCAGGGCTCCGCCGGCATCGCCGCGGCGAAATCCCTGAGCCAGGAGGCGAACTCGGGTCCCACGTCCTCCCGCTCGACCGCCAATCGCACCAGCGTGCGCAGGTAGTCGACCTTGTCGCCGGTGTCGTAACGGCGCCCGGTGAACACGACGCCGTGGACGCCGCCACCCTCTCCCGGTGGCAGCCCGGCCAGCGTCTGCAAGCCGTCGGTCAGCTGGATCTCGCCACCGCGGCCGGGGGCGGTCTCGCGCAGGACCGCGAAGATCCGCGGGTCGAGGACATAGCGGCCGATGATGATGAGGTCGCTGGGGGCCTCCTCGACGGGCGGCTTCTCCACCAGCCCGGTGACCAGGACCTCGCCGGCGACCGGGTCCTCGGCGTCGCGCACGCTGACCACGCCGTAGAGGCTGACCTGCTCGCGGGGCACCCGCATGAGCGCGACGACGCTGCCGCCGTGCCGGGCGCGCACCTGCAGCATCGTGCTGAGCAAGGGGTCGCGGGGGTCCACGAGGTCGTCGCCGAGCAGCACGGCGAACGGCTCGTCGCCCACGTGATCGGCCGCGCACAGCACGGCGTGGCCGAGGCCGCGGGGCTGCAGCTGGCGCACGCTGTGCACGCGGGCAAGGGCGGTGGAGGCGCGTACGGCGGCGAGGCGGGCCGCGTCCCCCTTGCGCTCCAGCGCCAGCTCGACCTCCGGCGCCTCGTCGAAGTGGTCCTCCACCGCCTGCTTGGAGCGGCTGCTGACGAGCAGGACGTCGTCGAGGCCGGCCGCGGCCGCCTCCGCCACGACGTACTCGATGGCCGGCCGGTCGATGACCGGCAGCATCTCCTTGGGCACGGCCTTGGTCGCCGGCATGAAGCGGGTCCCGAGCCCGGCGGCCGGGACCACCGCCTTGCGGACCTGGCTCACGACCCTGGACCCTAGCGGGCCGCCCCCCGGCCCCCCGCCGCAGCGGGAGCCGGAACGGCCGGCGCCGCGACCGCACCGGCCGCCCCGGTCGCCGGGGAAGGTCGCGGCGGAGCGGCCACCCGCCAGCAGTCGCGGCCGTCGCTCTTGGCGGCGTAGAGCGCCTCGTCGGCGGCGCGCAGAAGGGCCGCCGCGCTGGCGCCGTGCTCGGGATGCAGCGCGACGCCGACGCTGACGGTCACCTGCACCGGCACCTCGCCGGGACCACCGAACGCCGAGTGGCGCATCTCCTCGACGATCCGGCCGGCCAGTCGCTGCGCCCCCACCAGGTCGGTCTCGGGGAGCACGACCACCAGCTCCTCGCCGCCGTAGCGCGCCAGCACATCGACCTCGCGGACCACGGCCTTGACCCGGGTGGCGACCTCGACGAGCACCGCGTCACCCCGCTGGTGGCCGTGCACGTCGTTGACCAGCTTGAAGCGGTCGAGGTCGAGCATCATCACCGCGAGCGGTCGCGCGAACCGGGTCGCCCGCTCCACCTCGCGGGCCAGCGCCATCGACAGGTAGCGGTAGTTCCACAGGCCGGTGAGCCCGTCGGTGATCGAGAGCCGCTGCGCCTCCTGGTGAAGCAGCACGTTGTCGATCGCGACGCCGGCCGAGGTCGCGAAGGTGCGGATGGTCGCCAGGTCGGCCTCGGTGAACGGCGTGCCGTCGGTGCGGTCATAGAGCCCGAGCACGCCGGTGATCCGGCCGGACGTGCGAAGGGGGGCCGCGAGCACGGACCGGCAGCGCGGCTCGGCCGGGTCGAGCACGAGCGCACCGGGCCCGGCCGTCTCCCCCCGCACGGCCTCGCCCCCGGCGTAGACCCCGCCGAGCACACCGGCCCCGAGCGGGACGCGGACGGCAGCCCGGTCGTTGTCACCGACGCGGCCATCCAGCCCCTCGGCGACCTTGACGTAGAGGTCGTTGCCGACCGCGCTCGTCAGCAGCAGCGCCCCGGCCCCGGCGTTGACGCTGGCCAGCGCCGTCTCCAGGATGACCGTGAGGATCCGGTTGAGGTCGTGGGTGCTCGCGAGCGTGTCACCGAGCCGGCCGAGGTTGCGCCGCAGCTCGTCACGGCTGCTCTCCAGCGAGTGGATGGTCCCCTGCAGCTCGGTGGTCATCTCGCGCACGGCGGTCGCCAGCGTGCCGATCTCGTCGTTGCGCCGCGCCGGCACGTCGATGGGGGTGTCGAGCTCGCCGGCCGCGATCCTGGACGCCGCCTGGCCGAGCTGGACGAGCGGCCGGGTCACCAGCCGGGCCAGCTGGCGGCCGAGCAGACCGGCGAGCATTGCCGCGACGACGACGAGCAGCGCGAGGCCGAGCTGGAACCGGCCGGCGGCTCCCGGGGACAGCGACACGGCCGCGATCAGGCCGCCGGACTGCCCGGTGGTCACCACCACCTGGTCTCCGACCGTGCGCTCCGACCCCGGTGTCAGCCCAGCGACGCCGGCGGCCAGCCGGGCGGCCGGGCCCGCGGGCAGCGACGTCGCGACGACTCCCCCGGCAGGCCGCAGCAGCGTGACGTCGGGCGCGCCATGCCCCGGGCTGGCGGCATCGCGGCGGAGCCGCCCGAGCAGCGCGCCGGCCAGCGGCGTCGCCGTGAGCACCTCCCCTCCCGGGGCGGCGTGGCGGGCCACGAGCGGGTCTCCCCACCGGGTGCGGCAGTCCCCCGTCGCCAGCAACCGGGCCGCGACCTCGCTCGCCGGCACGCCGGGCAGGTCACCGACAACCCGGCCGCCGACCACCCCGGCGTCGGGGAGCACGGCAACGGCGACGGCCCGCAGGTCGAGCACGGCCGCCGGCGGGGCGCTGCCGTCGGCGATGTCGGCGGCGGCGAGCTGCGCGTCGCCGCAGGCTCCCCGCAGACCCTGCGTGACCGCCCCGGCACTGGTGCCGAGCTGCTGCCTGGCCCGGTCGGACCGGGCGACCGGGACGGCGTGACCCAGCAGGACGGCGACGGTCGCGAGCGGGGCGGAGACCACCAGGACGAACGCCGCGGTGAGGCGCGCGCGAAGCGACACCCGCCCCCCTCTCCCCCGGTCGATCGCGCCACCCGTGATGGGTGCAATACGGACATCCGCCGGGGAGCATCGTCCCATGGGAGCGGCGTGCTGGCGGGTGGCGGATGCCGCTCTGTGGACGGACGGGGAGTGAGCTCCAAGGCGGAAGTGCGGCGTGCCGTCCTCCTCCGGCGCCGCATCCTCGGCGTTGCCGGGGCCGCTGGGGACCATGGGACCGCTGGGGCCAGTGGGCACCGGCTGGTGGTCGCGCTCCTGCAGGCGGTGGGGGACGCGGCCCTGGTGGCGTCCTACGTCCCGCTGCCCGACGAGCCGGACCCCGGCGGCCTGGGCCTGCCGGTGCTGCTGCCGCGGCTGCTGCCGAACGGCGAGCTGGCCTGGGTGCGCGCCGGCGGCCCGCTGCTGCCGGGCCTGCGCGGGACCCGTTGTCCCGCAGGGGCTCCGGTGCCGCTGGCGCTGGCCGACGCCGTGGTGGTCCCGGCCCTGGCGGTGGACCGGCGTGGAATGCGGCTGGGCCGCGGCGGCGGGTCCTACGACCGCGCCCTGCCGGCCGCCCGCCCTGGCGTGCCGGTGGTGGCGGTGCTGGCCCACGACGAAGAGCTGGTCGACGAGCTCCCGCGGGAGGCGCACGACGTGCCGGTCACGGCGGTGGTCACGCCGTCCGGTCTGCACCTGCTCGCCGGCGACGGACCGCGTTCGCGGCGGATCAAGTCAGCCGGCTGACCTGATCCGGCACGCTGACCCGCTGACCCGCTGACCGGCTGACCCGCTGGCGCGGGTCAGCGGGCGGCGTCGAGCAGCTCGTCGAGCGCCACCTCGAGGTGCCCGGCGAAGGCATCCAGGTCGGGCAGCACGTCGTAGTCCCCCAGCAGCCCGATGTAGACCCCGCCGTCGTAGCTGAGGATCGCCACGATCAGCGCGTGGTCCTCCGACAGGAAGCCCAGCGGATAGATCTCGCGCATCTGTCGCCCGAGGAACCAGATCGGGAACTGCGGTCCCGGCACGTTGGTGACGATGAGGTTGTAGAGCCTGGGGGAAAAGGAGAGTCGGCTCGCCCGGGCCAGCACGGTCGGTGGCGCGAACTCCTCCATCGCGGTCATCAGCTGCGCGCCAAGCACCTTGTTCGACGACTTGAGCTCGGCCAGCCCCTCCTTCACCGTGCCCAGCCGCTCGACCGGGTCCGCGATGCCCACCGGCAGCTGCGCCACCATCGCGGTGATCTGGTTGCCCAGCGCGCCGTCGCCGGCGCCGCCGGCACCGCTGCCGCCGCGGACCGACACCGGCACCATCGCCCGCATCGTCAGCCCGTCGGTGCTCACCGCGCGGTCGGCCAGCAGCCCGCGCAGCGCCCCGGTCACCGCGGTGATCATCACGTCGTTGACCGTGCCGCCGAGGGCGTCCTTGATCTCCTTGAACTCGGCCAGGTCGCGGCGCACCAGCGCAACCCGCCGGTGCGGGCCGATCCGCTGGTTGATCGGCGTGGGGGGCGCCGGGTCGACCAGCTGCCAGAGCACCTCGCCGAGCCCCGCCACGCCGGCGACCGCGCGGCGACCCGCCTGCTCCGGGTGCCGGACGAGGTCGGCAACCGACGACGCCAGGGCGGCACCGCTGCGGGCGGCGCCGACACCCGCCCGCAGCAGCAGCTCCGCCGAGCCGACCCGGGTGCCCGGCCGCCACCCGTCGTCCGGCACCTCGCGCACGTCCGGCGACAGGTCGAACAATGCGGTGAGGATGTCCACCCCACCCACACCGTCGACCATGGCGTGGTGGCTCTTCACGAGCAGCGCGAAGCCCCGGTGGCCTTCGTGGTCCGCGTCCTCGAGCCCTTCGACCACCCACATCTCCCACAGCGGCCGGCTGCGGTCCAGCCGCTGACCCATCACCCGGGCGGAGAGGTCGAGCAGCTGCTGGCGGCCGCCCGGGGCCGGCAACCCGGTGCGCCGCACGTGGAACGGCAGGTTGAAGTCGCTGTCGTCCACCCACAGCGGGCGCCCCGAGGACAGCGGCGGGCTCTCCAGCCGCTGGCGATAGCGCGGCACCAGCGGCAGCCGGGACCGCACGTGCTCCAGCACCGCGTCGTAGGTCGGCGGCTCGCCCTCGAACATCGCCAGACCGCCGATGTGCATGTGTGACGGCTTGCCGTCCTCCTGGAGCAGGAACTTGGCGTCGGTGGAGCTGAGCTGGTCGAGGTGTCGCTGCGGCATCGGCACAGCGTGACAGCCGTCACGCGGGCAGGTGCGGCAGACCCTCCAGCTCGCCGCCAGCGGCCACCGTGTCGGCGGCCGCGAGCGTCCAGGACAGCACCCCACCGACATCGATTCCGTACGGCGGCCGCCCGGCGTACGGCGCGACCCGGCCCGCCCCGCGCACCAGCAGCCTGTGCGCGCCGGTCGGGTTGCCGCGCAGCGCATGCGTGATGCCGACCGCGATCTGGGCCAGCCCCTGCCAGAGGTCGCGCTCGCCGGGAGGCGCTGCCTTCCAGGCGGTCTCCAGCACCTCGTGCGCCGCGAACGGCCGGCCGGCATCGAGCAGCTGCTGCGCGCGGGCGAGCGCCGCGGTGGGCTCGCGCGGCACCTCCGGCTCGGGCTCCACCCCCTGCACGCCGTGGGCCAGCGGCCGGCCCAGCGCGTCCCGCGGCCTGTCCACCGACGTCAGCCGCTGGGGCCGAAGCGCTCGACCCGCACGGCCGACGGCTGCACGCCGACCCCCACCAGCAGCTGGCTCGCCGTCTCGGCGAAACCGGCGCTGCCGCAGACAAAGTAGGTCGCATCAGGGACGACCGGCAGGTCCTCGGCGCGGACCCGGCCGACCCGGCCGGCCCACCCCTCCGGTCCCCTGCGGGTCCACACCAGCTGCGTCACCGGGCCCTCGATCTCGTCGCCGAACAGCAGCTCCGCCGGCGACCGCACGCTCACGACCAGGCGCAGCAGCTGCTCGCGGCCCTCGCGACGGGCCAGCCGCAGCATCGCCATCAACGGCGCCACGCCACTGCCGCCGCCGACGAGCACCGCGGGAGAGTCGCCGTCCCAGACGAACCAGCCGCCGATCGGGCCGCGCACCTCCAGCTCGTCGCCGACCACGACGACGTCGTCGAGGTACGCCGAGACCTCGCCGTCGTCCCGCCGCTCGACGGTCAGCTCGACCTCCGGGTCGCCGGGGGGCGAGGACACCGAGTACGACCTGGACGCGACGTAGCCGTCGGGGGCGGTCAGGCGCAACACGTAGTGCTGGCCGGCGCGGTGCTCCACCCGGTTGGCCACCCGCAGCCGCAGGCTCCGCGCCCGCTCGGTCTGCCCAACCACGGCGACGACGGTGGCGGCCTTCCAGGGGTCAGTCACCCTGGTAGCGCTGCTCTTTCCACGGGTCGCCGTGGTCGTGGTATCCGTTGCGTTCCCAGAAACCCTGGCGGTCGTGGTCCATCAGCGTGAGCTGGGTGACCCACTTGGCGGACTTCCAGAAATAGAGGTGCGGCACCAGCAGCCGCACGGGGCCGCCGTGCTCGGTGGGCAGCGGCTGGTCGCCGTAGGTCCACACGACCCAGGCCTTGCCGCCGGTGACGTCGGCGAGCGGGAGGTTCGTGTCGTAGCCGGTGGTGGAGGTCGCCAGGACGTGCGTCGCGGTGGGCAGCGGGCCGGCCGCCTCGAGCAGCGTGTCGACGCTGACGCCGGCGAAGGTCACGTCGAACTTCGACCAGGTGGTCACGCAGTGGATGTCGCCGGCGAACGTCGACGGCGGCAGCTCGTGCATCTGGTCCCACGTCCAGGTGGTCGGGGTCGCCACCAGGCCGTCGACGGTCATCGTCCAGCGCTCCGGCACCAGGTGCGGCGTCACCTCGGCGGTCAGGGTGGGCCAGGAATCGCCGGTGTCGTACTGACCCGGCGGCAGCCGGTCGCCGAGCCCCGCCGACGACGGCGACGGCGACTGCGACTGCGGGTCGCGGTGGCGGCCCAGGAATCCGCGCGAGGGTCCCGGCATGCGTCCATCAGACCAGGTCTGCGGCCCCGGCGGAAGTGACGGACCCCGAACGGTGTTGGAGAATCAGCACTCGACACCGGAGAGTGCCAACCAGCTGCCCCGCGGAGGAACGACCGTGCCCACGTACCAGTACGCCTGCGAGTCCTGCGGCGAGGACTTCGAGCTCGTGCAGTCCTTCAGCGACCCGTCGCTGACCGCGCACGAGGGTGGCTGCGGCGGGTCGGTGCACAAGCGATTCGTCGGCATCGGGGTTGCCTTCAAGGGCAGCGGTTTCTACCGCAACGACAGCCGCGGCAAGCAGTCCGACGGCGGGGACGGCGCGCCGACGACCGACAAGCAGGACAAGGGCGAGAAGGCGTCGGACGGCGCCAAGACCGATGCCGCAGCCGCGAAGGGCGAGACCACGCCGGCGAAGACCAAGGACCAGCCGTCCCAGGACAAGCCGACCCCGGCCAAGCCGGCCTCGGACAAGCCGACCCAGGCCAGGCCGGCCCAGGGCAAGCCGACTGCCGCGGCGGGCAGCTCGGGCTCGGGCAGCTCGGGCTCGGGCAGGTCGGGCGCCTAGCCTGCCGGGGTGCCAGCCACCCCGGTCGCCGACGTCGCCGACATCGCCGTGATCGGTGGCAGCGGTCTCTACTCCTTGCTCGAGTCCGCCCAGCGGTGGGCGGTCGACACGCCGTACGGCCAGCCCTCCGACCCCGTCGTGGTCGGCGCGGTCGGGGACAGGCGGGTGGCGTTCCTGCCGCGGCACGGGGCCGACCACCGGCTGCCCCCGCACCGCATCCCCTACCGCGCCAATGCCTGGGCGCTGCGGGCACTCGGCGTGCGTCAGGTGCTGGCGCCCTGCGCGGTCGGCTCGCTGCGGCCCGAGCTCGGCCCCGGCACCCTGGTCGTCCCCGACCAGCTGGTCGACCGCACGAGTGGCCGCCCGCAGACCGTGCACGAGGGGCCGCACGCTGTGCACGTCTCCTTCGCCGACCCCTACGACGCGGGCGGTCGCGCCGCCGTGCTCGCCGCCGCCCGCGAGGCCGGCTGGGAACCCGTCGACGGCGGCACGATGGTCGTCGTCGAGGGCCCGCGGTTCTCCACCAGGGCGGAGAGCCGGTGGTACGCCGAGCAGGGGTGGACGCTGGTGAACATGACCGGCCACCCGGAGGCGGTGCTCGCGCGCGAGCTGGCGATGGGGTACACGGCGGTCGCGCTCGTCACCGATCTGGACGCCGGCGTCGCCACCGGCGAGGAGGTGACCCAGGAGGAGGTCTTCCGGGTGTTCGGCGAGAGCACAGACCGGCTGCGGCGGCTGCTGTTCGACGTGGTCGGCCGGGTGCCGCTGGACTCCCCCGCGGCGTCCGCGCTGGACGGGCTGACCCACGACCTCGAGGACCGGCTGGCGGCCACGACGGTCCGGCGCGCGTGAGCCGCCCGGGCGCTTCGTCGTACGCCGTCTGGGGATGGGGCGACCCCGGCGCGAGCGCCCCCGACCCGGGCGAGCTGGGCGCGCTGGCGCCCTTCGTCGAGGCGGCACTGGGCTTCCCCGCGCAGCCGCCCGAGACGCCGCGTGAGCTGCCGGCGGAGGTCGACAGCGATCGGGCCCGCCACTCGCTCGGGCGGTCCTATGCCGACGTGGTGCGCGGGATCCGCGCCCAGCTGCCACGCGTGGTGGACCGGGTGGTGCGGCCGGCGTCCGAGGACGCCGTGGCCGAGCTGCTGGCCAGGGCTGCCGACGCCGGCGCGGCCGTGCTGCCCTTTGGTGGCGGCACCAGCGTGGTCGGCGGCGTCACGCCGACCAGCATCGACCCGGCCCGACCGGTGTGGTCACTGGACCTGGCCGCCCTGTCCGGAGTGGTCGAGGTCGACCGGGTGTCGCGGGCGGCACGGGTGCTGGCCGGCACGACCGGACCGGACCTGGAGGCGGCGCTGCGACCGCACGGTCTGTCGGCCCGCTTCTATCCGCAGAGCTTCGAGCGCTCGACGGTCGGCGGCTGGCTGGCGACCCGCGCTGCCGGGCACTACGCCACCCGGTTGCAGCACATCGACGACCTGGTCGAGTCGGTGCGGGCCGTCACGCCGGTGGGCGTGTGGGACTCGCGCCGGCTGCCCGGCAGCGGCGCCGGGCCGAGCCCGGACCGGCTGCTGCTGGGCAGCGAGGGGACCCTCGGCGTCATCACCTCGGGGTGGCTGCGGCTGCAGGAGCGGCCGGTGCACCGGGCGTCCACGACGCTCGCCGCCCCGTCGTTCGCGGCCGGAGCGCAGGTCGTGCGGGCACTGGTGCAAGCCGGGCTCGCGCCGGCGACCTGCCGGCTGATCGACCCGGTCGAGAGCGGCATCACCGGCACCCTGCCCGCCGGTGGCAGCGAGGCCGCGCTGGTGCTCGGAGCGGAGTCGGCGGTGGCGCCGGTCGACGCCGAGCTGGCAGCCGCCGTGACGCTGGCCCGCGACGCCGGCTGCCGCCAGCTGCCCGGGCCGGCCGGGGAGCGGGCGAGCGGGTCGTGGCGGTCGGCATTCGTCCGCGCGCCCTACCTGCGCGAGCAGCTCGTCCTGCTCGGCGTGCTGGTGGAGACCTTCGAGACCGCGGTGACGTGGGACCGGCTCGACGCCCTGGTGTCGTCCGTGCTGACCGCCACATCGACTGCGGTGCAGGCGGTATGTGGTGCGGGGACGGTGACCTGCCGGTTGACGCACAGCTACGCCGACGGGGCCGCGCCGTACTTCACCGTCTATGCCCCGGCCCGCCGCGGCTCCGAGCTGGCCCAGTGGGCGGAGATCAAGGCCGCGGCGTCCGACGCGCTCGCCGCCGCGGGCGGCACCATCACGCACCACCACGCGGTGGGGCGCGATCACCGGCGCTGGTACGACGAGCAGCGTCCCGACGTCTTCGCCCGCGCGCTGCGCGCCGCCAAGGACGCCGTGGACCCGGCCGGCGTGCTCAACCCCGGGGTGCTGCTGCCGGAGTGAGCGCGGCGCCGCCTCCACCGGCGCGCGCGTCGCGGGAGGGTCAGCTCGCCCGCATCCGGCCAACCCACGGAGGACCGACCCGACATGGCGACGAAGACCAGCCCATTGCAGGGCTTCAAGAGCTTCCTCCTCCGCGGGAACGTCGTCGACCTGGCCGTCGCGGTCGTCGTCGGCGGTGCCTTCGCCGCCGTGGTGAAGTCGCTGGTGGAGAACGTCATCACGCCGATCGTCAGCGCGATCACCGGCAACCCGAGCTTCCGCGACTCGTTCGTGCTGACCATCAACGGCTCGAAGTTCTTGTTCGGCTCGTTCCTGACCGACGTCATCACATTCGTCTCCATCGCCGCCGCGGTCTATTTCCTCGTCGTCGTGCCGGTGAACACCCTGATGGCGCGGTTCGCGTCCGGCGAGGAGGTCGCCGAGGTGCCGGACCCGCAGCTCACCCTGCTCGCGGAGATCCGCGACCTGCTCGCCGGCGAGCCGGTCGACGAGTACTGACCGGCTCCCGCGACGGTCGCGGACGCTCTCAGCCGTGGTGCGGCGGCCGGTCCGCGGCCAGCGCCCGGTCGCTGGCGTCGAGGTCGCCGCCGGCGGGGGCATGCACGCGCGGCAGCCCGGCGCGTGGCACCCCGGCCACCGTCTCGGCCACCACCAGCTCGGCGGCGGCACGCAGGCCCCCTCGCGTCGCTGCCGCGCGCTGCCGGTCCGAGCCGGTGCCGTCCACCAGTAGCCGGGCGACGGGTTCCTCGACGTCGGCAGCCTCGTCGCCGAGATGCGGCCGCACCCGGTCGAGCAGCCGCCGAACCACCTGCGGCGCAAACGATGTCAGCCCCGACTCGGGATCCACCAGCCCGCCGGTGAGGCCGTGCCGGGCCGCCAACCAGGTGGCCACCCGCAAGGCCGCGTCCGGCAGCGGATCGAGCCCGATGCCGGCGTCGTGGTCGGCCAGCGCCGCCCGAGCCAGGCCCCGCACCAGCCCGGCGACCATCACCGCCTCGTCGACGGTGTGCACAGCGTCGGCGACGCGGAACTCCACCGTCGGGAAGCTGACCGAGCGGCGGGCATCCCAGTAGACCTGGCTCTCCCGGGCGACGACGCCGGTGGCCAGCAAAGCGGCGACCCCCCCGGCGTACCCCTGCGCGCTGCCGAAGTGCGGCGGCGGCCCGCTGACCGGCCAGCGGCGCCAGTGCACGGTGCGCCAGGAGGCGAAGCCGCTGTCGCGCCCCGCCCACATCGGCGAGCTGGCCGACAGGGCGAGCAGCACGGGCAGCCAGGCACGACTCCGGTCGAGGACGGCGACGGCGCGCTCGGCGTCCGGGACGCCGACGTGCACGTGTAGCCCGGCGATGAGCTGCTCGGCGACGAGGTGGCCGGCGAGGACCTTGAGCGCGTCGTACTTCGGGTCGTCGGACGCCGCGTTCAGCCGCCACTCGGCGAGCGGGGCGGTGCCGCAGGAGGCGAGCCGGCTGCCGGTCGCGACGGCGGCATCGGCGGCCAGCCCGCGCAGCCGGGTCACCTGGGCCCGCACCTCGGCGAGCGAGCCGCAGACCGGCGTGACCGCCTCGACCTGCGACAGCGGCAGCTCGCCGACCAGCTCCGGCCGGCCGGCGACGGCCAGCAGCGCGGGTGCCGCGCTGGTCAGCGCCAGCGACGCGGGGTCCAGGAGCTGGAACTCCTCCTCCACACCCAGGGTCGTCGCCTCCACCGGGCCATCTGTAGCAGACGCGGCTGCAGCAGCTGCGACTCAGCAGATGCGGGGCAGCGGGTCACCGACGAGCATGTCGATGAGGCGGTGACCACCGAAGGCGGTCCGGCCGAGCACGCGGCCCGGGGGCTCGCCATGGACCTCTCCCACGATCGCCGCGTCGCGGCCGGCCGGTTGTGCGCGAGCCGCCGCCAGCGCGGCGGCTGCGTGCTCCGGCGCGACGAAGGCGACGAGCTTGCCCTCGTTGGCGACGTAGAGCGGGTCGATCCCGAGGATCTCCCCGGCGCCGACCACCTCGGGGCGCACCGGGACCCGGCCCTCCTCCAGGACGACGCCTACCTCGGCGGCGAGCGCGATCTCGTTCAGCACGGTCGCGACCCCGCCGCGGGTGGCATCGCGCATGCAGTGCAGCCCGTCCCCGCATACGTCGAGCAGCGCCGAGGCCAACGACCACAGTGGCTGCGTGTCGCTGCGGACGTCCGCCTCGAGGTCGAGGTCCCCGCGGGCCAGCAGGATGGCGATCCCGTGGTCGCCGACCGTCCCCGAGACGAGGATCTTGTCACCGGGCCGGACTCGAACGGGTGACAGCGCCACCCCTTCCGCGAGGACGCCGACCCCGGTGGTGATGATGTACATCGAGTCGCACTTGCCGCGCTCGACCACCTTGGTGTCCCCGGTGACCACGGGGACCTCGGCCGCGCGGGCGGCAGCCGCGATGGCGGCGACCTCCGCCTCCAGAACCCCTGCCGGTAGCCCCTCCTCCAGGACGAGCGCTACGGACAGGGCCACCGGGCGGGCGCCGGAGACGGCCAGGTCGTTGACCGTGCCGTTGACGGCCAGCTCGCCGATCGAGCCGCCGGGGAAGCGGATCGGCCGCACGACGAAGGCGTCGGTGGTCAGGGCCAGCCGCGCCGTCCCGACCGTCAGCAGGCCGGCGTCGGACAGGGCATCGAGGGCCGGGTTGGCGAGCATCGGGACCACCAGCCCCTCGACCAGCGCGCGGCTGGACTTCCCGCCGGCGCCGTGCGCCATCGTGATCCGCTCGTCGCGGAAGCGCTGCGGGCGTCGGCGCATCGCCTCGATGCGCTCGGCCACGCGGTCTTCGGTGTCTCCGGGCCCGATGACACCTCGGGTCACTGCAGGACCTGCAGGTTCAGTCGCTGCTTGGCGTACTGGCCGTAGTTGTAATAGGCCGCGCAGGCGCCCTCGCTGGAGACCATGCACGTGCCGATCGGCGTCTCCGGGGTGCAGGCGGTACCGAAAACCTTGCACTCCCAGGGCTTCAGCACGCCTTTGAGAACTTCCCCGCACTGGCAGGCCTTGGGGTCGGCGACCCGCACGCCCGGCAGCTCGTAGCGCAGCTCGGCGTCGTAGCGCGCATATTTCGGCGACAGCTGCAACGCCGAGTGCGCGATCGAACCGAGGCCACGCCACTCGAAGAACGGCCGAAGGGCGAAGACGTCGGCGAGCACCGACAGGGCCATCGGGTTCCCGCCGTACTGCACCACCCGGCCGTACTGGTTCTCGACCTCCGCCCGCCCCGTCGCAAACTGCTTCATGATCATGTAAACGGACTGCAGCAGGTCCAGCGGCTCGAAGCCCGCGCAGACCAGCGGCATCCCGAAATCGCGGGGGATCCACTCATACGGGCGGCAACCGATGACCGTGGAGACGTGGCCGGGACCGATGAAGGCGTCGAGGCGCAGGTCGGGAGAGTCCAGGATGGCCTTGATGGCAGGAATGATCGTGACGTGGTTGCAGAAGACCGAGAAGTTCTCGATGCCCTCCTTGGCCGCCCGCAGGACCGTCAGCGCCGTCGACGGCGCCGTCGTCTCGAAGCCGATCGCGTAGAAGACGACCTGGCGGTCGGGATTGTCCCGGGCGATGCGCAGCGCGTCGAGCGGCGAATAGACCATCCGGATGTCCGCTCCGCGCGCGTTGGCCTCCAAAAAGGAGCCGCGGCCGCCGGGCACCCGCATCATGTCGCCGAAGCAGGTGAGGATGACACCGTCCCGCTCGGCGATGGCGATCCCGTCGTCGACCCGCCCCATCGGGATGACGCACACCGGGCAGCCCGGGCCGTGCACCAGCTCGATGCCCTCGGGCAGATGATCCTGCACGCCGTAGCGGTAGATGGTGTGGGTGTGGCCGCCGCACACCTCCATGATCTTGTAGTGCCGCCCCGGCTCGCACAATGCGGTGATCTCGCGGCCGAGCACCGCGGCCAGCTCGGGGTCGCGGTATTCGTCGACGAAACGCATCGTCGTCACCCTCCGGTCGCCGCGGTCGCCGCGCTGGCGACCCGTTCGATGGCGACCCCCGCGTGGACGAGCACCCGGTCGCCGGCACCGACCCTGCCCACCAGCTCGGTGGCCACCAGCTCCTCACGGCCCTGCTCGTCGCGGCACCACGCGTCGGTTCCCGCGACGCTCGCGACCGTCAGGACGAGCGCCACGTCGCCGCAGGTGATGCAGCCCGGCTGCGCCGTGCACGTGGCGCCGGCGTCGGCGTCGGCGCGGCTCACTCGATGCTCGATGCGGCCACGGCTTGCAATTCCTCGGTGAACGTCTCGCCCATCATCTCCAGCATCGACAGGGCCTCCGCCGCTTCCTTCTCGTCGACCTTGGACATGGCGAAGCCGACGTGGATGAGCACGTAGTCGCCCACGGCCAGCTCGCCCTCCGCCATCAGTCCGATATTGATCTTGCGCTTGACGCCGACGACGTCGACGAGCGCCAGCTGGTCGTTGTTGCCGGGCAGGAACTCCACGACCCGACCGGGGATGGCGAGGCACACGGCTAGTCCTTCTCGGCGTGGGTGTGGGCGGGCACGAGCTCCGCGGCGTGGTCAGCGACCGCGGTGGTGTCGACGTACTGCAACCACTCCAGCACGACGTCGTCGCCGCCATGCACGGCGACGTCGAGGGACCCGCACGAGGGGCACGCCGGCGACGGGTCGGGGGTGTCGAAGTCGTGTCGGCAGTCCATGCAGTGCCCGTGCACCGGCACCACCACGAGTTCCGTCGTGGCTCCCTCCGCGGGGCCGCCGACCGCAGCGATCTGGAAGGACTGTTCGAAGGCGTCGGCCACCACCCGGTGAACGGCCCCGATGCGGACCCCCACCCGGTGCACCGGCCGCCCCTTGGCGCGGCGCTCGACCGCCTCGAGAACACCCTCGCAGTAGCTCATCTCATGCATCCCGGTCCCCTTACATCGCTCGCATGCGCAGGTAACGCTTGACGTCGGGAACCGACCGGACGCCGAGTACGGCGCCGAGCGCGGCTCCCAGACCGATCACGCCGGTGGTGATGATGCCGATGGTCCTCATCGCGTGTCCTTCTGGTGGTGTGTCGAAGCGGTGGCGTGGCTACGCTCCGCGGGTCGTTCCTCGCCAAGACTCAGCTGTTCGGCCAGCACCTCGTGCACCAGCCCGACCGCCCCGTCCACCGCGGCCGCCACGGCCGCCGACAGCCCCATCCCCTCCCCGACGTCCGCCGGCCGGCAGCCGACGATGAAGGTCGGTGGCAGGGAGCCGCCCAGCTGGCCGAGACTCGCCAGGACCGCCACCGGCGCCATGCCGTGCGCGTCGAACTCTCCCTCGCCGAGGTCCTCCGGCCCGACCGCCAGCACCACCAGCTCGCCGGGCTCGCCCCTGCCCGGCAGGGCGTCGACGACCACGAGCGCGTCGTAGCCGTCGAGCAGGTCGTAGGCCAGGTGCATGCCGCGGATGCCGTAGTCGACGACCCGGACGCCCTGGGGCATCGGCTGCTCCGCGAGCCGCCGGGCCACGACGCTGCCGAAGCCGTCGTCGGAGCAGAAGATGTTGCCTATCCCCGCCACCAGCACGCGGCCGCTCACCGGGAGTCCCCCTCCATCGCCCGCACCGGCAGCGGCTCGATCTCCTCGGGACCGAAGTAGTAGAAGCGGCCGGTGACGTCGTAGAGGTCGATTCCGGGGTCGTCCTCCAGCACGACAGCCACGTGCGTGCCGCCGTCGACGTCGAAGTAGACCCGGGCGACCACAGCGGTCATCCCGGCGAGGAACAGGTCCTGCGCGTCGGCCCGGCGCGACGGTCGCAGCAGCACCCGGCAGCCATTGCCCACCGGCACCCCGGCGATGAGCACGGTGTCCGTCGTCGGCTCGGCCCGCGCGTCGGCGTCGGCATCCCACCACGGCACGTCGTCGCCGTACACCGGTACGCCGTCGACCGGCCTGGACTCCCGCCCGGCCGGTGGGTCGGGAGCCCGCCGGGACCCGTGCAGCCGGCCGAGGGCCTCGTCGGTCATCGCGTCGCAGCGGGCCAGGATCGCGGCCGCGCGTGGGTCGGTGCCTCGTGCGTCGGCCTTCTCCTGCTCGGTCATGGTCATGACCCGCAGGGTGAGGATCTCGTCGATCTCGGTGGCGTCGAACAGGTCGCCCGCGCTCTCGGGCGCGATGGTGGGGTGGTCCCCGAGGATGATCGGGGAGACGAGGACGGCGTCGTGGCCGTCGTCGTCGGCGACGAGCACCGGCCAGCACCGCGACTGCGCGCAGGACGACACGTCGGCGTCCGCCCAGGCCGGGCAGTCCAGCAGCGAGACGAAGCTGGTCCCTTGCGCGGTGAGCAGCAGGTGCGTCCCGACCAGGGAGTAGCGGGCGGCGACGTCGCGGGCGGTCCAGCCGGCGAGGCTGCCCGGCGACCACGCGGTGCGGTTGTCCACCGTGACGCGCAGCACGACCAGCCGTGGGTCCCGCCCCGGCCGCGTCGTCGCGGTGACCGTGGCCGAGATCGGCCAGCGGGTGCGGACCAGCCGGCCCACGAGCCGGCCCTCGTGGTGCAGCTCCTCGATGTCCTCCCCAGCGGGGACGCCGACCGCGAGGTCGCGGGCCGCCCCCTGCGCCAGCGGCAGCCCCAGCAGGGGGACCTCGCGGGACACCGCCTCGTGGAACGGGATCCACCGGGTGCCGCCGACCAGCAGCTCGTCCACCGCGGACCAGCCGTCGTCGGTGCGACGCTCGACGGTGCGGGCCTGGACCTGCAGGAAGCGCAGCAGGACGTCGACGGTGCTGCCCTCGTGTGCCTCGAGGACCACCTCGGCCGCCAGCGCCGGCTCCTCCCCGACCCCCGCCTGGGCCGCGCCCGCCGGACCGAGGATGCCGAACTGCCAGCGCACCTGGTTCTTCGACGACGAGGCCCGGTAGGGGTAGAGCAGATAGCCCTCGTAGAGGACTGCGTCGGCGACCTGGCGGGCCGCGGACAGCGTCACGACGCCGCCGCTGTGTCCACCGGCGCCGGCAGCAGCGCCGCGACGGCCTGCTCCCAAGACGTCAGACCGCGGGTCGCGCGGTAGCGAGCGAGGGCGTCGATCGTGTCGCGCTCCAGGCGGATCCAGCCGCTGCCCGGGAAGTAGAAGTCCATGAGCTCGCGCCAGCTGCTCACCGGCAGCCGGCACGGCGCCTCCAACGACCAGGACAGCTGCTCCACCGCGAAGCCGGTCGCGCCACGGGTGAACACCGTGCCGCTGAACAGCAGCACGAGCGGAACGTCGCCACCCCGCAGGGCGTGCATGTATTTGGTGGCGCTGACGTCGAAGTCGTAGGTGCACGCCACCGGCAGGTCGAACTCCCGGTCCGTCTGGAAGCCCTGCACCATGGCGGTGGCGTGCGTCCACAGGAACGGCTTCAGCGTCGAGCCGTAGCGATCCGGCGTACCGAACAGGTCGGTCAGCCCCTGCTGCTCGGCGGCGTCGTAGGGCCGGCGCTGCGGCTCGATCCGCAGCTGGCAGCGCAATGCGATCGCGTGCACCACCTCGCCGCTGGTCTCCAGCACCCGCAGGCGGAACAGCAGGTGCGGGGACGCCGCGTGCTGCTGCGGCACGACGTCGAGCACCTCGAACGCCAACGAGGTCATGACGCCACCGCCGGACGGCTCTTGGCCCGGATCCCCGCGTAGAACTCCTCGAGCCGGCGGCGTACGTCCTGGCCACCGTCGAACCCGCGCCAGAGCATCCGCAGATGCCCGACCAGCTCGTAGCAGACGTCGATCGGGACGAGGAATGCCTCGACCTGCTGGTCGGCGGCATGCACCAGCAGCGCCTCGACGTCCGGCTTGAGGGTGGCGAGCGCGGGAGTTGCCGCGACGACGCGCTCCCACGCCGACAGCGACATCTCGGACTCGGTGGCCCCCGCCGGTCCGGGGTAGAACGCGACGACGCGCTCGAGCGCGGAGTTGACGAACAGGAACGCCGTGCCGACCGGGAGCTCGAGCTCCTCCCACACCGGCACGGCCAGCGCCGCGAAGGACAGGTAGCGGTCGGGGACGGCGCGGTAGGCCAGGGTCGCGTCGTCGTGGCTGAACAGCAGGTAGCAGGGGCGGCAGGTGCACAGCAGCGACCGGTTGCCGACGTTCACGACGTGGGAGTGGCCATCGGCGACCGGCGCCGCGCACATCTCGCAGCGCTCGTACGGCGACGGCTCCGGTCGTCCCGCGCGGATCCGCGACAGGACCGCCAAGGCCCCCGCCGGGGTGCTCATGCCGACACTGGCGCGCGCACCGCGACCTCGACCACGCCGTCCCGCTCCAACAGCGGCACCGGCTCGAGATGCCGGGCCGGGTCGTCCATGTCGGCCCCGGCTCGCCGGACGTCGTAGTGCGCGCCACAGCGGCGACAGGTCAGCACGGCACTGCCGGGGGCCGAGGGCGCCCGCTGCAGTCCGCCGTCGGCGAACGGCGCACCGCAGCCGGCGCAGGCGTCCCGATAGGCGTACACCCCGGACAGCAGCCGGCAGAGCACGACATCCAGCCCGGCGACGGTGGTGCGGTGCAGTCGCCCGGTGACCAGTTCGTCGAGCCGGGCGGCCGCGGCCCAGGCGACGTCACCGGACTGCTCGCCGGACTGCTCACCGGCGCGCAGCCGGGACGTCAGCTGCTCGACCGGGATCACCGCGCCACCGGCGGCCCCTGCCGGCGGGGGTGCCTCGACGTCGACGCGCACGATCTCGGGGGCAGCCGCGCGGATGGCCCCATCGACCGCGAGCTCCAGGGTGACGGAAGAGGAGGAGCACCCGTCGCAACTGCCCAGGAGCTGGAGTCGGACCACGCCGTCATCGGTCACCTCGAGCAGCCGCACGTCACCGCCGTGCGAGCCCAGGTAGGGGCGCACGCTGTCGAGGGCCTGCTCCACCCTCTCGTGCACCCCATAGGGGTGCAGCCCATGCACGAGCAGCAGACTCGACACCAGCTCGTCGGCGGCGAGAGCAGCCAGCAGCTCGTCGTCGAGCCGCCCGGCATCGTGGGCCAACTCCATCAGCCGCTCCAGGCCGGCGCCGTAGAGCTCCACCACGAGCCGCACCAGCTCCTCGGCTCGCTCGCGCGCCACCGGCCCCGCCGCCGCGCTCGCCTCCAGCAGGAGCTCGATGCGCTCGCCGGCGGCGGCAGGGTCGGGGGACGGCGAGTTCACTCGTCCGCCGAGACGGCGGCGGTCGGCGAGTGCACCTTCTTCAAGGTCTTGCCCTCGCCCAGGTACATGTGCACACCGCAGGGCAGGCACGGGTCGAAGCTGCGGACGGTGCGCATGATGTCGATTCCCTTGAAATTCTCCCGCGAGTTCTCCTCGAACAGCGGCTGATCCTGCACCGCGTCCTCGTAGGGCCCGGGGGTGCCGGAGCTGTCGCGCGGGCTGGCATTCCAGGGGGTCGGCGGGTAGGGGTGGTAGTTGGCAATCTTGCCGTCACGGATCACCATGTGGTGGGACAGCACGCCGCGTACCGCCTCGGTGAAGCCGCAGCCGACGCCCTCGTCCGGCACCTCGAAGGTCTCCCAGGTCTTGGTGCGGCCGGCCCGGATCTCCCCGAGGGCCTTTTCACAGAAATGCAATGCGGACGCGGCGGCATAGGCCTGGAAGTAGCTGCGTGCGCGGTTGCGCTCCAGGGTGTTGCTCCACTGCGGGATCTTCCACTCCAGGGAGACCGGGCCCTTCAGCGCCGTCTTCGGCAGGTTGATCTGGACGCTGGTGCCGGTCGCCTTGACGTAGCCGATGTCCACCAGGCCGGCGAGCGCCGTGGACCAGAGCCGGGCGAGCGGGCCGCCACCGGTGTCCAGCGCCAGGTTGTCCTTCCCGTCATACCAGCGCGGGGACATGACCCAGCTGTACTTGTCGTCCAGGTCGCGCTTTTGCGGCCGCGGGTTGGTCGTCTGGTTCCACGGGTGACGGCGGTCGACGGGGTTGCCGAGGGGGTCGTTCTTGACGAACATCTCCTGGTCGGCCCAGTCGTCGTAGTAGGAGCTGCCGAGCATGATGCGGATGCCGAGGTTGATGTCGACCAGACTCGTCGTGACGAGCTTGTTGTCCACGACAACGCCTGGCGTCACGAACATCTTGCGACCCCAGTTCTCCATGTCACGGTAGGAGAAGTTGCAATGCTCCGGGTCCTGGAAGGAGCCCCAGCAGCCGAGCAGCGTCCGACGCAGCCCGACTTTCTCGTAGCCCGGCAGCGCGTCGTAGAAGAAGTCGAACAGATCGTCGTGCATCGGCACGACCTTCTTCATGAACTCCACGTAGCGCATCAGCCGGATCTGGTAGTCGGTCATCAGCTGGATGGTGGCGACCGTGCCGACGCCGCCGGGGTAGAGCGTGGAGGGGTGGACGTGGCGCCCCTCCATCAGGCAGAACATCTCGCGGGTCGCGCGGCTGACCTGCAGCGCCTCGCGGTAGAACTCGCCGGTGAACGGGTTGAGCGCGCGCATGATGTCGGCGATGGTCTTGTAGCCGTGCGCCTCCTCGCCGGGACACCGGGTGTTCTCCGCCTTGGCGAGCACCCCGGGGTTGGTTTCCTTGACCATCCGCTCGCAGTAATCCACCCCGACCAGGTTCTCCTGGAAGATGTTGTGGTCGAACATGTACTCGGCGGCCTCGCCGAGATTCACGATCCACTCGCCGAGGGCCGGCGGCTTGACCCCGTAGGCCATGTTCTGCGCGTAGCAGGAGCAGGTGGCGTGATTGTCACCGCAGATCCCGCAGATGCGGCTGGTGATGAAGTGCGCGTCGCGCGGGTCCTTGCCCTTCATGAAGATGCTGTAGCCGCGGAAGATCGACGACGTGCTGTGGCACTCCGCGACGGTCATGTTCGCAAAGTCGATCTTGGTGTAGATCCCGAGACTGCCCACGATGCGGGTGATCGGGTCCCACGCCATCTCGACGAGGCCCTTGTCCTTGGAGCCTGTCGTGGCCTGCCGCGGCAGTGTCGACGTCATCGTGGTCCGTCCTGTGTCAGTTGGAGGTCCGGTGCCAGGTGGAGGTCCGGAGCGGGGATGTCCGCGACAGCGCAGCTGCGGTCGCGGGACTGCTGGCGGCCTGCGTCCGGCCGCCGACTACCGACTACCGACTACCAGGTGCGGGTGGCGCCGCTCAAGAGCTGCCGACCGGGACGGCGCCACTTGGGCTCCTTGTCCAATGTGTTCGTGGTCTGACTGCGCAGCGTGCGCATGGTCCGGCCGTAGGCACCGACGACCGTCGTGGACAATTTGCCGCCGGGCGGCTCGTCCATGAACGGCATGAACTTGTCCGGGAAGCCGGGCATCGTGCAGCCGATGCAGATGCCGCCGACATTCGGGCACCCGCCCACGCCGTTGATCCAGCCGCGCTTGGGCACGTTGCACTTCACCACCGGGCCCCAGCAGCCGAGCTTGACGATGCACTTGGGCGAGCCGTACTCGGTAGCGAAGTCGCCCTGCTCGTAGTAACCGGCCCGGTCGCACCCCTCATGCACCGTCTTGCCGAACAGCCAGGTCGGCCGCAACGCCTCGTCCAACGGGATCATCGGCGCCTGCCCGGTGGCCTGGTAGAGGAGGTAGGTGATGGTCTCGGACAGGTTGTCGCCCTGGACCGGGCATCCCGGGACGCAGACGATGGGCAGGCCGGCCTTGCTCTTCCAGTCCCAGCCGAGGTAGTCGGGCACGCCCATGGCCCCGGTGGGGTTGCCGGCCATCGCGTGGATGCCGCCATAGGTGGCGCAGGTCCCCGCGGCGAGGATGGCGAGCGCCTTCGGGGCCAGCCGGTCCAGCCACTCGCTGGTGGTCACCGGCTGACCGGTCATCGGGTTGTTGCCGAAGCCGGACCAGTACCCGTCTCCGGCGAGCGCCTCGTTCGGGATCGAGCCCTCCACGACGAGGACGAAGGGATCCAGCTCGCCCCGGTCGGCCTTCCAGAACCACTCGAGGAAGTCGTCGGCGCCGCCGTTGGGGCCGCACTCGAAGTCGATGAGCGGCCAGTGCACGGCCACCTTCGGCAGGCCAGGGAGCGCGCCGAGCGCGATCTCCTCGATGCTCGGCTGCGTCGCGCCGGTCAGCGCCACAGAGTCGCCGTCACAGCTGAGGCCGGCGTTGATCCAGAGGACATGAACGAGGGTGTCTTCGGCCGCACGGGCCTCAGCGGAGAGCATGTGGCGCCTCCCGTAGGGGCCTGCACAAGTGAAGCCCCACCACGACGTAGACGGCCGGCGGTGTCGGCCTGTGCGACGCAGGACCTGTCCTAAACCCTGGGGCCGAGACTGTCAAGAAGGTCACACTTACAGTCCCAGGTGGGCGGCCGAACCGGGCGAAGACGGGGCGAACCTGGCACCGCACCGGCGTTCTGGTCGGAACACGGCGACGCTGCGTGATCGCCCGGCCCTGCGACCGGCGACCACGCAGCGTCCACGCGGGTCACGCCCCGCCGCTCTCCCCCGCCGGGGTGCCGGCAACGTGCGAGCCGAGGTCTGTGCCCTGCTCGGCCGAGGTGCCGTCCGGCATGTCGGCGGCCGGTTGCTCGTCGCCGGGCGAGGCCGTCCTGCCACCCGGCGTGTCCGACGGGTCAGCGGCCTTGGGCATGTCGTCATCGACCGGCCCGGTGGCGCCCCCGACGCGCACGCCGCCGCGGTGGCTGCCGCCAGTCTGGTCGGGCTCGGCGGCCTCCTTGCGTCCCTCGTACGGCGGGGCGAGGCCGCCGGGCTCCTGAGTTCCGCCGCTGCTGCCTTCTCCTGCTGACATCACTGCCTCCTGAGTTGGGTGCTGCCCGGTCAGCCGCCGCCGTCCCCGGTGGGAAGGCTGTCCATGTCGTCCTGCTTGGTCCCTTGCTTGTCCACCCCGGTCGATTCCGAGTGCGGGTCGCCCGCCGGCCGATCGGCCGGGCCGCTGCCTGGGGCACCGCCCTCGTCCCGGGACCCGGGTGCACCGCGCTCTGCCTGCGGCTCTTCATGCAGATGCGGGCTCTGGTCGCTCTCGGTCATGGTCGGTCCTTCCATCGACGGGCACGCCCGTCTGGCACGCTGGGCTTGCGATGGGCACACACAGCCGCTCGGCGCGAAGCAAGGGCGCCTCCCATGCGGGCCAGCTGTCGACAGGCCCCAGCGCTGCGTAGACGACCGGCGGTGTCGGCCTGTGCGAGCTGGATTTGTCATAGCCCCGGCAAGCGACGATTGTCAAGCGATGCCGATGGTGGATGGCAGCGGGCCTGGCGCCGTACGGGTGCTGGCCCACGTCACGGGCCTGGTCCAGGGCGTCGGCTTCCGCCCGTTCGTCTGGCGCGAGGCGACGACCCGTGGCCTGTCCGGCTGGGTCGGCAACGACGCGGCCGGCGTCGTGCTCGAGGCGGAGGGCCCGGGCGACGTGGTGGCGGCGCTGCTGCAGGCGCTGACCCGCCCGCCGCCGTTGGCCCGGGTCGACACAGTCCGCAGCGAGGCGCTCCCCACCACCGGTGACGCCGGCTTCGAGGTCCGCACCAGCGCGACGGCGGGGGTCCGGCGTGCCCTCGTGGCCCCCGACACCGCGACCTGTGCGGACTGCCTGCGCGAGCTGCACGACCCGACAGACCGGCGGTTCCGCCACCCCTTCGTCACCTGCACCTCGTGCGGGCCGCGCTACACGATTGTCACCGCGGTGCCCTACGACCGGTCGCGCACGACCATGGCCGACTTCCCGCTGTGCCAGGACTGCCAGGCCGAGTACGACGACCCGGCCGACCGCCGCTTCCACGCCGAGCCGCTGTGCTGTCCTGCCTGCGGCCCGCGGTTGCGGCTGCTTGACCCCACGGGCCGCGCGGCGGCCGGCGACCCCATCGCCGGCGCGGTCGCCCTGCTGCGCCGCGGCGCGGTGCTGGCCGTCAAGGGGCTGGGCGGCTACCACCTCGCCGTCGACGCCCGGCAGGAGGATGCGGTCACGACGCTGCGCCGGCGCAAGCACCGCGAGGACAGGCCCTTCGCCCTGATGGTGGCCGACGTCGACGCCGCAAGGGCGCTCTGCCTCGTCGGTCCCGAGGAGCTGGCACTGCTGACGAGCGGGGCGCGGCCAATCGTCGTCCTGGCGCGCCGCGCCGAGACCGGGACCGCCGCCCGGGTGGCGCCCTCCGTCGCGCCCGGTTCGCCGTCGCTCGGCGTGATGCTGCCCTACACGCCGATACACACCCTGCTGCTCGACGCCTACGCCGACCCGCTGGTCCTCACCAGCGGCAACTCCTCCGACGAGCCGATCGCCATCCACGACGAGGACGCCGCCCGGCGGTTGGCCGACGTCGCGGACGCCTTTCTGGTGCACGACCGGGTTATACACACGCGGACCGACGACTCCGTCTGCGCCGTCGTGCGGGGTCGGACCGTCCCGCTGCGGCGGTCGCGGGGCTACGTGCCGCACCCGGTCACCCTGCCGCACACGTCCCCCCAGCCGGTGCTCGCCTGCGGCTCGGCGCTGAAAAACACCTTCTGCGTGACCCGGGACCGCCATGCCTTCGTCTCGCAGCACATCGGCGACCTGGACGACTACGCCACGTTTGTGTCCTACGCCGACGGGATCGCGCACCTGACGCGCCTGCTCGACGTCGCGCCCGCCGTGGTCGCCCACGACCTGCACCCGGACTATCCGTCGACCCGCTACGCCGCCGGCCTCCCCGCCGTGGAGCTGGTCGCGGTGCAGCACCACCACGCGCACATCGCGTCCTGCCTCGTCGACAACGGTGTGGTCGGGCCGGTGATCGGGGTGGCGTTCGACGGCGTCGGCCTGGGCGTCGACGGGACCGCGTGGGGAGGCGAGTTCCTGCTCGCCGACCTCGCCGGCTTCACCCGCGCGGCGCACCTGACCCAGGCGGCCATGCCGGGAGGTGACGCCGCGGCGCGCCAGCCGTGGCGGATGGCGGCCGCCCACCTCGATGCCGCCTACGACGGCGCAATCCCGGCGGGACTCGCCGTCGTGCAGCGGCAGGGGCGCCGGTGGGAGCAGGTGCTGACGGCGGCCCGGGCCGGCCTGAACGCCCCGCTGACCTCCAGCGCAGGACGTCTGTTCGACGCCGTGTCATCGCTGCTGGGGGTGCGCGACGTCGCCACCTACGAGGGCCAGGCGGCGATCGAGCTCGAGCACGTCGCCGACCCGGGCGAGACCGGCAGCTATGCCGTGCCGATCCGCGACGGTGCCGTCGCCACGGTCGCCGTCGGCCAGCTCGTGCGGTGCCTCACCGAGGACCTGGTGCGCGGGGTCTCCGTGCCGGTCCTCGCGGCGCGGTTCCACAACTCCCTCGCCGACGTCGTCCTGGCGGTCTGTCGGCGGGTCCGTGCGCTGCACGACCTGCGCATCGTGGCACTGTCCGGCGGCGTCTTCCAGAATGCGCTGCTGCTCGGCCGCTGCCTGGACCGTCTCGAGGGGGATGGCTTCACGGTCCTGACCCACCGACAGGTCCCCTCGAACGACGGCGGCATCAGCCTCGGGCAGGCGGCCGTCGCGACCGCGCTCCTGCGGGCCGGGGGGAGTCAGTTCAGCGAGAGCGCGGCCTGGGTCGCCTCCCACAGGATGTGGTAGAGCGTCGTCTGGACCTCCTGCACCCGGTGCACGGACGAGGAGGGCACCGCGAACAGGTGGTGCAGGGCGCTCAACCCGGCCATGCTGCCGCCGCCGTAGCCGGCCAACCCCACCGTGATCAGGCCGGCGCGGTCCGCCTCCTCGATCGCGGCCAGCACGTTGGGTGAGTTGCCGCTGGTGGACAGGGCGACGGCGACATCACCCGGGCGCCCGAAGGCCCTGACCTGTCGAGAGAACACGACGTCGAAGCCGACGTCGTTCGAGAGCGCGGTGAGCACCGCGACATCGTTGGTGAGGCCGAGCGCCGGCAGCGGGCGGCTCGCGGCGGGTGGGTTGATGAAGGTGTGGACGACGTCCTGCGCATCGGTGCTGCTGCCGCCATTGCCGAACGCGAGCAGGGTGGCTCCGGCGGAAAAGGCCACCGCGAGCCGGGCTGCGCACGCGGCGACCGCCGCGCCCTGGGCCACCCCGACATCCCGGCGCAGCCCCACGATCTCGGCCACCTTCTGGCGAGCAGACTCCGCCGCGGCTTCGAGCACCGGCCGAGCGTCGTTCCCCCCGCCGTACAGGAACGGGTAGAGCTGCTCGACCCCGCCCACGGCGGGCGCACCCGCGGCCGCTGGCGAGTCGAGGAACACGTGCACCAGCTCCCACAGCAGGTGGTACGCCGTGACGTGACCCTCCTTGACCACACGGGGGTCCTCCGCGCGCACGACGATGCAGTGGTCGGCCTCTGCACCGGCCAGCACGTCGCCGCCGTCGCCACCGACCAGCGCGACGGTGAGCAGGCCTGCCTCGCGGGCCGCACGCAGCCCTGCCACGACGTTGGGACACCTGCCGCCGTCGGAGAGACCGAGCGCGATGTCGTCGGGCCGACCGAGCACCTCGACCTGGTGGGCAAAGACGCCGTCGAGGCCGCGCCGCGCCGCCACGCCCATCACGGTGGCCGCGTCGCTTACCAGCGACAGGGCGGGCAGCGCCCGCTTGCCAACGATTACCGGGTGCACGAACTCGACGGCCACGTGCTGGGCGTCAGTCGCCCCTGCCCCGTTGCCGAAGACCAGCAGTCGGCCGCCTCGGGCGAAGCGCGCCGCCATGTCGCGGCAGGCGAGGGCGAGCGCGGAGGCGTCGTCGGCCAGACCCAGAACCGGTGCGAGCCGCCGATCGAAGGCCTCGGCGACGAGGGACTCCAGGCTGGCGATGGCGACTGTCACGGCGACCTCCTCGGCCCGGGGGATATCGGTGCAGCGGCCGGTCGTCATCCACCTCGGTGCATGGTATAGCACGGCAATGCTAAGACTGGTGCGATGCGGTGCTGGTCCGGGTGGCCTGCAACGGCCAGAAGGGTGCCCGTCAGGTCCCGCCCCACCGGACCGAGGGCAGCACCCCGGCCGTCACCACCAACGCTCGCACCCGGTGGCTGCGCCTCCCGGACGAACGCCAGGCACAGCTCGCCGCCGGGCTGCACGACGCCCCTGACAAGCAGTCCATGCCACCATGGGGGAGCGGTGGGGCAGCGTGCTGACCGCCCCCGCCCTCGTAGCTCAGGGGATAGAGCGCCCGCCTCCTAAGCGGTAGGCCGCAGGTTCGAATCCTGCCGAGGGCACACGTCTGACCTGCGGTTATGCCCTCTCAGGCTCCGCAAGCAGGGTGCCTCAGGACGGTGGAGTGCCTGCCACGTGCCCGTACGGATTCCGACCTGGCCTCGGCCGTGCCCGCCAGGCGTGCCGCGAGCTCGCGGTCGCGGTCCTCCGCGGCGTGCTGGTCGCTGCTGGCCAGGGCGCGGTCGTAGCGCATGTTCCTGAGCACCAGCTTGGCGCGGCCGCCTATGCGATCAAGGCGGTGCGTGCGGCGGCGCCGGAGCCCGAAGCCGAGGACGTAGGGCGACGGGAGTGCCGCTGGCAGCGCGACCAACTGCCGGAGGCGATCCGCCAGCTCGTGGTTGACGATCAGCGGCGTCGCAACGACCTCTGCTGGTCGGTGTTCGACTGCTGAGCCGCTCCCTGAGCCGGCGCTGTACGGAAGGCGCCAGAGCCGCCACTAGGAGCCTTCAGCCCGAACCCGTCGCGGCTGACGTCTTCGACGCTAGGCGTCGGTCCAATGCCACGTAGCGTAAGTTGATCTTGGTGGTGGGCTTGGGTTCGGCCGATGCGGGGCGGCGTGGCGTGACCTGTGTGACTGGTGGGACTGATGTGATCGCCGGTCATGGTCACAGGGGTGCTGGCACGTCCGGATCAGGTGTCGTTGGGGGTGCTGGTGAGCGCGGTGCCGCCGGGACTCGGTGGACGAGGCGGTGGCGGTGTGCGGGGTGCGGGAGCGGCGCTCGGACGGCAAGCTGCCGGCGCATGTGATCACGTATCTGACGTTGGGGT
>JAABUP010002600.1_pt1 | contig 34370 bp, 33 predicted proteins | sample 5559201 | NCBI WGS metagenome assembly JAABUP01 (sample SAMN10711887, study PRJNA513373) | rock metagenome | isolation source: Antarctica rocks | place: Antarctica
TCCGATCTGGCATGTTGCAGCCGGTCATCGTGCGGGAAGTGCCCGAACAATCTGGTTCGTACGAATTGGTGATGGGTGAGCGTCGGTGGCGGGCGGCTTTGCAGGCGGGGTTGACGGCAATTCCGGCGCTGGTCCGCAAGACCGAGGATGCCGACCTGCTGCGCGATGCCCTGCTGGAGAACATCCACCGGGCCAACCTGAACCCGCTGGAAGAGGCGGCCGCCTATCAGCAGCTGCTGGAGGAGTTCGACGTCACCCACGACGAGTTGGCGGTTCGACTGGGACGCAGCCGTCCGGTCATCTCCAACACCATCCGCCTGCTGAAACTGCCGGTCGCCGTCCAGCGCCGGGTGGCCGCCGGCGTGCTATCGGCCGGCCATGCCCGGGCGCTGCTGGCCCTGGACGACGCCAACGCCCAAGAGGAGCTGGCCGCACGCATCGTGGCCGAAGGGCTGTCGGTCCGGGGCACCGAAGAGCAGGTAACGCTGATCGGATCCGAGGCGCCGAAGAGACGGTCCAGGCCCCGCAACAAGCTGATCATGCCCGGCCTCGAGGATCTCGCGCGTGCGCTGTCGGATCGATTCGACACCCGGGTCAGCGTCGAACTCGGTCGGCGGAAGGGCAAGCTGACTGTCGAGTTCGCGACGGTCGACGACCTGCAGCGCATCGTCGCCCTGATGGCGCCAGATGTGTTGCGCAGGAAGAACATCGGCGATGACGTTCCTGATTCGTTCGGTGGCGCGAGCGACAACCGTTCGGACGACTCAGCACTGCAGTAGTTGCCGGGCCAGCGAGCTGACAATTGCGTCAGCGTGACGAAACGGTCTCGCGAGTCATGGTGTGAAATGCGTTGGCCTACAATGGATTCCGGCACAGCTCTCGGAGGCGGACCTGGACAGCGCCGGCGATTTCGCTTCTGTGTGTGCGCTTCTCGGACAGTGGGCAACCCGGCTCAGCTCCCGGCAAGGATCGACTTCGATGACGAGGCCCTGATCAGCTCCTTCTGTCCTCCCGTACCATAACCCTTACCAGAAAAGGGAAGTCGATCCTCGCCGGGATGCGGAGTGGGGATCGGATGTGGCGCCGGGACCGGATGTGGCGCGGGGAAAGCCATCGCGCGCCGCTGAGCACTCAGGAGGGACCCGGCCGCACACTCGTCGTGCGATGTCGGATGCGGCGCGGATCTCAGAGCCGGACCATCCGTATCTCGTCGGCGCCGAGCTCGTCGTCGTGCAGCCTGCCGCCGTCGGGAGCAAATCCGTGTCGGCGGTAGAAAGATTGGGCGCGAGCGTTCTGATCGACCACCCAAAGGTAGGCAGCGTCATCGCCGAGCGTCTCGGCCAGGAGCCGATCGGCGACCCCCGAGCCACGATGCACGGCCAGCACGTTGATCGCCCACAGTTGGCGGGAAACCGGGGCGTCGTCGTCGCGCGCTGCGCCCACTGTGGCGAACCCGACCAGCGCGCCGACCGGAAGGTGTTGCGCGATTCGGGTGACGTTGCCGCCACTCTCCCGTCCCTCCACGGTCTCTGCGATGCGCCGCCACATGCCGGTGAACCTCGAAACATCGAGCTGGGCGAGCGCCTCGTCCGACATCATCCCGGCATAGGTCTGCCGCCAGACGGCGACGTGGAGCTCGCCCATCTCCGCGGCATCTTCCACGTGTGGGCGGCGGATCAGGTAGTCCGGCGCCACGACTGGGGTACATTCGGTGGTGCGCATAGCTCAGTCTCCTGCAGGTGCTCTGACCGCAAACTTTCCGAGCGCCGTCGGGCTTCGCTCACAATTTCAGTGGGAGCTGGAGACCCGCACTGTGGCGCCGGGGCCGGCGAGGACCGCAATGCGGTTGGGAGTCACCGGTTGCTCGCCTTCGCCACAGACTAGGCGTGCCGCGCTGGGTACAGTGCGCGGGTGAGCGGGGCGGTGGAGCTTCCGGCCGAGGCGGCGCGGTACCGCCGCGAGCTGATGGCGTACTGCTACCGGATGCTCGGGTCGGCTGCCGAGGCCGAGGACGCCGTGCAGGAGACGATGGTTCGTGCGTGGCGCGGCGCGGATGACTTTGCGGGCCGCTCCGCTGTTCGGTCGTGGCTGTACCGGATCGCGACCAACGTCTGCATCGACATGGCCCGTGCGCCGCAGCGCCGGGCGCTGCCGATGGATCTGACCGGCCCGGGAACCGTCGGTGCTGAGACCGACATCGGCGCCCCGTTGGAGTCGACGAGGTGGATCGAGCCGATCCACGACGCGAGGGTGCTGCCCGACTCGGCCGATCCGGCGGAGAGTGTGCTGCTGCGCGAGTCGGTGCGGTTGGCCTTCGTCGCGGCGCTGGCGTACCTGCCCCCGCAGCAGCGCGCTGTCCTGGTGTTGCGTGAGGTGTTGCAGTGGTCGGCTGCGGAGGTTGCCGACCTCCTCGACACCACCGTCGATTCGGTGACCAGCGCGCTCGCGCGGGCGCGCGCCACGATGAAGAGCGCATCCGCGTCCTCGCCCGGCCGTCCCCTCGGTGATGAGCACCGTTCCCTGCTGGACAGCTATGTCGCCGCATTCGAAGCCTACGACGTGACGGCGCTGGTCGGGTTGCTGCAGCAGGACGCGACCTTCACGATGCCGCCGTACATGTTCTGGCTGCGCGGCACCGAGCAGATCGAACGGTGGTGGAACGGTCCGGGGACGGTGTGCCGCGGTTCGCGGGTGCTGCCAACGCGGGCGAACGGCGGTCCCGCAGTCGCGGTGTACCACCCGGTGAGCGACGGCCGCTGGGAGCCGTTCGCCCTGCATCTGATCGAGGTCCGCGATGGCCGGATCGCCGGCATCTGCCAATTCCTCGATACTTCACTGTTTCCCGGGTTCGCCCTCCCGGAGGCCATCACCGCCTGACCCGGCGTCGACCGGTCCGTGCGGTGTGCCCAGCCCGGTGAGTGGGAGCAGTGCAGTGACCGCGTTCGGCGCCTCATCGATGCGCAGCGTGTGGCCGCACCCTTTCGCCGCTAAAGCCAGGCGCGTCAACGTGTCCAGGAGCGCCGCGGCCGCGGGTTGTTGATCCCAGCACAGCCGGATCTGCTCGGCAACTGTGCCGTCCGCCGCGCGCAGCGACACCCGCACCTCGAGATCCGGGGCACGGGCGGGGCTCACGCAGGTAGGACGGATCGCGGGACGCGAACTGGTCGATCCAGAGAGTTGGCTCGGCGCCGACCAGTTCATCCCGGCCGGCCCGTCCTACCCACGACAGACAACCACGACCGAACGGAGAGCAGGATGCGCAGGATCGTCTCGAATTTCTTCATCAGCCTGGACGGCGTTGTCCAGGCGCCGCATGAGTGGCACTTCCCCTATTTCGACGACGAGATGGGCCGCGTGGTCGGCGAGGGCATGCAGACGCAGACCGCCTTCCTGCTCGGTCGCCGACTCTACGACGAGTGGTCGCAGTACTGGCCGGCCCAGGGCCCGGACGTGCCGTTCTCGTCCTACATCAACGGGGCCGAGAAGTATGTGCTCACTCACCGACCGGTCGACGAGCCGATGTGGACCAACACGACCGTCCTGGGCGATGACGCCGCCTCGCAGGTTCGCGCTCTCAAGGCCGACGGCGAGGGCGACATCGGGATGTCAGGCTGCGCCACCACCGTCCGCTGGCTGCTCAGCGAGGGCTTGCTCGATGAACTGAACCTGCTGCTGCACCCGATCGCCGTGGGCAAGGGCCAGCGGCTGTTCGAGGACACCGGCACCGTGCCACTGACGCTTGCGGCCAGCGCGACGCTGCCCAGCGGCGTCCTGAACCTGCGTTACCAGCCCGCCTGACCCGCCCTTGCACCCCTTTTCCACCACCCCCTTTCCACCGGAGGACCTTCATGTCGTTCCAGGCCTATCTCGATGCGATCGAGACCAAGACCGGCAAGACACCCGCCGAACTGCTCGCCGAGGCGAGCCAACGCGGCTACGACGCCGCCACCAAGGCCACCGTGGTCGCGGACTGGCTCAAGACCGACTACGGCATCGGCCGCGGCCACTCGATGGCGCTGTACTACGTGCTGAAGAACGGGACACAGATCGGCGACAAGCACGTCGGCACCAGTGGGTCGCACCGCGACGAGTCGACGTCGCTGCGCATCGACGGCGTGGCACGCCGCTGACGGATGCTGAGCAGGGCCGACGCCGATCAGAATCCCGACACCAGCACCGTCGAGCGGCGACGCCAGCCGCGCGGGCGATGCCGACCAGGGCGGCCACGAAACCGTGATCGCCCGCACCATGGAGCGTCGGGACCGTCATCCCAGTTAGGGGGCTGCCGGACCCACGCAGTGACCGAGTCGGTGGCGGGGTCTGCGATGGTGGGCATCCGGGATCTCCAGTAACAGCGCCGCGCCGACAACAACCGCAAGGTTGATACCCGCACGTCGAACTCGTCGACCTGCACGAGGATGACCGACCCTCGCCAGCAAGGCGGATGTGCTCAGGCTCGCGGCTCATCGAAGGTCCCCGAGGTCGGGTTGATGTGCGCTGGTCTCAGTGGCTTCGACTGACTCAGCATGACGGCGCGTTCGCGCTCCAGTTGTCGGATTCGGCGATCGGCGTCGGCGGCGCGCTGTTGTTCGGAAACTGGCATCTCCTGTGGTGGAGCGGGCCGAACGGGCACAGCGTCGACCATAGGTGTGCCTCCGGCGGCCGCGATCCGCGGCGCCTGATCCGGAGAAACGTCCGACAGCGCCAGGGATGAGCCGTCGGTCAACACCAGCCGCACAAAGCGTTCGCCGGGTTGCGTCGGCACAATCGACTCAATGTCGGCCCAGACAACGAAGGTTCGACGCCGCCACGGCCGACGGATGCCGGCCTCGGTCAACGTGGTCACGGGACGCCAGAGCCGTACGGTCACGCAGATCCAATACACACTCCACAACGCCACGCTTTCCCAACGACCCTTGCCGAGAAATATGGCGAACGCGGCCACAGCCGCCAGGCTCCCAAGGGTCGCAAGCAACCGCCTCGGTGTGGCGAGCTGCCGGCCTACGGCGAGCGGCTGCGGTTTCGCCATGGGGTCGTTGTACGTCATCCAGGTCGAGTCGTCCAGCAAGCCTGGTGGAGAGGAGTGGACGGATGCGGGCCATGTCTTGTGACGTTCCCCTCCCCTAGCGACGCCTTCGCAGCTGGGTGGGTGGGTCTCTGACCGCCCACCAGCTTCACGGAGGCTCCACATGCGCCACAGCTCTCCTTTCGCTCTTCGAGATTTCCGGCTACTTCTTCTGGGCCAAACCACCAGCCAGTTCGGTGCACAGGTCAGTGGTGTCGCCATCCCGTTGCTGGCTGTGCTCGTCCTGCACGCCTCGCCACTGCAGCTGGGCGTGGTCAACGCGGCTGGAACCGCTGCGTTCGCGCTGATCGGGTTGCCGGCCGGCGCCTGGATCGACCTTTGGCGACGCCGACCGATCCTGATCAGCAGCGACATCATCCGTGCCGTTGTCCTATCGACCGTGCCGCTGGCCTGGTGGCTCGGTGTCCTCACCGTCTGGCAGCTCATCGCGGTATCAGCCTTGGTCGGCGTTGCCAGAGTGTTCTCCGATGTCGGCTATCAGAGCTACATCCCCAGTGTGATCGGGAAAGACAAGGTGCTCGCCGGCAACTCACTGATGGAAAGCATTCGGGCATTCGGTCAGGTGCTCGGCCCCGGCGTTGGCGGGTGGCTCGTCGCGTTCGCCGGAGCTGCCAACGTTGTTCTGATCCAAGCTGGCACCTTCGCCGTCTCCGCCGTTTCACTTCTGTCGATCCGGGTCCGGGAGCCGAGAATTCTCCTCAGTCCTGAGCGGCCGCACTTGCGGACCGACATCGTCGAGGGTCTGCGCTTCGTGGGACGCAATCCGGTGTTGCGGGCACTGGCGATCACCAGCGGTGCCAGTAACTTTAGCTTCGCAATCGCTTCGGCGGTCACCTTCATCTTCATGTCCGACACCCTTGGACTAGGCCCCACTGCGATCGGCCTCATCCTCGCGCTCGGATCCATCACCGTGATGCTCGGGGCCTCACTGACACCGAAGCTCGCCGCCCACCTGGGATCAGCTCGGATCATCTGGCTCGCTCTGGCCGTCACCGGGCCCATCACGCTGCTCGGAGCACTGGCTCGACCCGGCCCACTTGTCGCCCTGCTCATCGTCGGGACCGCCGCCGGCGAACTTGGCCAGATCATCTACGCCATCACCAACGTCAGCCTGCGGCAACGCCTGTGCCCCGAACGCTTGCTCGGCCGCGTCAACGCCACCATGCGAGTCCTCGTCCTGGGCCTGTTCCCCCTCGGCGCGCTTGTCGGTGGCCTGCTGGGCGAACACATCGGCCTCCGCGCAACTCTGTGGCTCGCACTGAGCATCACCTGCATCGCGCCCACCCCGGTCTACCTCGCACTTCACCACGTCCGTGACGTCACACCACCCGGGGATGATCCGCAATGACCACCCTGCGCAAGCGGGGTTGCTGGAGGTCAACGCTTCGACGATTGCCGTGTAGGCGTTGCGTTGTAACGCAACCCCAGCAACATTTGTGCACGGGAAGCGTTACATCGCAACCGTAATGACACACATGCGATCGGTCCAGGGACGTCGCGCCGGTGAGTGGAACACTGACGCACACCCTCAGCCGGCTGACCGCGTGGATGGCAGCAGGCGGGTGCGCCTGCGGTACTCGCTGCGAAGCTTCAGCTGGGTGGGCGGCCACTGCTCTCGTACTCGGCGAGAAACTGATCGCGCATGCGTCGCGCACCCACGCCTTCCTCGCTCGATTGCTGATCGACAGTCTCGGCACACGCGGCGAGGGTCTTCCAGAGTGGGCCAATGTCCCATCGATCGGGGTGAGGCCCAGGACCAGCAGCCGTCGCAGGTTAAGTCCGGTCGCGCGCAGGTGCAGCCAACGGTCAACTCAGCGCCTGAAATTCGCGAAAGCCGCCGCAGAGCCTCCTGACATCGGACCGCGCCAGCGCCATTCGCCGCAGCTTCGCCCGACACACGCAGGTCGGATTGCGCGGACACCGGCGTCACCGATTCGGATTCCATCACACTTTGTGGCGCCTGGGTGGCCCTGCCTCGAAGCTGCGGGCCTCTTGGTAGTCCGGCTGCGGTATCGGATCCTTCTTCTTTCCGACAGCAGGCAAGGTAATCAGCAGCACAGCTGCTGCGAGGAGTGCGATGACCGCGATCCAGCCCGCGCCTACGTGCATAGCATGGATAAACGCGTTATCAGCAGCCTGAGCAAGAGTGGGCCGGTGGATAGCGGTGGCGACGTGGCGGGCCTGTTCGGCGGAAACTCGCGCCTGATCCTGCACCGGCCCAGGTGCACCCTCCAGCGAAGGTTCGATCGAACGTTGGTACATGATCGACAAGATCGTGCCGCCTACTGCGATTCCGATCACACTGCCGGTTTGTCGCACGGTGTTGGTGACGGCCGATCCTGCACCGGCCTGTTCCAACGGCAAGTTGCTGATCAATGCGGCCGTAACGGGGCCGATCACCATGCCGATCGAAACACCCTGTATCAACAACAGGATCTCGATCCAGACGAGCGGAGTTTGCAGTCCGAGGAACCCGTACCCGCCCATGGTCAGCGCAGCCACGGTCAGCGCTGGCACGGTGACCGAGCGTAGCGACAGGCGGCGAACCAGGCGCGAGCCAAGGAGCGCCCCCCGCGAGCGCGCCGAATGCGGTCGGGATATTGGCCAAACCCGCCTTCATCGGCGAAATCCGAGCGCGCCTTGCAGTAGAACGCGTTATAGAAGGTGATGGCGGCCACAGCAAAGAGCAGCAATCCGAGCGCCACATTGCCGCCACCGAATGTGCGTTGCGCCAGCAGTCGCGGATCAAAGCTGGGCATTTTGACACGCAGTTCGACGAGTACGAAAACGGCCAGCAGCACCAGACCGACAACGATCGGCGCCCAGACATCGGTACGACTCCACACAGCCACCTGTCCCGCCCGGATCAGCCCGTAGGCCAACGCCACGAGCCCACTAACCGACAGCAACATTCCAGCGGGGTCCAGTGGCCGCAGAGTGGGGCTGCGGAAATTCGGAACCAGCACGGCGAGCCCGACCAACGCCAATGCCGCGACCGGAACATTGATCAGGAAGACCGAGCCCCACCAGAAATTATCGAGCAGGAACCCCGCCAGCACCGGGCCGGCAGCCATTCCGACACCGGCCGACGTCGAGAAAATGCCGATCGCGGCAGCCCGCGCGGGCCAGTAAAGGTCCACATAAGGATGGCCAACATGGCGGGCGTGATCAGCGCGCTGCCCGTTCTTGTCAAGACTGTTGCGGACGAACGGACTATATGCCATCTGTCGGATTTGCGGACAGAACAATTGTGTGCCTCTGGCGGATTCGCGAATTGAAGGATTTCATGACTACCGGAGGGTTGCGACTGAGCAGATTTCATGCCTCCAGTGAGCTGTCGCACCGCGTCCTACGACTCCAGCTCGGTCCCACGCCAGACCGCAGCTCATGCCCGCCCAAGACTGCCGGAACACGGGCACCCACCTGACGCTTCACCGACCACCATTCTGCGTCACTGACCATGGCTGTCGGTCGCCAAATTGTCTGGCACAGTTTGCCACATTATTTGTCGGCGGCCGTGGCACGTTCTTGTGCCAGGTATCTGGCCGCATCACCGTCCAGGAGTCCTGCACTCGAACTGCGCCTCGGAACCGTGCCAGTTAGCGTGCAGAGAATGGGCCATAAAATACGCGGCTTCGACCGTCTCTGCGATGGCCGGTGGATCGGCGGGAGAGGGAGAGGGAGCGGATTTCCTTTCCCGTATTTCCCTCAACTGCTGGAAACTGCTGGGGCCACGGCCAGCTGGCCTCGAGGTGTAGAAGCCTCGAGCTTCATCGACCTGCTCCGCGGATGCGTCAGCCAACACGTCCAGCGCGAACCGCACGCCCTCCTCACACTCAGGGGTCTCATCAGAACGCTACTGCCAGCGCGCTCGGCAGAGCGGGGCCCTGGCGGGAGAGTGGATCGCCGCTGCGCCGCAACGGGGAACGCTCGGCACCCATTGTCTCGTAACGAAACCGATGATCTTCTTTACGTAAGGCCCAGCCCAGCTCGGACGGTGTCGGCCCGCAAGGCCGATGATTTCGCGAAAGGGCTCAGCAGCCTTGGCGTGATGTCCAGCGGGGAAGAGGCGTACTTGCGCGTCCTGGCGACGCTGGCTACCGCCCGCCTCCCGTTCGAGTGCCGACGTGTACCGAGGTGGGCCGGATCAACTGCCCGACGCAGGCAATGAATGTGGGACGACCAATACCGAGCACCCATGCAGTAAACCCAGTGACGCCGGTGGTCGTCCCCGCGATAATGGGCGAAATGACAGAGGTCGAGGTCGTCGTCGCCCATCACGAGCGCGCGACTCTACGCGTCGGTAACATCTTCCTGAAAATCGACACAGATCAGACGCGCACCGACATCGAGGTCGAGGCGATGGCCATGGCGCCGATCCCGACCCCGGAGGTTCTGTGGCGCAAGCCGCCCGTACTCGCGCTCGCCGCCCTCCCGGGTACGGCACTCGGCTGCCTCGGCGAGCCGTCGATCGCGTCGTCGGAGGCGTGGGCCGGGGCGGGTGCCGCGGCGCGGACACTGCACGACGCGCCGCTACCGCCCTGGACCAGTTGGAGTCTCGACGAGCTGGCCTCGCACCTCGACAGCGAATGCGAGTGGCTCCTCAGAAACGACGTCCTTCCTACCGAGGTGGTTACGCGCAACCGCCGCGTTGCCGAGGTTGCGCTGCGGCCGTGGACACCGGTGTTCACCCACGGCGACCTGCAGGTCACCCACGTGTTCGTCGACATTGACGAGATCACCGGCGTGGTCGACTGGTCCGAGGCGAGCCAGGGCGATGCCCTCTACGACCTCGCCACCTTGACGCTCGGACACGAAGAGCACCTCGGCGCAGTCGTCGCCGGCTACGGCACCGACGTCGACCTCGACGTGATCCGCGCGTGGTGGTCGCTGCGGAGCCTGCGGGGGGTCCGCTGGCTGGTCGAGCACGGCTTCGACCCGGGGCCTGAGGTTGCCGTGCTGAGATCCCAACGGTGAGGCTGCACGGACCCCTCGGCTCCGAGTACCGTTCTGCCGCATCAAGGGGGGCATCTACTAGAGCTCGTCGCCTTCACGACGTCGTTTCGATGCCTGCGAGGATGGGGGGCGGCAACATCCGCTGAAGCCACTGCCGCCCGCACCAGCGTGGCCGGTCTGATTATTGGCCTGACGTCGCTTGTATGCGCTCTTGCCCGCGTCGATGACGCGCAGGTGCTAACGGACGAGGGCCTGAGTGCCGATGACGATCGCGAGGCCGAGCCTCTCGGCGTCCTCGCTGCCGGGTTCGGCGGTGTAGACGGTGATGCGCAGATCGTCGCCGGCAACGATGAGCACATCGCAGTCGAGCGCGATGCGTCCGACGTCGGGGTGATCGATGATCTTGTGCCGGGACTGCTGACGCGGGTCCGGAAGTTCTGCCTTCTCCCAGAGATCAACGAATCTGGGGCTTGCGGCGCGCAGCTCGCTGACGAGTCTACCCAGCCTGCGGTCGGTCGGGTATCGGCCGGCGGTCAGGCGCAGGTCGGCGACGAGCCCCTCCTCGAACTCGGCCCGCTCGGCGGCGGTGTGCACGGCGCGGCTGCCCGGGCCGACCAGGTTGCGCCACACGCCGTTGCGCTCGGTCCCCCGCCACGTGGACGACTCGAGCTGCGACAATCAGCCGCCTGGCCTCTGACGAAATCCACGCCCGCGTGTAGGCGGTGGTAGACCAACTTCGGGGTTTACGTCGCCCGCAAGCTTCGGAAGACGGCTCGCCGGGCCGGCACCAGCTGGGCCGCGACCAGGTCGGTCGGCTGACGAAAGCCTTCCAGGGCATCGTTGCCGGGCGCCCGCATCTCAATGGGCGGCCCGAGTGCAAGTCTGAGCAGCGCGAAAACGGGCCGCTCACGGTCCGGAGGAGCCGGGCCCACTTCCTGAAGCTCTCCGCACCGACCAGGGTAAGCAACGCAGCCGCGTCTATGTACTCCGAACGACTCGGCCGGCGCACCCGGGCGAATCGTCATGCGCTCGGGAGGTGACCCATCGGGCACCCAGCCGATCTTCATGGGTCCGCAGGGTGATCCGATAAGGCGCGTGGGCGAAAGCGATGCGAGCGCAGCGAGCCAGACTCGCCAGCGCCGTTCGGGGTCACCCGGAGGAGCCCCGAGCGATCGAGCGTTCGATCAACCGCGAGTACAGCTCGCCGAGTTCCTCGCCGGCAGCTTCGACGGCCATCGGCAGCATCGATGTCTCTTGAGACGACGACCATGCTTACGGTGTCGGTCAGTCAGCGAAGTCTTGCGGTGACAGCGGGCGTCTCACGTCGCGGTCGTTGCGTGAGAAGGTGGAGCATGCCGCTTACGAATCCGTGGCTCGTCGGGCCTACTCCCGATCGGGACCTTCCTCCTGAGCAATTGGAGGAGCGGATCCTCAATCTGTTGTCGACGCACAACCTTGCCGTAATCGCTACGGTCAGCAAGGACGGCAGCCCTGTCGCGACCCCGGTCCGCTTCTACAGCCTGGGTTTCGAGATCTTCTACACCAGCTGGAATACGTCGATGAAATCACGCAACCTGCGACGTGACCCCCGAGTCTCGGCCGGAATTGTCGCCCCACTGGTCGGACAGGCCAGTAGCCGTGGTGCTCAACTATTCGGCACCGCCCGCACTCTCGAACGAGACGACCTCGACGCTGACCACTACTGGGAGGCCTTTCGCTGGCAGTCCGATCACGTCGAACGCGGCCGAAGCGTCGACGATCCCCAACCGATCCACTCACCATCATCACCCCGACCAGGATCCTGTACACCGACCATTGGCTACGCCGCGGCGGTTACCGACCACGACAGACTTGGCGTCCAACGTGAGCGGTCGGCCCGCCGGAAGCGTCAAGGCAGTTGGGCAGGATCGCGATCAGCAAGTCATCCACCAGAAACCTTGCTGGGCCACGGCAGCAGCTGGGGGATGCACCTTCACCACGATGCGCCAAATACGACCGTATCTGCTACGTCACCACCGGACTCGGTGTTGCCGCGGAAGCCGGCGTAGCGGGCCCGGTTGCCGCGGCATCCTCGGTGACACGCGCTGACGGCGATACTCCGGCGGGTAGTGCCTCGTCCGGCGTCCCGCAGCACGATCCTTCCGCGGAACACGCCGCCCACTGGTCGGCGTTTTCGTACTACGCTTATTCCGTGTGGACATCATCGCCCGGCACGCCGGCACAGGGTCGCGGACGAGGACATCGCGCACGCGTACGAGCGCGCCATCACCTGGGTGGGGCTGGGCGATGACCCGCCTCGCTACCTCGTGGCTGGTCCCGATCGGTCCGGCAACCTGCTCGAGTTGGTCGTGATCGAGGTGCGGGAGACGGCGTTGGTGATCCACGCGATGGCGCTGCGGCCGAGTACGGAGCGGGAGCTGTTCGGAGGAGAAGGCCGATGAGTACCTATGGGAACACCGAGCGCGGAGAGCCAATTACGGACGAGATGATTGAGGAACTGGCCGAGGAAGCTGAGCGCGGCTACGAACCTGGCCAACTCCACGGGCAGCGCCGTGGGCCGGGGCGCCCCTCTGTAGGAGAGGCCGCCAAGTCAGTCGAATCCGTCCGCCTGGACCCAGCGCTCCGAGCGGCGGCTGCGCAGCGCGCGGAAGCCGAGAATGTCACGGTCTCCGAGGTGATCCGGCGAGCGCTCCGGGAGTACATCCGGAGCGCATAGGCCCAACTGCCCGGTTGAGGAGCATCCTGAGTCGGGGCCATCACCACCTCCGAGGACGTCACTCGCCCCTGAGCAACGCGAAGCCCGGCGGCTCACCGTCCGGAGAGGAACCGGGTTCACGTCCTGAAGCTCACCGCAGCAGCCGATCGTCATGGGCTCCGCAGGGTGATCCGATAAGGCGCGTGGGCGAAAGCGATGCGAGCGCAGCGAGCCAGACTCGCCAGCGCCGTTCGGGTTACCCGCAGGAGCCCCGAGCGATCGAGCGTTCGATCAACCGCGAGTACAGCTCACCGAGTTCCTCGCCGGCCGCTTCGACGGCCATCGGCAGCATCGATGTCTCGGTGAGGCCCGGCGATACGTTCACCTCGAGGAATTGCACGGTTCCGTCCTCGGCGACGATCGCGTCGGTGCGCGAGACATCACGCAAGCCGAGGATCTGGTGCGCTGCCACCGCCAGCCGGGCCGCGGCGGTTGCCTGCTCGTCGGCCAACCTGGCGGGCGTGTAGTAAGTGGTCATCCCGGCGGTGTACCGGGCGTCGTAGTCGAAGACATCACCCGGGAACGACACCTCGACCGCGGGCAGGGCCCGGGGAGCCGAAACACCGGCGTCGTCGGAGGAATCGTCCACCACCGTCACTGCGATCTCCACGCCGGTGACGAACTGCTCGACCAGCAACACATCGCCGTAGGCGAAGGAGGAGACCAGCGCCGCCGGCAGATCACCCACCTCCCGGACCACGTTGGCGCCCAGCGCGGACCCGCCCTGATACGGCTTGAGCATGATCGGCAGGCCGAGCTTGGACACCAGTAGGTCGATCAGCGAGGTGGCACCGAGGTCGCGAAATGTGCTGTGCGACAAAGTGAACCATTCAGGCGTGGGGTGTCCGCCGCGGCGCACGAGGTTCTTCGCGGTAGCCTTGTCCCAGCCGAACCGGCAGTCGTGTGAGGCGGTCCCAACCAGCGGGATACCAGCCATCTCCAATACTCCTTGCACAGCACCGTTTTCCCCGCGGCCGCCGTGCAGGGCGATCACCGCACAGTCCGGATGGTGGGAGCTGAGCCATGGCACCAGCTCACTGTCGGCGTCCCGGAGTGCCACGTCATGGCCGTGCCTGCGGAGCGACTGGGCCAGTCTGGAACCAGATCTCAGGGAGACGTCGCGCTCGTGCGTCAGACCGCCGGCCAGGATCAGCACGTGTCGCGGGGTCACCGAAGGCGGGGAAGGGGAGGTCATGTCGCGCGGACTCCTTGTGCAACAGCGGTTATCAGGCTGTGTCGGTGGATGGCGAATTGGGTCCGGACAACCGGCCGGGGCGGCGCCCGGCGCCGGCGCCGAAGGTGCGCATGATCTCCTGCTCACCCTCCAGCACTCCGGCCAGCCGCCGCACACCTTCGGCGATCCGTTCCGGGGTGGGGAAGCAGTAGGACAGCCGCATCTGCCTGGTTCCGAAACCGTCGGCGTAGAAGGCGGTTCCCGGCACATAGGCGACCCGCGCGGTGACGGCGCGCGGCAGCATCGCTGCGGTGTCGAAACCCTCCGGAAGGGTGACCCAGACATAGAAGCCACCGTCCGGGTGGGTCCAGCTGGTGCCGGCCGGCATGTGCGTTCGCAGCGCGGAGAGCATCGCGTCCCGACGCTCGGCGTACAACTGCCGATAGGTCTTGATCTGCCCCTGCCAATCGAAGCCGGCGAGGTAGCGGGAGATCATCATCTGGTTGAAGACCGGCGGGTTCAGGGTGGCGGACTCGTTGGCGAGCACGAGTTTCTCCCGCACGGCGTGCGGCGCCAAGGCCCAGCCGATCCGCAGTCCCGGCGCGAAGGTCTTGGAGAACGATCCCAGATAGACCACGTTCTCGGAGTCGATGGAGCGAATGGCCGGGTACACGGTGTCGGAGAATCCCAGCAGGCCGTACGGGTTGTCCTCCAGCACGGTGATTCCTGCGTCGGCGCAGATCCGGGCGATCTGCGGCCGGCGCTCCATGGACAGGGTGACGCCGGCAGGGTTGTGGAAATTCGGGATGGTGTACAGCAGCTTGATTCGGCGACCGGAGGCCCGGACCGAGGTGATCGCGGCGTCCAGAGCCGACGGGCTCAATCCGTCGTCGTCGGTCCCCACATGCACCACCTGGGCTTGGTAGGCGGAGAACGTGCCCAGCGCGCCCACGTAGGACGGAGCCTCGACCAGGATCACGTCACCCGGGTCGCAGAAGATCCGGGTGACCAGGTCCAGCGCCATCTGGGAACCGACGGTGACCACGACGTCATCGGGATGGGCGTTGATGCCCTCCAGCGCCATCACCTGGCAGATCTGTTCCCGCAGCTCCGGGATGCCCTGCCCGGAGCCGTACTGCAGGGCGACCCTGCCGTCGGCCGCGATCAAGTCGGCGGCCTCGGCGGCGAGCTGCTCCAACGGCAGCGACGCCAAGTACGGCATCCCGCCGGCCAGCGAGACGACCTCCGGCCGGTTGGCGACCGCGAACAGGGCCCGGATCGCGGATGCTCGCATACCGTCGGTGCGCTTGGCGTAGCGCAACAGGTGCGGATCCAGGGAGTTGCCGGGCATCGGCTGTCCTTGCGGGCTGGGGTGAGTCGGCGAAGGCCCGATTCTACGGCGTCGCCGTCGCTATCCGTGGTCCGGCTCCACCCCCACCGCCCGGCGTTTGCCATGCTGGACGCTGGTTGGGCAAACTGTCTGATTCACCCGGTAGGAAGGACGGCGGATGACGCTGGGGCTCGTTCCGCTGTCCATGTCCACCATCGGGCTGATTCCGGAACCGTGCCGGTCCTGCGTGTTCTGGGAACTCGAGGCTGACTCCGCAGAAATCGCCGCGCGGGAGGGACACACCGCCTTCGAGAAGGAGGTGTGGCTGTCCGGGGTGATGCTGACCTGGGGCAGCGCCGGGCTGGTCGTCACCGTCGACGACGAGCCCGCCGGCTACGCACTCTTCGCTCCGCCCACCACTGTTCCTGGGGCGGCGAGCTTCCCGTCCGGTCCGGTTTCTCCGGATGCGGTGCTGCTGACCACGATCCGGATCGCCGCCCGCTACACCGGCCGGGGCGTCGGCGGTTTCTTGCTGAACGGAGTGGTGACGGCGCTGACCAGGCGCGGGGTCCGCGCCATCGAGGTGTTCGGGCGCGAGGACAGGGTGCGGGGTGTCGGCAAGGCGACGGCACCGTCCCGCAAGCACTGCACCATTCCGGCCGGCTTCGCCCGGGCGGTCGGCTTCACCGAGGTGAAGGCCGATCGCAGGTATCCCCGGCTGCGATTCGAACTGGCCGGCGAACGGGGCTGGAAGGCCGAGGTGGAAGCCGCTCTGCAGCAACTGGTCGAGCTCATTCCGGCAGGTGCCGGAGCGCGGGTCGATGACCTCGTCGGCGCCGGGCAGGTCGCCAACTCCTCCAGCGGCCCGAAGGATGCCAGCCGCCGGAACGGCTGCACCGCCCCGGGCGTCACCAGCAGTCAGCGCTGCGATCTCCAGCCGGGGCAGTAGCCGTGCGGCTCGGGCGAAACGCGTGTCATGACAGCGATTCCACCAGCGCGGCAAGGGTTTTCGCCGAGCCCCGTTCGTCCAGTGATTCGCGGGTGGCGAGGTAGGGCAGGGTGAATGCCTCCTGGTCGCAGAGATCGCCGAACAGGCTCCGGTTCTGCACGAAGGCCAGCGGCTCACCGGGCCGCCGGGCATCGATGGTGAGCTGGTCGGCCAGCCGATCGTTGATGGGAATGGGCGCGCCTTGCTCGTCCGTGCCTTCGGCGTATCGGGCCCAGCTGGCCACCACCGCGGCCGACAGCGTGACGTCGCGGCCGGCGGCCAGGTTGTCCCTGATCACCGGCACCAGCCATTTCGGGATGCGGTCGGAGCCATCGGTGCACAGGCGGGCGACGGTGTCCCGGACGCCGGCATTGGAGAACCTGGCGATCAACTCGTGCTGGTAGCCGGCCAGGTCGATACCCGGTACCGGCGACAATGTGGGGGTGGCTTCACGTTCCATGTAGCCGAGCAGGAAGGCGGCGAAGACCGGGTCCTGAGCGACGTCGTGGACCAGCCGGTAGCCGGCCAGGTAGCCGAAGTAGCACAGCGCCTGGTGGCTGGCATTCAGCAGCCGCAGCTTCATCAGTTCGTAGGGCTCGACATCACCGACGAGCTGGACGCCGACCCGCTCGTAGGCCGGCCGGCCGAGGCTGAAGTTCTCCTCCAGCACCCACTGGGTGAACGGCTCGGCCACTACCGGCCAGCCGTCATCGACGCCGAAGCGCCGCGCCACCTCGGCGCGGTCGGAGTCGGTGGTGACCGGCGTGATGCGGTCGACCATCGAGTTGGGGAACGCGACGGAATCCCTGACCCAGTCACCGGTCTCGGTGTCCCGCAGGGCGGCGAAGGCGCTGAACATCTTCTGCGCGACGTGACCGTTGCCCTGGATGTTGTCGCAGGACATCACGGTGAAGGGCGCAACGCCCCTGTCCCGGCGACGCACCAAGGCCTCCACCACCATCCCGAAGGTGGTGGTAGGCAGCGCTCCTGGCTGCAGGTCGGCCTGAATTGCCGGATTTCCGGCATCGAACTCACCGGTCACCTGATCGAAGTTGTAGCCGCCCTCGGTGATGGTCAGCGAGACGATTCGCGTGGCGGGATCGGCCATCTTCTCGATCACGGCATCCGGATCGTCCGGGGCGAACAGGTATTCGACCATGGAGCCGATGACCCTGGGCTCCCACGTTCCGTCGGCATGCTTGAGTACCAAGGTGTAGAGACAGTCCTGCTCGTGCATGACCGTGGACATCTGTGCATCGCCCGCCAGGACGCCGACGCCGCAGATTCCCCAGTCCATCGCCGATCCCTGGTTCATCAGCCGATCCAGGTACATCGCCTGGTGCGCCCGATGGAAGCCGCCGACGCCGATGTGCACGATGCCGGTGGAGACCTGCGAGCGGTCGTACTGCGGAGCCGGGACCGACAGCGACACCAGATGGCCTTGGTCGAGGTTGGTCATCACTTCACCGCGCCCATCGACAGTCCCTGGACCAGCTTGTCCTGGGCGGCGAATCCGGCCACCAGCACCGGCACCGACACCGCCGTCGCCGCGGCGCAGACCTTCGCCAGGAACAATCCCTGTGAGGTGACGAACCCGGTCAGCAGAACCGGACCGGTCTGGGCCGCGCTGGTACTGGTCAACAAGTTGGCCAGCAGCAGCTCGTTCCAGGAGAAGATGAAGCAGATCAGCGCTGTCGATGCGATGCCGGGCATGGCGATCGGCGCTACCACCCGGGTCAGGATCTTGCGCAGGCCGGCGCCGTCCAGGGAGGCGGCCTCGAACAGCGCGGGCGGGATGTCCGCCAGGAACGATCGCATCATCCACACCGCGATCGGCAGGTTCATCGCCGTGTACAGCACGATCAGGAACCAGATGTGGTCCAGCGCACCGATTTTCAGGGCGATGACGAACAGCGGCGCCAGCCCGGCCGCGGCCGGCAGGAACTTGGTCGACAGGAAGAAGAACATCACGTCGGTCCACTTGCGGACCGGCTTGACCGAGAGCGCGTAGGCGGCCGGGATGGCCAGCGCCAGCACGATCAGCGTCGAGACCACCGAGGCGAGTAACGTATTGCGCAGGAACGGCCACGGGCTCTGACCGGATTGGGCGCCGAAGAACTCGCGATAGCCGTTCAACGTCAACGGGGCGAACACATCCGGAGCGTTCAGGGTGGCCTGGGATTCCGAGTGAAAGCTCGTCAGGATCATCATCACGATCGGCGCCACGAAGACCAGCCCGATGATCCAGGCAGCGATGCCGGCTAACAGGGAATTGCCGCCGGTCCGTCTGCGCTTCTCGGGCTTGTCTGCCGGGTTTGACAGCCGGTTGTCCTGTGGTGCCAGGGCGATCGTCACGAGTTCTCCTCCCTGAACAGGCTCGAGACGGTGCGCAGGGCAAACGTCGCGATGAAGATGGTGCCGATCACGATGATCACTCCCTGGGCGGAGGCGAGGCCGTTGTCGTTCGAGCTGAAGATGGTCTGGTAGATGAGGTTCGGCAGGTTCTCGGTCTGCGGGTTGAGCGGGGTCAGGACGAACACCGTGTCGAAGTTCTGCAGGATGTAGATGGCGCCGAGCAGGCCGGCCAGTTCCAGGTACTGGCGCATGTGCGGAAGCGTCAGGCTGACGAACATCTGCCACGGGGACGCTCCGTCCACCGCAGCCGCCTCGAGCACGTCCGCCGGTCGACTCTGCAGCCCGGCCAGCAGGATCAGCGTCATGAACGGTGTCCACTGCCAGATCAGCTGGATCTGCACGGCGAGCAGGGGATGCGGCCCGATGATGTCGACGGCGGACGCGCTTGCACCCTGACCGGCGAACCAGCGGTGCACAGTGGTGAAGACGCCGTTGATCAGTCCGGTGTTCGGGTCGAACATCCCGAACTTCCAGAACAGGGCCGCGGCGGTCGGAACGATGAGGAAGGGAGCGATCATCATCGTGCGGACCGCCCCCCGACCCCAGAACCGCTGGTTCAGCAGCAGGGCGATGCCCATGCCCAGCACCAGCGACACCAGAACGACGACCAGCACCAACTCGACGGTGTTCAGCATGTCTTTGAGGATGGTCGGGTCGGTGAAGGCCCTCTTGTAGTTGTCGAATCCGGCCCAGCCGTACCGCTCCGGATGGTTCGTGTTGTACCTGCGGAAGGAGAAGATCAGGGTGACCACGAACGGCAGCTGGGTGACGATGACGGTGAACAGCAGCGCTGGAAGCAGTGGGCCGCGGCGGATCCGTGCTTCCCGTTTGGCTCGTCGGGTGGCGTCACGGACAGCCGGATCGTTGGCGTTGGTGGCGGGCCGATTCATCACGGGGGTGGTGGTCATGCGAAACCATTCTCTCGGGTTTCGATCACGGAATCGCCGCGCCCCAAGGACTTCTCGGCCCGACGCATCGAACGGCAATGCCGAACGGGGCCCGGCTGGCGACGGGCCCCGCCGGCATCACTTGTAGTTTCTCCCGACCTCGGTCGCCTGCCGCTGACCGGCGTTCAGGGCGTCATCGACGCTTCCGTTCCCGGCGATGACCGACGACAGCGCCTTGGTGACCGAGTCCCCGAGCGAGGTGAACTCCGGGATGTCGACGAACTGGATCCCGACGGTCGGCCGAGGCTGCACACCCGGATTGGTGGGGTTGGCGTTCTTCAGCGCTTCCAAGGTGGCCGGGGCGAAGGCGGCGGCCGCCTTGTTGTAGTCCGGGTTGGCGTACAGCGACGTGCGCTTACCGGACGGAACCTTTGCCCAGCCCAGCTTCTGGCCGACCAGGTTCTCGTACTGCTGCGAGGATGCCCAGGAGATGAACTTCCAGGCGGCGTCCGGGTGCGCGACCTTCTTCTCCATCATCCACGACCATGCGTACAGCCAGCCGGAGGACTTGGTCACCTTGACCGGCGCCTGGACGTAGGCGACCTTACCGGCCACCGGTGAGTCGGAGCCTTCCAGACTGCCGGCCGCCGAGGTCGCGTCGTACCACATGGCCACCTTCGACTGCTGCATCGCGGACAGGCATTCGGTGAAGCCGGCACTGGATGCGCCGACTTCGCCGTGTGCCTTGACCAGGTTGACGTAAAAGTTGACCGCGTCCTTGAACGGCTGCGCGTTGACCTGCGCGTTCCAGTCCTTGTCGAACCAGGTGCCGCCGAACGTGTTCACCATCGTCGTCAGCGGTGCCCCGAGCTGACCCCAGCCGGGCTGGCCGCGCAGGCAGATTCCTTTCATGCCGGGCTTGGCGCCGTCGGCCTTGGCGGCAAGGTCGGCGACCTGGTCCCAGGTCGGGTTGGCCGGCATGGTCAGGTTCTTCTCCTGGAAAACATCCTTGCGGTACATCAGGAACGAGGACTCGCCGTAGAAGGGCTCCCCGTAGATCTTCCCGCCGTCACTGAGCGAGGAGGTCAGCGCGGGGAAGATGTCGTTCTGATTGAAGCCAGGGTCTTTCGCGATGAAATCGCTCAACGGGGTCAGCCACCCGTTCTTGGCGTAGAACGGCACCTCGAAGTTGGACAGCGTGGTGATGTCGTACTGACCGGCCTGGTTCTTGAACTCCAGGGAAGCCTTGTTGCGCATGTCGTTCTCGGGCAGCACGGTGAAGTTCACCTTGATGCCGGTCTTGGCGGTGAAGTTCTCCGCGGTGAGGCTCTGCAGGTCGACCATCTGCGGGTTGTTGACCATCAGCACGTTGATGGTCTGGCCGGCGGTGGCCGGATCGGACGTCAGGCCGCCGCCGGCGCCCCCGCCGCCCCCGGCGCCCGTGGAGCCGCCGGACGAGCCGGAGGCGCCGGAGCCGGTGTTGGTGTCGGCGGAGCTTGAGCCGGTGTCGGCGGAGCTGCCGGAGCCGGTGTTGGTGTCGGCGGAGCTTGAGCCGGTGTCGGCGGAGCTTGAGCCGGTGTCCGCGGAGCTGCTGGAGCCGGTGTCGGCGGAGCTGCTGGCCGTCGCCGTCGGAGTGGAATTGCCGGCATTGTTCGCTGTCGAGTTCCCGCAGGCTGCGGTGACCAGCAGCACGGCGCAGCTCGCTGCGGCGAACAGCGTTCTCTTCTGATGCATGTGGGGAGCCTCTCCATCGTGGTGGTGTTGTCGGGTCGTGGTGTGGCGGTGGTGTGGGGTGGTTGCGGTGCTGGACGTCGGGGCCGGAGCCCAAGCATGCCGAGATGGTGATCGGACTGGTGTGTCACCGTGATGTCGAGCGGTAGTGAAGCCACTGCGCTGATGTCCCAGCGGCCGCTCTCAATGAATAGCAGCGGTCCGCCGGATGAACTAGTGGATTCGACCATCCTGCGATGCCCGGAAATTGCCCGAAATCGAGCCGGCCGGTGCGGGGATCACGCTGATTCGGTGCTCAGACGCCGAGCGGCGATGCCCGATAGCCCTCTATGCGGACCTGTTTCGTGTGGGTTCGGTCTGTGGAGAGCACGGTCTGTGGGGGCACTGCCCTCCCTCTGCAGATACAGAGTCAGCCGCTGACGCCGCGGACAGTGCGTTCGTGTGCGAGCAGATCCGACATGCTGAACGCGCCGGTGTGCGGCTCGTCCCTGCCGTCCATGTACAGCCGCTTGACGGCTACCAACAGGCCTTCGGCGATGGTGTTGCGAAACTCGCCGGTCAGCAACGCCGCCCGGTCGCCGATGTTGGTGAGGTAGCCGATCTCCACCTGAACAGCCGGCATTCTGGTCAGCCGCAGCAGGTCCCACGCGGCATGATGCACCCGGTTGTCGGTCAGCCGGGTGCGAGCGACCAGCTCACGGTGCACCAGTGCGGCCAGCGACTCACCGACCGTCGAGGTGTTGCCGGAGTCGGTGCCGAAATGGAAGGTGGCCATCCCGTTGGCCAGCGCCGAGGACGCCCCGTCGATGTGCAGGCTCAGCAACAGGTCGGCGTCCAGGGAGTTCGCCAGACCCGCGCGGGCCTCCGGCGTCGGGTTCTGTCCCGGTCCGCGGGTCAGGAAGGTCGACATCCCGGTGGCGGTCATCCGGCCTTCGAGGCGGCGGGCGATGTCGAAACTGAGGTCGGCGGCGCGAATCTGCTGCCCACGGTGATCGACCACCCAGCCGGGGTCCTCACCGCCGTGCGCCGGGTCGATGACGATGCGTTTACCTCGTAGCCGAGGGCCGGCCGAGCGCACCAGTTCGTGCTCACGCAGGTATTGCGGCCGGCCGCCGGTGACCAGTTTCCGCTGGGTGATTCTGGCCAGTTCTCGAGCGGTCTTGACGCTGAAGACGCCGTCCTCCGGCAGCCCGCAGTCCCGCTGGAACTGCCGGACCGCGGCGTCGGTCACTGCTCCGAACAGGCCGTCCGGCCGGCCGATGTTGTAGCCGAGGCCGGACAGCTGCACCTGCAACGTTGCGACGTCGTCACCGGTCATCGGGGCGGAAAGGGTGTAGGACACGGTCCGATCACCCAGCCGCCACCTGGCGTCCATCAGTGCGCGCTGGGTCGTCGGACCGGCGATCCCGTCGACGATCAGTTGCCGCCCCTGTTGGAAGGCCCGGACCGCGCGGTCGACCTCTGCGTCGAACCGGGCCGACGCATCGCCGGATTGCGCTGCGGGGCTCAGCAATCCGTGTGAAGTGAGGTCACGCCGGAGCTGGGCCACCAGAGGACCGGTGTCGCCGAGTCGCAGCAGCAACTGTCCTCCCGTCGTCCTGTGGTCTGCGCGCCGGAGCAACGCCGCTGAGCACTACCGCGGAGCACCATGGCGGAGCGCTACCGCATTGCCGTCAGCCTCTCGGTTACCCGGCGCGGTGATGGGCATGCAACCTGGCCGCATTCGGGCTCTCCTACCGTACGCTCGCCGCGCGAGCGGCTGGGCCGGGATGGGGAGTGTCGCGGGTCAGGCGCGGGTGTCGCGGGTCAGGCGAGAACCTCGCCGAACTCGGCGATCAGTGCGGACTTCGGCTTGGCGCCGACGACCTGCTTGATGACCTCGCCGCCCTTGAACACCAGCATGGTCGGGATGGACAAGATCTGGTACTTCGCGGAGATCTCCGGGTTCTCGTCGATGTCCAACTTCGCGATCGTCACCTTGCCGGCGTTCTTCTCGGCGATCTCCTCCAGAACCGGGGCGATCATCTTGCACGGGGTGCACCACTCGGCCCAGAAGTCGACGATGACGGGCTTGTCGGACTGCAGGACGTCCTGGGTGAAGGTGGCGTCGGTGGTCTTGATGGTGGCCATAGTGATTCCCTTTCGACGGTTCGGTGCTGGAAACTGCGGATCTGGGGTTCTGCGGAGGCTGGAAGGCTGGACGGCTGGTTCAGGCCAGCGCCGTCTCCCGTTCGGACGGCTCGGGTTGCGCCGCCTGCGGCTCCGGGTCGGTGGTCGCCGCGCCGTGTTCGGCCAGCCAGTGCTGGGCGTCAAGGGCGGCTGCGCAACCGGAACCGGCCGCGGTGATGGCCTGCCGGTAGGTGTGGTCCACCAGGTCCCCACAGGCGAAGACACCCTCGACGCTGGTGGCGGTGCCCAGTACGGATGCTGTCCTCACCACCCCTGGGATCTGGTTGCCGACCAGCACATAACCCTCGTCGTCGACGGCGACCTGGTTGCGGAATTTCTCGGAGCGCGGGTCGTGGCCGATGGCCAGGAACAGGCCCGTCGCGTCCAGCCGACGCTGCTCGCCGGTGCTGGTGTCCGTCAGCGTCAGGTTCTCCACGCTCCGATCTCCCCCCACCCCGGTGACCGCGACGCCGGTGGCCCAGCGGATCTTCGGGTCCCGGCGGGCCCGGTCCAGCATGATGGGGCTGGCCCGGAATTGGTCACGGCGGTGCACGATCGTCACACTGTCGGCGAAGCGGGTGAGGAAGGTGGCTTCCTCCATCGCCGAGTCCCCGCCGCCGACCACCGCGATGTGCTGGTTCTTGAAGAAGAACCCGTCGCAGGTGGCGCACGCAGAGACCCCGCGGCCGATCAGCCGCTGCTCGTCGGGCAGGTTCAGGTAGCGGGCGGCCGAGCCGGTGGCCAGCACGATCGCCCTGGCCCTGAACGTCTCGCCGTCGACGGTGACGGACTTGATGTCGCCGTTCAGGTCCATCCCGTCCACGTCCTGCATCCGCAGTTCGGCGCCGAACCGTCCGGCTTGCTCGCGCATACGGCTCATCAGCTCGGGGCCCTGGATGCCTCCCGGGAAGCCTGGGAAGTTCTCCACCTCGGTGGTGGTCATCAGCGCGCCGCCATAGCTCAGACCTTCGAAGACCAGCGGCTTCAGCTCCGCCCTGGCCAGGTACAGCGCGGCGGTGTAGCCGGCGGGACCTGAACCGACGACGATCACGTCGCGCACATCCGAGGCGGTGCCATCGGCAGCGGTGACGGCGATACTGTCGGTCACTGATCAACTCTCCTCGGCGCCCAGCGGGTGCAATTCGATCCGGCCAGATGTGGAACGCCAGCCTACCGACCGGCATTCCCGCCGACGTCCGGCGCCGGCAGGTGTCATGGACGGGCCACGACCAGCTTGTCGGCGTTGCCCGAGTGTCCGGTGACGACCCGGGCCAGCCGGTAGAGCTCCCGTCACGCCCCACGTGTTGGGGCCAGCGATATCCGTTGCCGGCCGGCGTGCGGGGCGCCGATGATTGCAGCCATGGCCACCACCCGACGAGCCGACATGTTCACCGCGGACGGCCAGCCGTCCGACGACGATCCGCGGGAGAACGGCCCGAGGATGGGTGACGAGCGCACCACGCTGGTCGAATCGCTGCGCCGTCAACGCCTCACCCTGCACATGAAGTGCGAGGGTCTTGATGCGCAGGCCATTGCGCGGCGTTCGGTTGAGCCGTCGACGATGTCGCTGCTCGGGCTGTTGCGACACCTGGCCGAGATGGAGCGTGCGACGTTCCGGAAGATGATGGCCGGGCAGGACGTGCCCCGGCTGTTCTGTTCCGCTACCGACCCTGACGGCGATTTCGACGGTGCTGTTGCCGACCCCCAGGTGGTTGCGCAGGCGTGGGAAGCATGGCATGCGGAGGTTGATTTCGCGGTGCAGTTCGTGGCCGGCGCGTCAAGCCTCGACATCGCCGCCGACGATCCCTTGAATCAGCATGGCAGCGGCGGCGGCCCCATTTCGCTGCGCGAGGTGCTGGTCGGAATGATCGAGGAGTATGCCCGCCATATGGGTCACGTCGACCTGTTACGCGAGCGGATCGACGGACGCCTGGGCCAGTGAGCGACGATCCTGGTCACCAGGCTTACATCAACGATGGCCCGACCCGCTGGTATTCCTCGCCCATGCTCACAACCATCGATGCCGGGGGGCGGGTGGTGATCCCCAAGGAGGTCAGGGTCGCACTCGGCCTGCGTCCCGGTCAGCAGGTCGACATCGCCGTCCTGGACGGCCGGGTCAGCATCGATGTCACCGGTATGGGGATGCATCTGGAGGATCGGGGCGGCCTACCGGTGGCCGTGCCGGACGACCCGGATGTTCCGTTGGAGCAACTGACCGCCGACGTCGTCCGGGCCACGCTGGAGCAGCTGCGCCGGTGAGGGTCGTCGACTCGGGTGTGGTTGTTGCCGGGTTCGCCAGCTGGCACCGGGCACATCCGGCTTCACTCGGCGAACTCGCGGGACGGCCACAGATTGCCGCGCACTCGTTGGCGGAAGCCTTCAGCGTGCTCACCCGGCTGCCGGCGCCACATCGAGCACCCGCCGGGTTGGTGAGCCGGTTTCTGGACGCGGCGTTCCTTCAGGATCCGCTCACACTCGAGAGCCGGCGGTACCGACGATTGGTGACCCACCGGCTCGCTGCGGCGGGGATCTCCGGCGGAGCGATCTACGACGCCCTGATCGCCGAGGCCGTCCGCGCCGTTGACGGCACCATGGTCACCCTGGACCGGCGGGCGCTCGCGACCTACGGCCGGATCGGCTGCGACGCGGTTCTACTCGAGTCCGGGTAGCGAACCGTACGTGACTGCTAATCCGCCGGACGGTGGTGCAGTCTGCTTCGGCAAGGGTCTCTTGACACCAGCACTATGTACGGCAGCCTGTATGCGTGACAGTAACGACGGGGGCCTCTGAAACCTGGCAGGCCGAATCACTCACGATTTTGCCGCGCAACTGCGAGTCGACGCTGAACTGCTCGGCCTGAATGGGCGGACTGAGATCGTGAAGGCGGCGCTCGAACTTCTCCACCGGCGCGCGGCGGAGGAACGGATGGCACGCAGCGTTGACGATTTCTACGCTGACCGTGACGCGCCCCTACCGATCGGTGTCCGGCCGGCCCGGGCGAACAACCGGCCCGATGTCACTGCCTGAACCGTTCCGCGGTGAAGTGTGGGACGTCGACTTCGACGACTTCGGGTTGCACCCGGCAGTTGTCTTGAGTATCAACCCGTTGAACGCGCGACTGGGCCATGTCACGGTCATACCGGTGACTGGGACTGCTGGACCGAAGCAGACGCACATTCCGCTCACCGCCGACGCCGGGGTCACGAAGTATGAGCAGTCCTACGCTGACATCACCGCACCGCAACCGGTAGCTCGCAGCCGGCTGCTGACGCGGCGGGGACTGCTCACCGTCGGTGAACTCGAGCGACTCGGCCGGCAGCGGGCCGTCTATCTCGCGCGCTGTAACCACTACCCGGGGGATCTCGTGAGCGAATGCTCTGCGGCATTCAGGGTCATCCGGTTTCCTCACCGCCGTTCGGTGCAGACGGCGCACTGCCGCCCGCATCACCCGGAGAGCCGGCCATAGCCGCTCGTCGGCCTGGACACACCGCTGGGGTTCGGCGGCTACTCGCGGACGGCGCCCTCGAGCATCCCGGCGATGAAGTGGCGTTGCAGGAACAGGTAGACGATGACGACCGGCGTGGCCACGATCACCGCCCCGGCGGCCAGCAGGGTGAAGCCCTGGGTGTGTTGACCCTGGAAGAAGGCCAGCCCGAGCGGGGCGGTGCGCAGCGACTCGGCGGTCACCATCACCAATGGGATCAGGAACTCGTTCCAGGTCCACATGAAGATCAGCACGATCAGGGTGACCACGGCCGGCCTGGCGATCGGAACCAGCACCCGCCAGAGGACGGCGCCGGTCGAGGCACCGTCGAGGCGGGCGGCTTCCACGATGGCTCGGCTGCTGGAGCGGAAATAGGACCGCATCCAGAACGTGCCGAAGGCCACCGACTGCGCCACCTGGGGCAGCGCCACCGCCCAGAAGGTGTCCGTCAGACCGACGGTCCGCAGGTCGAAGTAGAGCGGAACGACGATCGCCTCGCTCGGCATCATGATGCCGAGCAGGAACAGGTAGAACAGCACGGTGGCGCCGCGAAAACGCATGGTGCCCAAGGCATATCCGCTGAGGATCGACAACACCACGGCCACCGCGACGACGAACACCGACACCAGCAGGCTGGTCCGCAGATAGCTGCCCAGGTGGCCGATGTCCCAGGCCGCGGCGAAGTTTCCGATGTGCAGACCGGCGATCTGTGCCGTCGATTCGGCGCCGACCGCAGAATCGTCCGGGCCCAACGCGCTGACCACGATGGTGATGATCGGCCCGAGGGCGAACGCCGCGAACAGCGCCAGGATGACGTAGTTGAGTCCTCGTTCGGTGCGGGAGATCACGAGCCGCCCCGATCGCCGATGCGGGTGATGCCGAACGAGATGATGAAGATGATGATCGTCAGGGTGACCCCGACGGCGGTGGCCGAGCCGACCCGGCCGAGCTCGAAAGCCCGGTGGTAGACCTCGAAAGAGGGCACCGAAGTGCTGGTGCCCGGGCCGCCGCGGGTGGTGATGTAGACCAGGTCGAAGGTGCGCAGGGCGGCGATCACGGTCAGGGTGAGTGCCACCGAGATCTCGCCCCGGATCGCCGGCAGAGTGACGGCGAAGAACTCGCGGATCGGGCCGCCGCCGTCCAGCCGCACCGCCTCGTAGAGCTCCTTGGAGATCCGGCTCATCCCGGCCATCAGCAGCACGGTGACCAGACCGGACTCGAACCAGGTCCCGATGAATCCGACGGGCGGCAGGGCCGCTCCATAGTCCCCGAGCCACGCCCTGGTCAGCGAGTCCAGGCCCAGCGCCCTGAGTACCGAGTTCAGTGGGCCGTCCGGGGCGTAGATGTGCCGCCAGGCAACGGCGATGACGACCATCGCGATCACCTGCGGCAGGAACACGACGGTCCGGAAGAACGGCAGCGCCTTCACCCGGGCCCGGCTCAGGATCGATGCCAGCACCATGCCGATCAGCAGCGGGATGGCGGCGTAGAACAGCAGCAGCACCAGAGCGTGGACGAACGAGCCGCGCAGGGTCTCGTCGCCGAAGATCTCCGAGTAGTTGCGCAACCCGACGAACGTTCCGACACTCAGCCCGTTGAAGTCGAACAGCGAGAACTGCACCGCCCGCACCAGCGGGTAGAGCAGGAACAGGGCGTAGATCAGGAACGCCGGCAGCACATACAGATAGCCGACGTTCCGCGGCTCGCCCGGCGGCCCTGGCCGTCGGCCCCCCGGTGCGGCGCTGACCTCAGCGCCGGAAGCGGTTGCAGCCGCCGCCGTGCCGACGGCCGTGCCCGCTGCGGTGCCGGTCACCGCGCCAGAATCCTGATCGGTGCCGGTCTCGCGCTCGCCGCCCCGCTCCGCACCTCAGCTCACCCGTTGGACGAGGCGAAGTCGGAGTAGTCCTTCTCGATCTTGGTGGTGAATTGCTCCGGCGTGACCTTCTTGGCGAGCAGGTCCTGCAGGGAGGCGGTGAGGGTGTCGTACATCGTCGGGGTGGCGTAATCGAGGTAGGGCACCAGGCCGTTCGCCTTGACGACATCGCCGAATGCCGTGAAGACGTCCTTCTGCAGGCCGCCGCCGACCTGCTGGCTACTGGTGTCGGCGACCGGGAGGTTGCCGGTCGAGGTGAGCACGGTCATCGCCTTCGCGTTGGTGATGAAGTCGATGTAGGCGGCGGCCGCATCTGGGTGTGGGCTCTTGGCGGTGATGGCGAACGGCAGCCCTGTCCCCCCGGTCGCCACCGGGGCGCCCCCGGCGGTGCCGGGCGGCGGCAGCGTGAAGCTGACGTCGGCGCCCATCGCCTTCTGCAGATCGGCCTGCAGCCAGGTACCGCCGATCAGGAAGACGCCCTTGCCCTTGCTGAACGACTGCCATGCCGGGTCGTAACCGGTGCCGTTGAAGCCGGGCTCGAAGTAGCCCTTGTCAGCCCAGTCGACCAGGGTCTGGATCGCCGCGGTGTTCTCCGGCGAGGTCCAGGCCGCGCCCTTGCGTCCGAAGGCGAGGGTGCGGATCTGGTCAGGCTTCGCCGTGCGGCCCTGGACCGTGCCGAGCAGGTGAATGGCCGGCCACTTGTCGAGGTTTCCGAACATGAGCGGGATCTCGTTCTTCGACTTCGCCGTCGCCAGGTTCTTCTCGAAGTCTGCCCAGGTCTTCGCCGGCTGGATGCCGAGTTCCTTCATCTTCTTCGTATTGGCGAAGATGCCGACCACCTCACCCACCTGGGGCAGCCCGTAGAGGTGCCCGGTGCCGAACGTCTTGCCGTCCTCGGAATAGGAGGAGTACTGCCGCACCGACTCGGGGTAGCGCTTGTCCCAGCCGTAGAGCTGGGCATAGGTGTCCAGCGGCCGCAGCTGACCGGCCGTGACGAAGGCCCCCATGTCGGAGCGACCGTTGTTCGCCTCGACCACGTCGGGGGCGTCCTTGCCGGTAAGGGCCAGCCGGAGGGTGGTCTTGAGGTCGTCGAAGGACCGTGACACCCGGCTGATCGTGATATTCGGGTACTTCGCCTGGAACTGCTTGTTCAGCTCGGTCATCTGCGCGTTCTGCCCGCCGCGCACCTCCTGGTCCCAGACGATGAGTTGAACCTTGCCCAACTTCGCCGCGTCGCTCGTCACGGAGGCGCTGGGTTGCACGCTCGGCGGCGCTGAGGACGTGCCGGCCCCGGGCGCGCAGGCCGCCGCGGCGGCGATCGACAGCGCTCCGATCAGCGCGAGAAGTCGGATCCTGCAGGTCCTGCCGCGGTGGATGGACATCATCGGTTCTCCTTGGCTGGCTGGCTGTCCGGCGGTCGGCGGTTGGGCCGCGGCGCGGTCGTCATCACTGGTTGATCATGTGGTGCCGCCGATCGGAACAGTATGGCGGCGGGGCACTGCGGTCGGGTCCAGCGTCGCTGTCATCGATGCGGAAGTTTCCCGGCACCGGGACGCTACGGGGTGCGCCGAGCCGACGAACTCGACGTCACCGGCACCCACGCGGGCCGACTGGGTACTCTCACGGTTTGCACAACGCCGGGGTGGAGGTCATCACCACATGAAGCTGGTCATTCTCGGCGGCGGCGGTTTCCGCGTCCCGCTGGTCTACGGCGCCCTGCTGCGGGACACCAGCGAACGACGGATCACCAGGGTCGAACTCCATGACGTCGACCAGGATCGGCTCGACGCCATCGCCCTGGTGCTGCGGCAGCTGGCCGAGTCGTCGGCGACCGACCTGTCGCCACCGACGGTGCACACCACCACCGATCTCGACCAGGCACTGCTGGATGCGGATTTCGTCTTCTCGGCGATCAGGGTCGGCGGTCTCGCCGGGCGGACGGCGGACGAGCGGGTGGCCCTGGAACTAGGGGTTCTGGGCCAGGAGACAACCGGGCCCGGCGGTCTGGCCTACGGACTCCGCACGGTGCCGGTAGCGGTCGATGTGGCGGAGCGCGTCAAGGCGCTCGCCCCCGGTGCATGGGTCATCAACTTCACCAACCCCGCGGGTCTGATCACCGAGTCGATGCAGGCGGTGCTGGGACCGCGGGTGATCGGCATCTGTGATTCCCCCATCGGACTGGGCCGCCGAGCCGCCAGGGCCCTGGATCTGCAGCCGGACCAGACGTCCTTCGGGTACGCGGGCCTGAACCACCTGGGTTGGTTGCGGACGCTCACCCACCGGGGTGTCGACGTCCTGCCGGAGCTGGTCGGCGACAGCGCCCGGCTCGGCACCTTCGAGGAAGGACGGTTGTTCGGCGCCGAATGGATCGCCGCGGTGGGGGCGATCCCGAACGAGTACCTGTACTACTACTACTTCACCCGCGACGCGGTCGCCTCGATCGCCGGTGGCGCCGAGACCCGCGGGGAGTTCCTGCTGTCCCAGCAACGTTTGTTCTACCAGGCAGTTCGCTTGCGTCCGGACGACGCCTACGCCGGGTGGCTGCGGGTTCGCCAGGAACGGGACGCGACCTACATGAAGGAGAGCCGGGGCCTGGCGGAGGCGCGCGATGAGCTCGACCTGCAGGGCGGCGGTTACGAGGGGGTGGCGGTGGCCATCATGGCCGCCATCTCCCGCAACGAGCGAGCCTGCATGATCCTCAACGTCCGTAACGGTTCCACCCTCGCCGATCTGCCGCCGGATGCGGTCGTCGAGGTTCCGTGCACCGTGGACGCCGACGGGGCGCACCCGCTCGCGGCTGCGCCGCTGAGCGGTCATCCGCTGGGGCTGGTGCAGCAGGTGAAGGCGGTCGAACGGCTCGTCATCCAGGCGGCGCGGTCCCGTTCCGCCGCGCTGGCAACGGAGGCCTTCGCGCTCCACCCGCTCGTCGACTCCGTCACTGTCGGACGGCAGCTTCTCGCGGGCTACCGCGCGCGCATTCCGGAGGTCGACGCCCTGTTCCTATAGCCCAAGCCCGACAACGCCGTGAAATCGTGGTGAACCCGCGCTGAAAGTGGGCGCCTGCACCCTCGTCGGCGTGACTACCAACACCTACCCGGCTGCCGCCCGGCACGGCAGGCTGGCCATGCTCGCCTGGCAGGCCGGGATCGCCGCCGGTGGAACGCATCAGATCATGGTGCTCGATCCGGGTCCGGCGCACGTCGGCGACCCGACCGAACGGCGGCACCGGTGTCGTGTCCGGAGGAATCGGGAGGCGAATCCGCGGTCGACTCCGGAAGTTTTCCGGTGACGATGAGCTGATCCGCGATCAGGTGGAGCTTCGTATTGTGAGTCTGGGACAGCCGGACCAGCAGAGCGAACGAGCGGTCGGCGTCGATATTGAAGCGCTCCATCAGCATGCCCTGGGCCTGGCCGATGCGGTGGCGGGCGTCGACGGCCCTCCACAGATGGGCGTCGGAACGGTGATGGGCGAGCACGATGGAAACATGAGCTCCGAGGATCCGGGCGAACTCCAGCTCGTCCTCGGTGAAGTCACGAGGCGCCGACCGGTAGAGGTTCAGCGCCCCCATCGCCGACTCTCTGGCGTGCAGGTTGACGCTGAGCACCGAACGCACGCCGCGCTCGATTGCCCCCGGACCCCAACGGGGCCAGCGCTGATCGGCGCCGATGTCGCCGGCGACCAGGACCCCGTCGTCGTAGGTGGCGTCCACGCATGGGCCCTCGTCCAACCGGTACTGCAGATCGTCCACCTCGGAGACCAGACCGTCCGTGGCTGCCAGGGTCTGGAACCGGCCGCGGTCGGTGCGCTCGGTGATCCCCGCCCAGTCCGCCACATCCAGGTCGACCACGGTCGCTGTGATGCTGCGCAGAGCCGCCGCCACGTCGTTCGGCTGACCGGCTTCCCGGGTGCGATCGATGAGTTCGGCGATGAGGGCGGATTGGTTCATCGGGTGGGCCATAGGTCGCCGATCGTCATGCAGGCAATCATTGCCTGCCGGAGCTCAACTCATCGAGAGTGGTCTTTCGATGTGACCAGCGGCGATGGGCGTGGACAGCCGACGTTACTCCCTCGCCCGGGCGATGGACGGCTGGTCAGCGGGTGGCGATCGCGAACAGGCCGGTGACGCCGATGGCATAAAGAACGAGCACGATCAGCGAGTCGATGCCCATCCTGGCGAGGCGCCGGCGCGGACGGAACAGCAGACCTGCGGCGTACACCAGGGTCAGCACGATGCCAAGCGCCGTCAGGTAGATGTCGGTGGCCTGGGCCTGCGGCAGCACGGCCTTTCCGGACAGCACCGACGCCACCAGGAACAACACCGGCAGGAAGGCATTGCCGCCGAAGATGTCGCTGACGGCGAGCTGATAGTCCTGCTTCTTCACCGACGTCAGCCCGGTGGACAGTTCCGGAAGTGAGGTGGCCGCAGCCAGGATGGTCGCGCCGAACAGCACCCCTGACAACCCCAGGTGGGTGGCGATGGCATCGCCGCTGCGTTCCAGCACCACGCCGGCGACCAGGGTGACCAGGGCGGAGATCGCGAACACTGTCGCTGCCCTCGCGGTGGAGACACCGGCGGCGGTTGCCTGATGTTCGCTCTGATGGCGGCTGTGCCCGCGGGGGCGGTCCTGACCATCCGGCGGCTGCCCGTTCTCATGCCACGGCAGCGCGGTTCCGGCACGGTTGATCAGCAGCAGGCCGACGACCCACAGCACCGCGATGATGACCGGAACCGGGGAGAATCGTCCCAGATGAGCGTGTCGGGCAGTTGGCTGCCGGCCACCACCAGGCCGAGCACGACCACGACCAGGAGCGCCTCCATCACCAAGACCAGCGACGCCGCACGATACGTCAGCGGATGGCGCCGGCGTACCCCGGAACGCATCCAGCGCGACCAACACCACGGTCTGGATAGCGATGCCGCCGAGAATGTTGCCCACCGCGACGTCAAGGTGCCCGGACAGCGTGGCGCGACGGGCGGCGGTGGATCCAAGTAGAAACCCCTTGTCCGACTTGAACTCACGCCGTTTGTCGGCCGCGTGATCCAACCGGGCAAAGGGCATCTCAAACAGGGTGCCCCGGCCGGCGGTCAGATCGTCAACCTCGCCTTGTGTTTGCGGAGCACGTCGAACGGGTTGACGTAGGAGACGCCGATGTGGGCGCAGGCCTCCGGGATTTTGATCTTGCGTTTGATGTTGGGGTCGGCTGTTTCGTGGGTGACTACGGTGTACCCGAGAGTTTTGGCCTGGGCTACCAGGCGGTAGTCGGCACTGCTCAGGAATTCCGCGATGGCGTCCGGTCGGTAGTGGGTGCTGGCCTGTGCCCAGACAGCCAGAGAGGACAGGTGCGGCGTATCGCTGGCGACGGGGTCGTGGACGAATCCCCCAGGCAGGGCCTTGAACCAGGTACTGAGCCTGGATCCGTGGACGGGCTGTTGTTGGGCGGGTAGTTGATCTTGGTGTGATGCCCGGGCGGGCTCGCCGGTGTGGGAGCGCGGGGTGTCCGCTGGTCTGTCCAGCTTTCC
>JAABUP010002601.1_pt1 | contig 34369 bp, 56 predicted proteins | sample 5559201 | NCBI WGS metagenome assembly JAABUP01 (sample SAMN10711887, study PRJNA513373) | rock metagenome | isolation source: Antarctica rocks | place: Antarctica
TCAGCTTGCATGAGTAAAGTCCACCTGACAGATATGCATGCGTCATGTATGCAAGCGTACCTACCTAAACCCTAAACCCTTGCTGCAGCACTGCTGGTCCTTGGCAGATTACACAGTGGTCATCTCTGTGGCTGCTTGTTTTCTGGACAATTTTGCAAGGTGAGACCAGGTCTGTCATGTCGCCTGCAGCGCCGCTGACAATTTCTGAACTGTAAACCAGCATGCATGACAGCCTTGTCTCTTGCTGCCCAGTTGCTGCTCATGCACTTTCAAGAGCCTGTAGCATAGGAGATATGTGCATGTAACACACAGAATGCACTCCTGAGCATGTTGTGCCTGTCTGGCAAGCATGTCAGGTGAGACCGCTCACAGCGGTGTGCTGAAATTACCTGTTTGAAGCAGCCCTGCATGATAGCTGCCCTTGTCATGCAACCTATTATTATGGTCATTATGCTGCCAGGCACTCACACTGCTGCACTGATTAGCAACAGCTGCAATGACTTCAGCGCCGTGGGCTGCATGTGCCAGCTGCTGAGCAATCATTGCCCACTGACATCTATCTTGTCATTCAGGTGCTGCCAGATAGTGTTCTTGCAGTAGAAGCGTTGCTGAGCTGCACTGGCTGTGCTGTGGCTATTGGTTGAGCCTCAGGTGGGACCGCTCACAGGCGTATGCTGACTGGACTTGTGTGCATCAGTTGCAGCATCTCTGCATCTCCACAGTGTATGCAGCTGGTGATGCAATGTCACACAGGCTGCAGCACATTTCCAGGAGCTGCAGTGCTGGTATCTTACTTGTGACAGTGACTTGAGCTGAACGAGGAACAGTGCGGTGCACAGATATCTGCTGCAGTGAGCTGCTGCTGTGACATTGAGCTTTGCTGCATGTTGCTGCAGGACATTGCTTGCTTCATTCACTGCTGGTGCGCAGAGCTGCTGCTGCTATTCCAGCACATGAGGTGAGACTTGCAGCTTTGTCGCTTGCGTGACCTGAAATTGCAGGTCTGTGACTGTCATTTGCATCTCATGTCATTGAAGTGCACAGCAGCAGCAGCAAGAAAGCCAGTCACAGCAGCAGGCAGTTGGCTAAGTCAGTTTGACATGCATCACAGCTTGCAATGTAGCGTCGCAATCTTGCTGTCATGCTATGGATTTCACTAGGAGACTTGCATGCAATCTAGCTTAGCTGTGCAGCGTTGCATGCTTGCAGCAAGCACAAGCTGTGTGTGTCTGTTTGGCAATTATTGCAATGTATACGTGCATATCAGGAGGGCTGACCTTGTGTGACAATCTGTGTATCATGACTGCAGGTCACCGCTTGCAGCTCAGCTTTTCTGGTGGCAAAATCTTGCAGCCCTGACCAGCAATTTCAGCTTGTCTTTGGCGACAGCAAGCAGTGCGCTTGATGGTATGTATGCCGGCAAAACCCCACCTGCAGCCACTCACTTGCTCAGAATTTTCTGCAAAACAGCTAGCATCATTGCTGCAAAGAGCCCTGCATCACTGTGTACAAGTTGCGCAGCTTTGCCATTTCGTGCCCACATCCTAATGCCACTGTTTACTGGGCTGTCTACAAAGAGTATTGTGTGTACTGTGTAGCAGTCACCTGCCTACCTGGTAGATCAAACTTGGGTCCACTGCAGCAGGGTAGTGTTGCAGCTGTGAGGACCGACTCTGCATACATGCTGCAATTCTTTAGGTCGAGAGTGACTTGTTGTGACTGTCGAAGGCAAGCTTGTCGCTAAATATCTGCTGTGTGGGCAACTTGCAGGAAAAGCATGTTGTGATGGAGGGTCGCTTTACAAGGTGTATGCAATGCTTGTCAGCTACATTTCATGCTGGAGGTGCGTGAACATGATATTTTTCGCAACTGCGAGTCCATCGACGACGCTGACTGCGAAGGACTTGTCTTGGCTGTGTTGTCAGGTCTTGCATCTCATTAGTCATGTCTGATTTCAGCGTTCCTTTACGGCATAATTGTGCTCGCTTCAAATTGGGTTGTCGCTGCGCAAGTTCGGCCTGTGTAAGCTTAGACTCGCATCGTTCTGCAGAACTCCCTTGCGTCCCACCGGGCTTGTAAGCTCTCAAAAGCACGCAGTATCGACACAGCGGCAGTTGTGCATGGTAAGCCATGCCTTGCAGAGCTTCTAGCGGCCTGTACATGCTCCAATCTTAACCAAATTTGAAATCTACTGTTTGGAGGTGGTATTGCTGACTACGATCTGGCCGGAGCAAAAACCCGACCTCTAACGCTATCTGAATATCCAGGCACGAGAAACAATGGCGTGGGATGTCCGAGCGTTTCGGGCGCCGCGCAGGAGCGCATCTTGGGGCTTCGAATGGACGTGCAGCTTTGGTTTTGGCATTGCTCGCGTTTGCGACTTGCGGTAGCTGTTTTGCTGCTCGATAGCGGCGGGTGTACATGGTCAAAGTTGCACAGAAAATACGGAATCTAGTAAAATAGCCTGTGAATCACTGTGCTGGCTGAGCGCTGCATGTGAGCTTATGTTGACCACAATCCGGGACATGATGAGTGCATGCAACGCAAAGCATCATGACTAGTGCCAGTCGGCAAATCATATACATCATGTTGCCCTGCAGCATATGTGCTTGCTGACAAGCGCTGCTCCCACCTGCCACAATGGCAGCATGCAATTACATGCAAGCATGATCAGAGAATTAGGGCGTTTCGCACACACACACGCTTCTGCCTGTGCAGCAGAAGACCGGGCTATAACTCAATGCTTCCGCTCGGCATCGCGAGAGGGCAGCTTCTCTGAGCAGCACCACGTTGTCTTGCTATATAGAAGTCGCCAGGACCCTTTGACCAATCTGCAGTTCGGTCTTGCGAGATTCAACCTTGTTAGGTCAGGGGCAGCTCGGCGATCAGGCGTCGACTTTGCAGCCTACCGGATCGCTTTCTGATCCTAACGGGCTTGAGAGAGCTTGTGGCGTTGGGTTTGGCATCAGGCAGCTTGGAGTCCGTCCACAAGTACGATCTGCAGCAATCTGGACAATAGATCGAAACCTTGCACAGAGGTGTCTCCGCGCAAAAGCTGCACAGTCTGCCCCTCAGTCCTTGCATGTGTCACACAGGAGCTGCATATCTCGAATGGAAAGGCGCCGCTGCGTGGCGTGGCCGGAGCCCAGTGGAGATCCTTGCAATGCACTGGAAACAAGGGTGGGGGCCAGGCAGCAAATGGAGTTTCCAGCCCAGACTGAACTCTCTGGTATCAGGTGAGCATTGAACACCACTTCACACACCCCCACAGCCAGACAGAACCCCCACAAAGTGCCTTGTCACATCAAAAGTAAGCGTGACTGGGCACTATGCCTACATTGCATATTTGCATCCATGTCAGCACAGTGGCACTACAATGTCAACACACTAGTGGCAGTACTGACAACCCAGAACACAGCCTGCCTGCACTCTTGCCTGCAATCGTGCAGCCAGTCATGCTCGCCAGAGTTCAGCCAGAATCTGCCACTTCACATGACCTACCATCACTTACCTTTGACAATATGAGCATCATGATGCCTCTACCTGTTGTGAGGCACAGAAAGGGCTGTACTTGCTTGTTTTCAATGATCCAAAGTGCTGCAGGCTCCAAATTGCACCCTCTTCGCTGCTGTCAGATTTGCCAGTCCACAGTCCTAAATCAACTCAGGCAATGGAGCCCAGGGCCCAGCTGATGCAGCTGGGCCCAGCAGAGTTCACCCAGTCCACTCATATGCATCACTTAGTGCCCAGACATGCTTTGCAATAAGGTGGGTTCAGTCATGTGAGACTCTGCTTTTGGTGTTGTGGTGCGTGTTGTGATGTGGTGTGTGTTGTGATGTGGTGTGACAGCAGCACATGTGCTGAGTCATGAGTCAGGGCTGAGCCTGAGCTGTGAGCTGAGTGCACTTACAGCCCCACTCTGGCTTCCTGTGCCTGGGGAGAGGTGATATAGGTACATTGTTGTCAGGTAGGAGTTATGGCGCTAGTGCTGTGTGTGCTGCAGGGCTCACTAAAATTGCCCTTCCCCACAGCACTGCGTAGAGTCTGACTTGACTCACCAAGCAAGTGCTGAGTATGATTGCATGCTTCCTGCACAATGCAGTATGACTTCCTCAGCAACTGACAGCGCAGTTGATTCTGTGTACCTTATCAAACTGCTGTCGGTCACTGAATGCAATGCAGGAACACTAACTGTGTTGTCTGTCCCTGCTGCAGGCTTGATGCTGAGTGCTGATGTCAAGGCTCCTGTACACATGTGCAGCAGGCCAGTCCCCACACAGGGAGAGTCAATTGGTCTGCTGCAAGCAATGTCATTGCAGGAGCAGCTGCAGCTGGCTTGCAAGCATCAATGCTGCACACACACTGCACAAGCTGCATCTCATGACAGTCTCCTTCTCAAATTCTGCAGCCCAGCATGCAGCTTGCAAACGTGATGCCACATGTACCTTGCTACTTTGTTCGGCACCCTGCAGTTTTGCTGCCTTTGCAGTGTTGTCTGTGGTGTACTTTGCAGCATGAAGTGCCAGAACTGGATGGTGGTGGGCTAGCTTTGCATATGCATTTGACTGGTAAATCTGTCATGATGCCATCGCTACCCCACAGCTGGTCAAGTCACTGCATTTCTGTTGCAGCTTTGCATGTACTCATCATTGCAAAGCAGCTTCTTCAAACCTGTGAGGAGCTGTGCCCCTGATTCAGGTGACAAACATCAGGCTGCATCCTCTGCATTGTTGCTGAAGCATACTCTGTTGCCTACTTTGATGGTGTGAAGCAGAACAGACTGTTCGAACTGTCGGAACTCCAGAATAGATTGTTCTGTTGGTTGCTTGGGCTGTCCTATTGACTGCGTCACACTGTGTTAGCTTGCAGCTATACAGTAGATCTGTGTCATTTTGCATTGTTGCTGCTGGTGCAGCCATGTGAATACGTAAATGGTCTCAGGCCTCAAGTGGTGCTGCAGGTGATCATCTTTGTCAAGCAGCATCAACAATCATCTCTAGAGTGGCTGGCATGCCTGAAGAAGGTGAGAAAAACAAAGATGTTGGTATTGCATCCCTGCTTGATCTCAACAATGCCAACTCTGTTCATCATATGAAGGCTGTGCTCAAAAATTGATGACACTGGCCTGTTGTGCATACAAAGGCAGTTTTTCAGTCTTTGACAATGGAGCTGTGCTTGTACAATAAGAAACACTTCAGCAGCGTTATGGAGTTATTCATACTGCTGAACAGAGCACTGATGCAGCTATTCAAGATCAGCTGATCAGCTTGTGATGATTTTGTGCAGGGACTTCTGATCCCATGCAAGGCTCAAAGAAATATCTTCACGCTAGTGAAGATCTACACACCTGAGCCATGCAAGCTTGTCCTCATGACAGACAAGAAGAAGGGCAGACTGTTGTGTAAGCGACAAGTCTACAAATCCTGTGTGGATGGGCTTTGCAACTATCAAGCCTTTTACAGAATCTGTTGCAATCAAGCAGGCAACAGATTCACCATGTTATCGGGCTTGGACAAGCAGCTGCTGGTCAAACTAGGAGGCTTGGATACAAGCGTGCCCACTCGTTGAGAACATCAGCTTGGCAATCTGTACAGAGCTGTCAAGCTTGGCAGTGTGCCAGCTGCTATGCTGGCTGCATTTGAGGACATCAGGCACGGGCTCATTAACAAGACGGTGTTAGCATTCCCGGATCATATATCAGCCCCCTAGGGCCACAGGCCTGTGCCCAACCCAGCCCATATCCAGACTGAGTGCAGTTGCGCAACTGCATGCAGACGACTACACGTTCCCGGTGACATTGCCTGTTTGTCAGCTGACAGCAGAATCCAAGCAGAGGCATGTGACGAAGCAAAGAGTGGCTTGTTTAGTAGCATGAGCGTTTGCAGTGATCAGGACTATATAGCACAATCTTATTGATCTCATGATATTTACAGTACTTGCATACCAATTGATACACACATTGCTCTAGGACTTAAAGCTTAGGCGTTGCCATGACTCACCCACATCAGTGGACATTCTTCCTCCATAGCATTTAGGCCTCTTGGTCAGAGTAGGGAATCTAACCCTACCTTATCTCTGTTGCCGTTAATTGTGACAGCAACTAGACAACACACAACAGTATCGCCGCCAACTCACTCACTGTAAATACACACCCTCAATTTGTTTTGTTTTTCCGCGCTACGCTCTTCACCAGGGTTAGCGACTCTAGCGTCACAGGCATTGCTTGCAAGCTGTGAACAAGCATCTGGCTCACAGAGCACCCTTCTCACAGCGGCTAGCAAAGTAGGAAATCTCATGCATCAACCCCGTTCAGGCTGAGCTGGCCGTTTAGCCATAAGTGCTCACGCTCATGGGGTGAAGTCTGAGAAGCACATCCTATAATTCCGGGGCATTACCAACACCTGACCAATCACATCAATTGCTAGTGTACATGTGTTATCAAATCCCCAAATTGTAACCCATCCTGGTCAGTGCTGTGCTGCACTTTGATGTTCAAAGGAGTTTAGAGAAAGAGATGTTACATTGCCGGTCAAGTGCTGCAGAGAGAAAACGAGCCTGATCACGTATGGAAGAAGACAAAGGTCAAGACAGCTTTATGAGATTTGCAGGTGTTTCGTTCGTGTCATGGGCACTCCAATGACCCCTTGTGCTAAAGAAGCAACGTTTTGCCTGGGCTGCCTCCTAAAGGGTCTCATCAGTATTCAACACTGCAAAGTCGATCTATGCTCAGCTAGCTACAGCGTTGTTGCTTTATGCCGTGTCCTGGACTTGTACTAGTGATCTGTGCTCAGCCTTGTTCGCGCTTGCAGCGCTGGCCCAGTGATGTCGTTCTGTTTTGAAGCATGGTGACAGGTCAGCAAAAGCGCAATAGAGATGATCTCAATCAGCGAGCCAGCAACGGCGCTTATCAACGTGTGCACGCCGATAATCGGCAATGGCAGGCCGGGACTTATCGTCCCCGATACCAGAAACATGGCCAGTACTCACCCAGCGACCCTGATGTTGCCGACTTTGACCTTGACAGCCAAATACAGCAACTGCAAGCTACCTTGTCTGCAAGGTCGGTCTGGAGCTTTGCCACACATGAACAGACACACACTCAGCCTAGAGAATAGTTTTCAAACACTGGGAGCTGTATGCACAGGCGCAGAAGTGTCAGAAGCCAACAGGCAGCATGCGATATAGACAACCAGCTGTTGCAAGACAGGATGGAAGTCCTCGGTGACAGGTAAGACTGGCTCTTCTGCACCATAGAGTTCTCTTGCTGTGTCTGAGGTGATTCTTCTGGCCATGCAGAGAGCAGCAGGTTCTGGAAAGGGAGCTTGCTGTTAGCAAGCGAGAAGAACACACCCAAGGTCAACAAGCTGTTTTGAAGCAGCTACAGCTAGATCTGCTGCAACAGTACAATGCAGTAGTTGCGGAGTTGCCCAAGGTTGAAGACAGGTTAGTTGTACATTTGGTCCGGCAACAGTGGACATTGGCAAATAAATACAATGAGGTTCAATTGATTGTCTGAATTGCTGGAGGAGCTGAAATTACAAGCTTGCTGATCTGACTTGTGAGATGCTATGCAGATTGAACGCTGCTAGGCAGCTGCTTCCCGAGTGTATAGATGCTGCTGCCAGCTCAATGAAAGACTCACCTGCACCAGGTAAGACAGGTTCAATATGGTCTGAAAAACCTGCTAGCTGCCAGAATTGTTGTCTCAACCCTTTACCACAAGTTGCCATTGATTGCAGAACCTGCATCCTCAGTTGCCCCCCAAGCACCTCAGCAACAACCTGCTAGTCCCATACTCTCAGAGCCTGGACATGCAGCAAAACACACAGATTGCCTGAGGGATGATGCTGCTCGCATGGCTGCAACAAAGCATGCAGATCACACGCCAGACAGCAGCAACAAAGAAGCTGTGTCTTCCCCGGTATGTCAGCATCTGCTGAGTTTACAACAGACATAGCATGCTGCTCCTGTTATGCTGCTGTGTTATAAGGCTGTCATGCTTTGGTCAATCAGACCTATGATCAGTGACTTTTGCTGACATGCATTTTGAGGCTTCATGTGTCTTGTCCTTGATTAAAACCTGGAGGGAAAACACTTTGCTCTCTTCACATGACACTACATTGTACAATAGTGCAGGATTGCTCTGTGTTAAAGTCTCTTCTTTCATCAGCAGCCGCACACTGTTTTCTGAGATAGATGTTGATGACAGGATCCATTCAAAGAGGCAGCAGGTCAATATGAGCACCTCATGGTGAGCGCAGCCCATCCTGGCAGCAACCAGCCTCCCCTTGTCAGCGTGCCTTCAGCAGAGCATGAGGCACAGACACCTGGAGCTATGTCACCTGGGTTTCTGCCCAAGCCTCCTGATCAACCATCAGAGGCCAGCAAAGATGTGCTCAATGCTCCTGCCAGAGAAACAGCTTTATCACAACAGTCAGAACTGCTGCAGCATGCAGACTGCCTCAACAGGAATAGAGAGACTGACTCTGGCATGGCTGCGCCAGCCCCTAGACAAACAGCATTTCCCCTGTTGCCAAGCCGCACTGGTGGCATGTCTAGTGATAAGCATGAGGCCCCCAAGGACGCACTTGGCATTGCAACTGTTGCATTTGCCCCAAGCAGACCTGTAACCAGGAACCAGAATGCACAACAAGCCTTCATTGCGTCAGCCCCAAAGGCCCCATCCAGCTCAGAGCGTCCAGGGCTTACCCCTCTGAGAACGGGTCTCAGGTCCGGTTCAGATGCTGCAGTCAATGCAGCTAAAGTTGAGGCTATTGATGGACATGTGGTGGCTGAGATAGCATCTCCCAACACTGGGGGTCGTGGGGGAGGGCGAGGTCGAGGGTTTGGGCGGGCTGGCCGCAGAGGCAGAGGCCGTTCCAACCTGCATCGCACCTCTTATGCTCAACCTGCTGGTCAGTTTTCTGGAAGCGCCAGCACTTATTTGCTTGTCTGTCACCATTTCTGCGGTCTGAGCATCATGCTGTACTAGTTTACTGTCTGCCATTCATTCAGAGCTGCCATTTGCTGTCCCACGCAATTCAATGGCCTGGCTAGGTGTCCTAGCATGAGGCACAACGATTGTGATGCGAATGCTGAAGCCTGAAACTACTGGTGTGTTGCCACATGAGTCATTGGACGTGATTGATGCAGCCTGTCAGTACAGATCAGAGCAAGCAAGTTGACACACCAGTCTTGCAGCCTATCAAGTGCTTGATCGCAGCATTGCTGCTGCAGCTGCAGGTGATCTCGATGAAGCTGTGCAAGCCTTGAAAGCTACAACAAGCAATGCAGAGATGCCAAGCGGTCAGGCAGACAGCAGGTGGAATGGAGCTAGTGGCCTGACAGATGACGACCTGAAGCCCTCCTTCATGCGCCGCCTCGCTGCTGACCAGTCTCCTAATGGTGTGACATTGCCTGCCAGAAACAGCTTGCAAACAGGTTCTCCTGCCAAGGAGAGGCCCCCAGACGATATCAACCCCAGGCCAATCGCCAGGCGACGCATTGACACTGCTTCTGATGCAAAACAAGCAGCTGCTAAAGCTGTGCTGCAGGCAAGTGTCTGTCCTGTTTTCAGTGAGTACCAAGCTGAGCAATGGCTGTCTGCTCACTTGTATGATCAAACGGTATCCAGCATTGGCAAGCCTTTAATATTACCTGTCTGCACTATGTTGCTTGGTCCTGCAGGACAGATGGCCTGCATTTTTTGTCAAGTCCTACAGGGGTGTGCAGGTTGTCATCGCTAAATTATGGATGGTAGTAGCGCTGGCAGTAAAAGATGTCGTTTTACTGTGCAGAAAGAGGCGCCTGGTCTGCTGGACATACTGCAGCAAAAGGGCCTGGCTGACCAAGTAGACTTGCTGGAGCATGTTAAGTCCTCTCATGCTCAAGATGGTGAGGGTACAGAGCAGACCTGTCTGTATGACAGTTTGCATACCATTTTTTCTAAGGCCTGCAAAGCAAACAGCTGGCAGGGCCGCATTGCAGGTGCACCTCTCTCTCCCAGTCTGTGTACTTTACATTCAACATCACAAATTATAGCGTTTCCACTCACACTTGTCTGACCAAACATGGCCCAGGTGCTGCAGCACCGCATATGTTCAGATGTCAGTTGACATGTGAATGCAGCGTTTCAGCAGGGAACGTCGGCCCATGTGCCAGAGCTGAGAGCGCATCCCTTTACACGTTCCGTCATGCCGGACAGTGCAGTTGTTATATTGTTTATGCCAAGCACACATTTGCATGGCCTGTCCTGATGCAAAGGCTGGTGACATGCAAAAACAGATCAGCACAGCAGTCATGTCTTTTTGCTTATGTTGTTTTGCCTTTTGCGTGTTCTTCTCTAATGTCGACTGTGCTGACTGCATGGTGTAGGGATGAGAAGCAGTGGTGCAGAAGGGGAGGACAGTGGCAAGCATGAGTACTGCCTCTTGGCTCTGGAGCATCTGCTGGAGCGTGCTGATGCTTACACTACTGCCAGTCAGCCTGTGCGCTGGGGATGGTGCAGGTCAGCTTATCTACGTCTACTCTGTTTTGAAATGTGCTGTATGTGTGATCAGAACAATTTCATAGCATGCTCAGAGCACTACTTTGTCTAGGTCATGACCATCACACACTACTCACTCGTGAATATAGTCCTCTCAATCATTGCAGACAATCATGCAGCTTGCAACAACAGATTGCAGCAGCCTAGCATAACAGACGGAGGTATCTTTGATGACCTGTTGGCTGCAGGGAGCTGTCAAGTTTTGTGTTTGTGTTTGAGGGTGCAAACCGCATTGTTGTGGAGAAGCCTTGTTATGGGCATGCTACCTACTTCTTTGACCTAGAAGAGCCGCTGCCTGTCTCTGCCCAGGTCTGTAAGTTCATACCACCGAACGGCAACCATTAAGACATGTTGCATGCAGTTGGGTGTGTGTCAGCACCTGTTCCTACAGTCTTTTGACAATTTGCGCATACAGTCTTATTCAAGTTGTGCTTGTTATATGGCTGATATATTACATCACATGCTGTGTCGTGCGCAGGTACAATACAAATCATGCCTGTAACTGTTTTTTGCCTCTCCACTGCTGTGTCTTGAACTGTTCATGCTGGTTGTCATCATGCACATGCCATATCTGCAGAACTGCAAAGACGCCTCTGCACAGGGTACATCACCACTCTGCCCTTTTTGAGGTCTTTCATAGTGCGCATGTTGAAGCATCCAGAGGCTACAATTCAATTTGCATTTCTTGTGTTTAGGACTCACCATGGGAGTCAACAAACAATGTGTCTACAACAGTGTAGACAGTTGTCAAATGGCGTGCAGGTGCAGCGGCTGATTGCAGTGCTGAGTGTGCCAGGAGTGAGCCGCAGGAAGGTGCTGGAGGGGTCCTCCCTTGACCCGGGGCCTAACCTGACTGACCAAGAGCGCAAGCAGCTGGAGGCTGCTGGTTGGACACCCGGCACCACCATCCGCTCTCTTCTCAACTTTACTGGTTTGTCCCTTGCTCATCAAGCATATGTTGCATGTTGTATCAACGATGCATTCAGTACTACTTGGTTGGCACTGGTGCCCCATATTTCTTAATTGACCAGTCAGCTGTTACAGCATAGCGCAGCAGCCTGTGCACTCAAAGGCAGATGGTTCTGCAGTGACCTATGTGAGTGCTGCTCATATGTGTTTAACGCAGAAGCCTCTGATGCAGGAGATAGAATCTGTCACCAGAGTGCTGATGCCATGACTGGTCAGAAGGCTGCGCAGCAGAATGTGCCTGACTACAAGGACAAGATTGCAAAGGTGTTGTCTGAGGGTGCAAGTGGAGGACGTGTAACAAAAGGTTGAACAAAAGTCATGTATTACCGTATACTGTTGAATTCGAGTCACAGTCTGGATTTTGCTTTGGAAGTCTGCGATTTGGTTGGCAAGGTGGTGAAAAGTGCCACTAGCGTGTTTAGACACCAAGTGCACCGCACTGTTGTGTAGTCTACAAGCAGCGGTTTGCAGGCCAAATGGTCTTTGAACTAGCACACACAAGCTTACAACACCATGTAGTTTGCTGATGGTGAGCATCACATATGTACCAAATGGAGGGAAAGTTTGCTGCATGACTTGGAATAAGGACAACAGAACAGAGCTACTTGATCAGTTTTGTGGTGCGGCCATTGCCACTGCGCAAGGAGGCATCAGCCTGTCGTGCCAACTCCTCATTGTCCAGTACTCTCACAGCCCACTGCAATACGGAGACAACTGTGATGCAACTAGTCTGGCGGCGTCTGCTTGACAAGTGCACAGTCTATGCATGAAAGCAGCATAATATATTTGCTGTTGCACACTGGAGCTACGGACACCTCACATCAGCCACCTGATCACTGCAGGAGAACAGCATGCTGTTTGCAATGGTTGACAGCAGCGCACCATGTCCACCAGCAGACAGAACTTGAAGTTTTGCAAGTTCCATTGCTGCTGAAGGTCTTCATAATCAGCGTCACGTGCAAGCAGCTGCTGCTGTAAGTCTTGGATGTCAAGCTCCTGCAGAACTCATGCGCTTTCAATGCAACAGTTTGAACATGATTGAGCTGGCAGCAGTCTATTTCCTGCATATATCATCTTCACCTGCTTGTAGTATTCTCTTCGAAAGAAGTCTGGGTCGTTAGAAGGGTGTGCTCGCTGTCCCACTTCGTCTGCACAATGTGTTGAGTTTGCAGTATACTGAACAGGGAACGTTGACTAACATGCTGGAGTAGCAGGCATACCTGAAGAAACCCCACTTTTCCTCTTTAGGCTGAATCCAAACCACTTTTTGGGTGAACTGTCGGTCTGCACGGCGTTGAACACGGTCTTGGTTAGTGCACGTGAAAGACATTCCGTCAGGTCCAAGCTCCTGTAAACAGACCTCTATGTATGCATGCTCCTGATTGCTCGTGAACGAGTCTTGTTCCCGACTCCTCCTGGAAACAGGCAACAACAAGGCTCAAAGTGATACGTTTGCGGCAAGATTGCTGCAGTGAAACAACGCAATTGAACATGGTCTGATCTGGTTGGCAGAATCGTAGCCTTGAGGCAGGTTGCCAATCGGGTCCCAACAAAGCGGCACAGAGGAAACAGACATTCTGTGCTTTCTCTGTTAGTAACCTAATTGGGCTATTTCGGTTTAACAGCTCCAATTTCGGCGTTGAGGATCGTCGCTGCAATCATTTGTGCGGAGAAGACGCTGTTTACACTGGCCTGCATCATAGTGTGAGCGGATAGCTCAGCAGTGCATAGAGGAGTGGCGACTATGCTGCGCGTATCGGCGCGGGCTGTGCTGAACAAGGTATATTGCATGCAGTCAAAGACGCTGGGCCCGCCAAGTCACGCTTGTCGTGACGGTTATGGTTGCAAGAATGCCCAAATCTTCGAAGTTTGGCGTGTCGTAGGTCAAGCAATGCAGGTGGCAGCAACAGCGATACTTCGCTGAAGCAGCTGTGGCTGAGAAGTTCGACTGGGACTCTCTAGAGGGCTCTGTTGCATCAGAGGAAGGCAAAAGAGAACTTGCATCCCTCAGGAGTACCTGGATTGATGTTCAGCAAAAGTTTGACTCCATGACGCAGGTACACTCGCTATGTCCAGTGATCAGTTTTGCTGCAATGCTGTATTTCACTCTGTCACGTCATCATTCAGCCATTGGGAGTGCCGTGCAGTCATCTGGTGAGATTGACTGGAAGTCATATGAGAAGGAAGTCGATCCTCAAGTTTTGAAGCTGTTCAAGGATTCTTTTGCTTGTAAGCAGTTTCAGCACCCTTCCTGGTTACAAGTAAATTGACTACTCCTTGCTTGCCTGACAATCTGAAAGTTGTTGGTGTGCAGCCTTGGACTTTCCCATGTATGATGCCAGTAAACTAGCAGAAGAAACAGATGCCAAGTTGTCAGGTCTCATCAAGCAGGTAAGCCATTGCTGCTGGCCTGGTCAAGCACATGTGGTCATTGACACTGGCAGTACTAGCATTATGGTCTTGGTACATGGGTGCAAGCATGGTACAAGACTGTTGGTGCTATGCAGGCAGAGGAGCTGAAAGCATACAGCTCAAAGCGCATGAAAGAGCTTGAGAAAGAGATCCAAGACTGTGAAGCTGCCAAGGTAAGATGCCACTATGTTGCCTGATGCACAGCTAACCCATGTACATAGGTGCCAATGTAGATACATCACACATCAAGTAGCATACATGGTAGCCTATGCTAGCAGAATCATGCATCTCTGCAGTGTTTCCCCAACAAATCACACTTGCTAACACATTTTTACTACACATTGTAGGAAAAGGTTGCAAGTGCTACAATTGATGAAGAGCTGGCCCGTGACCCTGAAATGGCGAAGCAGATCGACCAAGAAATATCTGAGGGCAATTTCATTCCTTGATCTCGTCTAGTATGCATCTTTCATCTGCAGTGTGCACTGGGACATGCCAAGTTTAAACATGACACATCCAATCTTCCAAGTCTCACATGCCTGTGAGCATCTGCCTCTGCTGACATCTGCTACGATGAGCTATCTCAACAGCCATTGTTAACGTTTCGCAGTGCTGGTCCACATGACCCAGTTGTGCTTTGATATTATCTGATCAGATCAGATCAGATTCAGAATCTGCTAAAATTATCTCTGAACGTCACAGCATTGATTGACCCTAGCAGTCTTACATTTCAAAGTCAATTCTTGGCTTGCGCAAAAGCCACATTGAAAACAATAAACATGTCATGTCCGTGTGACACCAACACTAATACTATCAAGGCCTTCATCAGAAGATAAGATTCAGTAGCAAAATGTGCTGGATACTAGTCAGTATGCTCAGCCTAGTCTGCCTAATCAAGGAGGGGAAATCTACAATAACTGGTGACATCTACACCTCCCAAGTCTAACTCCTGAGTGAGCTTGCTTTGCAAATCAGATCACAAAGGAAATTGCACATAGTCACGCCAGCTGGGCTCAAACCATTTGTTGGTATAAGGCCATTCCAAAACCAATCAGAGTAACCTTGACAATCTACAAGGCCTTCGAATCAATCGTTTCTTCAGCTGCCAAGGTGAGCTCACTTCGTTCATGAGTTGCATCACCGCCCAAGGAATGTGGTGCAAGTCACAAAGCATCATAATGAAATTTTGCACTGTGCGTAGTGGTAAGGCACCAGAGCCCGGAAGGCAGTCAGGAGTACACGGCTGTCTACCATGTCTCCAGCATATTTGTGGACAAACTACTAGATGTCCATCCCTCCTGTGTCTGCATGGGTGCCGTGCGTACCATCTCCACCACCTCCTGCTTCAGTGTCAAATCCAGTCGATCGCATGAAGCTGGTTCGAGTAGCCCCAGGCCCAACAGCATTGGGCCTTGCAAAGGCCAGCCCTTCAGGCAAGTTTCCAGCAGACGAAGACTGAAAGGATGGCAAGCTGTAGTTGATGTTCATGTGAGAAAGCTGACTGCTGATAAAGCAGAAGATTTTGTGCCTGGCATCTCCTGTTCTCCCAAGATTCACCCCTGTCACACAGTAGTCAGCACTGTCACTTACATAATGAGTAGGTACGGATGCACAATCATTAACTGAGTGATGCATTCAACAGCAGTCATATCAGAAAGGTGCATGAAAAGATCATGCGTAGGTGAAGTAGCTATGAAGGCCAGCAGCAGCTGCTGAGCGCACCATTGTGAGAGAAGGTGTAGACTACTCCCAGGGTCATCTTTAGGGGGTCCTGACTGTCCAGGTAGATGACAGTGCCGCCACCTGGCACAAACTCCTTGTGGTTCTCGTCAAAGAACTCCATCAGGTTACGCCGTAGCGTGGCAGTCATTGCACTGGGTGTGGACAAGTCCACTTGCACCTGGCAACAACACTCAAGGTCACCACAACATGTTAGCACAGACTGACTCAACACAATGGCCAACTTAGCCCCAAAGCCTCAGGTCCCAACAAGCCCAACTCTTGCATGGACAACTGACGTGCAGGTCAGGTGCAGGCAGCAGGCAAACAAGCATGCTTGATGCAATTGCATACACATTTACAAGTGCCCGCTTCATCAGCTGTTGGCACTGAAATCAGAAGCATGTTTGCTGGCCATCGATGCAGCATCACAACATGACACAAGCACTGATCCTTGACTAGTGCGCTACGATGCCCAGTGCAGGTTGACTTGTAAGGCATACGAGTGTATAACAAGATGACTGTGACAAAAGGTTTACCTTGAACAGCTCCACTTTGGCATCAGATCGGGACATGTTGAGGAGGGGCATGGCCCCAAGCTTGACGTTGGGGTACCAGATGCGTGTGCCATCCCACCGCCGCATCACTGTGCTCTGCAGGTACACACCTTGCTGTCTGCAGCATGCGCGTGCAAAACAGAACAATGCTCCAGAAGACTGGTAAAGTGAGGTGTAATTGTACAAGAAGCAGCTGCAGTATGAGCTAAGCCAAAGCAATGCTGAGCGAGAGTAACAAAAGTCGCAGTTGTGCACTATGCTGTGGAACAGCATGATGTGCATGCTGAGTCAAGTGACAGTAAGCCAAATGTTGGTATTGGCAGTGAGTCAGAGGTTGAGCAGAATGACAGAGAATTGCTTGAGCATAATGGCTGTACTGGCTGGAAACAGATCTGTTTCCTTCCATTTGCCAGTAATGTTTGCTACAAAATCTCAAATTTTGCAGAAATAGCCAGCCTGGCTGCAGGGCTGAGAACTGCAGCGCAACACATGACCCTCTACCAATCCTGTTGCACCTTGTGACTCTAAGAGCGAATGGCAGATACACTCTTACAATTTACCAAGATGAAACAGGCTTGGTAAAAGGTCACATATAGTACTGCAACCCTAAGCCCAACACCAAGCTTTGCCACATCTGTAGCAACTTTGAGACTTCCTGCAATCTTCCTGCAATTCTTCAGGCAGGTGGAAATGCGCAGGTATGCTTTCAGCCACCACAGTTGTTGTCACGCTCAAGCAACACACCATTGCATTGCCCAACCTCTGAGTCACTGGGGGGACTGATGTCAACTGAGCCAAACGTCACAAAGGCAATGCAGAGTAGAGCCAGAACCCAGTCAAAACAACAGGAGCTTGACAGGACAGCAGCAAAAGGCAATTGCACAGGTCAGGCTGAAGTCAACAACAGCATCACCTTGTCATCAGCAAGGCACATTGCTGGCCATGATGTGCAGACACACATACCAACAGTAGCAGGACAGACAGCAACGCGCAGGGGCCACAATCAGCAAGCTAGTGCACATGCAAAACGTCAGGCACCAATCCCAGCAGCTGTTGTGCAACAAGGAAAGGAAAGACTGACCACAAGAGAGAGCTCCTCAACGACACAGTAGTCAGCAGCTCCGGTCGCCGTGGTGTTGGTGGCTATGAGCAGGGCATCCCCCACGTCAAAGGGGTGCACCACAAACAGCAGAATGACCGAGTTGAACAGGTTCATGATGGAGTTGCTGAAGGAAAAGGAGAAGGCCACGATGATGGATGACATTGTGAGCCACACCTTGGTGAGATCCACCTGCAACCACACACATGCTACCTCACTCCACACCTTATGCCTACTGGACTTCACCCCAAGCAAAGAATCCGTGCTGCCAACCGACATATGAACATGCATTCTACGGTTGTACAGTTGTTCAGGTGCATGCGTTTATTTTACAACTAGGGTCACAAGTCACTGTATCTTGTGTTGTCATCAGCAGCAGCTTGTTGGCACTTGTCTGCAGCAGACATGACATGAGTATGATGCTGTACATCACAACATTGGCAGCAGCTGATATGCAAGTGTTGTGCAGGAGCTTACATTGAAGACCATGAGGTAGAAGAAGATGAAGATGATGTGCAGCACCACTCCAATGACCAGCTCCAGCTTGCCTACCACTGTCTTGGTGTCCTGCATTACGCCAAAAGCCACCGGTCATGCTCATATTACACCACCTGACCCTCTGCTGTCAATGCTTTTGCCGACCATTGCATTTATATGTAGAAGCAGTCTCAACATCCACACACCATGCCCATGGCAACACAGTGCAGGCTCTCATTTGCGCATTATGCATTTGGCAAACCATTGCCACAAACGCAGCACCTACGGCAGAGCTTGCATGAAAGCCAGCATTGATGGCTGTATCTGTGCAATTGACATACCTTGAGGGAGAGAGCCAAGTTGCGGCGCTCCTTGTAGATCTTGATGACAGCGTCACGGATGTCGGCCAGCACCAGCTTGCCATCCCCATTGTTGTCCAGCATGTCAAAGGCCTCCTGGGCCTTCTCTGGTGACAAAAAGGCCTCCAAGTCCTCCATTATGATGTGATTCCTGCAGACATGGCATCATCATCAGCATCTCTGGTGTGCTTGCCCCTACAGATATGCTAACATCGATCCAGACATGCAGATCAGCACCATGACAAATAACAAAAGATGTGCAGACTGACATTGACTGACAACGCCTGACAATGCAAAGAGCAATGTGATTGCGGCTCTGTCACATGCAACTCAACTCCTTGACAGCTTTAGCAGGGCACATCATACTACAGCATGACTTCACACAAACGTCAGTTTGACAAATAAGAACCAGCACCCAGCCTGCACAACTGTGCTGAAGAGCTACACAATGCACAGCTGCTAATGCAGCACAGTAGCGTGGTGAGCTTGCAAAGCAGGTGAACGGAGACAAGGTGGGAAAACCTGGTGAAGTTTGGCTAACCTGGAGAAATAGGTCTCACCTGGTGAGACGGGCTGATCTGGTGGAGTAGGGCTACTCTGGCTAATCTGGTGGAGTAGGGCTAACATGGCTAATCTGGTGGAGTAGGGCTAATTTGGTGACATAGGTCTAAGCTGGTGGAGTGGGGCTAACCTGGTGAAGTAGGGCTTGATGTTCCAGAAGAGGTAGAAGGCCAGCTTGCGCGCCTCCTTCTCCCCTGTCACATGCTCACTGTGCTTGGCCTGCCCCAGCTGGTCCGTGAAGGTCACTGTCAAGTTGTTCTTGCGGATGTGCTTCTCCACCTGCGCATTGCAAGAGTGGCATCATGTCAAAAGGACTGGAAGGCTGCCCTGCATGAGGTACACAAGGACAGCCAATGCACATTGTGTGCAAACAGAAGAAGAAGAAAATGCCATAACATTGTGAATCTGTCATGAAGACTGTGTCAATGTCACCAATGTCATCAAGCAAGAGCCTCGACATGTACCAAACACCTCAGCAGATGTGCAGAGGCACGCAACAGCTGTGCAACAGACAGGCAACAGCAACTTGTAGCCTGAACAATGTGTCTGACAAAGAGAGCTAACCTTATGCAACTTGGCAATGACTTCTTCGTCGTTCTTGGCAGTGGCTGTCAGCTCTGCCAGGTGAATCTCCTCTTCCCGCTTCTCTTTCTTTTCTGCCTGTAACTCAAGAAATTACTCAATGACATGGCAGATCGCATGATTAAGTTGCCAGTTGGGGGTGTTGAACCAATTCAGACATATTGGCGTTAAACATGCCAGCATCAAACATGACGTGAACAGAGTGCCGTATCAATTGGAGGGATTAAGATTGAGGACGTCTTTGTCCTATGTTACAAGCCAAAGAACTTAACAGCAAGTGAGCTGCATCATGGCCTTTTGGCAATTTGTGAGCATGGTAAACATACTGCGCTCTGCAGAGGCAATATAGTATTGCTGTGCCCTGGACATTGTCCACCATTAACCAATGAAAGGGAAAGCAGTGCGCGGCTTACAGGTATTGAGCCAGACCGCAAGCAAGAAAGCTGACTTCTGCTCCAGAGTGTGTGTACAGACACAGAGGCATTGACAAACACCAAACAGACAGAGCGAAACATCTAGAGAAGCATGTACAACAAATGCTGCATCCTTCTATCAACATTGCATCTGTGTGTATCAAGATACCTGCTCAAAGGCTTTGGTGTGTTGCTGTCACCATACATTGCTTTAGGCAGACAACGGCTGCTAAACAGCACAGTCCAGCAGAACTGCACACATCAGTGTATGCACCTGAATGGCTTTGACATTGCCTTGCATGCGACGAGCCATTCTCAGCTTGGCCCAGCCAGAGAGGCGCTTTGGTTGGTCCTCTTGGTCTTTGCCCCTGCCCTCATAGCCTGAGGGCTGGTCCCTGCGGCTCTCATTCCTTCTGAGGCTGCGCCGTGAGTTGGAAGCCCTGCTGGGCTGCCGTGATGCCCCAGACTCTGGAGTGGCCAGATATGACTCCTGTAATGGACAGATGCTGTTAGCAACCAAGGTGTGCAGCATGCACCTGCAAACTGGCACAGCAACATGACAGGGTTCAGGTTTTGACTCCACATAGACGAACATACCCTGATGAGCACAATGGAGCTCAAAGGCATGCAATGCACCCCAGGTATAAGGCATAATGGGGCTCGAAGACACGACATGGACAGTTTGTATCTCAGCTACATGCATGTCAAATCACACATGGATGCAGGCAGAATTGCATGCAGTATACAGGCTGAGCCTGAACAGGCAACACATGGCAGTGCACGTGACCAAATGGTGCCTTGAGAATCGCATGCTTGCAGGCAGCACCAGAGTGCTCACATGTGTTGAAGCAGAAGTGCGGCGGCTGACAGGTCCCTGATCAGTTGTGTTTCTGAAGCTGTCTCCCGGCCTCCTGTGATGCACCGTCTCATTGCTGGCATTGACCTCGACACTGCGCCTGCAGCATGCCACAAGTCAAGGCTCTGAGCACAAGCAGAAGCCAGAAGACATACGTCAAAGGTAGTAGTCAAGACACACAGTATGCACAGCTGAGCTGCCAGTATGCTAGATGGAGTTTAGGCTGTGCAAACTCAGGGTGGAGTCTTGCTGATATCATACTGCATGCAACAACAGCTGATTCAGTTTGGCACGGCAGCTTGAAGTCTGCCATCACATCAGGACAGTCTATGTAATGTGCCAGGACAGTCTGTGTAATGTGCCAGGACAACAGTCTGAGACTTTGCACTTTGCTTGCGCTGCTTACCCAATGGGAGATGCTTTGTCCTCTCCAGTAGCCTTTGCCGCCGAAGAGCCCCCAAGCTGTGGAGGACTCACATTCAGGCTCATCCCATCCTGACTGATGCTGATGGCCTCCTGATCATGTTCAGACAGAGGGAAAGGGGCTGTTTGAGCCCTCTTCATGGCTGTCACATGCTCCAGGGGGAGACCCTGGGGGTGTGGGTGAGCCTCTTCAGCACTGGTGCTGGAGAGGGCATTGCGGTGGGGAAGGTGGTGGTCCTCTGTATCCTCTGTGGTTGCTTTCCTGCTGGAGGGCCGGCTGGATAGTATGCGCTTCAGAGGCTTTGGAGTGACCTGGGCAACCTGTACAACACACATCAAATTCTTTTCATGACCTCCACATCTGCAGTTTGGTAGGTACGCTCTCAATGCAGCATGCAACAAGACGTGTTACAGAGGTATATTGGTCCTGAGTCCATTCTGCAATAGAGACCAGAATGTAAACTTGAGGTAGGGTGCCTCATCATGCACATCACACGTGCAGAGAGCACAGTCTGCATTACATTACTGAATCTGCAGTGCAGTCAAGCCGTAAAAACAGCAGACGCCTACCTTCTCGCCTAAATACTGGATGTTGGACCTGAACTTGACCATCCTTGGCGCTACACTAGCAACACTGCTGGCAAGAGGCTTGATGGTTCTAAGGACGCCCCTGGGTGGTGGTGCCTTCTCCGCTTTCTCTCCTGCTTCAGCCTGCTCCCGCTCATGAGCTTTGCGCAGCGCCTCAATGTTGCGAGGCTCCATTCCAGCAGTCACGCTGGCAGCTCTGTTCATGGGGCTCACGCTGCCTACCCGCATGTGCTTGGAGGCTCTGTTGGCCTGACTGCGAGGCTGCGACAGGGCCATCAGGAAGTACTCCTGCAGCAGAGCAGGTCAAGCATGACGTACTGCTGCTCTATCGCTTTCAATGCCTCACACTTTTGCATAGGCTTTCTGGAAGGTTTGGGGTATTTGGTGCAAGACTTGGCAGCAGCTCTTCCGAGCATGTTACACTGATATCTCAGCTGGCGTTCTAGATGCATTGCATATGTACAAAGCAATTGTAACTCATCAAAGCAGCAGAGGAAATATTCACATCCGCTGCAGCAGCAATGCTGCTGCCAAAAGCAGCTGCTCTGCAGGCTTGATACTTCACAACATGACATCAAAAGGTGACTGAAAGACAGTGAGCACGTACTTTACGGAGGGCCTCCTGCATGCGCTGGAAGTAGGTCTCCTGGTGGAAGTGATTGGCCATCAGCTTAGCCATCATGGTCTTTATGACATCCACCACCAGCCACAAGAAGATGCAGACCAGCACCTGCAAAGCAGATATGTACACCATGATGTGCTTGTGCCTGTGCACAGCTCGCCAAGTCTACTGGAGGTGCCTCAAATGCGATGCATTACTGCAGGAAACGTCAAAGCAACGACCAATGGTGACTGGCAGCTTTGAAACAAGTGTTGCTAGAGCACGATTTGGTCTGCACTGTGATGATGTTGTCAAGAAGGATCCTTGAGAAGCAGCAACAGCAGCCGAGATAGGTGAGGCTGTCTGGGAGGTGCTGCAGGACTGACCTTAATGATGATGATGTAGATCTTGTGCACTGTGGGGTTGTTGTTGGACTGGCCTGAGAAGATGGCTGCAAACAGCCCACAAACCAAAGCGCCCTTGAACAAGCGAGACAGATACTTCTGCAGCACGGCAGCAAGCCAGGTCAAGGTCAATCAAACACAAGGCTGCAGCGCTAATGACGCCACGACAGAGCAGACGGGTTTGGTTGTCCCATTTGCATATGCAGAAGCGCTCACGCGCATTTGCAAGCACAGTGCAGCATGCTGTGGCAAATCGCAGCTTCATCTTTGAAGCTTTGTCCTGGATGTAAGAAACGCAAAATTACATCATCTGCTTGCAACAAAGACAACATGAGTGTACTGATGGCCTACCTTGGTGCCAACAAGGTAGTACATAGCCTTCTTCTGGAACACAAAGATGTACTCTACTGCCCACACCAGCATCTTGACCATGAGGTTGCCGGTGTGATTGATTGGCACCAGCACCCCAACCATCAGAACCCAGCGCCATGCCTCAAAATTGCCATTGAAGTTCTGCAGACAGCAGGTCTCGTTGTACATAGCTCATGTCAGAGTGACAAAATCTTGCTGTGAACATGTTAGACACTGCAGGGACATTTGTAAAGTAAAGTCTTTGGTTTGGCTGCATTGGATCAGCACAGCATGTAACTGCTACCACATAACAGCAGCAGACAGCCACATGGGCGTGAGTGGCGCGCTAGCAGGCATCTGCAGAGGCTCTGACACATGCACTCACATACGCTGACACGTACAAGCTGTCAGCACTAGCTTGTGAAGCAGGAAAGACACACACCTGTCTCTGGTAGTGCTTAGCTCCCAGGACTGTACCAACAACCAGAAGTACCACAGACACCAAGATGGGTATGGCAGTATGCCAGAACTGTTTGGTCTTCCAAGCTGGCTTGGCCGCCTGCCTTTCAGCCTCTTCCAGCTCCTCCATCTGCACAATGTCTGTCATGCCCTCCTGGCTGCCTTGGGACTTGCTACCATGGCTGCTCCTCTTCAGCCGCCTTCGGAAGCTCCTCAGGATGTGATGCTGCATTCCAGGCATAGTTTTCACCACAGCTACAGCCTATGGGCGTTGCACCTGTAATGTTTCATACGCACGCCACAGCAGTGGTAACAAGACAGCTGATCTATGTCCTGCCGCTGATAGCCAAGGACAAAGCAGCATTGACACCCATGAAAGAAATATACACAGTGGGGCATACAGAATGCTCTCCTTGAATAATGCCAAAAGTGATAGACAGCATTGAGACAGTTACATATTGCATGGCTGGGCAATGGCAGAGGACCTCCTTTGCATCCTTCTTGGTAGGCTCTGTGGTATGAAGATCCCCAGCCAGGCTGTTGGCCTCACGGTGCACCACTGAGGGCCGTCGCGCTGGCAGTGCATGCAAATGTCTTGCCCCAGCCCCATCACCTACGCCTTCCTGCATCAGAGTCACAATGCCATCAGCGCTCTCAATGCCCTACTCACTGAAACATATGCCTGTTTGAATTTGAATGTATGTAAAATGCAGCTGCTGCAACCTCATTGACTCTTCACAGGCAGTGCCAAGTCAGCTCAGAGGAAAAAACTGCATTCTCATGTGGTCTAGCTGATAATAGCAGCGAGCCGGCTGCTGGCTGGCAGAGATGCAGCATAACCTCTGATCGTGCAGCAAGCCAGAGCAAAACATGCAAGGCTTGCACATGTGGGTCAGCCAGTCTGGACTCAGGAGGCATGCACCAGGCAGTCAGACTGTTCCCATGATGAATGCCTAAGCTCAGGCATGTGTGCACAATTGCCAGCAGTGAATGCAAAAACAATGCACCTTATGCGGTTGGGTCTTATGTCTCTCTCGCAAATGCTGAAATACTTTGAGCTTTGACAGCTTTTCAATCGCACTGGCGGATAGACCCTCCTCTTCATCTGCAGCACAGAACCTGATGAATGACACATGTGTGGCATCGCGCTTTGCATGCTTTGCTGCTTATTGAAATTCTGCCTAAGCAGAATATGCGCGCATATGCTGGTTCACATGTGCTAACAGGCTTAGCAATGATCAAGCAGATGCATCTGATGACGCCAAACTGCATTCAAGAACAGAATACACTGCAACAATGTTGCAAGCTTGCAGAACAGGCTATGGGTTGCAATAGGCTAGGCATATGTACCAGTTGTCTGCTGCGTCTCCTGCGAGGTTTCTGGGACTGCTTGTTCGTCAGGGTCATACTCGCTGCCTGTATGACTCTGCCGAGCCTTGTGTCTGAACCAGTGACCCTGCTGCTGTGGTGAAGAACCGGTAAGCAATGGCTCTGTGCTATGTTGGCCTCTTCGCCGGGTGTCAGGGTCGACGACACCATCATTCGTGGGAGAGGTACTGATTACTACCTCTTCAAGAGATATCGTTCTCCTCGGACCCTCTCCGCTGGCAAGCATTTGTTTCCAGGCATACAAGTTGTTCGACGTCTGTTCGAGCACAGGTCAGCGTCGCTTTGCAAAGTGCAGTTTATGCAGACGCATCGGCTCTGACTACCATACTCAGCTATTGATAGCGACAGACTGATTGGCACATCCCAGCCTGCGCTATGCTCCTCTCGTACGAACAAACCAAACGAAGAGAGATCACACGGCAGCTGGCATTCTCTGAAGGCAGCTGTACGGTAACACGTGCGCCTTTCATGGGCCGATTGGATTTTGCATCATTCGGCCCCATCTTCAAGAGAACTAGCTCATATTGAGTTGGCAGCCCCAAAGCAACGCAAGCAGCAGCAAGCTTGCACTTGCCCCCTTTGTTTTTGGTGCACAATTGCGCATAAAGCGTTGCTGCCTATCCAGGCCGCCCTTGGCACCCAAAGTGCAGTTTGCATCAAACTTTTTGCAGAGCAGGCCTTGAAGCCCGCTGCATCGAGAGATGCGCGCGCTTCAGCAACAAACGCATACGCACTTGAGCACCAGAAATCAATGGCAGTGCTTCACAACAAGACATACAAAGCACAACAGAGCACCTGCTGATCAACAGCAGAAACCTTGGCAGAAACATCGAGCCCAGGCACCCAGCACCTCAACAGCTGTCACTAGCGGTGGCGCTGAGCCGCCGAAGGACACTTCTGTCGAGCTTGAGGTGCCCGAAGGCATTGCTGAACCCATGTCAGAAGAAGCAGTAGCATCTGAAAAGCAGCGCCAAAAGAAACTCTGGTTTGCAGCAGTCAAGCCACCTATGTATACTGTGTCCATGATACCAATCCTGGTGAGCGATACTCCTTCAGAAATAGCAACTAAGGTCGAGGCTCTGCCAAGCCTGCTCACAGCAAGCCTGTTTCTGAGTGCAGGTTTCTGCTGCAGCTGCGTACGCTGCATCTGGGACGCTGTCCCTCAGCAAATGCTTACAACTGAACTTAGCCTCCATACTGATCATTGCATGGCTCAACCTTAGGTAAATATTGTACCTATGACCTGTACTTATGACTAAAACCTCAACGTTGTGGAGTTTCTTACTGATGTTCGTCTGTCACCTTGAGCGAGCGTGCAAATGACTGGCATCCTGCTGGTATGCAGTAATGATGCCTTTGATGCAGACATGAACATTGATGGCAACAAACCAGAAAGCGTAGTGAATCTGACAGGCAATCGCAATGGAGTTCTGGCTACTGCATGGGCCTGCTTTGCTGTTGGTGTTGCCTGGCTGTGGTCTCTTGTCACTGGACCGGTGAGAGCTCTTTTGTGCTGCTTAGTAAATACATTACTTGAGCATGTATTTTGCTTCGATACAACATTGTTGCCACACTGTGTGTGTGTGTGTGTGTGTGTGTGTGTGTGTGTGTGTGTGTGTGTGTGTGCTTGCAATGTGACGCCTTGATGTAGTATTGCTGTGCACAGGCTGTTCAAGGGGATCCAAGGATAGCATGCCTGCTAGGGATGGCTATCAGCTTGGGTTACCTATATCAAGGGCCGCCTTTCAGGTCAGCCATACAGCTCTTCTCTTCTGTGCAGTCCCTCTTTCTGTGTTGTTTGAGGTGGTGACCTGGCTTGCATCTATCAAGCCTGCTGTCAGCCACTAGCATACTTGTCTACAGGGTTGCTGTTTTGTTTGACAAAAATTACCTGTGAGATTAGCAGCTCTATATATAGAGGCGCAGCTCTTGATTGCATGCTGTTTTGCATCTTTGCTTGACCAGCTTTCACAGATAATGAGCAGCTTCGTCATGAGCTGCTGACCTGGCCAAGGATACATAATATCCAGTTCATGCTCAAGAAATGCATGTCATGTTGAGCGTGTGTGTGCAGATTGAGCTATAAAGGGCTCGGGGAGCCTCTTTGCTTTGTGGCCTTTGGGCCTCTTGCTACCTGTGCTTTCTACTTAGCCCAGGTTGGGCCCTCGAGTGTCCTGCCTGCTGCAGTAAATGCTATAAGTCCTGTGACACATAGCACAATCCAGCAGTCGTCGCAGGGTTTCAGCATACAGGCAGCTACCATGCTAGCATGTAGGAGCCTAGCCAATGGGTGCGCCTGTCAGCACTTTCAACACTGCAAATTTTGGGTCTCACACGAGCAGTTTTGTCAGTGCACAAACCCAGCTGTCTTGGGGTGCTGCAGTATAACACTGTGTACATGCAGGTTGCCAGACCAGGAGGTGCAATTGCACCTGATGTGAGCCCAGCAGCAGTGGTATCCAGTGTGGTGGTGGGCATCACCACCACCATCATCCTCTTCTGCAGCCACTTCCACCAGATTGCTGATGACAAGGCTGCCAGTAAGATGTCTCCTCTTGTCAGGTTGGGGACTGCCAATGCTGTCAAGGTAACACAATTGTAAAGTATTGCTGGCCTTGTCCAAAACGTCATGTTTTGTGTGCTTTGACTTGCTTCACTTGTTTTTGTCGCTTGCTCCTGCATGATCAGAAATTGTTTGTATAGACCCTTTACTCACTTTGTCTCCAAGAGCATGCAACAGCATGGCAGTTCTTTCCAAAGTTGTGCATAGTACTTATACGTTTTGCCAGAGACTTGATGCTGCACAGGTGCTGCAGCTGGCGCTGGCAGCCATGTATGTGCTTGTGGGTGTCTCTGCAATTACTGGTTGGCTTCCTGCCGGCTGCTTTGGCGCCCTCTGCTTGGCTTTCCCTGTGGTAAGACCAGAACTGTTACACAGTAGATGTGTTGCATGAGAAGTCTTGCATGAGCATATGAGGCTGCTAACTCTGCAGCTGCAATTTTGAAGACATGCGCGTTGTATTGCATTGATTGAGCCCATTGCAACTTGCTTGAAGCATGTCGGCGTCAGCCTGAACGCCAATGCGCTGGCACACACTGTGCAGGTGAAAGATTTCTTGGCTTTTGCTGAAGGCAATCACACCAACCCTCCATTCATAAGATTTCTCAAGCTACATGGCATCAAGGTTCACACTGCAGTGGGTCTGGCACTCATGGCTGGATTGGCCTTGCCTCAGACGCTGGCAACATTTTTGTAATACACTGAGCACATGTGCTGCTGCTGTTGCAAAGTTTGCACAAACGGATTCAACCTGCTTCACTGCTTTAAATAACAATATTGAAGGAGAGTCTGTGGTTTGCATGCCTGCCTTTGCTGTGCAACATTGACCTTCAGCTAGGTGCTAAGACTCACTCGAGCTCGTGTTTGCGTCAGCAGAGCAAGTGTTGGTCTCAGCGCATGCTATAGTACATAGCTATGCATTGCAATAGGTATATAACACATATAGCATATGCATTTGTACAGACTGCGTATGGTCACTGGCTTGACACTCACACTGTGGCACATCATAATTCACACATAAATGTTAATAGAATTGGATATCATATCATGACTCGGTGAAGTGGATGTGCAATAGCATCAGACTCTGGTCCAAGTGGCACGCAAGCTGTGACTGCATTGTGCTGCACTGATAAGTCATCTGACATAGCATGCATGCTCATAGACAGTCGGGTTTGTAGACTTGCATGTATCATTTCTGCACCTGCAAATATCTGTGCTCGAAGACACAAAATCAGGCGTCACTCAGTCAATGCTGCAGAAGTTTAGATGCTCATGAACAGCTGTAGGCTGCACAGACAGCTGCATTTACACATTTATGGGAACATGATCATTGCACCACATCATGGTCACATCCCTAACGCTTGCGCTGTCTAATAAATTATTTATCAATGCACTCAGGTGCTGCAGCATGAACAAGTGAAAAGTCACGTGATGCACCACAACATCTGTGTCGGCTACACACTGTGTGCTACAGCCTCTCAGTGGGCAGCAGCTAAGCACGAACCACTCGGTGACTCATTGCCAGAGCAGCAATACTGTTCTGTTGAATCATCTGAAATTAGCGTCCTTCTCATTGTAGCCTGCACGCAAGTGGTAAAAGTCCTCTGAAAGCCAAGATTTGGATCCTCTGCAACCTGACAGAAGTTTCTTCACGAATCTGATCAAGCCTCTCAGTGTTGCCTGCAAAGACAATCATTGTCACTGCAATATAGTGGACGCCATCCTCTGCATCATATTTTGAGATGTACATCTTCTGAGCATTTGAGACTCTGATTAGCTATGGTGCAAAGGTCCTAAAAGCAAGGTGTCACTCAACTTGGCAAAATGTGTCTCAATGATGCTGAAACAAGAAGTATGCATGCAAGCAGGCTGTCTTCTACAAGCAAAGTGGAAGCGACAAAACATGGTGCCAGAATTTAGCAAACTGACCTCTACACCAGCTGAAAGCAAAACAGAAGGCCTCAAAGCTTACCTGGCTGTCTGCTGACGCTTACGTAGCCTAGCAGGGTATACCCTCCTACCACAGCCTGCTGACTGCATCTGTACAGCATGAGGCGTGCACGCCTCGTCTTCAGCTGGCTGCTGCATGAGGACCTTGAGGACAAAGGTGCCGAGCTGTGTAGGCTCATCATGAGCAAATGTTGGTCAGCCCCAACAGACGAGCTTAGGCCATGCGTCGCCTGCATAGACAAAAAATTAGCATCAAGCTTGAGCTGTGCAGTCAGACTGTGTTTCATCACCGGCCAAAGTACTAGATATGAGTGGCTGAATTCCCATGCCCTGATGCACGCAGCCAACGCTGGTACCTATGCAGCGTCACCAATTGAGTTGCAACTCTACATGTGAGAATTCTGTTGTTGCATGACATGCTATCATTGGCCATGATGGGCCCATGGGGCACAATCTAAGTATCAATATGGGCACTGCCAACTGGATACCCACTGCCTGTGACAGTCTGATATTAGAGCTGCAGCTGTGGAGTGCAGTCTTTGCAGCTTGCTCCCCACACCACAGCAGCTTCATCGACGGCATAGCACATGCCCACTGCGCCTGTCATCTGGTCTGCGTGATCGCAGTACAACAAAAGGGCTGTGGAGCAAACCCATTCCACTAAGGCCAGCAGATGCCTTGATTGGTCCAGTTTTGCAGATCAACATGCATGACATATGTGTACCTGCAGCTGATTGTGGACAAGAGGCAGCCTTACAGAGAAGCGACACACCAGAGGCAGCTGTAGACAAGGCAAGACAATGGCTGGATTCAGAAGAACAGAAATTGCACAACGCATGTGTGGATGCTGGTGTCAGCAGCTAGCAAGATTAGTGCATGCTTGCAGGCACAACAGGCGATGCACCTTTGTGTAATTGCCATATTGACAGGTCATGAGTGATCAGGACTATGCCATGCCATGCAAGTAGTGATGGTAGTCACGATCACGAGCACGAGCTTGGCAAGCACCAGCCAACAACAAAGCATACTGTGATTCACCAGGAGTAGGGCCCGCAGCTGACATGTGTGAACTGGCCGATTGGGGCTGTTCACACGATAACACAAGACACAAGACACAACTAACAGGCAAGTCACTGGTTCATCCTGCAAGGTCAATGTACAGAATCAACAGCTTGAAGTGCACCTGTCTATACAGGGAGGTGTCAGTACTTCGAACTAGTTCGAAAGGTATCAGTACCCAATTGTGTTAGCTTGGGCAGTAACCAAACATAAGGTGCAGGGCATTAGTTTAAACAAAGCTGCCATTGATTATGGGAGAGACATCTTTGATCATGGTCAGGCTTACGTTGCATTGAGTAGAGTCAGGACGTTGGAGGGTGTCTTGCTGATTGGCTTGATTCGAGCGTCCTTTGACAAGAACAAGAGCTACATGCATGATGAATATGCACGCTTGGCTGTCCTAAATCTTGGCAGTTGGGTAGACAAAGATTGTATCTGACGCTTCTGTGTGTTCCAATGTGCCTGTGCAATGGTCGGTGAAATTTCGTTCAAAACGAAACAGCCTGTGTATTGCATGCATTTATATGTAAACTTACAGTCTGTACTTGCGAGCTCGCAGCCGTTTTTTTGGCCCGCAGGGCCGTTCCCTGTCTCCAACAAAAAAGTGATGCACTGAAACAGCAAATTATAGAAATAAATTATTCGATGTTAGACAAATCAATATTGTTGTACGATGTTCACAACATCGATTCGGCCTTATGGACAATCTGCAAGCATTCATGATCAGTACATGTATTCTGGCTGCATTGCATGCAGAGTTTTTGCCAATGTTATGAGCTGCGCCCAAAGACATTCATGCAAAATGGCTAGACCGCACTCTATCCATATGGTAAGTTTCATGCAGAAGCATCAGCATCTGCTGGGGCAGGCTCAGGAGGTGCGTGGGTGGAGCCCTCAGCAAGGCTTGAGGTTGCTACAACAGCTGCTGCAGCAGCAGCATTTGATGCTGCAGCCTGAGACGCTGCTCCCTTTGATGCTGCAGCCTGAGGCGCTGCTCCTTCTGCAGGTACAGTTAGCAGCAATGCCATCTGACCACCAATCTCCAAGCCGATGACCTTCCTGTCCTTGAACCTCTTTGTCTCTTTCAGCTTCAGCGGTGTAACTTCATCCGTATCATCATTACCTATGTCAAATGGTCAGCAGGGCTTCTTCAGGTCCATAAAAGGCCAATATACGATTGAATTGCACTGTTGCACTACCGTCACAACTACCGTCACAAAACCAAACAAGGCGTGGACTTGCATACTACAGTCCTGTGACTACTTACACAATATGTGGGTCCGCGCAAAATGCAAACAGGCTGCTTTAGCAGCTGTGATTTGCACAGCACAACACAACACAAAATAAGGGCACAGAGAGCTGACACCAAAAAGAGTGATTGTCGCAAACAAGTTTGGTGTTAATCAGATGAAGTACATTACCTTTGCCAATTTGGGAGTTGGTGTTGGCGCCCCACAGGTATGCCTCTCCGTTGCTGGTAAAGCATCCTGACACCATAATGTCTGCAGTGCAGCACCGAAGTCTAAGTGTGCTACAGGACATACAGCTTTGCAGTCAAGCGCTGTTTCGACCTTGACAGTATGCACTATCCAAACAGCGCTAGGTCCAACGCAGCAAAACAAGACATGCTGTGCAATGCTGCACAGCAAGTTGTGCCAGTGGACATGTAGCAACATCACAAACAGTGCTTGTCACCTCAGCAAAGCTTAGACAACAAGTGAGTGGAGCGCTGTCTTACCAGCGGACATGCCAACTACAGTAAGTCCATCCAGACCATCAACAGGCATGGCTTCAGAAGCTGCATTGTCACTGCTGGCTGCCACATCCAGTCTGCCTAACCGTCCATAGGTAGGTCTGCCAAAAGACAGAAGCTGCCCCTCCTGCATTATGGTAATCTGTCTGTCACACGCAAACATGCAGGCAGGCATTGCATCAATCTGCAAGGCACTTGAAAGTACTACAGGGCTTTGACATTTTGTTCATAGCTCAAGATGTCAAGCTGTAAGTTCACAATACAAGTACATGAAAAAAAGCAAGTATACAAGCACGTCACGTATAGCACTGTCATGGAGTCTACAGGACCTGCCAGAGTGTGACATGCAATACCTGGGTAAGGGCAAGGGCGTGATGCTGGCCGCCACGCAGCTGAGTGACAGTGTGGGCCTGAAGATTGGTGGCCACATGAGGTGTGAACACAGGCTCCTGCAGCATCAGTCACCTTGTGCTTCTCATTCACATATGCGAAGCAACTGCCACGCCTGAAGGGAGTTTTGTGAGCATTCAGGGATTCCAAGCGGGCAAGACAAGCGTGCACATGGTGTAACTACGCAGTGACATTTAACTAGCTGAACATCAGTCAACAAGTTGCCATGTGACAGTACAAATCGCCACATATCATTGCCATGTGTGCACAGAACGCAAGGTTGCACAGTTTGGTCTTACCTGGCCTGGCATGGCAAGCTGTCCATAGTTGTTCAGGCCCCAGGCCCAGACATGGCCGGCTTCATCCACAGCATAAGTAGCCCAATGCCCACAGGCAACATCCACCAAAGGTGTGTGGATGGAAATGCCCTTGCTCCTTTTCAGGCGCTTGACAGGGTGGGGTTGCAATAGCACCTCCTGCACTCCAGCAAAAGGATATGAGCAGTATGTCTCTGCTCAGCAACACGACAATGATGTGCCTGCTTGCATGTAGTAATGTGTGCTGCCTCTTGTGAGCTGTGATGAAGGCAGCTGGCTCTGCAAATGACAAATCAGGCGCACAACGCTGAATGAAGATGGGCATTGGCTGCTTTGGCCGTGCTGCAGTGCTGTATGCATGGTGAGTCTAGCACCTGACCACAGTGTAGCTCAATGAAGCATGTTCAAGCAGCAATAGAGCATCTTAACATGAAGATGCATATCAAAATTGAGCAAGCTATGTCTGAGGAGCACATTGCACATAAAGATTGCCATACGCGAGGTCTTCAGTAGTACATTGCTGGCAGCAATAATGTCGAGACAAAAGGTGAGGTTATACCTGCATGTGCCTCTCATTGATCCTGGCCGCAACACGGCCCAACTGGCCTTGACCCCCGGTACCCCAGGTGTAGATCTCCCCTCCATGGGTCAGTATGACTGTGTGGTCCGTTCCTACAATGCAGATTGAGTCAGTCAGAAGAGTTTTGAAATTGACATACGGCATTAGCTTGTCACACTGCTCTGTGACAGAGAGTAAATTCCACCTTACAAGGAAGAAGGAGAGGTGCGCAATGATCACCTGTATATGAGTGCGTTCGATGTGTCATTATATGCATTATATTAGCACAGCATCGGCTGAAGAAGGTATACCAGCAAAATATGCAGGGCACTTCCTCTGGCGCCCTGTACGGTCCCAGAAACAATAGGTGTGGCGTCATGGTACATGCAAGCAGCAAGGCAGCAAAAGACAAGTCCATACCAGAAGCCACCTTCACGGCTTGCTCTGCAGCCTTCTTGGGGTCCCAAACCAGAGTAGCCAGGAGACCAACCCTCACGCCAGGAGCAAACCCAAAAACACCAGTGGCGTCCCTGTAGGTGCCCCACGCATACACTGCACCCTTTTCTGTTAGTGCTGCTGTGTGAGAATCGCCTGCAAGACAGCAATGCCGAGTGAATATACTCAGCAAGCTTGTATGCCTGCATCATAGTGAATGTGCTATGCCCCACACATTCTATGCCCAAAAGCAGATTGCAGAACAGCAGCTGGAGGGAGGAATGCCTTTTATACCCAGCAGAGGGTAACACTGAGCTGTCTGTGCAAAGCCACTGATGCCCCCACGCGTGTCTGTGACAAAATTGGGCTGAAAAGCCCATGGCAGGGTTACCTGCAGCCACTTGCACCACACGCCCATGCAATGATGGCACGTCTACCTTGCCCCATGTATAGGCATCTGTCAAGGGAACACCCGCATTCTCCCAAATCTTTGATGCTGCGCGCCACACAAACACGTAATGATGACAGCACAAAGAACATCAAAATCAACGGCTACATAGCTTGCCAGCAAGTGGCCATCG
>JAABUP010002602.1_pt1 | contig 34341 bp, 44 predicted proteins | sample 5559201 | NCBI WGS metagenome assembly JAABUP01 (sample SAMN10711887, study PRJNA513373) | rock metagenome | isolation source: Antarctica rocks | place: Antarctica
CATGGCAGCCCTGCTGGGTCACAACTGGCAGTTCCTCACCATAGCTGATGACCTGAGAGCTGCTGGGCACGCGTCCTTAGACACACAGGTGAGCCTCTGCTGCCTGCTACGTGTGTGTCGGTTGTAACATGCAGCTGGGAACCATGTTGGGCAGCATGTCTGTTGTAGCACACAGCAAGAGTCTGTTGTTTCACACAGCAAGAGTGTGTTGTGACACACAGCAAGAGTGTGTTGTGACGCACAGCAAACAAGTGTGTTGGGCAGCTTGTCCGTTTTACAACACAGCAGGGAATGGTGTCAGGCAGCAGCTGCTGCTTCAGTATTGAGAGTGACGCTACAGGAAAGCCCAATGTGTTTCACCCTTGCCCTTTTTCCAAATGAAAGCCATGACGCGGAGTCTTTTGTTCTCTTTTTTTTCTACTCAAGGTGACCTGAGGTCAGCTAGGCAGCCAGCTTTCACAAACTTTGAATCGTGATGAACATAACCCTTACTGTTCTTCAGGCAGATTCCTGTTTGCAAATACCAGGCAATTTCTGAACAAAGCAGTTGATAGGAATGACAGACGAGCTCAGTCTGCTGCACACCTTCAAAGCCAACTCTCAGTCTGATTGTGTCCACCCAATCTGCAAAAGCTGCAAATGACAAAGGCTATACGCAACTCTGGATGCCGCTCACTGCTTTACAGAGCCATCAGCTCTCTTCAATCCCGAAATGTCTATCTTAATTCAGAAACATCATCCCTACACTCAAAATTTCCAACTCAGAAACGGCTGGGGACAGTAACAACATTCGTCTGCATTGTGGAGATGTTTCAGGACGTCCAGGTGGTCAACTCACAGGCCTGCAGCATAAGTGTGTTGTCATCAGGCTGATCATTTGCTGTTGAGAACACCCAAGTTGCCATTTGCACTGCAGCCACGACTCTCCTTGGAAGCTGATGCCTCGGGACTCAAGCAGTCATCTTCTTCAAGGCCTGACATCTGAATGTCACTGCAGGTGGACCGGCAGGCAAGGGAGGTGGTAGGACTGTTGGGCGCAGCCAATGGCTTCAGACAGGTGACATCAGGACAGAAGGGCATCGCCGCACGCAGGGTGGTGTCCCAGGTGCTGCACAGCCTGAGCAAGCTGGGGGATGCCCTAGGCGGCGTCCTGCCCTCGCAGATTTACGTACAAGCTGCTGGACAGGTCCTTCAAGCTCTGCTAGAGACTGTTGTAGGTAGGGCAGGCAATTCCCATGCCTGCCAGACATTGCCTTGCGGATTTGTCTTTTGGCATTGCCTTTCACATTCCTTTCAGATGTTGGCTGAGGCCTGTCAAGCAGCTACTAAGTGGACGAATGATGGCATGATTACCAATGTCTGCTGTGTCTATTGTGTCCAGTCTATGAATGCAACTTCTGCTGTCATGTGCTCCAAGTCAGGCTGCAGCATGTGCAAGTGACACTCGCAAATCTAACACCCAAAAGCACAATTCAAGTGTTGAGGCTGATGTATGTGCAATTGCTGTTGCAGATGACCTGTTGCTGATCAACGATATCTCGGTGGATGAGAGTGAAGACCTGCCCAAAATCTTGGGGCCCTTGGTGGAGGAGGGGCCTCTAGCTGCGCTGGGCAGGGCTCATCAGCAGGCTGGTGCTGCATTCAGCCCTGCCACCAACAAGCGCCAGCTGCTTCAGACTATGAAGCTGGCAGCACCAGCCATTGTCAAGCTACAGGTGCCTCCTACTGTCAAAATGTATGTAATCAAATTCCCTTGACAAATCAAACATTTTGGAAACAAACCAACTGCTATATTTAGTGTAATAACTGCCTCCTTCTGTGTCGGGTAGTGGGCAGAGGTTTTTATGCCTCGCAAATGCGTCTATGGCACTCGCCCTGTCAGCGCACACCCCTTTGGTGCAATTGAGTGTCTCATGTCAGTGCATGTTGGCTCACAGGACTAGGGTTTAGGCACACCTAGTAGGTACCTGGCAAACAATTAGCTGGAACGCCTGTATTATTAGTGCCTCCTTGCACCTGTGGAGCTGTCCTGAAAGTCTTATGTCAAGCCACCAGATGGAGATCCACACAAAGAGTGTCCTGTATGGGCACCTGTCCTTGGTTGCAATTCTGGTCATGTGCTCTGACTTGCACCATCTGCACATCATCATGATGCTATGCTGTAAGATGGGCATGGCTGGATGAAGTGCAGAAACACTTTGCATGGATGCTCAAGTGCAGAAGGTGCAATGCATGCTGACCAATCTCTCTGCCCTGGCTCTTGAGCTGCACTCAATAGAGCATGTTACGTCTCAACAATGCTTGTTAAGTCCACACAGCAGGGTGCAAATGCATGCATAGCATGAGGCCTGAGTAGGATTCATCAGGAGTCAGCTTTTGACCCAAGCATCAGTTATTGTCTGTTGACTCCCCTGGTGGGTCCTAAAGACAAGAAATGTAAATTGATTGATCTGTATGCAGGAGTTGCTAGAGCTGATGGATGTTCGATTGGTAGAGATTCAGGACAGGTGGCAGTCTGGCCGGCTGCAGACATGTGGGTTTGAGGGGCAGGAGGTTGTGCACCTGGTCAGGGCGCTCTTTGAAGACACAGAAGGGAGGAGGCGTGTTCTGCACATTGTGGCCAGCACCTGATGTCAGCATCTGGTGCTGCACATCGTGCTAAGTACTGCACTCTGCATGTGGTCAATACATATAAGCAGGCTATGTAGATCCCACACACATTGCAAAATGCAGACGTTGCTTGTTGAGTGGCATGATGAGGCATGAACAGTGTGGCTAAGATGATGTTGGTCATACCAAATGAGCTTATACTCTGAAAAGTTGTTTCACCTCTCACCTGCAACTTTACAGATCATGCAAACGCAAGATGTTGTAGTTAAATGTGATATATAACACAACAGTGTTATAACCACTGACAACATCACAACACATGCAGGCAAATGGACTGCAAATGTGTCAGAAAGCAGTGGCAATGCATGCACCCACTGGAACTTTGGCAAGTCAGCTTGCTCGACTGCACTTACGCAGCTACAGCTCAAAGATGAACACCTAATGAGATCATGTTCTGTTTTGGTCCCGGAGATCTTGTAATTCTAGGATACACTACAGTACTACATGGCTTTCTGGACGCCACCAATAAACCAGCTCTCTAATTTGTTGGCGGATGCTCGGATAATGCAATTACAACAGGTTGCTGCTACAGCATGTATAGTACATGCATGCACTGTTGCATAGTATTCTAGAATTCTAGATCTAGCCAATCGATCACCTGTAGTTGTACCATCACAGAAAACTGCATTGTTGGGGCTGAGGTACTAGCGTTCCTTTAGGACTGTACATATACATATACATATGTGTCTTGACACGTTGTTATCAGCCTAGCGGATTGCCGGTCTGGCAAAAGGGTTCTGCTGCATTGCATCAGGCCATATCTACAGTTTGAGCAGAGTCAGAAGATGCTATTCCTTGACCCAGGAAGTCATGAGAAAGGCCCATCCCAATTCATGGCCGTACAGCATCACGTGCATCCATTAGCCAAGCATCTATTACACACACGTGTGCTGTTGGCAAAAGGCTCCTGGTCAGTAAATTATCTGAAATATGCGCACGTTTTGAAGTTTTGATTCAGTCATGTACAGCCAAAAGTACTACAGCAGCAGTGCCGATGTGGCACTCAAAGGCTAAATCATGTAAGTGGATGAGGTCTGGATGATATGGCAACAAAGGCCTCTTGGATAGAATATTTGGCACGCTTTGGCACGCCCGGGCACGAACTTCTGATCGCCGCAGAGGACTGCCAGGTTACGTCTCTCATGGAAGTACGACCTGCTCGAAGGTGCTCAAGCTGTGGTCAGCAGGGACATAACGCGCGCACTTGCCTTGAGAAGGACGAGCGGATCGGGTCTGCAAGGCCACTTGACCATACGTTGCAAGAGGCCGCAAGTCAAGATCGATTCGAGCGGCAAGGCTCCGCAGATGGATCATCCCATTTGCAAGACCCGGCGTCAAGACTCTTGGGCGTTCAAGCAGCCAGCTTGTCAGGTTCAGAGTCAGAAGCCCTGAACGTATCGCAGCTTCCGCATATTTCAAGAGAAAGGAGACGAGGTGCGGCTCCCAAAACGTTTCAGCGTCTAGTGACCGGCCAAAGACTTGTGCAGAAGCATTGATTGCTAGCTTCACTTCTTGTACCTTGAACGACCACCTTGCTGCTACAGGTACACCCTGGACGGAGGAGGAACACAGGGCATTTCTTGCTGGTCTGGACAAACTTGGAAAGGTACGTTGATTCCAGAATCAGTAGCCTCAGATCAGTTCTGCTTTCAGACTCAAATGGCACGAAGCAGACTTTGACCGCCAAGTGCAGGGTGACTGGCGTGGGATTTCCAAGGACTACGTCACGACTAGGACGCCAACTCAGGTCGCCAGCCATGCTCAAAAGTACTTCATAAGGCATAATAACCAGAGCAAGCGCAAAAGGAGGACAAGTTTGTTCGACTTGAAAGCAGATGCTGAGGTCCTGGAAACGGTATGAAGCTGTGCTTTCATGGTGAATGTTGCTTCATGAAGCCACCCTACAAGCTGCCTTTTAAGACTCAATTTGTGCTGCGCCTGCCCTGTAGCAGCTGTATTGACATGTCATACAAACACTAACAGTGCGCTGCTGTTCACTGGCTTTCCCTCACATAGCTTGTCACAACTTTCCAGGGCTCAGCCGAAGCCACGTCTGCAACATGGCCAGAGAGGACGCTGCAGCACTCCAGCTCAGTGTCAGGTCATGGTCACACTTTGCAAGGACACCCACAGCTGGCAAGTGGTGTGGTGGACAGAAGTTCCCTGCCATCTGCGCACCAGAGCAATACTGCTCCTTTCGCAAGCCACATGTGGCTACCAGCAGGCACGCTCACACGCTGTTCTGCCTCCACACTGTGCTTCACTTGCAGCAACTGTTGCGCATAATCCTGCTCAGTTGTCTGCTTCTCACTTCAGTTGAGCATATGCAATACTGGCTGTGCTTTGTTGCCAGTGATGGTGGTGGTAAGGTTTTGCGCGTTGTGTCGAATTAAACCACATGTTCGCTGACCTCAGTGTTTGCCTCTCTGCAGGACCCGACATGGCCTTCATGCAGCATTACATGCAAATGGCAGCTGGTCAAGTGGACCCGGCTGTGTTACAAATGGCACAGTATCAAATGGCTGCAGCTCACGGTTTGAATTTCCCCGGCTTTCCTGGCTTCCCGCCACCAGGCATAGCAGAGCAGGTCATGGCAGCATATGCTGCTCAAGCAGCTGCCAGCTTCACGCCTGCCTGCTTTCCGCCATTCCCTCCCACAGAGCGGCAACAAGATCCTGCTCAGCTGGCTCAACAGCAGGCAGCAGCAGCAGCAGCTCTTGCTAGTACCCTGTATGCCCAGCAGCAGCCACAGGCACAGCATCAAGCAGCTGCACAGCACAATTCTGCACCTGCAACTGAAGCCTCAGAGCAAGCTGCTACTGCAAACCCATTTGCCCTGCCCCAAGCAGCTGCTACATACCAAGGCGCCTCACCTGTCTTCCACCAGCCTGCTGAACGAGGTTCGCCACAGGCAGGCTTGCATCAGGAGTCTCGCCAGCAATCTTTGCCACAGAATGGCAGGTTTGCTCAACAATCTGCCAAGCCTGCTGACAGCAGTCCCAGGGACAGCCAACAGGGCCTCTCATTGCTACCAGCAAGGCTTCCTGTGAAGGATGATCCAGCATTTGGCAATGGTCGGCTGTACAGACCGCAGGCTTCGCATGCCAAGCCAAGTGTTGCACCGCCAAGCACCAAATTTGGGGGAGCCATGAATGATGACCCCCAGAGCGGAAGCTTACTGTCCACAAACTCCAGTTCAGAGTCCGTTCTGCCTCCTGCTGGCTGCTGCTTTGAGGCAGCGGGCAAACACACAACGCCCTTGCAGTCATGATAGTGACAGAGCCGCCATGAGCAGCACTTTTATATTCTTTTTCCAGGGTGTCAGTAGTTGGCAAGTGTCATTGTGAGTTCAGCAGGCGCATTTTCCGCTAGCAAGATCTTCAGTGTGATTGGTTTTGCAAACTGTGTGAGGCAGCGCTTTTTTGCCTTTTAAACATTTTTTTATGTAAGTGCATTTGAGAACTGCTGTGTTGTATTACTATTTTCAGTACATGACTGTACGGTTCTGGCATACCATAAGGTACTTTGGCTCAAATGTGCATCTACAGAGAACAGCAGTGACGCACACGCTTGTGCCGTGTTTTCTCTTTATAATGACTATCATGATACATTGTGTATCACAACTTGGCTGGATGCCTGCTGTGCGGATAGCTGTGTAATTACTTATAAATAGCAATGGGCATGCTAAAAGTTCTGCTCAGACATGCAACATGCCCAAGCTGCAGGTTGTCGGACACAGCATTTGATAGTCATCTGTTGCGGAATGCAATCTCGTATAGCAAGTGGGCTTCCTTAGCAACGAACAGTGCGAAGTGTCAACAGAGCAGACCTGCTACGCAGTGCAGCAACTACACATTCACTGTCATGTGCAATATCATGCACTAGCAGCAACTTCTTTTCTGGCAGACTGCGTTTGTTGAGCCTGATGCCTGGCAGATACATTCATGTACAGGCCGTTTGTGGTATGTATGGTGGCCCCTGTTGTCATGCCTATCTCCTGTCCAGGAGTGAGCTCAGCATCGAACTGGTGAAGGATAACAGCCACAGCAAGGACCGCTTCCATGAGAGCAAACTGGTCCCCAACACATTTTCTGGGACCACCGCTGAATGGGATGTACCTGCAGCATCAAAACGTGTCTTACATTTTTAATGATGCGTGGAACCCTTGACATCTGCTGGGGTTAGACTCCTGTACAAGTTGTCAAGCACATGCACAGACTGATTCAAGATCACCACCACAACCTGTGCCATCATGGGCATAGTTGGCGCATTGCACACAGCACGCACAGCTTTGAACACACACACAGCTTTGCTGGCAAGGGCTCAACCTGAGCAGCAACAATGGACTGACCTGTAGTCTGTGTTCTGCTCATTGGGAGTGGGTGTGTCAAGGCTAAACCGCTCAGGCTGAAAGGCTTCAGCATCATCCCACACTGCTGGACTATGGTGGATGTTGTACACTGATATCATCACATCCTGGCCTCTAGGAACTGTGTATCCACCTGAAGCATGAACCCGTGAGCACAGTCAGTCATCTTCTGAGCAGACAACAAGCATTCCAGACTACTGTTTGTTATTTCAAGCTGAAGACAAGTAAGAGACAATAAACCCAGGGATTTATGTAGCTATCCTGCTTTCCTAAGCTTCAGAGGCTGATAAAAGCGACAGGTGTAGGCAGTAAGGTCAATGCAATGCACAGACACAATGCATGGACAGTACCCGGGAGCTCATCTTGGACCATGGCCCTCCTGAGAAGCACGGGTGGGTGGGGGTACAGCCGCATACTCTCATTCACACATCGCATGACGTACTTCAGCTTTGCATAGTCCTGCATATTGGGCTGCTGCCGGTCACCCATAACTTCATCAACCTCTTGCTGAGCCTGCATGGCAAACAAACCTGTGCTTCCAAGCCAGGATGTCTGATGAGTTACAACTGGCTCCAGACCTCAGACTGTAAGACATCGTATGCACAAAAGAAACAGGATGTTTTGCGTGTTGCTGCAGCGGCAGCAGCCATGTTGCCCCGCATCCTGCCTAGCACTCTACAAATTTGAGCAAAAGCACGTGCAGCATAGATGTGATTTGTCCTGTGACACACTCAAGGGATTAGCTTGTAGTCAGACCGGTAATGCTGGAATGACTACCTGTCACCCTGTCTGTTTCTGCCTCAAAAAACCTGCAATTGAGAATGATCCCAAGCATCAAAGCACAGCTTGCAATTTCTTGCACGATTTGCAGTCACTCAGCGATGCAACATCATAGCACATTCAGACTAATCCACACAGATGTATCCTCTTCACAGGCTACACCCCAGGAAAGCAATTTTACTATTGTTACTATGATGATGATGATGATGATCATGAATATGACTATGAATATCATTATGATTATGATTATGATTATGATTATGATTATGATTATGATTATGATTATGATTATGATTATGATTATGATTATGATTATGATTATGATTATGATTATGATTATGATTATCATTACCATTATCATTATCACTATCATTACCATCATCATTGTCATTGTCATTATCATTGTCATTATTATTACCCCCAACAGCCTGACTCACCTTGCGCATTTGTGTTGGGTTGTTGGCCAACAGGTACAGGGTCCATGTGAGAACAGAGCCGGTGGTCTCATGCCCAGCTACCAGCATGGACAACAGATCATCCCTCAGCTGGTTTGCAGAAACTTCGTCTCTAGAGGCAATAAGGAAGCGCAGGATGCTGGGGTCGCCCTCATTGATGTAGCCCTCCTCAAAACGTGCCTATAATAGATTCAGACTGTCTGTCTGTCTGTATGTAACAGGGGCTGTCAATGTGTCTGCTATAGTTTGCACCGCATCCTCCTCTTTGAAAAGCTGATTTGGATTCTCAGCAGTGCCACAAGCAGCATGTGTATGACAAGGGATTTGCTCGTGCAATGCTGAAGCAGAGGCATACAAAGCTGAGGTGGACAGCTGAAGCAGGCAGACTTCTGCCCCCGCAAATGGATCAAAAGCTCCGATGCTTGCGCACCGATTGCAACAGCATTGTTTCACAACTTACACGCAAGACACAACGGCCTACAATGAAGCATCAAGGTATGCAGCAGGCTGGTTCAGCATAGCAACAGCAACAAACAGGGCAAAAGCAGTATGATGCAAGCTAGGAAGACTCATGGCTTGCCTGCTCTTCAGCATCCACCATCTGCTTGCACTTGGCTATTAGCTCCTCCGTGGTTTGCCTGATCAGGCTCACAGCCTGCAGGGCCTTCCGCTGGCGGGGTATAAGGGGGGCCAGGGCGGTGATCTTCCAGAGGGGTAGCACATCTGTTGCCCTTTGTTCTGTCTCCTTCAAGGCTGTGTACACTGCCTGCATTGTGCATGCACATCACTGCAAATGCATAAGAAGACATCTTTCAAAGAGAAAAGGTGCCAATTTGATGAGAAGCCATGTATTACACCGGGCTGCCCAGGTATCTTCCAAAGACACAAGTGCCCATGTGTGCTGACAATATCTATTCTTGACGACATGAGCATTCAACTGATGCCTGATTTTGTTGCCGCGCAACCATCCTGTGCTCTCGCAATTTGCCCCAGCTACAATGCAGGAGCATCACTACATTGATACAAAGAGAACTGCAACAGGCTTGTGAATGCAATTGTGCATCACTTGTCACTCTTTCTGCTGCCTCCTGCCTCTGTTGCAAATCATCATAACAGTGCCACAAATGGTGCAATCAGGTGATAGCACCAAGCCAAATGCCGTACCCTTGGACACAGATTGGTTGTGCATCATTGGCAGGCAGTCTCCACAAATGCACAGCACAACAAAGCCGTCATGCACGCTGCACAGGAGTGCGTGTGTCTCAGCTTTCTAAGCCCCAGCTACATGTGGAGTCATCGCCCATGCCATGCGCCAAGATACAGGCATACAGCTGAGGTAGAGCATGTACCTGAATGAGAGGGCTGTCTGTGTTGAGGGCATTGAAGTCATAGTTGAAGACAGCTTTGCCAATGACATCAAGAGTGAGCTGACTAAAGCAGGCCTCCATGTCCACTGGCTCTTTGGATTTGGCTGCTGCCTGAGGGGACAGCATGAAAGCCTTAAGCATCAATATCGTGCAAGATTTTGCTTCGCGTGTGCATGAAGATGTGACTGTCTGGTAAATGGTGGTTAAGCAAGCACACAGGTGCATATGTTCCTTTGCTTGGGCTGAATTGACATTTGAGCAGATGTAGCAGCAGGAGATGCTGACAACAACTTTGTGTATAGTGACTGTGCATGTCATGAGATACTGTGGGAGTGTGATCATTTGCTCAAAACCTGACGCGGAAGTAGTTTGAGCACTGCAAGACAAATCAAAGCTGCTGATGGTGCACAATTCTGACTGCAAACCAGGATTCAGGAGTCAGAATTCATATATACTATACACAAATTCATATGTATGTATGTATGTACTTGTTGACTGCAGATATGGACAGTGTGTAATAATGAGAGCTAGCAAGCAATGTAGTCACAATGGTATTGGCTTGGTGCTGCAAGGCACCAACCAGAGCGCAACGATCATGTGGACCAAAGCTTTTTTCTTTGTCAGAAGAAGCTTTGGCCAACATGATCGTTGCGCTCTGGTTGATGCCTTGCAGCACCAAGCCAACACCTTTGAAAGTACGTCGCTTGCTAGCTCTCCCTGCTACATGGTGCAGTAAACACCTGAAGTTTTTCCGCCAAGTGGAGAGCTGATGGAGCGAAGACGCGATCAATCATGGTGTTCAGATAAGCCTTATGCAAGGCAGGGTTGACAGCTTTCCGCCTCACCCTCCACTGATCCCCACCAGACACAGCAAACCCATCCCCAAAGAGGAATTGCGACACCTGAGTATTCACGACACACTAAAGCTGGTAGCAAAGCAGGCATGAGAGCGCCATGGTGGAGCAGATGAGCTCTTTGCTTCACACTTGGAATGGCATGCAAACATGCAAACAGAGCTGTTGTGACACAATGAAACAGTTCTGAAGTGTTGCATGTTGCTGATTACTGATCAACATAAGACGACAGACAATGCTATGTGACTGCAACCAACATGAGACAACAGGAGCAAGCATGTCTGTCTCTGCAGCTGTGCCGCCCACCTCTGCAACAAGACCTTTGTCATAGATGGGGTTTTTGGGGTTGTCACTGGCTCGTAGCACATGCTTGGCCGCCGCAGGATCGCTGATGACAAGAAAACTGCTGGCAGGCCCTGCAGATATGAAGCCAGTGCTGAGGTGGTATAACAACAATGATTATGCCAAGGGTGCTGATGTAATAAGTGCTGATGCACTATAACATGAGGGAGATGACAGTGATCTGACTGACTTTTCTGTTGTCTCCAATTGCAAGCCTTGACGCGCAGAATGGCTGAGCTGTGAAGCCTGTCTGTGCCGTGCTGAGTCTGTGTGCAATGTCAGCTGTGTCTGAATGGTAGATCTAAGCTGAACGCTGCTGGCCAGTAGTCATTACACACAAGCAAATGTCCATGGATCTGACTGACTTTACTGTATGCAGCAGCATTCCTGGCTGGCTGATCAGTTAGAAGGCTTGAAGTGAAGCACCAAGACTGATGACAGTGCTTGTCTAAGTGGACTGTATGCTCTCCTATTAAGTAGCACGCAAGTTGGCCAATGCCAGCCCAAGTTGTATAAATTCGATGTTGAAGTCCCAAAGGGTTGCTCTGACTGCAGCTACTATAAGCATATGTGTGTTTACTCATGTCAAACATGCCACTAAAGGCAGCAAGTTGGTTGTGGTCACAAGCACATTGGCTATGTTGGGCTGCAAGCAGCCAACATGTTGAGCCAGTTGAGAGCAGCTCGCCTGTAGGCAGCAGGTAAACAGGGCCTGACTCTTGCATCCACTTGAACAAGGCCTTGAACAGAGCTCCTCCCAGCAAATCTTTGATGTCATCTGGCTTTGCATCAGCGACTGGTGTGTCCTGCAACAACAAGAGTAGGTGATGGCAATGTTGACCTCTGCCCATGACTCAAGAGCTTATGCTTTGAAACCAGCAGCTCTACAGCTGTGATGATGTATTTAGTCACCAGGGGCAACTGCATTTGTGCATTCTGTGCAGCAGGCAAGGGTAGTAGCATACAGATTTGCCACCCCAGAGCCGTCCAAGCTGTGTCAGCCAACCAGGGCTGGTGAAGGACTTGCCAGCTCCAGCAGCATCAATCATCTTCCTTTTGACTGCATCTACAGATGTGTCCAAGTCCACTTTCTCCTGTATGCCAGTAGGGCATTACAGGTCTTGCATGTTGAAGCACCCAGTGATAAGCTGGTGCACGGAGCACACTCAAAGCGACCATACGCGTCGTCGCAGACACGTATTTGGAGCCATTGTCATAGCACGTCAACATTGTGAGTGAATAAGCTTGCAACGCAGGTGACGTTCATGTCAGCTGGTCAAAGTTGCACCTCTTCTTGGACTATGGCGTGAACGACTGTACGCTTTCGATGCTGAGCTGTTGTATGTGAACGAGCAGGCAAGACTCTCGCTCGGCAACCGGCGGTCGCCACCAGATGTCCAACAACAGCAGGGGGCGCTGCATTGAAGCTTCTGTTACTTGTGCTTGGGAGCGACATCACCCGTCACAGAGCTCAGCCGCTGAGATCTGTCCGGCGGTGCCTTGTCAACTTTGAGCTCTTTGGCAGGTGATGCCCTGACTTTCCCGTCGTGCAATGTTTTTGTGATTGCACGACATGCTCCCGATCAAAAGTCGATATGTCAACGATAAGCTTCAGATGCACGTGCGTTTTGTTAGTCATTAGATGTTTGCATGCTGGGCAAATAGCACCTTCTTGATCACTGCGAAGGGGCGCCCTGACTTTGGCATCTTCAGTCCTGGGTCCTACTTCAGCTGCATCAGCAGTGTCATCGCTTTGGATTATTCGTATCACTATACGTAGACGTCCCTCGCTATCGCAAATATTTTGCAAGTGATCACTTGGCTTAACGGGAACGGTGTATAGGCCATCGCTTTGCTCGACGCCAGCGTGTGCTGTGTGACATTGGCGATCATGCATTTGCATGAAAGTGAGGTTGCCTCAGTCCTGACAAGTCGCATACCCTGAGACTTTTGAAGGGTAGTTGTGTATAGTTGCTTTGTTGCTATGCGGACATGGCCGCTCTGGTGTTCAAGATCTTTACGCTCACGATCAGAACTGCTGCCAAGCCTTTGGCCGGCAGGTTCCAAGCATGGGTGTTGGACCACCCCACTCTCAGACCAGCTGTTGTCAATCTAGCTCAGGTTAGCAGGGCTATTGGGGTACTTGCAAGCCAAGCGCAGTTCATGCAACTACCTTCAGCTTCCATGCCAGGGTTCTGTCTGCAGAAAATGCACAAAGTTGAGGTTGGCATCAGCAGAGCTGCTGAGGGCAAGGTCGGCAAGTTTTTTGTGGGCAATATGTCAGATGAAAGAGCCCTTGAGCTTGCCAGTAAAGTTGTCAGTGAAGGCTTTGTGTTCGGGGTAAGTCACATTCTGGAAACCTGGACAGACAAGATTCAAGACTCACATGCACTGGTGCAGCAATCTAAAGCAAACAGCTTGCTGTTACAGGTTGGCGTGACGGTGATAGCATGGGAGTATGAGCGGCAGCGTAAAAAGGATCTTGATAAAAAAGCCAAGGAAGATGCATTCCGGCAGGCACTGGATCAGAAGTACATTGATGAGAAAACGGTACTACGCTTTCTGCATTACCCTCTCCTGTCTGCTGCAGCCAACAGGCACACTAGGCTCAGAGCCCATTGCAATTCCCAACAAATGTCTCTGAACCTACAGTGCCACTTTGCTGCACTCAGTGTCATTGTGATGTCAAGTCAATGCAACCAGCCTATAGGATCATTGCAGCTCATCTTATTTGATTGCCAGTCTAACCCCATTGCGTTCTTGCAGCTGCTCGAAGAAGAGAATGCTCAGCAATCAGCAATGATTCTGGGCATGATAGACAGAGTGGACAAACTCGAGCAGGACCTGCATGAGCTGCAGGAAGAGCGTGAAAGGCAACGCAACTCAAGATGGGGAATGTTCAGCTTGCAAGGCCGCTGAGTCCAAATGCCATCTTCACTGAAGCAGCTGTGGTGATCCGTGCATATAGCCTTTCGTAGTTGGAAGTAGTAGTCTGTGTTTTCAGTGGTTTGTAGCGCCCTCACAATTTGTTCCCTTGCCGTTTGACGCCTTCAGCGAAGTTGTTGTACAATAGCTATAGGCACCGGCAGACTTGCATCTGCTTATTGCGCATATGCACCCTAGCCCCACAGACAAGTGAAGTTTGTAAGACCTAGCTAGCTTCTGCAAACTTTTGAAAGAAGTCCAATGTTGTTAATTATATCATCGATGCCCAATAAAACACAATATCTCACTACCTTGCTAGCAGGTAAGAAACGCATGTTCTTGTACTAATGACAGATTTTGGCATCTCTGACGTTCCGCACTACGTTGCACGATGACTCAGCATGGTCTAGACAGTTGTCTTGATTCACCATGCATCTGAGTGCAATGACAGTTGTCTTCACGTTGTATGAAAGAAGTACTGACCTCACTACTTTGCAAAGGCCAGAGTGAGGAAGCATGCATATGCACAGACAGTAAGTGACATGATGTGCAGGACAAGCTGTATAACCACATCCGGGCCCTCCATGCATTGCGTTCTATGTAGCAATTGCGAGTGAAAGTCAGCTTTGCTAACAGAATGTCTGCATGATCTCTGCAGGATCCTTGCGGCCCTTCCACTCAAAGTTCTGGCCCGAGTAAAGCAGACCTGGTCATCAGACTTTGCTTAGGTTCACCTGCGATAGCTCAATACGGGCCAGCAGTGGTCAAAAATGGCCAGTAGTTTTGTGACCAGTGGACGCGTTTGCAATGGCGATGCATGCAACCTCGGCAAATCGAATCAAGCGTTCGTTGCGACACACTGCGTGGTTGGAGCATGTGTAGACCAGCGAACTCACCAGCAGTTACTGTTGTATCCCCTGCGTTATAAGTCTTGGTCTGAACATAAACCGCTGGTGACCGTGATCTGAGGAGTTGTGAGCAGTTGTGAAAAAACGCCATTTCGAATCGTACGGCTGCCCGCTATACATCGAGATAAACAAGTGCAGATAGTTAAATCTGGCGGATGAGGGTGTGGGCTGTGTCAGACTTGCACACCGATTACGCGGAGAACCTGGCATGGTATTTTCGAAAGCTTCATAATAGTGTACTACTCAGGAGCAACTTTCCCGAAACAAATGTACTTCGTAGGTGCGAAAGGATGCCTGGCGAGACCGGACCAGACTGCATGATCCTTGCTGGGGGTGTCTCAGACAATCTGGACATCTTCAGAGCCACCTTGATCTGTTTCACTAGAAAGTATAAGGTAAGTTATGAGCAAAGTACGTTGCCACACTCCTTATTTAATTAGTGTCAGGCAGTACTGCTGTAGACTCCAAGTGTGTTGACACGCAGTATGTCTTTTTCGTGCCTGGCAATCATGACCTGTGGACCAGGCGAGAGGAAAGGGGCAAGCACACCAGTTTGGGTAAGTCTGTGCCAAGCAGCTGCTAGTGATGATGCACTCCTTGATGTCTCCTGTCTCCAACTGGGCAACAGCTGGTAGTGGTCATCTCTTGGACCGGCTTAGCCTCTGACAAGGCAGGGTATGTCAGTCGTCGCCATACACAACACCCATGCTTTGTGTTGTTAGTGCAGAGAAGCTGGGTCTACTCAGGCAGATTTGTACAGAGCTAGGAGTCTATACCATTCCTAAATGCATTGAGGGAGTGTGGATAGTGCCTCTATACTCCTGGTACCATGCTAGCTTTGACACAGAGCCTGATGTTCCAGGAGCACTTCCAGTACAGAAGGTGGGTCATTGGTTGCCGCCTGATTGCACCCCAACTTGCGATTCCTGCTTGCCACATCAACAGCTGCTGTTTGAGGAGTTGGCATGCACAGCCCAAAAAAGTCACCAGCTCCGTGCCCAAAGTGTCACAATGTACCTCTCTACCCACTCATTGGAGTCAGCAAAGCATAGGATCCAATACGCTCATGTCACTGTGCAGCAAGACTAGCTGCTTAGCAACACAGCTTAGTACTGCAACAGCCTGCACCAGCAGCTTGTCAAGATGTGCATGAACAAGCTCTAGTGGAAGTGCCTATATGCCTTATGGTGCACAGATGGTGGTTGACCTCTACGCCTTATGGTGTGCAGATGATGGTTGACTTCAAGGCTTGCTCTTGGCCAGAGCACTTGGACGCCACTGGAACCTCCCTGGCAGCACACTTTGATGATATGAACCAGGAGCCTGTGGCAGATGTCATGTCAGCACTCGCAGCCCAAGCAGGTGGCACAAATAACAGGCCACCAGTCATCACCTTCAGTCACTTCTTGCCCCATCAGGTGAGTCATTTCATTTCATCTTATAACTTACAGTCTGGGGTGTGGAGGCAGTTGCGACTCACCAGACATCCTGGCTTGAAAGCACATGTGTATGAGTCTGTGTTTCCCATGTTGGTGTTGTCACATGGGTGATCATGCGACTTGGGCATTCAACTACCTTGCCAGGCATGTTGCTAATGATGGTGTGTGCCATGCCATGCCAGTAGCAATGTGGATGTCTCTGCTGACATATACAAAAAGCAAATCTGCTGACACAGACCTTAAACATGCAGCAGTAGGCAATCATGCGGGTGCTGCTACTGTACTGGTGACAGTCCTTTGATAGCAGAACTGCTGGGCCCTGTACAGGGCCTTGAACTGCCTTTAGCATTCCTTGTACGACCCACAGGCCAGCAATCATGCCAAGTCAGGCCATGCTGACAACAACAGTAGTGCAGTCCTGCAATTGGCAGTGTTAATGCTGATGTCATACTGCTCTGATCAATACATGAACCAGAGTTCAACTGCTTTACAGCCCACACCTCAAAGAGGGAACCCTTTGAGGCATCTCTTTGACGCATGAGAAGGAGTGGTGTTGTGCGCAGGCCCTTCTTCCTGAAAAAAGGATGTTGTACCAGCCAAACTTGGCCAAAGCAGTTGGCAGCCAACTGCTTGCAAAGCGCATAGAACAGCTGAGACCTGTCGCGCACATATTTGGGCACACCCATTTCAACTGGGATTGTACAATTGATGGCACAAGATACATCCAGCGACCATTGGCATACCCCAAGGAAAGGAGGTACAGTTGTACTGAGAGCTTGCTGTGACTTTGCATGAACATGCGCAACTTTCCTGCAGACAGTAGTTGCAAACGAAGCTGGTGACACCATGAGCAGTAAGTTAGGACCAGTGCTTGATGATAGCTTGTCCTGAGCACTCACATGCTAGAGAGTGTCACAGCTTTTGTGACTTTGCAATTGCAGGAAACATGGATCTGGGGAGGAATGGCAACCTGCCCTGGTGTATGACACTACATCGGGGATGTCACCACAACGGCATGCCTATTGGAGCAGCTACTATGGATGTCACTCACGAACAGCTGACAATGTCACTCCAGCACCATGGGTGTCAGTGCACAAATGACAAGCGTCGAAAGGGGCTTGCAATGCACAACTCGAGATTGTACCTGACGAGGAAAATATGAAATGCTTCTATTTGCTGTGGCTTTCTTGACTTCCCCAAATGTGCTGACTTACAGAGATACTGACCTAGGGGTTGTGCAGCCCAGATTGTGCATGACTCACACATACGTATAATGCATTGTGAAGCCCAACTGAACTCATTTAAATTTCACACTGGCAGACCACAGCACCTGCCCAGCTATTTGGTAAAGTAGTACTGCCTGCAGCTGTCTGGGGCTGATACAAGGCAATTGTCAGCAGCACTGTACCCAGGATCTACTATCAATGCAACATGTTACCACGACATGCTTTGGGTCAAACATGATTGCTCCTGGCACGACTGACATGACCTCTGCCTTTGCATGCAATAACTGCAATACACCAACCTACAATGCTGTCAAAGGCTCAGCTTCTCAAGCAGAGGAAACTGTATGCACATGTTGTCATACATGAGCTTCAGCTCTGGGTAGTGCCTCCATGCACACTGTTATTGCAGGTATAGGGTCCTGCTCGGCCCCCAAGATACGTCTTCCAGTTTATGTTCCACCAGTTGGCTATGCTTGAAAATCTGCTAGGCAAACATCAATCGGATGGTGTAAGTTCATCACATCTGCACATTGTGCGCAACCCTGTTGGAGCTGCTTCCAGCAGCCCTAGCCCAGATTGTGACCAGCATCAAACCATATTCAGCTTTTACCACCATGGCTAGATGTGGCTGCATTGTATCCCGCAGCTATGTCTTTGAGAGTGCGATGGTTGCAAGATGGCTTGCAGGATTTAAGCATGCTGTGATTGTCCGAAGTGGGCATCACAACTCAGCTGCTCACTCTTTTTGACCTTTGGCTGTAGTCACTTCACACTAGTGCTACCACTGTGGTGGAAACAAACCAAATTCTGCATCAGCTGTGGAAACACCACTGCACGTGAATGTGCGTACACGCAATGATGCGCAACCAACCTCATACTAGCATGCAACGGAATTCAGTCTGGCTCATTACGTAACAGTTGCATCCAGAGTCACGAAATCTTTTTGTGACCCTTTTGTGCCGTGTTTGACTGCCCGGGCTGCCGTGCTGCGCACGGCGAAGTTATTTTGCACACACGCATTACAGTTGCACAGATGGGTTTTCGTAAATCTCGTCAAGAACGCGAACATCACTTTGAGCACACATCTGACAGCAGCAGCAGGCTTTGCCGCAGCTCAACGCCGGGGCCCAGCTGCAGCATGGCGGGCAAAAAAGCGCCGGTGGAAACGCGGTCTTTCAACATCATACTACTGGGAGGAACCGGCGCAGGAAAGTCCACGCTGGTAAACACAATGGTCAACTTTTTCCGGGGTGCTCCAGAACTGTTCAAGCGCTTGCCAGCTGTGGCCGAGCTGAAGGTGGCTGTTCCGACGGCGTTTCTGGGGGTGACCGAGGACGAGGGCAAGAAAGCGAAGGAACTCAATGTCAAAGATCGTAAGACACAACGGCAAACTGTCTGGCGGAACTGTCTGGCCTTTGCGAAAACAATGCTGCTGCAACCACGTTTACCCTCTTCAGAGTCTGACTTAGCTGAGCTTAGAATTTCACTGTCGGTGAACCGAAAATTTCTCTGGCATCAGAGCTTGTTCTGCATCTCCAAAAGCTGTTTGAAAATGCCAGTTGCTGCAGTTTGTGATGACCATATGGATGCATAAAGCACAATGATCGCGCAGATTGTGCCAAGCTTGACTTTGTTAATGTGTGTGGTTTACCTTTTGTGCAGGAAGCAAATCACAAACAACAGATTGTGTACAATACAAGTTTGTCCATTGTACTCACGACGGCGCACAGATTGAAGTAAATATGATTGATACTCCAGGGATGAGTGACACAGAGGGTGAGTGTTGAGCACTTTGGTTGCTGCCATTGTACCTCTTCCTGAACATGCATCATATGAGGCAAATTTGCATTGTGCACAAGCAACTTCAGATCCTGTGCTAGATTGTCAATCAGTGTTACTTATGTCAGCTTGAAATTGCCTTCAGGCCGAGACAATTCAAACATGGACAAGATTCTGAAGGCAGCTGAGGGCCTGGATGCACTGCATGCATTGGTACTTGTGGTGAATGGGTCTGATGCTCGGAGGAACATAGCTGTGCAAAACACCTTCAACCGACTCAGGAACAATCTCCCAGACTCTGTCATCCAAAACACATTGGCAGTTCTCACCAACTGCAACAGCTTGACCAGGTATAGCTTGCATGCACAAGCTAGGCTTGACTGCTTGCATGTTCTCAGCAAGTTGTGTTTGTATAGCAAGATCACTATGTCCGCTCACAGAGGCAGCTTTTGTAATACATCATCTGATCAACATTCATTGGCTCCTTGCTTCAAAAGCCCACATGGATTGCCAAAACTTTACAACATGAACCATTATGCAATGGCTGGAGTTGTACTAAACTTGCAGTCAAATGCTGATCAGCCATGACATCTCTTCTGTGAATATACAGGAACTTCTCACCTCAACATTTACCAGTCCCGGTCAAGCCAGAACACATCTTCCACATGAACAACTCTGCATTCAGCACAGATCCAGCAAAGTAAGTCAGTTTGTTGGCTCTACAAAAGCTGACACCAGCCTACACACACAGGTCTTGCACAGTTGGTCATGTCATTGGAATCATGATCATTACACCTCAATCACTTGTGGAAGGTGGCATCGCATGTCTTGCTTGCAACACGTGGCTTGTTGTGAGCCACACGTGCAATGCAGGTGGGAAGGGGCTGACTCAATGGCTCGTCAGCAGCTGCTGATGGACTGGAGAACATCTCTGAACACCTTGAAGAACATGATGAAGATTGTGGTTGCACTGGCACCAGCAACTACAGCTGACTTCAAGGTGACATTTACCGTGCTCGCATTGCCTTTTGGGCCATGGGATTAATGTTGGGTACATTGCGTCAACATGCCATGGCCATGCCCTCTGGCTTGTCCAGTTAATCTGCTGCCTTTGACTGGCTGTTTGTCACTGCTCGCTCTCTTGCCAACTTCCTAGTCTGTGCAGGCTATGCGCAAGATGCGAGATGCTGTCAAGAGCAAGATGGCCCAGGCTTTGAGCGACTTTCGCAATATGCAGCAGCTGGAAGACGCCCTAGAGCAGGCACAGGTATATCAACAGCATATATGTACATTCTTTGGCTCTGCTTGCATGCTGATCAATGACATACCAGCCCAGTCTCCAAGTGCATGTGTGGACTCAATGCAACATATATATATTGGCAAAACCCACCTAGAAATAGCTGAGGCATGCTCAGCCCGACTTTCTTCATTCAATTTTCATGGTGTACCTCACGTGACCATCGCTGCATCGCAGCCTGTAGGCCAGCGTCATGACAGTATGGGGTGTTGACCACGTTGCATTCTGTGGCAACCACAGCTAATCTGTAGCTGCGCTGCAGCTCTGACATCTGATAACAAGCATTGGGAATGTAGGTCACGGGCAAAGGGGCAGCAGCTGATGCTCAGAAGTATGCTAGGTATACCAAGGAGGCCACCGTCAAGGAGACACAGATCGTGGATGCCCCATATCATAGTACTCTGTGCAGCACATGCCGCACAGTCTGCCATGACCGTTGTGGTCTAGAGGAGATCACAACTCCAGGTCAGCTTGACGCCCTGCCTCACTTGTCAAATACCATAGGCTATGCTACGTACCTGTGCTTGCAATGTCTCCTGTTTGCAAAGTGTTAGCTGCTAGGCACTGCATCTTGTTTCTAAGCTGTTGATCGCCTCTGCCTGCATTCACCAGCCCTGGCAAGAGGTGTCACACTTGCAGCACACATTGTTGATTCCAGGCGCTGCTGGCTTTGGGAACTGCTCCTGTTTTGGCTTTAGAGGCGATGGAAGGTGCCGTGTGTGCACTGGACACTGTGGTATCAGCAGCCATTATCATGCAAGGAAGACCATCAAAGAGGTAGCAGCAGAGATCTGTCCAAGTAGCCATGCATTGAATGCTTAAATCCTGCCGTGCTTTCTGGCTTGCAATGCATGCGCAACAAGACACGTCAATTTCTGCATGGGAAAGTTCAGCCTTGCAGCTGTTGCCATTGTGGGTACAAGCATTTGAGTATGCACACTGTCACTATGCCTGCTGCAATGCAGGTGGTCCGCACTATTTCTAGTGTAATTGAGGACGTGAAGAAGAAGTATGAGCTTGCAGCCAGGCAGTCCCTGCAAGCACGCAACCAGGAGAGCAGGTCTAAGGGTGACATGCTCATGATCAAGAAGGCGCAGGAAATCAAGATGACTGAGATCAAACACTTGTGCAGGTGCTTATGATTGTGCATATGTCTGCAAAACCCCTCTCATAATCCGCACCAGCACTGTTGCAGTACAACACCCTCATACCCGCAACCACTGTCTACACTTAGACCTAACCGAGACAGCTTATTTTGCAGGCTGCAGCAGGCAAGTGGCTGCAACAACGTGCAATGTCTGAACCTGCTGTGTTGAGCAGCAAGGCCACAAATGCATTGCCTGATTGATGACACATTGCAGCATTGTTGCATGGAAACAGTTTGACCGGCAGTGCAACAAGTGCCGTGAGTTTGAGCAAGTGAATGATATTTGCCTGTCATACTTAAGAGGTACAGCTCTTGCAAAGCATGCATCTCCTGCAAGCACAAGCGTAATGCAAAGCTGCTTGCTTGCAGAGGAGTGAGGGACATCTGCTCTAGCTTCAATCTGGTGGATGAGCTGAACACTGTGCTAGCATTACTGACCATGGAGGCCAAGCATATGCAGTCTGTCAAGGCACGTGCCGAAGCCAACAGCACAATCAAGGAGCTGACTGACTTTGTGGACAAAGTCAGCAAGGAAGAGCCTGCAAACAAGCCCAAAGGTCATTGTTTCAGTCTCACTTGGCAAAGTCTGCCTGCAAGCTTGCATTTGTGAGCTTGGTTCCTGTCAGGCTGGCGTTTACCAAGACAAGCTGCTGTGAACTGCAACACAGACAGCCTCACGAGTCTTGATGTGCAAGCTATCAGAAAGCTACTGCTGTGAACAGTTGGTTGAGCAGCATGTGCTTGAGCTTCAGATATACTTGCACAGCTTCACCTGCAAGTAAGCTGACTCCAACTCATGTGCATAGGGGAAGCCTATGACTATGGACTCATCAAGGTGGAGGAGTTGGACCTCAGTGATGATGAGATGGAGGACAGTGTAGACTACAAAACACCAAGGCGCAAGTCAGCTTTGCGTGACAGCACCACCAGTCATAGCAGCAGTCACAATATATGTCAGGCTTTTGCTAGAGGCAGGTGTGAGCAAGGCAACAAATGCCGCCTGAAGCACCTTGTCAACAGTTACTCTTCAAGTGACACCAGATTCAGCCCCCAGATGCATCAGGCTCCATCCACTGGCCGTGTTTGCTATGACTTTGCAACCAGTGGCAGATGCAGATTTGGTGGCAGATGCCATTTTGAGCATGATGCCCCCAATGATTACTCAGAGCGTGACAGCGCTGGCTTTAGATTCCAGATGTACGGTCAGCATACAGGCAGTCACAGCTCATCATACGATGTTGATAGATATCGCCACGGTCAGGACCATGCATATGGCATGGACAGCAGATATGGCGGTCCTGACAGGCATCCATATGCACGGGAGGCTCCCAGAGGACCCCCGCTGCCCCTGCCTGTACCCAGACAAGCAAGAAAAGTTGTATTACCCATTACTCTGCCTGGTGATCCTAGAGACCCATTGAGAGGGGTCTGGCCCAACTCTGTATCCAGGGGGGTGCATGAGAAGATGGTTGTCACTTATGAGGTCCCTGCTCACAAGGTCGGTTGCATTGCAATCCTAGAAATCATGATGGGTCACAGAAGTGTTTTGTAGCCTCACTAGAAAGCCCACATCGTGAGTTCTGTCATGCTAGTGTCAAGATTGGCTCACATATATGTCTAATGAATGCTGTAAACTATATGCATAGTGAACTGTGTGCCGCTGAGCATGCTATTTCGCAAGCCATGATACTGTTGCTTTGCTCGGCCACAGAAAAAATCTCTTGACGAAGAACAAATGCAATTTGCAGGTGCGTTCAGTTGGCAGACTAATTGGGCCTGGTGGAAGCATCATCAACAATATCAGCAGGACCACTGGCTGCACCATAGACGTCCCAAAAGAGAGACCAGCAGGTGAAAGCATGCTACTTCACATCACTGCCGAGTCTGCTTCTGGGCTAGGGCAAGCCATGCAGAGGATATCAGAATGCTTTGCATGATGACCTCATTGCCGTGATGAGGGGTTCTGCTCTTTTGGTTGTCCCAAGCATGCAGTGTTTGATTTTGCATCAGATAGCTGTCTTGAACTCAACTTCAGGTGTATTGACGGAGCTGCCTTTCATACAGATTATGTACATTGTTCAATTCAACTGACACATGTGCAGCTTTTGTCAAAAGCTCAATTGAAAGATATTGTACAACCCAAGTGATGGGTACTCTCGCCACAGTGGCGCCTTCATGTGGCTGTCTACATGTTGTATCTTGATGTAATTTTACATGTTGCTAACTGCACACCTTTTTGTGTGCGCAGCGTGACATTATGCTGCTAATGCACACCGCCCTGTTGCCATTAAACGAGCCCTCAGGATTGAAATGCAAGGATGCAACACTTTATCCCACTGCAAGCATCGTATGCATGTGATGCTGCTACAGTACAAAATGGCCACTGAAAACAAGCCGTTACACCTTGGCAGCAGTCACCAGTCACTCATCATCCAACCCTGCATGCTATCAAAGGCTTTGTGAGCAAATGAACTAGATGCAATGACTCAAAAGCTCTTACCAGCCCGCTTAATAAAAATGCACAAAGCTGTCCATGCAACAATGCACAAGGTGTCGCAAAACTGTAGCATGCAAAAGAGGACTTTATCCTGCAAAATGCTGTTGTTTGCAGAACTTGCATGCAAGTGCAATGATCAGCTGACCTGGCACATAAACAAGTTCTACATCAAAGACAACAGGGCTCTTGGGGGGCACTCTGGGTCGCCCTGGCCCTGAGGAAAGACCTTTGGGGAAGGCAAGATTGCCTGCAAGGACAGAAGGCTCTTCAGGCAGCCAACAAACAAACTACAAATGGGAACAGAAAGAGAATCCCAGCATTTGCTTGACACCTTGATTGACACATTGCATTAAGCCATGATTCATGCACATTGACTGGCAGTTAAATCAATAACAGGTTTGATGTGATAACTCATGTCCTACAACTTGGAAAGCTTGCACAACAAGCTCTTACACATGCCTTGCTTGAAACTATGACCCAACGCTGCTAGAACATGACGAGTTGCTGCAAAGAAGTGTGAAGAGATGGCCACTTGCTGCTGAGTGATATGCTGACCACGAGACAATCAAGAAATCAGACAAGACGCCTACCTGGTATGTACAGGCGTCGAATGCCGCCTACTTTCATGGTTTTCATGCCTTCATCTAAACCTGGAATGACCTGCAACAGCACTCACAGAGTCCAAGTCTGAGCAACCTGAACTTCTGGGTGGGGTATAGTCATGTATGGAATGATAAGCACAATGAGATCAGCATCAACATCACACAAAGCACAGTGAGATCAGCATCAGGCACAAAGAGCACAATGAGATCAGCGTCAGACAGACTGCCTGGCAATCTGTGGAAGCACCCACGCTGAAGTCTGCCTTTGAAACTTGTTGCGGACAGTTGCACAACATGTACTCATGAAACATTCCTGGGCTAGATGCACAGCTGCTGGCAGGTTGCCATGATTGAGCTTTCGGAAGAGGCGTACCTGACCAGCACCAACTCGTACATCATAGGGTTTGCCCTTTTCTAGACTGTTGTCAAAAATTGTACCATTGGGAACCATGGCAACATAGTTAGCAACAACCTGCAGTCAAAGAATGTGCATACACTACCATGTATAGGTCTGAACACATGATGCATAAGTTCTGCATACACTGGCGTATTCAATGTGACCTTACTGACTGTTGCTTCTCACGTTGCACAAACACGGTGCAATATTCCACACAACATGGCTGACCTGAAAGCCAACTGGTGGTATTGGGCCCGTGCCCTCCTTGATCTCTTTATACTGAAGGCCAGACGGCAAGTTTATCATCTTAATGTCATCAATTCTTTTCTTACACTCAGCGTTGCATAACAGCTTGTTGTCATCCTGTGCTTCCACAGGCAATGATGTCGCCAATGCTGCAGACTCCCTGGGGATATCAACAAAAGTCAGTGGCTTGCCGTGTCAGTACTTGCACATCAGTACTGAAACTCTTGAGATTTGAGGCAGCAGGGCTGCTGCAAGGAGTAGGGGCAGACCAAGATAGTGTGAGGGCAGCTGCTAAGCTGGCTATCTGACTTAGGACTCTCCGCCTTTCTGGCTTGTTTGCCTCACCGCAGTCCTTCTGAGAGAGTGCAGACAGTGCTTGGCATTTGAACTGGCATCGGAATGGTTGCCTTCGTGGACGACACGCCTACAGGTCAACGACTAAAGTGAAGCAGAGTCATCAAATGCCAGAGGCACGGGAAGTGCCACATGAGGTGGCCGTGAAGCTTGCAATACAGCGTGGACCTGTTACCTGGGAACACATTGGAGGAGCATTGACGTTCAAAGCACCCATGCCAGCCATATCGAAGCTTCCCTGGTAGAGGACTCAAACGCTAAGTAAGCTGCTACTGATGCAATGACACTTGCATGTGGACGCAAATAACGCCGAAATCACGACTTCTTGAACGCCGAGATCATGATCTCGTGTCATGTTGCCACACTGGCATCGCAACTGCAACACGTGCTTAATTGAGTCAGTCAGAAGCTCACCAAGCGTGATTTCTCGTCACCCATTATCTCTCTCTGCTGCTTCACACGGTCATTATCGTGTCGCAACAATCAGACTTGTTTGCAGAGCACGTCATAGAGCACTGACTAATGCATACCCACAGCCAGAGCAGGCGCTCTTCAGAAGTTTTGGCCTTCATGCTGAGACCCAGCTTGACCGATACAGACTGGCGTGCCCTATAGCAATCACTACTTCTGTCGAAGCATTGTGTACTGTAGTGCATGTTACACACGCTGTCCAGCAGCCCGTATTGATCAATTAGTGTCAATCGCACACCTACCTATCCATCCCTTACAGTCAGCATATAGATAGATGGAAGACCTTGACCAACGCAGAGTTGCGATCCAAAAGCTGCAGCTTGTGCGGCGTTTTGCCAACCAGGACAGAGAACCCTGTGCGGTACTACCCGGCCTTTACATAGGTAATGCTGTCTTGAGTGTTGTCTGTTCTACTTGAGAATATACTGTCGAAAGGCCCACCTGTTTGACCAGACGTCTGCAGGAGCTGGTACGTTACACTGTGCATTGATGTCCAGGGCCTATCGGTGCTGCCCGGAACCTGGAGTCACTGCAGAAAAATGGAATAACGCACGTACTTAACGCCAGTCCGGTCATCCCATGCTTTCACAAGCGACAGTTGCGATACAAGAAGCTCCTCGTTTATGACGACCCTGATGATGACATTGCTCGGTTCTTCGACGAGAGCAGCAGTTTCATACAGAAGGTAACATTGCTGAATATAAAGGGATCTTGGCACAGCTTCAGCAGGACCTGCCTTGAGGGAGTTGATCCTGTTGACAGGCACGGAAGAAAGGAGGTGTTCTTGTACACTGTTTTGCTGGCCAGAGCAGATCTGCTGCGCTTGTGGCCGCCTACTTGATCGCATGTAAGAACTGCCTGGTGCAATCAAATGCTCACGTAGTACCTGTACAGCGCTCATGATGACTTACAAGCTCTTGCTGCAGATGAGGGCTTAGACCCAGGGGCAGCTCTGCATCTGATTAGACAGGTCAGGCCATGCGCTCAACCCAACGCAGGATTCATGCAACAGCTGTATGCTTACAGTCATAGCAAAAGAGATGTGCAGTAGCTGCCACCAACACACTGTACATCATGGTTTGTGGAACTTGTTGTATCGTATTTTGTACATCAGATGTACTTTGAGTCAAAGTTATTTGTTGTACCATCATTGTGTCCTATTTGCCAGTAGTGCATAATATATGATAGCAGCGCTACCTTGCACTCCAACAGCTGTACAAGCTGCTCATTTAATTACTGGACCAGGTCAAATTTCGTAGCTGTGATAGCTTTGAGGTGTATATAGAGCAGAGGTTGACCAGTGAAGCTCTTGATATTATGCCAGCATAGATGTATCTGTACTGATGCGTTAGGTGACTGTAGGTGTGTAAGCAATGAGACTACTTGCAACTGAGCAGTTGAATATTGCATGGAACAATGGAACACAGACTCAATACTGTTACATGTTCACCCAGAACACACTCTGGTTTGACGCACACTTTGCGTACAAGCCGGTAACACAGGACCGTTGTGCTCTGTTGACTGTCGAGCCCTGTACAGTGCCCAATGAGACTGACGAGAGTCCCTTCAACGCATAATAACTCATTGTCAAAAGGGGGGAGGGGAGGAAAATCCGTCAGATGGAACCCTAAAGAAAATTCTGCGTCATTGCATATGACATAGAGCTATGCAGAAATCTGGCTGCAGCACTGCAGGGCGTGCATTTGAAACAGGGGCAAGATCAACTTCCTGCAAAGGGGTGAGCAGCAGCAGACTGCCAAGTCAAATGCTTTGCAGCTGAGGCTAAGTCTCACATCAAGGACCAACACATGATGAAGAAGAATATGGAGCATGAACCTGCATGACAGCATTGCGCTGCACCTAGCATGCTGCATGACACACCAAGAGGCGCATGCAGCATTGAAGTTGCTCCAGCAGCTTGTTCTATGCTGGGCATCATACAGTCGCTGTCTTTCTGCAGCCAATGCAATCGCAGGTAATGGGTCGCACAACACCTGCCGTGCCCAAGCCTCCAAACAGGCTTATGCTGACACAGACGCAGGCCCATGAGCAATGGCATCAATAGCCTGGGGTGTGCGATCGCTCAGGGAACTGGCCTGACTGAGACTGCGGCTGCTGCTGCTGCTTGCGTGCCTGGGCCTGCTGGCGCAGCATGGCTTGGTAGGCATGCCTTCGCTGGTCCTCCTGGCGTGACATCTGGCGCCTCCTCATCTCCCGCAGCTCTCGGCAGCGGGGCACTGGGCAGTCTGATGACTGGCACTGCTTGGCATGCAGCTGCAGCAGACCCCACATGCGCCTGCACACACAAACCATACAATTTTAAACGCTACTTGCATGAATTAAGACGTAGTGCAGGCTGATGCAGCAACACGCAACTGCATGCAGTAAGACTACCCTTTGGGATCCAGGCAGCTGATCAAACTCTGCAGATGAGTGTACCCTTGGCATGGTGTTGCTGGGATCAACATATATGGTATTGCTGGGATCAACATATATGGAAAGCAAGGCGGCATCTGGACTGCTGAGCAGATGTCTCCCACTGCAAATGATGTGGAATGCATATGCAGGCTATTGAAAGCAGTGTGTAAAATGCAGCTCTCTCATGTAAAGTGCCATTGTGAAACTGAGTTGATCAGCATCATGTGAGTAACACGCATAGCAATCAAGTGTACACATAAATACAGCGAATATAGGAGTGGGGCGGGGGGTGACCTGCAGAGATGGCAGCCCCCTTGAACCTTCTGCTGGCAGGCCACAGCGTGCTTGAAGAGCGCCTTGACCTTGTTGCAGTTGGTGGAGGGGCAGGCCTGGTTGTCACAGGCTGACGCGTGCACCAACAGAGTCATGGTGCGCTGCAGCTGCTGCTGCCTCTCGTGCCGTTCTGACTCTGTCAGGCGAGTCTTCAGCTCGTTGATGCCCCGCACTTGCGCCTGCACAGCATCACAAAGTGCTCAATTGCTGCACTTGATATGGCTGCACTTGATCCAATCAAATTTATGATCCAAGACATGTCTTATATTTGTGTTGGCGCCTAACCTTGTTTGACATGAGTTCAACTGCGCTGTGCTTCTGTGTTTACTGTACACATGCCTTTGGGCTGAGGGCTCTTGGCGCTAGAACATCATGCATTGTCTTGGCTACACCAAGTAGTCCTGACTAAGCACTCATGTCAGCCGCAATGCTTGCATGCTGGCTGTGTTCCTTGCAATGCGTTGTATCACGTATGTTGCTGATACCTCATTGGTGTTTTCCACAATGCTTGCTACTCTCATGGTATTCCTTGCAGTGCCTTGAAAATCAGACTGTGTCTACTAAAAGAGGCATACCACAAGTGGGTGAATGTGCTGGCCTCGCCCTGTGTTGTGGCACACTGCACACAGGTCATAGTCCGTGCACTGTGGGCATCTGAAGCCGTGGCCAGCCTCGATCTCGAGACCACAGGCATTGCAGGTGCTGGCAAAGGCCGGGGCATCTGGGTTGTGCAGATGGTACAGCACCATGGCACTGCTGTGCTTGGCTCGCCTGATGGTGTCAAACTGGTAGTGGTTGCCTTGGCACAGAGACAGGAACGCCTGCAAGCATACTTTGCACCATCTGCATACTACCCGACGAATCCAGTACAGAATTTGGGTTAACAACGCTTGAGCTATGCATGCAGAAGCTGCAGCCAAGAGGGTGTTCAGTCTGTTGCAGCAACAGCCACTTGCAGCAAAAAAATCGTGGTGTGCATGACAAGAAGGGAAGCAACAACCCAGAGGGTGACCCTGCGGTTCCAGTCTTTGCTTCCCTTAAAAAAACAAGAGCAGTGGCACACCTGTCGTGTGTGGAAGAACTCACACTCCACATCAGGGTTCCTGTCACTGACAGAGGGGATAGGCTCCACTTTGGCCACCAGCAAGTCCTCTACCTTCATGCCGCCAGGCAACCCACGTGCCTTGCTGCTGCCAAAGCCTGAACAGGGCCAACAAGACGAGTTTGATCATGAGCATCATAACCACCAGCTGGTCTTCCAGTGGTGTCACCGGCATTTGGACAATGAGTGCTGCTGCTAATCAGCAAGCATTCTGCTGTAGCACATCTGACAGCATGCACAATGATCATGTAGCTCACAGGTGCCGTCAATGAAGCAACTGCCATGAGGAACTCTGCTGAAGAAGAGAGCAGGACATGAGGCAAGACAAAGCAAAGCAAGCAAGATGGTGCACGTGTTACAGCATGATGGGGCAGTATGGTGTGCCTGATGTCATGCCGTCATGTGATGCAACAGCAGAAAAGGAAAGAAAAGGCTACGCCTTTCAGCGTCAGTTTGATGAGAAGTCAAGTATTATACGGGGCTGCCCAGGATGCAACAGCAGTATACCCGATGAGGGGCTGCTCTCACGCTGGTAGCAGGTCGAGCACAGCTGGAAGCGGCTCATCTGCAGCACCTGGCGGCTGCTCTGCCCAGGCGTGTCCAAGCTGATGCCCTCAAAGGTGCGCTCGCTCTTCACAGCTCGCTGCGGAGGATGAGGGTGGTAGTACCTGAGCAGCGCACAGCAGCATGTAAGTGGCAGCAGCAGCAGCAGCAGCACATGGTCGAACATGACCACTGATTGGATTCCATTTTTCAACAAGAGAGGTATAGACGCATTGTAGCGCATGTGATTGGCAGCAGCAACAGCAGCACACGCAGTGACATGATCAGATTCTGGTTGGTTCCCATTGCTGGATAAGAGAGGTACAGACACATCATACTTAGCATCACACTGTGTCAGATTGAATGTGCGCATATCAGTATGGACATTGCTGGTGCTGTGTAAGCGTCTGGCAGAGCAGCAGCAGGGGCATGAGGGAAGCTGTGCAGTGTTGTTACCTAGCAGCATCAGAGATGTACTCCCTGCACAGGGAGCAGGGCTCCTGCAGATGCACGACAATGAAGTCGTCCTTCATGCCTTGTATGACCTCGCCCAGGCGGCCCATGACCTGCTCGTCCACACTGCCACTCCCATACCGCTTGCCCTGCACACACAGCTCAGACATCAGCACATATTCTGTTTTGACACTTTCAGACTACTGGTCCAATGGTCATGGTTGGCCCCAAGACCTTAACATCCAATGAATGAATGAATGAACATGCAGCTCTTGGTGCTGGACAACAACAGACAATGCTCACAAGGCTTTTGTTGCTGTGAAGTTAGGTCAAGAGCCAAGGTACGTGTTGCAAGAACCGTCCACATGCATGGCACCGGCATGATGACAGCTCCTCCAGCCAGTTGATCAATGCGCCTGATTCTAGCATCCAAGCTGAACAGCAGCAAAGTACTGTAGCAACACACTTGCTTGTGCTTGCTGCAAGGCTTGCAAACAGGCCACAGGCTCTTGATCAATGCGCCTGATTCTAGCATCCAAGCTGAACAGCAGCAAAGTACTGTAGCAACACACTTGCTTGTGCTTGCTGCAAGGCTTGCAAACAGGCCACAGGCTTTGGCTCATGACAGTCACAACCAGACAATCTACATTGAGTGACTCAGGCCTTAACACAAAACCCATACAGGTCAGCAGACAAGGCAATTCCGGTGACTGAAGCACAGGGAAGCAGACGTGACAAGTGCTCTGACTAGGGGTACGGTGTGGAAGCAGTGTGAGGTGATGCTGGCTACCTTGGCTGACTTGGCACGGGGCTTGCCCCCTGCAGTGAGAGAGCCCTTGTTGCCCTTGCGCCCTGCCTGCCGCTGCTCCTCACTGATGTTGCCCAGCAGATTCTCAGCCTCACCCGGCCAATAGTCACCTGTAGGGTGTACATGATGATGTTGGTGAGAGCAAAGTGTACGACATGGTAGATGTATCCAAAGATGTAGAGTGTTGGTTTGTCGTTGCTGATCATGATGGGTGTGTTGCTGTTGTAGGGTCGAAGAAGACTGCAGGAGTAGGATCTTGGCAACAGCGCTCTCAAGGCATGGTCCCTATCGCCTATATGAAAGTCGGTGAGTGCCGCACGTGATGCAGAGCTGCATCATGTCTGGTACTCACTTTAATACGTGTTCATAGGTATATGTGCTAATAGGTATGTGTGCTAACAGGTATATGTGCTAGTAGGGAACACGCCCAGAGAGCTCTCTTAGCAACATCCAACTCAAGTCATTGCTACAGCTGATGAAGCTTCTTGTTCAAGCAGTAACACCGGCAGCAGGTGATGCAGCAGGCGACATACAGCAGCAGCAGCAGCAGCGGATCACCTTCAAAGTAGGGCAGATGCAGCACGCTTGGCTTGTCCACCCTGTGGTCCTTGCCCCCCTCAAAGAAGGTGTCGAACAGGTTGGAGAGGTATGTGACGGTGCCCTCAGCCTTGGCTGAGCGCAGCAGCATGTGGTACCACTCACGTAACCTGTCGCTCCTGGGCGTCTTCTGCCGGTTGGGGTGGCAGTACAGGATGTAATCATCGCCCTGCATGCCAGTTTGGTAGACTAGGTGTCTGCGTGCATGGTAGACAGGCAGCGTGAGGTCCACAGTTGTGGGATAGATGTGGTGCAAGCACATAGGCGATTGAGACCACAGCTACAGCAGCATCTTGGCAGGCAAAAACTTGTTGAGCAAACACAGGGTGAGCTTCGCATGCACATGAGAGGGGAGGGGACGGGGGCGGGGGAGAGGGAAGGAACAAAGGGGCCCCAAAGCAGGGTGAGTGACTGCCCAAAGTCTGTCACTGTCTATGCCCTTCAGCAGATCTGCTGAAGTGCACAGATGAGCCCATGACAAGGTAGCAAGTGTGTGCAGACCTAACGAAACAAAATGATTTCAAAAAACAGGGGTCAAAAGGTCCTTCAATGGTGCGGCATACAGCTCAAAAAAAATACCTGCAGAGGAGGACAAGCCCAGATGAACATGGAGGTGAAGCCCTGCAGCTTGATGTACTTCAGGTACCCCGTCATGATCTCATGGTACACCAGCGTACGCAGTGCAATCCCATTGCGGCCTGCCCACAGAGCACGTCGATTAACTGCTGACAGCAGGTTCATCCCTGTTTTGTCACAAGGAGCAGATAGAGGGAAGACACACACAAGGGGCAGGTAGAGACAGGACAGAAACAAGCAGCAGATAGGTTGGGCTGTGTATAAAGCAACGGCTGAAAGCTGCCTGAGCTGATACTGCTGTAGACGCCGCTATTGAATCCAGACAAAACAGCCAGCTGACACAGTCTTCCCAAAACAGTGCAAATGGTGCAACTGGTCATGCAGAACATGAAGTGGCTAAAGCCCAATCAACCTCGAACAGTTTGAGTGGCTGTATGGCCTGAAAGCAATGCGTGAGAGTCACCTGCTGCCTCAATCTCAGGCCTGAAGTACTTGACAGAGTCTAGGTAGGAGAGGTAGACCCACTTCCTGTTGGGGGCAGGGCAGTCATCCCCATACTCTTGCATGTACAGGCAATACAGACACACATCCACGCCATCCATGCGCTGGAACAGTAGGATCACCTGCACACGTTGTTCACAGCTCAGACAGCAGCTCAAGTGTGAAAGTTGTAGCTAGTGTGGCGTCCAGTCAGCGCATGCAGCAGCACATGGGGCTAAGCCCAGCAGTGGCAGGTGAGCTGGTGTCTCGAACCAACATGACCATGCCTGAAGGTAAGCAAGCTGCTGGCAAGTGACAAGAGCAATGAACGAAGGAGTGGACAGTGATGTTGCAAAGAACAGGGGGTAGATTGTGCCCAGTCCAGTGCGCCAACAGGGCACACTGAGCACTGTTAAGTTGCACACATACACGGCTGCTGTGAAGCAGTCACACTCTTCTTATTGCAAGTTCTGATTTGAAATTTAATAAATGTGAACACATACATGACCAGGTGGGCAGCAATTTTGCCCCAAGGGCTCTAGTGCTTGACCTTGACTACATTTTGTGGCAAAACAGGGGGCCATCTTGCAGATGCTCAATGTGCATACAACAAACAGGCAATGCGCCCAACCAGTGACACATGGTGTGGGGATTTTAGCTGTGGGCACCTTCTGGCGATAGGGGAAGGCGTCTGGACAGCCCTCTTTCTGGAAGGCTTCATGGAAGCGAGGCTTCACCTCCATCCTCTTGCTGACATTGTTGATGACCCTGATAGTCAGCCCCTTGGCTGTCACAAGCTGCATCGCCCACAAACATGTCAGATTTCCATGCAATGTATGCCAGTACCATCTTCACCAAGAAGGATCCACATGTTTGATATCAAGATAATGAGCGGTGAGGGGGAGA